>Ga0209331_1000629_pt1 | contig 12516 bp, 11 predicted proteins | sample JacPinW_OM3H0_M3_FD_187971 | JGI IMG/M metagenome (GOLD analysis project Ga0209331, IMG submission 187971) | Forest soil microbial communities from Algoma, Ontario, Canada - Jack Pine, Ontario site 1_JW_OM3H0_M3 (SPAdes) (version 2) | ecosystem: Environmental > Terrestrial > Soil > Boreal... | reverse complement strand
CGAGCGACGAGGAAATCCGCGCCGCTTCAATGCAATTTGTGCGCAAGCTCAGCGGCTTCACACGGCCATCGAAAGCAAACGAACTGGTTTTCAATCGCGCTGTGGATGAGATGGCGCAAGCGGCGCGCGCGCTACTCGCATCTCTCGTCACCAATGCACCGCCGCGTGATCGCGAAGCTGAGACTGCGAAAGCGCGCGCCAGGGCAGCAGAACGGTTCCGCTCGTCTGTCGCAACGAGCTGATCTAGAGCCGGAATACGGCAACGGGCCTCGGTTTACCGCGTATGGCGTACCTACTGCCTGGTGCTGCCGGTTTCAGAGGACGTGATTTCCGAGCCGCGCTCTTCAAGCGATCGGCGAAGCGCAGCGCCGGGCAGCGCCTCTGCCGGAGTTTTGCCATCTCCGGAGCTCTTTGCATCGGCCGACGTCTTTGCCTCGCCCGAGATGGTGCTCGCGGTCTTTATCGCCAGCAGCAGGTTCGACTCGCTTGACCGCCAGCGGTAGCCGATGCCGAAATTGATTGGGCGCGCCTTCTGGAACAGAACAGCGTATTCACGCTGATATCTGCCGGGGAACACGCTGATCGGACCAAGATAGCGGCCGAACGGCTGCAGGTCCCAAACTTTGGGATCGTAGTAGCGCAGCGGAATGCCGGAATCGTCCTGCACCATCGCTCGTGTGTTGGCGAGCAGAAAGTCACGCACCTTCGAGAAGCCGCCCGAATGCAGCAGATACGAGGCGCTCTTCACCAGCCCGTCCCCGGGCCCGAGCGCTTCGCAGAACTCCAGAAACTTGCTGTTCTTGACGCCGTCGTCGGCGAGATTGGTGCTGAAATAATAGAGCGTGTCCGCCTCGCCATCCTCGCCCGCAAACACAATCTTCACGCCGCGCGCCAGATTGCCGCGAACAGGCCCATCGTCAGGCTGCACGGCACCCTGCTCGTCGAGGCGAATCCGAGTGACTTCCCGGACGGTCTTGCCGGAGCGCGCCAGGAATACGTAGAGGATGGGCAAAGTGCCGTTGAGGCTGCCAACGCTCAACTCTTGGCGCATGCGGTGAGTGATGAAGAAGGTATGCGCCAGGAGCGTACTGATGGAGGCATGCAGGTGGTAGAGGTTCGGCGCAAGGTATCCGCGCAAGTTGGTGAGGTCCGGCACGTTGCCCACGGGTTCAAGGCCGGCGAGCACGTAGGTCTTGGCCCTGGGAAAGAAGGCATTCGCGTACAGGAAATCCGGCCCGCTGAACGTATAGAACACCGTCGGCTGCGGCGTGGTGATATTGCTCGCCGACCAGGTGCGAATGTGCGCGAGCTGGCTCTGATCGAGGCGCCCGAAGGCGGCGTCGAAATTGCGGGCATGCTGCTGCCAGGCACCGTCCTTCGTCAGCGGCGCGAGCGGAGAGCTCTCCGCGGGCGGCAGCCCCGCGAGAAAGCGCGCGGTGTCATTCGGTGCAATGGTCTCGGCGGCGAGCGCCGGCGAGAGTGCGAGCAAAAACAGACCGGTCGCGGCGGCGATCATCGTCCTGCGCTGAAGCATTTCTGCGGGCTCATGTTGACGTTGCGGGATCCGGAGCAGTCCGTGGTCGTGAGAAATAGTAAACGGCAAGGCCTGACCCCATCATCAGCATGCCGATGAAGGACTGCAGCGGGCGTTCGGTGATGAGATAATACATCATGAACGCCGTCACGCACAGGAAGATCAGTGGCGTCACCGGATAGCCCCAGGCACGATAGGGCCGCGGCAAATCTGGCGCGGTAAATCGCAGCTTGATCACGCCCAGCACGGTAAGGAAAGAGCACGACAACAGGCTGAACTGGATGAAGTCGAGCACGGCCTCGAAGCTTTGGGTCAGCAGCATCAATGTGGCCACGGCGAGCTGAAACATGATCGCGTTGGTCGGCACCCCGTTATCCGACCGGCGGGCGAACAGGCGCAGCATCGGCATGTCCTCGCCCATGATCGTCGTCACGCGCGGGCCGATCCACATCATGGCGCTGATCGAGGAGACGAGCCCGATGCAGATGAGCGCGCCAACGATGCGCCCGCCGATGTCGCCGAAGATGTGCCTGCCCGCAATCACGGCGACGTCGATCTGTCCTGCGAGCTGGTTCATCGGCGTGGCATAAAGAAAAAGCGCATTGAGCGCGACGTAAAGGACGATAACGATCGATGTCCCCACGAGAAGCGAGCGCGGCAGGCTGCGGCGCGGGTCGCGCATTTCACCGACAATATAGGTCGCGGCGTTCCAACCCGAGTACGAATACATCACAAAGACGAGGCTAATCGCGAAGGATGCGCTGGTCACACGCGAGATATCGGCAAAGGATGGCGCGAACGAGATTGGCTGCGGGGTAGCGAGCACAAAACCCGCGACCAGGAAAGCGAGAATCAGCGCAACTTTCAGAACGGTCCAGAGCATCTGGAATGCACTGCTCTGGCGGATGCCGCGCAAGCCGACGAGTGAAACGGTCCAGACCACGGCGAGACCGAGCGCGAGCGGCGGAGCGCCGGGCAGGATCGCCTTGCCATACTCGCCGAAGGCCATGGCGGCGAGTGCCACAGGGGCCGCGAACCCCACCGTCGCCGAAAGCCAACCCGCCAGGAAGCCGAGCGCAGGATGGTAAGTCCGCCGCAGGAGATTGTACTCACCGCTCGAGCGAGGAAACATCGCGGCGAGCTCGGCGTAGGAAAAGACGCCACAGAGCGCGACGCCACCGCCAACCACCCACAACAACAGCAGCGAGAAGCCCGACGGGATTCCCTGCACCTGGAATCCCAGGCTGGTAAATACGCCAACGCCGACCATGTCGGCGACCACAATGGCGGTGGCGGTCAGCGTAGAGACCGTCAGCCGGAGCTGGCGAATTCCGGTCAACGGAGCGGGGCTTGCAACATCGATAGTGGTCACGCGCGCTTTACTCCCGTTCCGCTTCCCCGATTCGAGTTGATTATTAAACATGGGCGTTACTGCGTCGTAACAGCTCTCACAGCATTAACGGCCGGTAAATTTATTGTCGTCACATATACACCCGACGATCGTGTCATTGTGGGACATGAGACTGGAATGGCGTGGATGCACATCGATGCCGCCCCGAGCTCCTCTCAGCGCGTTGGGGCACACGGCGCGCTACGGCGCTGCCCGCCGCCTTGGGTGCGAATGGAAGCAAATTCAGTGGCTTGGCACCTGGGGCTCGCGTTAACCGCCTCACAATGCCGACATAATCTAATGTTGTCATGAGGATAACGGAGAGTGGGGGAGTTCCAACAAAGGACGTGGCTGCGGCTCGTGGGGACTTGCCGCCGGCATAGCACGTCCGGCTTGGAACTGTGTGGGGGATGGTATCAGCGGGATCAGTAGTCCCGAATCGCAGCCGCACGTTTGACTTCCTCGGGACGCGGGCAGCAAGCCAATGGCGGCGCTGGGCGGCCGCGCCGCTCGTGGTGCTGCCATGCTTGCTTCAGGGCTGCTCGGAAACGAAATCGATCCTCACGGGGGACTCGCTCCTAACGGGATCGGCCTCCTATGGCGCCGCGTCTGCGCCGGCGGACACATTTGCGGCCCGGTTTGCCGCGGCGGAGAACTTTCCGTCGGCCCCGGGGCGCGAAGCCTCCGCCAGCCGCACCCGAGCCGTTCCTGTCGGCTCGGCTGAGGGCGCGTACAAGGTGGCTTCATTGTCGCCCGACGTCCCTTATGGCCTGCCTGCCATCAAGCAGGGACAGACCCAGCTGGTCGGGTTTGAGAACTCGGCGTTTCCGTATCACGGCAAGAGCGGAAGCCGCTACAGCGACAATCGCGTCCTCGTCCATGTTCCGCTGGGTTTTGACGTGCGTAAGCCGGGCGTGATTGTGGTCTTCTTCCACGGGCACGGAGCGACCCTCGCGCGCGACGTGCGCGACCGCCAGCTCCTGCCCGCGCAGATTTCCGAATCGGGCGTCAACGCGGTGCTGGTCGCTCCCCAGCTCGCTTACGACGCCGCCGATTCCAGCGCCGGCAAGTTTTGGGAACGCGGCGGGCTCAAACGCTTCATGGCGGAAGCCGCCGAGAATCTTGCTCGCGTTTACGGTGATCCGCGCGCTGCCGCTGCGTTCGCGAAAATGCCGGTGATCCTCGTTGGCTATAGCGGCGGCTTCGTTGCCACCGCATCAAGCCTCCAAGTCGGCGGGCTCGGCAGGCGGGTCAAGGGCGTGGTGCTGCTCGATGCGCTCTATGGCGAGCTGGACAAGTTCTCGGGGTGGATTGTCAAGAATCGCTCCGCGTTCTTTGTCAGCGCCTACACGCCCTATACAAAGCGCCACGACGACGAGCTTGCGCGCACCCTGCGCGACAAAGGCATTCCGGTTATTACTGAGCTCAACGGGCCGCTCAAGCCGGGCTCCGTTGCGTTTATCGCGACGCGCGGCGGAATCAACCACCGCGACTATGTCACGCTCGCCTGGACTCAGCACCCGGTCACAGACATGCTGCTGCGGCTCCCGCGGATCTGAACTCTTGCTATGTGCCGCGCCCGCGTGCCGGCCGCCAGATCACAGATGCTCTTCCGTTCGCAATGAAAGCTCGACCATGCGCTCGAGCAACTGCTCGGATGGCAGGCCGGAGAAGTTGTGCAGGACAAGCTCTTTCGCATAAAGGCGCACGAGGTAGCGCAGCTTGAGCGATTTGTTGCGCGAGGCGTAGACGAAATCGCGATGCCCATTGTTGACCACGATGACGTTGCGCCGCGGATCGAATTTCGACCGCCATGATTCTCCCGGCGCCCGCTCGAACGTGTAATCCGGCAGGCCGTGGGAGGGGATTGAGCTCGAACCAAGCTGGGCCAGCAGTTCGCGTGTGATCGTGATCAACGCCTCGGCCGAGCAGGCGAGGTCATGCTGCCGAACCGTCAGCGCGATCCGAGCCAAACCCGGCTCGGACGGCGCCAGAAATGTCACCGCCTGATCATGCAGTCTTTCAAGCGAGCCCGAGCCTTCAGCCAGCTGCCAGGTAAATTCCAGATCGCGCTCGACGCGCCGGCGCGAGCGGTCGCGCGGGAGCGCGCGCAGCTCCTTTTGGCTGCCCACCTGCACGACGCTCGATGCAGGAGAGATCGCAACACTGAAGAGCGGGCCTGCGAACTCGAAAAATTGTCTTTGTTTCTCCTCGCCCGGCGACGGCTCCGAAGCGCCCGCAAACGCCTCGCCGGTTCCGGCGAGTTGCGAAAACTGCTCCGCCGAGCCGGCCGGCCCTGACCGAAATGCGCGGGCATGAATATCGAACCAGTCATATTCTTCTGCGGGCAATGCGAGGAGCGCCTCGCGAAATGCGCGCTGAATCGCGCGCAGCTGCTCTTTGCTCGCCTGTTCTTCCTCGGCGCGGCGCTGCTCCTCGATGATCTCGACGAGCTTTGCCGCAAGCGGTTGTAGCCCCTCGCACAAGGTCGTATACGCGGCATCGTGGATGAACCCGGTCCGGGTGCCGGGCGTAAGGGTGATGAACGGCGCATCGATGTGGCCCTGCAGATAACGCAACGTCCAGGGCGGGTGCGCGAACTGATCGAGCAGCGCGATATCCTCAACAACGCGCGTGCCGTGCCGGTAAAGCGCAACGCAGTTTCTGTCTAAAGGCTCATTGAGGTAGAGCTCGGCATAGATGTCGCCGAGCGCCGTCGGCAGCACAGGAAGCCGATGCAGCAGACGCCCCTCGTATTGACGCGGCTCGACCGCATACTGCTTGCGCGCCAGCCGGTCGAGGATGGTGATGCGCACGCCGGTCTGCCGGATGCGGTCGCGCAACTCGGCGGCGAGATACCACTGGATCTTTTCTCCTGAGAGGGAGCGAATGCCGTCGAGCAAACGCGCGATGCGAACTTCCGTGCCCGCCTCGGCAAAGAGCGCGCGCCTGGGCGAGACGGCATAGCTCGGATCGCCTCTGCGCATGATCATCTGATAGGCATGGTGGTCGGCGCCGACCGAGGTCATCGTGAGCTCTTCGCCCACGGTCCAAAAGCTCAGGAGACCGATGCCGAATTCCCCTTGCAGACCGGACGCTCCGTCCGCCTTCATCCGGCGCTTGACCGAATCGCAGATGTGAGTGGCGACGTAACGAAAGTCGGGCCGCCCTTGCACATCGCGCGGAACGCCCTCGCCGTCATCGCGGATCGCAAGATAATGCCGGCCGTGCTCGCGCCCGCGCGTGATGGTGACCGCGCGCGCCTTTGCATCAATGCTGTTTTCGACGAGCTCCGCGATCGCCTTGAGCGGGCTGCTCTGGGAGAGCGCGATGATGGTGATCGCGTTCCAGTCGTCACCGATCTTGAGCTTGCCGCGCGCCTGGCGGGACTTTTCCAGCGTGCTGCTTCGGTTCACAGCGGATCCGGCAACTACGGCAGATACGGCCGGATTTTTGCCAGCAGTTGGCGTGGGCTAAAAGGCTTGGGCACGAAATCATCACACCCAGCCGCCCGTGCCTTTTCCTCGTCTCCGCTCAGCGCGTAGGACGTCACCGCAATCACCGGAATGGCGGAGAGCGCGGGATCCGCTTTGATGCGGCGCGTCGCCTCGTAACCGTCCATGACCGGAAGCTGAATGTCCATGAGGATCAAGTCCGGGCGCTGTTTGGCTACCGCAGCGAGCGCCTCCTCGCCGTTCTCGGCTTCCATGACCTCGTAATCGGTGGCGGTGAGCAAATCACGCACGATCTGGCGATTGTCCTCCTGATCCTCGACCACCAGGATGCACCTGCTCATGCCTGCCTCGCTTGCTGCTCCACTTGCACCGGGAGCGTAAAGGAGAATGTCGATCCTTGGTCCGGCGCCGATTCCAGCCAGATTCGTCCACCATGCATCTCCACAATGTGCTTGGAGATCGCAAGGCCAAGACCGGTGCCGCCCTTCCGCTTGGTGATGGAATTGTCGGCCTGCTGGAATTGCTGGAATAGCTTGGCTTGATCGGCTTTGGAAATGCCGGGACCGGTATCATGCACAGCTACCTGGAAGGAGCCATCGGCACTCGAGGCCTTGATCGCAACCTCCCCCTGATCGGTAAATTTGATCGCATTGCCGACGAGGTTGAGCAACACCTGGGTGATGCGGCGTTCGTCCCCCCGGCCGGCCGGCAGATCGGGAGCAAGCTCGACGTTCAAGGCAACCTTTTTCTCCGTTGCCAAGGGCTCGACCAGGCTGAACACGGTCTGCACGACATTCTTGAGCGAATAATCGGCAAGGGAGAGGTTGAGCTCCCCTGCCTCGATCTTGGAGAGGTCAAGCACGTCGTTAATCAAGCCGAGGAGGTGCTTGCCGTTGCTCTCGATGCGTTGAAGGACGGTGCGCATCTTCTCCGGCGTCTCCCCATAAACGTTGTCAACAATGAGCTCGGTATAGCCGAGGATGGCGTTGAGCGGCGTTCGCAGCTCGTGGCTCATATTGGCGAGAAACTGCGATTTGTGCTGGCTTGCTTCCTCAAGCTGGCGGCTTTTTTCCTCAAGCTCAGCCGTACGCTGGCGCAATTCGTTGAGCAGGCGCACGTTCTCGATGGCGATCACGGCCTGGGCAGCGAAGCTCTTGACCAGCTCGATTTGCTTCTGCGTGAACGGGCGCACCTCCTGGCGATAGACCACGATCACCCCGATCAGCTCATTCTGCTTGAGCATCGGAGCACTGAGAACAGTGCGATAGCCGCCGAGCTTGACGGCGGAAACGACGAATGAACTGCGCCCGGCGTAACCCCGCTGCTTGGTGATATCGACGATCTGGGCGACCTGCTTGGTCCTTGCCGCGCGCCCCAGGCTGGTATCGGGATGTGGATGAACGACGGGGGTGCTGGTACGCGCCCGCGCGTATGCTGAGGGCGCACTATGCATCGCGACGACACGGAAGCCTTCGCCCTCGGTGAGGTAAAGCGTTGCGAATTTCGCCTCACAAAGCCTGGTCGCATTCGCCAGGATGGATTGGAACACGGGCGCGAGATCGCCGGGCGACCCGCTGATGATCCGGAGCACTTCCGCGCTCGCAGCCTGCTGCTCGATCGCCTCATCCCGCTCCTGCGCAAGCTGCGCAATCTTCCTGTCTGCGGAGGCAGCAGGGGCCGCAGAGCGCCGCGCTCGTACGGGCTTCGTGCCGCGTTTGCGTTGAGCTGTCGTGCTGCTGCGCGACCTCATGGCTCGATCGAATCACCTTTCCTTGGCGCAAGTCTAGTAGCAATCGCGGGTAGCCAGTCGAGCTGAAATCCAACCCGCTATTTCGAGTTGGCAATTGTCGCCAGGATTGGCGCAAGGCGCTCCATGTCCTTGCGGATATACCGGTCAAAATCGGCCAGGCCGATGCTCTGGGGCGCAACGCCCTGCACCCGCATCTTTGCCCGCAGCTCGGGATCACGCCCCGCTTCGGCGATCACCGCATTGATAATTTTTAGAACCGCGGACGGTGTCTTTGCCGGAGCCAGGAAGCCGTACCAGGTCGCGTTGCGGTAATCGATATTGGCTGAAACCGCGGTCGGGACTTCGATCGACTCGTGCATGGGTTCGCCGGCCGCAACCGCAAGCGCGATCAAGCGGCCGTCCTGGAGGAGGGGCAGCGTGAAGGCTGCGGGCGCAAAGGTCGCCTCAATCCGGCCGCCGAGGAGATCAGCGATAATGGTCGAGCTCACCGTATAGGGGACGTGCACCAGCTGGATGCCGGTCTGCAGCGCGAAATAGGCGCCCGCGAGATGTGTAGCCGTGCCGATGCCGGCTGAACCATAGTTGATGCTGCCGGGCTTGGCTTTGGCGAGATCAATAAACTCGCGTAGCGTATGCACGCCGAGCGAAGGAGCCACGGTGACAAGCGTCGGCGCGTCTGCGATGAGCGAAATGCCGGCGAAATCCCCCACCGGATCGAACGGGAGGTTTTTGTTCAACGTCCCCAGGATAGCGTGCCCGGAATTGGCCAGCAAAATAGTGTAGCCGTCGGCCGGCGCGCTCGCGACGATCTGAGCTCCAATGAGCCCGCCGGCACCCGGACGATTCGCGATGATGACTTGCTGGCCAAACCGCTTCGACAGACTGTCCCCGAATAGCCGCGCGAGGATGTCGATGGTGGTCCCCGCCGTGATCGGAACCACGATGGTAATTGGGCGCGACGGATAGTGCTCCTCCCCGCCTGCACGAACGCCAAGCGCGAGCGCCAGCGCCAAAACCACCGCACCGAGCTGCGCAAGCCTCATCGCGGGCGCTCGCATCAGGCGAGAATCACGGCCCGCACAGGGGACGCTTCCGCTCCGACGAGCTTGAGCGGAAGCGCAACCAGTGTGGCGCGCTCGCCGGGGATGCGGTCCAGGTTGTTGAGATAGGGCAGGGTGACGATACCCGCTTCGCTCAGTGAGCGCGAGGCGTTGAAGACGCGTGGCGCGCCCGGCTCGTCCACGCCATGATAGAAGTCATAGCCCACCAGCACCACGCGTTTTTCGATGCACCAGCGCGTTCCATCCGAGCGCAAATAGGGTGAGCGTTTCTCCCATTCGTTCATCATGTAGGTCTTGTTGACGTCGGTGCGCAGGAGGAGCCGGTCGCCCGGCCGGATAATTGCTCCGGCCGCCTTGTCCAGCTCGCCGGCAGTGATCGCCCCACCGGGGACCAGATGGCGCAAATCGGCAATCACGGCGTCGCCGGTGAAGGTTTCGAGCGGCAGATCCTGCACCTGCCTGCCGCCCGGCACATTATGCTCCGGTGCGTCGATGTGGCTCCCCGCATGCAGACGCATGTGCACGCCGCGCACGATCTGCCCCGCGCCTCCGGGCGCATCATGCTCCTTGAGAACCTCCATCTGAAACTGCAGGTCTTTCTTGAACCCCGGCGGGGTGCGCATCTTGAATTTCGAATCGTCAAGCTCCAGGCTGATATCGATGATTTGTTTGATTGCGAGCGGCATGGCATGTCCTCGGGCGATCAGGAAACCATGCTGCCAAATGGGATGGGGTCAGGCAAGGAACCGGTAGGTTTGGGTCGAGTTTGCGGGACCCAACATCGGCGCGCTGTCACGAATGTTGGGTCTCGTGAAGAACTCGACCCAACGCATGCCGTCCTTGCCGATTTTGTGGCTGCGTCTTGCAACCTGTTAAACGGGGTGCGCTGATGCTGCATTTTGCTTACGCGAGCAACATGAGCCGGGCGTTGATGCAGGCGCGCTGCCCCGACGCGCACGCGCTCGGCACCGCCACGCTTTCCGGCTGGCACTTTGTGATTGGGCCGGACGGATATGCTTCTGTGATCAGGCAGCCGGGCGGACGCGTGCACGGGGTGTTGTGGCGGCTCAGTGCGCGCGACGTCGCGGCTGTCAACGCTTATGAGAGCGTCCAGTCCGGCCTTTATCTCCTGCGTACATTGATGGTCCGCAACGGCAAACGGAGCGCGCTTGCGCTGGTCTACGTTGCGCGGCGGCAGGGCAAGGGCATGCCGCGTCCGGGCTATCTCGATGCGGTCATCGAAGCCGCCCTCGATTGGAACTTGCCGCCGCCTTATGTCCGCTCGATTGCACGCTGGTCGCGCTCGGGCTTGTGCGGCGCGCGGGCGAAAGAGACGGGCGAGGCCGGATGAACGCTATTCGCCATGTGCGGATCCGAGGCCGAGTTCAAGGCGTGGGCTTCCGCGCCTGGGTGCAATGGAGCGCGCTCGACCGCGGCCTCGAAGGTTGGGTGCGCAACCGGCGTGACGGATCGGTCGAAGCCGTGTTCTGCGGCGAAGCGAGCGTGGTGAGTGAAATGGTCAGTGCGTGCCGCCGCGGACCCTCGGGCGCATGGGTCGATGCCCTTGATGAGCGCGAAGGCTCACAAGTCGATCTGGATTTGCGCCGGCCCGGGGAGCGATTTTCCGTCGTGCTGGCGGCCTGACCGTGCCGGCTCATCCTGGCGCCGCGGCTTTGTCGAAGACCCCACCGAATTCATCGCGCAGGGCCACATCTAACTCTCGCAGAGTGGCGCGGCGGCCGAGGTCAGCGAGACTGGTTACGCCATAACGAGGCTCGGAAATTCCGCAGGGAATGATGCCCCCATAGTGGGAAAGATCGCAATCGACATTGAGCGCGATGCCATGGAGCGTGATCCAGTGTTTGATCCGCACCCCGATGGCGGCGATCTTGTCCTCGTAGCCGGGCCCCTTTCCCGGCCGGCGGACCCAAACCCCGATGCGGCCCGCGCGCCGCTCCCCGGTGACCCCGAACCGAGCAAGCGTGCGGATGATCCATTCTTCGAGGCCGGCGACGAACCGGCGCACGTCGGGGCTGCGGCGCTTGAGGTCGAGCATGACATAGGCCACACGCTGGCCTGGTCCATGATAAGTGAATTGGCCGCCCCGCCCGGCGGCATATACCGGCAATCTTGGCGCGATGAGCGCCTGCGGCTTCGCGCTGGTGCCCGCGGTGTAAAGCGGCGGATGTTCGAGCAGCCAGACGAGTTCGGGCAAGGTGCCGTTCGCGATAGCGGCAACGCGCTTGTCCATGGCCGCGAGCGCCGCGACATAGGGCACGGGATCGCGGCTGATCTGCCATTCCACCCCCTCTGCGACCGGCACCGCCCGCGTCGCCAAATCGTTTCGGTTGGTAATGATCCTGGACACAACCTTCTCATTCTTCCGGCTGGACGCGCCGCCTGCGGCGGAATATCCGCGAAGCCCGGGCTTGCGGGCCTCTCGAATTGGTCTTTCGCGCTTGAGCGCGAGCACCCGACATTTGGGCAGTCGCGCATTTGCCAAAATGGCGGACGGCGGGCAACCCTTGTTCCTGTGGGGTCGATTTGTTACATCCTGGTTATCGCTCCGGCGCGAGGCAAGAGCCCCGCGTCCATCCCTGCGGTCGTGGCGGAATTGGTAGACGCACTAGCTTGAGGTGCTAGCGGGGCGACCCGTGGAGGTTCGAGTCCTCTCGACCGCACCACTACACGGGTTTAGCCCTGTAGGATCAGCAACATACTGAAATCTAAAGACCTTCGGTCGCCTCCAGGCTACAAAGGAGCGATACGAATGGCGTTTTCGATGGCCTCACTCAAGCGTCTCAAATCTGGTGCCTTCTCAGCTCGCAAGGGCATTCCGAAGGACGTGCGTGATGAGTATCGCGCGCGGTTTGGCGGCGGATGGGAGGAACGATTTTATGCCAACCCCGCCACGCCGCTTGGGGAAGTGAAAAGCGCATTCAATGATTGGTTGGCCGAATTGGAACTCCGCATTACCGCTATTCGCGCCGAGACGGCAGGACGCGGACAGCCGCTCACCCGCCGTCAAGCACTTGCTCTTGCGGGTGAGTGGTATCTTTGGTTCGTGAAGCGTTATGAAGACGATCCCGGCGATCCCGAAGGATGGGAGGTCCTACAAGAGGATTTTCGCGACGAAGTGCTTCAATGCGCCCCCGGTTGGTTTCGGAAGGATGATAGCCGCGATCCCGACTGGACATGGGCTCAGGACCCGGACGCTCGAGAGCACATTCAACCATTTGTTGCCGACAAGGCTGAGACGGCTCAGTTCCTTGCTTCCAAGGGCTTGGCGCTGACCAAAGAAGCTCGTGACCTCTTCCTGGACGCGG
>Ga0209331_1000628_pt1 | contig 12526 bp, 15 predicted proteins | sample JacPinW_OM3H0_M3_FD_187971 | JGI IMG/M metagenome (GOLD analysis project Ga0209331, IMG submission 187971) | Forest soil microbial communities from Algoma, Ontario, Canada - Jack Pine, Ontario site 1_JW_OM3H0_M3 (SPAdes) (version 2) | ecosystem: Environmental > Terrestrial > Soil > Boreal... | reverse complement strand
CGCTGCGAGAGAATTGCCGCTGCTGAATCGAAGTTCGTACGGCTAAGCTCGGATCAACCTCACACACCGTGAATGCCGAACGAGGGCGGGTTTGAAATCCGCCCCTACAGGAACCACCAGCGTCGTGCCGCTTTGCGGCCTCGGTTTGGGGTCCGGCGAGAGGCCGTGCTTGCAAAGACCTGCGATTTGGTTTCCGATCATGCAATGAGGGTCCGGTTTGAGAGAAACCCCGCCAGGGAGAACGCCATGACAATATCGCGCCGATCGGTGCTGAAGAATTCCGCCGTCAGCCTCGCCGCATTGAGCCTCGGACAGCGCTTCGCTGCCGGAGCGGAGCAGCCGATTCGCATCGGCGTGATCTATGATCTCTCCGGGCCGTTTGCCGCCGCCGGCTCGGTTCCCTGCTCCATCGGAGCCCGGATCGCCATTGATCTCGTCAACGAGCGCGGCGGGGTCGCCGGCAAATATAAGGTGGATCCGATCAACGCCGATTCGCAGAGCAAGGCCGACGCCGCCATCAACGAGGTGGAACGCCTGATCAATCAGGAAAAGGTGGAGGTTGTGCTTGGCGTTTATTCCAGCGCCCACGCGGTGCCGCTCGCCGCCAAGGTCGAGGAGCAGAAGAAAATCCTCTGGATCACCACGGCAGTCGCGACCTCGGTCCTCAAGGACCGCAATTATCGTTACGTCTTCCGCGGCCAAATCCATTCCGATCAGTACGGCGAGGCGGCGGCTGGTTTTCTCGCCGAGAATGCGAAGGCAAAGCTTGGAGCGGACCCGAAATCGATCAAGGTCGCCATCATCCACGAAGACGGACCCTACGGCGTGGGCGTGGGTGAAGCCGGCGAGCGCTTCGCCAAGGAGAAGGGCTTCGAGGTGGTGATGCGCGAGGGTTACTCCGCGAGCGCGCCCGATCTTTCATCGCTGGTGACCAAGCTCAAACGCGCCCGCGCCGACATTATTTCCCACGTCGGTTATAATCCGGATATCACGTTGTTCCTGCGGCAGGCGCGCGAGAGCGGATTGCGCTTCAAGATGCTGATCGGCAACGGCGCGGGTTATTCGCAGCTCGACAAGCTGCGCGCGACCTTCGCCGCCGACATCGACAATTTCTGCAACATCGATCCGGTCTCCGCCCAGCTGCTCGATCCCAAGACGCTCGCGCCCGGCATCGGCGATCTCACCAAGGTCATGGTCGAGCGCTACAAGGCCAAGACCAAGGCAACCGACGTGCCGCCGCACGCGTCCATGGGCTTCAATCAGACCTGGGTGCTGCTCAACAACGTGCTGCCGGCCGCGAAGGAGAAATATGGCGGGTTTGACGCCGAGGCGATCCGCAAGGCGGCGCTTGACGTGGACATCCCGCCGGGCGGCACGATCCAGGGCTACGGCGTGAAATTCTATCCGCCCGGCACGCAGCTTGCGGGGCAGAACGAGCGCTCGACGCCCGCAGTCATGCAATTTGCCGGTGAGCACATCGCGGTGGTCTGGCCGGCAAAGACCCAGGACCCTGTTCTGCCGCTGCCCGGCTCATCGATCTATGCGATGCGGTGAAGCCATCCGGCAATGACGGAGCACTGATCGATGCTGGCGGTCAGTGGTCTCACCAAACGGTTTGGCGGGTTTGTGGCCGTCAACCGCGTGAGCTTCGAGGTGGTCGAAGGTGAGATCCTTGGCCTCATCGGGCCGAACGGATCGGGCAAGAGCACGATCTTCAACTTGATTTCGGGCACGTTGCGGCCGAGCGAAGGCTCCGTTCGCTTCGCCGATTCCGAGATTGCAGGACTGCCCGCGCATGAGATCTGCCGGCGCGGCATTGGCCGCACGTTCCAAATCCCGCGACCGTTTCGCAAGCTCTCGCTCGTCGAGAATGTGGCGCTCGCGGCGTTCTACGGCAAAGCCGGCGCGCTCGATCGTGCGCAAGCGCGCGAACGCGCGCAGGAAGCGTTGGCCATGGTGGGTCTGCCGCTTGAACCGGCTGCGACCACGGACGGCCTCGGGGCCGCCGCGCTCAAGAAGCTCGAGCTCGCGCGGGCGCTCGCGACCCATCCCAGCATATTGCTGCTCGATGAAAGCCTGGGCGGACTCGACGCCGTCGAAATGGAACGAGCGGCGGATCTGCTGCTCGACATTCGCCGTCGTCTCGGCATGACCATCGTCTGGGTGGAGCATATCATGGGCGTGCTCATGGGCGTTGTGGACCGCGTCATCGTGCTCGACCACGGCGAAAAAATATTCGAAGGCCTGCCGGCGCATGCGGCCCGCGACCCGAAGGTCGCGGAAGTCTATCTCGGCGCGCACGCGAGCTGAGATGCTGTCGCTGGCCGGAGTTTGCGCTGGTTATGGCTCCTTGCGCGCCCTGTTCGATGTCTCGCTCGATGTGAAAGAGCGCGAGGCGGTCGGCGTCATCGGCCCAAACGGTGCCGGCAAGACCACCCTCATGCGGGTCATATCGGGGCTGATCCCGCTCTCGCAGGGTGAGATGACGTTCGACGGCGTCTCGCTCCCGGGTCTTCCGGCCCATCGCATTGTCACGCATGGGATCGCGCATATTCCGGAAAACCGGCGGCTGTTTCCGCGGCTCACCGTCGAGGAAAACCTGCGCATCGGCGCCTTCATCCCGCAGGCGCGCCGCCATTTCGCCGACCGGCTGGCATGGGTGTACGACTTCTTTCCGCGGCTGAAGGAACGCCGCAGCCAGCCCGCCGGCACGCTGTCGGGCGGCGAGCAGCAGATGTGCGCCATCGGGCGTGCGCTGATGTCGCGTCCCAGGCTCCTGCTGATGGATGAGCCATCCGCCGGGCTCGCGCCGCTCCTGGTCCGGCAGGTGTTTGAGCTGGTCGGCCGCATCCGCGCCGAAGGGTTTACCGTTCTCATTGTCGAGCAGAATGTGCAGCAAATTCTCGATGTCGTCGACCGCGCCTATCTGCTCGAAGTTGGCAGCATAAAGCTCTCAGGAACATCCGCGCAGCTCAAGCACAACGAGCTCATCCGCAAGGCGTATATGGGGCTCTAATGGACATCTTTCTGCTCGAGGCGGTGATCAACGGGCTCCTCCTCGGCGGGGTGCTGGCGCTGCTGGCGCTGGGTCTCAATCTCATCTTCGGCGTGATTGACGTTGTATGGATCGCCTATGCCGATCTCGTCATGTGCGGCATGTACGCGGTCTTTTGGCTTTATAGCGGGCTTGGCTGGCTGCTTCCGCTCGCGTTTCTGGCCGCGATTGCGATTGTCGCCGTGCTCGGAGTGCTTGTGCATGTTCTGATCATTGCGCCCATTTTGGGCTCGGCGCCGATCAACCAGCTGCTGGCGACCGGGGGCTTGCTTTATTTTCTGCAAAGTTTTGCGACCCTCGTCTTCGGCACCGATTTCCGCAACATCGGCGTGCGGCTGCCGATCATCGAGGTGGGCGACCTCTTCATCAGCTTTGCCCGGCTGATCGCCTTTGTGGTCGCGCTCATCGGCGCGGTCGCGCTCTACTTTTTTCTGCGGCGGACCTATATCGGGACGGCGATCCGTGCCATCGCCCAGGACCGTGACATCATGGGCCTCATGGGAGTCGATCAGCGCCGGATCTATCTCGTGACTTCGGCGATCGGCGGCGCGCTCGCAGGTCTCGGCGCATGCCTGCTTGCGCTGCAGTACGATGTCCATCCCTTCATTGGTAACACGTTCGGTCCGCTCATCTTCATGGTCTGCGTGCTGGGCGGGCTCGGCAACATGATCGGCGGCTTTGTCGCCTCCTTCATCGTGAGCCAGATCATCTCGATTGGCGGCTATTATTCGTCGGTGGAGTTGTCCTATGTGATGGCGTTCACGCTTTTCATCGTGCTGATGTTTATCCGCCCGCGCGGGATTCTCGCGCCATGAGCGCGCGCATTGCCTTGCTCGGCATCGCGGCTCTCGTTGCGCTGCCCCTCGTCACTCCCGGATATTTTCTGCATCTCCTGATTCAGGCGCTGCTGTGGGGCTTCATCTATACGGCCTGGGCGCTGATGGGACGGTTCGGCTTTGTCTCGCTCGGGCACGGCGCCTTCATGGGGGTGGGCGCATATGTGCCGGCGCTGCTTTGGAATTATGAGGGGCTCACACCCTGGATCGGAATCCCGCTCGCTGTGGCGCTCTCGGTGCTGCTCGCGGTCGTCGTCGCCTATCCCTGTTTCCGGCTCAGAGTGGTGGGGCACTATTTCGCGCTGGTGACGCTTGCGCTCGGCCAGGTGGTGCTGCTCACCATCGTGGCGGCGCGCGACATCACCGGCGGCTCATTGGGAATGACGCAGAAGGCGGTCGGCCATTCCTGGTACGCGCTGCAATTTCCGGAAAAGGGCTACTTCTACATCATCGCGCTTTTGCTCTGGCTCGGCGGTCTTTTGGTCTGGCGCTGGATTGATACCGGCATCGGCCGGGAGGCGCTCGAAGCCATTTCGGAGGACGAGGAGGCGGCCGCCGCGATCGGAATTGACGTGACGCGCGAGAAGCTGCGTGTGACGCTGATCAGCGCGGCGCTCACAGGGCTCGGCGGCGCTTTTTTCGGCCAGTACCTGATGTATCTCAATCCCGAGACCGTGTCCGGCATTGGCGTTTCGCTCCAGATCGTGTTCGCTGCCATCGCAGGCGGGATGTACGCCTTGCTGGGCCCCACCGTCGGGGCGTTCTTCACGCTCGCCCTGACCGAAGGCTTGCGCGTGTGGTTCGGCGCAAACTTCGTCGGAGCGGCGAATACGATCTACGGCATTCTGCTCATTCTGTTCGTCATCTTCATGCCGCGCGGCATCGCAGGCCTGATCGAGGCTGGGTGGCGCCGGAACCGTGCAGTCACCGCCATGCAGCAGCGCTCTACTCCGGCTGCGTGAAAGAGTTGAGCTGCAAGTAACAATCACGGCAAGAGGCTGCAGACGGCCTGGCCTCAGCGATATGCCTCCCGCCGGCGACCCACGCATTGGATGCGGCCGGCGATCCTCACGCCGGCTCTTTTGCGGCTTCTGTGTTTACTGTTACAATAGGCAAACCGGTCAGGTGTTGGATTGATGAGGAGGAAAACGATGAAGCGAATTCTCTTTGCGGCAATCCTTGTCGCGCTCGCGGCGGGTCCAGCGCTCGCGGAGCAAGCAACCTGCGCAAGCAAGGCGATCGATAAGAATGGGAAGGCGCTGGCCGGCGCCGCACTCAACAGCTTCCTGAAGAAATGCAAGCGCGAAGCATGCGAGCCCAAGGCGGTCAGCTCAGAGGGCAAGCCGCTGGCCGGCGCCGCCAAGAAGAGCTTCATGGACAAATGCGAGAAGGACGCCTGAGCTGCCGAGCCGGCTTAGCGGGGTTGAGGCCCCATCTACGTCTTCGACCGAAGCTATAGAGTATTTAGTCCTCGACGAACTCTGCCTTGCCAGGGGCAAGGGTTCTGATGGCGTGGATATTTCAACGATCCCGCGCCTCCTCCAGAAAGGCTATGACCTGCTCCCGCGTAACGGTGGGGAAGCCTTCAAGAAAATCATCGATTGTTTCTCCCGCCTCCAGGTAGTCGAGCGAAGTTTGCACAGGGACTCTCGTCCCTGGAAAAACTGCAGTACCTCCCATGACATCGGGGCTGCGGGACACGACGGGCGATTTCATAAGAGCAGCATACTCCGTGGCGCAGTAGCTGGGCAAACGCTGACGGACATTTTTGGATCAAGAAGCCCCTTGGGAGCTTTGGTCCTCATAGAATAAACCGGCTCAAATCCGCGTTCTTGGCGAGGTCGCCGATATGCTTGTGCACATACGCGGCGTCGATTGAGACGGTTTCGCCGGAACGGTCCGGTGCCGTAAACGAAATATCGTCCAGCACGCGCTCCATCACGGTCTGCAAACGCCGCGCACCGATATTCTCCACACTGGAATTGACCGCGACCGCGACATCGGCAATGGCATCGATCGCGTCCGCGCTGAATTCAAGCTTGACCCCTTCGGTGCCCAACAGCGCGACGTATTGCTTGATAAGAGACACTTCCGTTTCGGTAAGAATGCGCCGGAAATCGTCGCGCGTGAGCGCGCGAAGCTCGACCCGGATCGGCAAGCGCCCTTGCAGCTCCGGCAAGAGGTCCGACGGCTTCGAGAAATGAAAGGCGCCCGACGCAATGAACAGGACATGGTCCGTCTTTACCACGCCGTGCTTGGTCGAGACCGTGGTCCCCTCGATCAGCGGCAGCAGGTCGCGCTGGACGCCCTCGCGCGAAACATCGGCACCCATGCGCCCCTCGCGGCCGGCGATCTTGTCGATCTCGTCGAGAAAAACGATGCCGTTCTGCTCCACCGCATGAATGGATTCCGCCACCAGTTGATCGTTGTCCAAGAGCTTGTCGGACTCCTCGTTGACCAGGATGTCACGGGATTCTGCAACCGTCACGCGGCGCGTTTTGGTACGGCCGCCGCCGAGCTTGCCGAAAATATCGCCGATCGAGATGGCGCCCATCTGCGCGCCCGGCATTCCCGGAATCTCAAACAGCGGGAAGCCGCCGCCGCTCGCCTGAACCTCGATCTCGATTTCCTTGTCGTTGAGCTCGCCGGCGCGTAGCTTGCGCCGGAACGCCTCTTTTGTCGACGCGCTTGCGTTCTCTCCCACCAGCGCGTTGACGACCCGATCCTCGGCGGCAAGCTGCGCGCGCGCCTGCACGTCCTTGCGCTTTCGCTCGCGCGTCTGAAGGATGGCAACTTCCACGAGGTCACGCACAATTTGCTCGACATCGCGTCCGACATAGCCGACCTCGGTGAATTTGGTGGCCTCGACCTTGATGAACGGAGCGCCGGCAAGCCGGGCGAGGCGGCGGGAAATTTCGGTCTTGCCGACACCGGTCGGCCCAATCAGGAGAATGTTCTTCGGCAGCACCTCCTCGCGCAGCTTCTCGTCGAGCTGCAATCGGCGCCAGCGATTGCGCAGCGCAACCGCCACCGCGCGCTTGGCGTCGGCCTGCCCGATGATGAAACGATCAAGTTCGGAGACGATTTCGCGGGGTGAAAAATCGGTCATGGCCGCTGTATTTGGCCTCGCAGGAGTGCAACCGCAATAGCCGGCTTGCGGTCTTGGCGGCCAGTGCTCAGAGCTTCTCCACCGTGATGTTGCGGTTGGTGTAGACGCAGATATCCGCGGCGATGTCCATGGCCTTGCGCACAATGGCCTCGGCATCGAGCGGCCCGTCGATCATGGCGCGGGCTGCCGCGAGCGCATAATTGCCGCCGGAGCCGATGCCCATGATGCCGGCTTCAGGCTCCAGCACGTCGCCGGTACCGGTGAGGACGAGCGAGACCTGGGTATCGGCAACGATCATCATGGCTTCGAGCCGGCGCAGATAGCGGTCGGTTCGCCAGTCCTTCGCCAGCTCGACCGCGGCGCGGGTGAGCTGCCCCGGATATTGTTCGAGCTTGGCTTCCAACCGTTCGAACAGCGTGAATGCATCGGCGGTGGCGCCGGCAAACCCGCCAATGACGTCGCCCTTTCCAAGCCGGCGCACCTTTTTGGCATTGGCCTTGACGATGGTCTGGCCAATCGTGACCTGGCCGTCGCCGCCGATCACCACGCTGCCATTCTTGCGAACGGTCAGAATGGTGGTGCCGTGCCAGCTATCGGAAAGGGGAGACTGCATGGGCGCCTTGCGTGCGAGCACGTGATCTAAGCACTGTGAAGCGAAGGCGCAAATTGGCCGGCAGTGGCGAAAAGCGTGCACCCCTGATAAAAGGCGCCCACCAAGGCCGGAAAATGCATGCGCAAGGGCTTCATCAAACGCGTCACCAAGGAGACCGACATCACCGTCGAGGTCGAGCTCGACGGCCGCGGTGACTCGGCCATCGCGACCGGGATCGGCTTCCTCGATCATATGCTCGATCTGCTGGCACGCCATTCCCGCATGGACATCACGGTGAAGGCCAAGGGCGATCTCCACATTGATCACCACCACACCACCGAAGATGTCGGGATCGCGCTCGGTCAAGCCGTGAAGCAGGCGCTGGGAGACATGAAAGGCATCACCCGTTATGCCGATGTGCACGTGCCCATGGACGAGGCGCTCACGCGCGTGGCCGTCGACATCTCCGGTCGTCCCTTGCTGGTGTTCAAGACAGAGTTTGTGCGCGACAAGGTCGGCACCTTCGATACGGAACTGGTGCAGGAATGGTTTCAGGCTTTTGCCGTGCACAGCGGGATGACGCTGCACGTCGCTACGCTCTACGGCACTAACGACCATCATATCGCCGAATCCTGCTTCAAAGGATTGGCGCGAGCCCTGCGGGCGGCCGTCGCCATCGACCTCGCGGCTGCAAACGAAATTCCGTCAACCAAAGGGTCCTTGGGCGGGTGATCCTATGATCCGGCTGCGGTCGGGTCCCGCCAGGCTTATTTGCGGATTCGAGGCCTTCAGTTCAGTTCAGGAAACGAGCAAGATGTCGATCTATACAGTGCACGCGCCACCTGCAAAGGCGGGTCAATCCGCGCCGGATCCGGAGCGGTTCGTCTTCGTTCGCGACGGCTTTTCCTTCTGGGCCTTTCTGCTGGGACCATTGTGGATGCTGTGGCACGGACTGTGGCTCGTACTCGCGGGCTATCTCGTTCTCGCTGCCGCGCTCCAATTCGTCTTGGGCGCGGCCGGCGCCCAATCCGGCCTGGCCTTTGCGGCTGGCGCGTTTCTGGCGCTGCTGGTCGGGTTCGAGGCCGCTACGCTGCGGCGGCTGCCGCTTGCGCGGCGCCGCTGGAAGAATGTCGGGATCGTCGTCGGTGACGATCTTGAATCGGCGGAGCGGCGGTTTTTCGATGCCTGGGTGCACGGAGAGCAGCGTGCGCCGGCACCGCCCAAATCTTCACTCGCCAAGTCGGTACCGCCCGCTGGTGCACCGCCAGCCTCCAATGTGACGGGTACGGCGGGACCGCAGATCATCGGGTTGTTTCCGCAACCTGGAGCTTCACGGTGACGGTTGCAATCGTCGATTACGGCTCGGGTAATCTGCATTCGGCTGCCAAAGCTTTCGAGCGCGCTGGACGGGAAGCGCAATGTGCCGCGGCCATTGTGGTCACGCGCGACCCCGATCTCGTGCGGCGCGCGGACCGCATTGTGCTGCCGGGGGTCGGTGCCTTCGCAGACTGCCGGCGAGGGTTGGATGCGGTCGGCGGAATGGTGGAAGCCCTCAACGAGAGCGTGCGTCAACGCGGCCGGCCCTTTCTTGGCATCTGCGTGGGCATGCAGTTGATGGCGCAACGCGGCCGGGAATACGAGGTGACCGAAGGTTTGGGTTGGATTGCGGGCGAGGTCGATCGGATCGCGCCGGCGGATCCTGATCTCAAAATCCCGCACATGGGTTGGAACACGCTCAATCCGCAGCGGGCGCATCCGCTCCTTGCTGATATCCCGCTTGGACCCGGCGGCCTGCACGCTTATTTCGTGCATTCGTTTGAGCTCAGGCCGTCGCAGGATTGCGACCTTGTGGCGCAAGCCGATTATGGCGGACCCCTTACTGCCGTCGTTGCCCATGAGACTGCGGTGGGCACGCAATTCCATCCGGAAAAAAGCCAGCGATTGGGTTTGCGGCTGATTGCCAATTTCCTGAACTGGAAACCGTGATGGCCTGTTGCGGCTGAAATGATCCTGTTTCCCGCGATAGATCTCAAAGGCGGCCTGTGCGTGCGGCTCGAACAGGGCGACATGTCCCGCGCCACGGTCTTCCACACTGATCCCTCGGCGCAGGCGCGCGCCTTCGCGGAGCAGGGTTTCGAATATCTCCATATCGTCGACCTCGACGGCGCAATCAAAGGCAAGCCGGTCAACCGGGCGGCAGTTGAGCGCATCCGCGCAGCGGTGAGCATGCCCATCCAGCTCGGCGGCGGAATTCGCGACGCTGCCACCCTCGAAGCGTGGCTCGGCAAGGGGGTGGACCGCGTGGTCATTGGGACGGCTGCGGTACGCGATCCTGATCTGGTGAAATCCGCCGCGCGAACGTTTCCGCAGAGAATCGCTGTCGCCCTCGATGCCCGTAATGGCAGGGTCGCGGTGGAAGGGTGGTCAAAGACATCGGACCTCGCCGCCGGCGATCTCGCCAAACGGTTCGAGGACGCGGGCGTCGCCGCTATTATCTACACGGACATCGCGCGCGACGGGCTGCTCACGGGACTCAATCTCGACGCTGCGCTTGCCCTTGCGCAAGCGGTCAAGACACCGGTCATCGTGTCCGGAGGGCTTGCTTCCATCGAGGATATCAAATCGTTGCTCGAGCCGCGTGCCAGCAAGCTTGCCGGCGCAATCGCCGGCCGCGCGCTCTACGACGGCCGCCTTGATGGACGGGAAGCGTTGCGGCTGATCCGCTCCGTCCGTGCGGCCTGAACTTCCATGTTCAAGGTCCGCGTCATTCCCTGTCTCGATGTAAAGGATGGCCGCGTCGTCAAAGGGGTCAAGTTCGTCGGCTTGCGCGATGCCGGCGATCCGGTGGAGGCTGCCATCGCCTATGATGCCGCCGGCGCGGACGAGCTGACGTTCCTCGACATCACCGCGAGTCACGAGAACCGCAACATTATTTTCGACGTGGTGCGGCGCACGGCGGAGGCCTGCTTTATGCCGCTCACCGTGGGCGGCGGCGTGCGCACGCTCGAAGACATTCGCACGCTGTTGGCCTCCGGCGCGGATAAGGTTTCCATCAACACCGCCGCGGTCGCGCGCCGCGATTTCGTCAAGCAGGCGGCAGCCAAATTCGGCGACCAGTGCATTGTGGTGGCGATCGATGCGAAAAAGGTGTCGCGGCCAGGTGAGACGGACCGCTGGGAAATCTTTACCCATGGCGGCCGCAATGCGACCGGGCTTGATGCGCTCGATTACGCGCGCGAAGTGGTCGCGCTCGGCGCCGGCGAGATCCTGCTCACCTCCATGGATCGCGACGGCACAAAGCAGGGCTTCGATATTCCTCTCACCCGCACGATTGCGGATGCCGTGCCCGTCCCGGTGATCGCCTCAGGCGGTGTCGGCACGCTTGACCATCTGGTCGAGGGCATTCGCGACGGGCACGCCACCGCGGTACTCGCCGCCTCGATCTTCCATTTCGGCGAGTATTCCATCCGCGCAGCGAAGGCCCACATGGCGGCTGCCGGGCTGCCCATGCGGCTTGATCCGTGAGGGGCGAGTAGCGATTAGCGAATAGCGAGTTGGGGATTGGATGACCCTAGAGCCAGTTTCGATGACGTTCGCGAAGCGTCGCTATCGTTTGTCGCCGAAGGGAGCGGCGCCATCCGCCGCGATTTTGCATCGTTGGGATTCATCGCATTCACCTATCTCGTTGTCGAAACTCGCAAGATCATCACACGGATCGTTTCGAGCCCTAACGCTGCGTCAACATCTAGGGACTCAACCATCAGGATTCGCCAGCCGCGGATTGCCGGAAATTCGATATGTCGGCGCGAGACTGGCCGAACGGCGATTCTTGGCTACGTGCCTATGTCCCTGTCTTGGTGTCGGGGTGGAACCTGATTGTTGCCAGAACACCGAGCGCGACGAAGACCGTGAGCACGACGAGCTGAGCGACAAGAAACGGGGGCTCTGATTGGGTTGGCGCCAGCGGCTGTAAGAACGACAGCTTTTGGAACGCTTGAGTGACGCCAACGAAGACATTCAGGTAAAGCGCCGCAACCGCGCTACCGATGTACATCCAGCGCCAGGCTCCGGCGAGACGGAAGGCATAAAGCGCAGCGACAGCTATGGCCAGCAGGACGAGCGAGATAACGCCAACCGCGCGAGCCGGATCGAAGCCGAATGGGGGTAACGCGAATCCCGTGACGCTCGTCAGCACGGTTGTGGCAAGAAACAGCGCGGTCCAGCCACCGAACGGGCGCCCAGTCAGTAGGCCGTACAAGACCAGGAAGCCCGAGAGGATGCCGACCAGGCTGACGATGATGTGGATTTGCAGAAAAGTGTCGGTTGGGATTCCCCAGGTCATAACACCAGCCTCCATTGGATGCGGTCGATTTGTATGATCCTCAGCAAATATTTAGGTGCGCTGCTTTCCTGTGTGGCGCAGCACATCGATCCTCTGTCAAACTCCTTTATAGACAAGCTTGGCATAGTTGTCGGAGATATGCGGGCCGCTTCGATGCGACTGGTATGCTCTGCGCCTCAGCTCCAACGGCCGGCTAGTGTAACGTCGCCCGGCTTGTGGACGACCTTGCCTACGTAGGCGCCCAGGTTCAGCTCGACGTCGCTGCGCTGCTGGAAGCCCTGCTCAAGCGCCCGCTCGATGATGGAGGGCGTGGTCGGGCGGGCGACGGCCTCCGCGAAGGCGTCCATCTCAGCAGTCAGCGCGTCGTCGGCGGGAAGCGACGCAGCATTGACGAAGCGCTTGATGTCGGCCAGCGCGAGCGGGTCGAAACGCGACACCCGCTCCGCAAAGGCATTGACGAACCCGACGAACTCCGCGTCGGGAACGGCGCGGTTGACGTATCCGTACCGCTCGGCGAGTTCCCCGTCGAAGTCCGCACCACCGAGCAGGATCTCGAACGCCCGGCCGCGACCGACGATGCCCGGCAGACGGG
>Ga0209331_1000627_pt1 | contig 12532 bp, 12 predicted proteins | sample JacPinW_OM3H0_M3_FD_187971 | JGI IMG/M metagenome (GOLD analysis project Ga0209331, IMG submission 187971) | Forest soil microbial communities from Algoma, Ontario, Canada - Jack Pine, Ontario site 1_JW_OM3H0_M3 (SPAdes) (version 2) | ecosystem: Environmental > Terrestrial > Soil > Boreal... | reverse complement strand
AACGAAGCCAAGTTCCGCGAACGAAGCCAACGAGTAAAAATCCAACAAAAACAAAGTTGCAAGATGAACGGCGCCCCCATCGGGGGTAAAACCTGCGGCTCTCGACCATAGCGGCGCGCACCGCCCGCTTGCCGAACACCGGCAACGTGGACCTGTGGACCGCGATTGCGCAGATCGCTTATCACTAACCCGCCCTACTGTGCCCCGCTGCTCTTGCCGATGAGATTAACCAGCTCGTGCGGCGTGATCGGTGTCTGCGTGATGCGAACGCCAAAAGGCGCGAGCGCATCCTCGATCGCCGCGATCACCGCGGCCGCCGTGGGAATGGTGCTCACTTCGCCCGCGCCCTTCGCGCCAAGCGGATTGAGCGGCGATGGCGTCTCCTTGTAGAGCGTCTCGATCGGCGGCACCTCGGTGGCGCTCGGCAACAGATAATCGGCGAACGTGGTCGTCACGGGCTGCGCACTCTCGTCGTAGCCCATCCATTCCAGGATCGCGTTTCCAATCCCGTGCGCCACGCCCCCGCGCACCTGCCCCTCGACCAGCAGGGGATTGATCAACGTTCCGGAATCCTGCAGGGCCACGTACTTGATCACCTTCACACCACCGGTCTCAGGATCGACCTCGACCTCGGCGGCGTGACATGCATTGGCATAGGCCAGCGCATCGGTTCGCCAATTCACGTTTGCCTCCAGACCCGGGTCGATGTCGGGCGGAAATCCATAACCGGGAGCGCCCTTGAGGAGGCGCGCGAGCTCGCCAAGCTTGACGCAGAGCTGCGGCGCGCCGACGACGCGTACTTCGCCATCTGCGATTTCGAGATCATGCTCGGCTGCTTCCAGCACATGGCTGGCGAGCCTCTTGGCCTTCTCCGCCACGGTGCGCGCGGCGAGCAATACCGAGGACCCTGCGGTTACGGTCTGGCGGCTGGCGAAGGCGCCGAGACCCAGGGTTATCCCTCCGGTATCGCCCGGAACGACGGTGATGTCCTGCGCCTTGAGCCCAAGCTCGCTCGCACAAATCTGCGCCAGCACCGTGCGCAAGCCCTGCCCGATGGCAGCCGCCCCGGTGAAAACCGACACCCGGCCGGTATTCGAGACGCGCACCAGCCCGGATTCGAACGGCCCGCGTCCCGTGCCCTTGATCCCATGGGCAAGCCCGATTCCGATGTAACGATGCTCGTTGCGTGCTTGCGCCTGGCGCTGCGGGAAATCATGCCAACCCGACGCTGCTAGCACCTCCATTTGGCAGGAGGGATAGTCGCCGCTGTCATAGCGCATGCTGGCGCCCGACCGCGCCTTGAGCGGCTTGGTGTACGGCATCTTCTCTGCCGGGATGAGATTGCGGCGCCGAGCTTCGGCACGGTCCAAGCGCAGCTCGCGCGCTACCCGATCCATGAGCCGTTCCATGGCAAAGGCCGCCTGCGGATAGCCGGCCCCGCGCACGGAGGATACCGGCGTCTTGTTGGTGGCGGCGACGCTGATCTCAATGGACAAGGCGGGCAGCATGTAGGGCCCGCTGATCATCGACGCCGAGTTATAGGGGATGTTCACGTCCTGCAGCGCGTAGGCGCCGAGATCGTGAATGAGCCGGCCGCGAATGCCCAGGAGCTTGGCGTCCGCATCCACCGCAACGTCGAGCGACCAATACTGATCGCGCTCCTGGGCCGCATTGGTGAAGTGCTCGCGCCGGTCCTCGATCCATTTCACGGAGCGCCGCGCGAGCTTCGTCGCAGCCACGACGGCGATGTCTTCGGGATAGACGCAGAGCTTTGGACCGAAGCCGCCCCCGACGTCGGGAGTTGCCACCCGCACCCCGCTCTCGTCGAGACCGAGCAGAAAGGTCAGGGACTGGAAGAGGTCATGCGCTTTCTGCGTGGAGGCCCATACGGTGATTGTCCGATCAGCGTCCCGCCACTCCGCCAGGATGCCACGCCCTTCTATCGGATGGGCCGCACCACGGTGCTGCCAGAGCTCCTCATGAAAGACATGCGCGGCTTTCGCGAAGGCGGCCCCAATGTCCCCATAGGCAACGCCGTAGCCCGCGGCGAGATTGGTGTTCAGCTCGCGGCGAACCGCGGGCGCCCCAGATGCAAGCGCGGCGCGGCAGTCGGAGATTGCCGGCAGGACGTCGTAATCCACTCGCACCAGGGCGGCGGCGTCCTCGGCGACATAGCGGTCTTTCGCAAGCACCAGCGCGACAGTTTCCCCGACATAGGAGACTTCGCGGTCCGCCAGTGCGAAGGACCAGAACCGATCGAGCGGCGTTCCTGAATTGGAGTGCCGCAACATGCGCCGGTGCGTGAGGACCTGCGCGAGGTCATCGAGCGTCACAACGCTATGCACGCCTGGGACCGCCAGCGCATCCTCGGCATCGATGGCGTGGACCGCAGCATGCGGGTGGGGGCTGCGCACGAACGCCGCATGCAGCATGCCGGGCACTGTGATGTCATCAATGAAGCGGCCCTTCCCGGTGAGCAGGGGCTTGTCTTCGAGCCGCGGAATGCGCGCGCCAATCAGGGATGGCATCTATCTCGCCACGGCTTGTGCCGCTTTCTCCACCAGATGCTTGGGCGTGGCATAAAGGTCTGCGAGCAGCCGATCCATCGTCTCGGCGGCAAGCGGGTTGATGTCCACGTTCAACTTCTCCGCCTCGGCCAGGAGCTCCGGATCATGCGTGGCTCGCTCGAATGCCGAGATCAACGCGCTTTTGCGGTCGGGCGGGATATCGGGCGGAGCAGCAAACGGGCGCGCCATTTCCTGCGTCGTCAACAACAACTTCAGGATCTGAAGCTTCTCCGGATCGGTAGTGAGATCCAGGGCCAGGGGCACGCCCGCGAGCTCCGGCTGTTTTTTCAGCCCCGCCTGCACAATGACATTGACAAGCTTGTCATTGAACCATTGCAAGTGTCGGCTTCTCAGAGTGCCCCATGACAGACCGCACAATCCATCCACCTCCCCGCGCTCCATCGCCAGCATCGTGTCGTTTGTTCCGGGATAGCCGCTGACGAGCCTCCATTTGGCGCCGAACACGTTTCTGTACAGAAGCGCATAGACGTCGGGATCGGCCCCCGATCCCTCTCCGCCCATGGTGATTGGTTTTTCCAGGCTGTCTTTCCAGTCTTTTACGGGCGACGTGTGCCAGGTGACGCAGAGACTGACCTCATTGGTCATGCTGCCCAGCCAACTGAACCTGATGGGGTCGAACTGTGCGCTCGCCGGCATCAGCAACGGAGTGGTAGCGATCGTGCGGCCGAACGTGCCGAACACGCTGCCGTCCTTCGGAGCAGCGGAATAGAGGAAGCTGGCTGCCCGCAGGCTGCCTGCGCCAGTAAGATTTTGCGGCACAATGGTGGGATGCCCGGGAATATATTGGCCCATGTGCCGCGCCAGCAATCGCGCATAGAGATCATAGCCGCCCCCGACGCTGTAACCGATGACGAGGGAAAGGGTCCTGCCTTTGTAGAATTCTTCTACGCCGGCGGAGGGCGCCGGCTGCGAGATCAGGCTCGCTATCAGGGCGATCGCAAGAGCGAATGCACGGTGCGCCGAAGCACAACGAATGACCTTCATATCCAAGCTCGTTTTCTCGCTCCTTGTGCCAAATCAGGGTTCCGATGGGAAGCATGCACGCTTTCTTTCCCAGCCGCCCCGGTGCTACCTCTTCTTGTTCTTGCCCGCTCGGTGAGGCGCTGGTTTCCCCAAGGTCTGAGGAGTGTATGTCCGAGACGTCGCCCGAACTGACTGTGTCGCTCTGGCGCGGCGCTCAGCAAGGACGCTACGTAGCCTATAAGGTGCCGATGCGCGCGAGCCAGACCGTGCTCGACGTGGTGACGTTCGTGCAGCGCCACCTCGATCCGACCTTGGCCTACCGATTTGCCTGCCGGGTCGGCGTGTGCGGCTCATGCGCGATGACGGTCAACGGCCGGCCGCGCTGGACCTGCCGCACGCATGTGTCGAAGGTGTCCAAAGGCGGCCGGATCGAGATCGGCCCGCTCGAGAATTTGCCCGTCATCAAGGATCTCGCCACGGATATGCGGCCCTTCTTCGAGAAATGGCAGCAAGCCGAGGGTTCGTTTGTTCCGTCCAAAACCCGTCATGATCCGATCGAGACGATCGCGCCCGGTAGCGCAGCACGCATGGCGGCTGATGCCGCCATCGAATGCATCAACTGCGGCGTGTGCTATGCGGCGTGCGATACGGTGCGCTGGGACGCGAGCTACCTTGGACCGGCTGCGCTCAATCGTGCGTGGTCTCTCGTAAATGACCAGCGAGATGCCGGAGGCGCTGTACGACTGCGGGCCATTGCCGGTTCCGGCGGATGCCAGCTCTGCCACTCGCACCAGTCCTGTCAGGAATACTGCCCGCAATCGCTCAATCCCACGAGATCCATTGCCGGGCTCAAGCGGCGTGCCACACGCGCCTATCTTTCCGGCGAGCTGAAAGCATGAGTTTGCCTCTTTACCTCTGGCAGCGGCTGACCGCGGCGGTGATGGCGCCCCTGGTTCTGGTGCACGTAGCTGTCATCTTCTACGCCAGCCGCAAGGGGCTCAGCGCTGGAGATATTCTCGGCCGCACCCGCGGCAGCTTGATGTGGGCTTCATTCTACGGCGCATTCGTTGCTGCGGCGGCGCTCCATGCTGCGATCGGCGTGCGCAATGTCTTGATTGAGTGGTCACCGCTCGGCGAGGGTCGCGCGGGAATGTTCTCGACGCTATTCGGGCTTCTTCTGCTGGTGCTCGGCTTGCGCGCGGTCGCGGCGGTGGTGCTGCCGTGACGGCGCGGCTGCAACACCGCACCGGTGTGCTGTGGATCGCGGCGCTCGTGCACCGACTCTCCGGCCTCGCGCTCGCAATCTTCTTGCCGGTGCATTTCTTGACACTTGGCCTTGCCATTGGCGGCGAGGCGCGGCTCGATTCCTTTCTCCGTTGGACAGACGCCCCATTGGTGCAGCTATCGGAAGGTGGTCTCCTATTCTTCTTACTGTTGCACCTGCTGGGTGGCCTGCGGCTGCTGGTGTTGGAAAACCTGGACTGGCATGACGGACAGAAGCAGCTGGCGACGCTCGCGGCGGCAGTGTCGGCCGTCGTCGCATTCATCTTTCTCGCGCGGGCCTTGTAAGATCCCATGGCGCTGGAACGACTCCAGACCGACATTCTGATTCTCGGCTCCGGAGGCGCCGGGCTGTTCGCCGCGCTGCATGCCTACAGCGCAAACCCCGATCTGCAGATCACGATCGCGACAAAAGGACTGCTCGGCAAGAGCGGCTGCACGCGCATGGTGCAGGGCGGGTACAACGTGGCCCTCAACCCTGGGGATTCGGTGGAGCGTCACTTCATGGACACCATCGAGGGGGGCAAATGGCTGCCGCACCAGGAGCTCGCCTGGACATTGGTGTCGCGAGCGGTCGAGCGGGTGCGCGAGCTGGAGAACGAGATCGGCTGCTTCTTCGATCGCAATCCCGATGGCACGCTGCACGGCAAGGCCTTTGCGGGTCAGACCTTCGACCGCACCGTCCACAAGGGGGATCTCACCGGCATCGAGATCGTCAATCGGCTGATGGAGCAGGTATGGGCGCGTCCAATCCGGCGCCTTGAAGAGCATCGCGCTGTCGCGCTTGTTCCGTCAAAGAACGGGGAGCTCGCCGGGGTGCTGCTGATCGATATTCGCACCGGCGAATTTCGGTTCGTCGCTGCGCAGGCCGTGCTGCTGGCCACCGGCGGCGGTCCCACGATGTATCGCTATCACACGCCGTCAGGCGACAAGAGCATGGACGGCCTGGCCATGGCGCTGCGCGCGGGACTCCCGTTGCGCGACATGGAGATGGTCCAGTTCCATCCCACCGGCCTCCTTGCCGGGCCGGACACGCGAATGACCGGCACCGTGCTGGAAGAGGGCTTGCGCGGGGTGGGTGGCCATCTCCTCGATGGCGCCATGCGGCGATTCATGGGCGATTACGATGAAAAGCTCGAACGCGCCACTCGCGACGTGGTCAGTCGCGCCATGTACGCCGAGATGAAGGCCGGCCGCACCACGCCCAATGGCGGGCTCTACATCAAAATGAGCCACCTCGGACCCGCCAGGGTCGCAAAGGAGTTCAAAGGAATGGTGGATCGCTGCCGCGACTGCGGGTTCGATCTCGCCGGCGGGCTGGTGGAAGTGGTGCCGACGGCGCACTATTTCATGGGTGGACTGGTTTGCGGGGCCGATACTTCGACGCAATGGCCCGGGCTTTTCGTGGCCGGCGAGGACGCGAGCGGCATGCACGGAGCCAACCGGCTGGGCGGCAACGGCGTCGCCAATTCGACGGTGTTCGGCGGCATTGCCGGCGATGTGATACCGCGGTGGATTGCCGCCAATCCAGGCCGTCCGGAACCGGACGAGGATGTGCTCGATGCGGAGATTTCAGGCACGCTGCATCCTCTCACGCGAAGCGGAGGAAACTTGAACGCCCTGCGGGAAAAGCTGTTGGACACGATGTGGGATGATGTCGGCGTGATGCGCGATGCGGCGGGACTCGATCGGGCTTGCGCAACTCTCGAGTCGATCGAGACCGAACTGCTCGCAACGGGCATCGGGGCGAGCGAGCGTGCGTTCAATCTGAGCTGGCAGGATTGGCTCAACCTGCGCTCCCTCTGCGAGATAAGCCGGGTCATTGCGCTGGCAGCCAAGCGGCGCGAGAATTCCCGCGGCGCGCATTTCCGCTCCGATTTTCCAGATCCCGGCGATCTGGCCACCTCGCGGTTCACCGTGGCGCGCCGGATCGGAGGCAACATAGAGATTGGCGAGCAGCCGGTTGAGTTCACCCATGTGAGGCCCGGTCAGAGCCTGCTCGATAACAGGGCTGCGGCAGAGTAGGTCAAGACAGTCATGATCCCTGCATCCCGCATTCAAGGCATCGCCGAAGACCTTATGGCCAAAGCTGCCATCGAGATTCCCGACGACTATCTCGCGGGTCTGCGCCGATGTGCTGATACCGAAACCGGCGATCTCTCCGCCTTTGTCATCAAGGCAATGCTGGAGAACTACGAAGCCGCCAAGGAAGATCGCCGTGCGATGTGTGGAGATACCGGGGTGCCGCGCTGGTACGTCAAGATCGGCAACGAGGCGCGGATCGAGGGCGGACCGATCGCGCTGGAAGCAGCCTTGCGCCGGGCCACGGCGCGCGCCACCCACACCGTGCCTCTGCGCCCCAACCGCGTGCATCCGCTCTGGCGCACCGATCACAACAATAATGTCGGGATCGGCGCTCCCGAGATCGAATACGCCTTCCATCCCGATGCGGACTGGATCGAGCTGACCACCGTGCACAAGGGCGGCCTGTTCGGATCCGATTACCGCATGCTGTTTCCAGGCGACGGCATCGAGGGCATCAAGCGGTTCTACCTTGATACGCTGATCGGCTTCGGCAGGCGGGGCTTGGCCTGTCAGCCGGCCATCGTGGGCGTTGGGCTTGGCGGCTCGAAGGACATCAGCATGGTTTTGGGCAAGCAGGCGTCATGTCTGCGCATAGTCGGCTCGCGCAATCCGGATCCGGGGATCGCTGCCCTGGAAGAGGAGTTCAAAGATCTCGGCAACAATATCGGGATGGGGGCCATGGGTTTCATCGGCTCCTCCATGGTGATCGATTGTCACATCGAGGTCGGCTATTGCCATACCGGCGGGATGCCCATGTCCGTGCACATGTTCTGCCTCTCGTCGCGCCGCGCCTGTGCCCGCATCCTTGCCGACTGCCGAGCGCAATTCCGCACCGATCCGATGTGGTTCACGGACTACATGCGCCGCTCCACGGTTGAATGGGGGGAGCAGGCCGTGCAGGCGGCGGAATAGACCAATGGCCGAGCTCAAGACGGTCCGCCTTGATCTTCCGGCGCGCACCGACGACTTGCGCGGACTGGAGATCGGCACCGTGGTCTATCTCAGAGGCCGCGTCTTCACCGCCCGCGAAGGCGTGTACAAGCGCGCCGTCGAGGACGGCGCGGGGATGCCTGCCGGCAAGGATGCGCTCGGCTGCGTAAATTTTCATTGCTCCCCGGCTGCTTCCATCAATCCGGACGGCAGCTACACCGTCGGCGCGGTCACGGCGACGGCATCCTTTCGCTTCGCCAAATGGCTCGACGGCTGGTTCAAGCTCTCCGGCTGCAACATCATCATCGGCAAAGCCGGCATGACGTCCGAGATCTATCGCCGCCACTTCGTCCCGAACAGCGCCGTTTATCTCACCACCGTTGGATACGGGACTGGCGCACTGCTCGGCCGCGGCATCAAGCGGGTCAGCGGCGTTTATTGGCTCGAGGAGCTTGGATTGGCGCAGGCCATCTGGGTGCTCGAAGTGGAGAGCTTCGGGCCGTTTCTGGTCGAGAGCGATCTTGCCGGTAACAGCCTGTTCGAGCGCGAGAACGCCAAGATCGCCCCCGGTCTGGAGAAGCTCTACGCCGGCACCCGCCCCGCTACACTGCGCCGTTACGGCGAGACCGACGACAAGACGGAGGAGGTGATTTGACCTCTCCCGGCCCTCATGCTGAGGAGCGGCGCAGCGCCATTCGTCGCTCTCAAGCTTTTCAATTCGCTCGCGCTGCGACGCATCTCGAAGCATGGGCCGCACACCGAGCCCTTAGCGGATACCTCCCGCAAGCGATGCCAGCGGACTTGCGCATTCGACGCTTTGGTGGAGACCGGTTGGGCTATGATAGACGGTGCGTTCCTTTATATCTTGGAGTGTGCGGATGCCAGCTATTACGTAGGAACTGCACGTTCAAGCCTGGAGCAGCGAGTGGCTGAACATAATGCCGGAACGTTCGGCGGTTATACGGCCCAACGTCGACCAGTCACCCTGGTATTTTCGCAGTGGTTTGATCATATCACCGAGGCGATTGCCGCCGAACGGCAGGTAAAGGGTTGGTCGCGTGCAAAGAAAGAAGCGTTGATTCGGGGTGATTTCGCACGAGTACCCGAACTGTCAAAGCGGCGTCGGCAACATGGGGCAAGCGAGGGCCCATAGATTTTGTGGTTCGGCCTCGGCGTGCTGCCATGCTTCGAGACGCGTCGCAGCGCGAGCGAATTGAAAAGCTTGAGCGCGACGAATGGCGCTGCGCCGCTCCTCAGCATGAGGCCGCAGAGAGGCGCCCCGAAATAGCTATTCCGCAAGCACGCGGATGAACGGCCGCTCGGCGCTCGGCTCGACCTCGACCATGGCGCCGTTCGGGATCGCTTGCGTGATGTCGAGATCGAAGTCGGAAATCATGGTGAAGTCGGCAAACGCAACGCCCTGCACCATGATCGGATTGGCAGCATTCAACACCAGCGCCGCCGGCATGACCCCGCGAGCCTTCATCTCGTGCAGCATCCACGCGGTTGCCACGCCGCCTTTGGCCGCATCGAGCACCAGCACGCGACCGACGTAGCTCTGGCCGGCAAGCTTGTGCTCGGCCCGGGAGAAGACGCCGCGCAGCCGATCAAGATCGTACCGCGCCGAGAACCCGTCTTTCGCAACAAGCGCCGTGGCTGTTGTTTTCTGGCCCATTCCTGCTTTGGCGAAGAAGGTATTTGCGGTCATTGCCCGATCCTGCCGTCATTGCATGCCGCCGCGACGCACGCCTCCATGGACAGGAGCGCGGGCTTATATCCATAACCGCCAATGATGTTGGTGAGCTTTGCCGAATTGGTCGCAAGCCGATGCCAGCCGTTCGCCTCGGCCATCTCGCGGGCATAGCTCTGATAGAAACACATGCCGGAGAGAACGGTCCCTCCTGCCGTCTCGATCCGAGACGAGAGCCCCAGCCGATCGGCATCAGCCTTGACCGGCGGACTGGTCACGACCAACAGCGGTATGGTCGCGCGGCGACCATCCAGCAACGCAGCAACCTGCTGCAGTTCCAAGAGGCTCAATTGCGGCGCGGAGAACACGACGAGATCGACACAATCGATCTCGTCGGTATAGCTCTTCTGAAAAGCGCGGATTTCAGCTTCCCCGACAGAATGGGCTGGTCGTGCGGCATTGGGGCCGAACACGTCGCTCTCGCGCTGCGCCTCCGGCGTTATGCCCATCATGTGAAATAGCGCGACCGAGCCGTAGCTCGCAAGCGCCGCGCCGAAATGCTTGATCTCGTCCGAGCTTGGAATGCGATCGACGCCGGCAATTGCAGGGACCTGCCAGTAATCACCGGCCAGCCGTCCAATGATGCCGCCCAACGCGCCCCATTCATCCAGGGCCCTGGGCGTAAAGGTCACCTCGATCAGCAACGAGGCGCGGCGGCGTTCCGCAAGGTGATAGCCGTAACGCGGAGTGCGGCCGGTGAGCGCGGCACTCAGGGCCGAGGGGCCGCCCTCGAAGTTCGAACGGGCGCCGCATACGCTGTTGCAATAAATCACCACCCCGGTATCGCCATACGCGACGTGCTCCCCGAACAGCGGCGGCATGATTGTTTGGTAGTTGATGCAGGTATTCGTCATCAAAATGCCGAGCGCTTCGAATGCGTTTATCGCCCGGCGTTCGAGCTCGAGCATCCAGGGTTGCTGCTTTAGTCGATGCGCGGCGGCGAAGTCCGTGCCGCGCGGATCGGTGATGGTCGGAATCCGCACCTGCCGTTGCTCCCAAGGGAGCGATGCGACTCGCTCGAGCCACTCCACCCCTGCGGTACCAAGCGACTCGGTATCCGCCATGATGTGGGCTTGGGACACCGCAACGAAATCAGCGGCGCCGAGATATTCCCCGACCTTGATCTGATGCTCGATGGCCCACTGAACCGCCGGGCCGAGCTCGCCCGCCCGCATTGCCTGCTCTTGGTCTGTGAGCCGCATCCCGGACTACTCAGCTTGCGTCCATAGGCCGCAACAACTTGCACTGAAATTGGCCATAGCCGATCATCGCGATCAGGAAATGCGGGTCAAGGAGGAGTACCATGGACTTCATGCGCGATCTGATCACACGCGCGCTTTTCGTCCTGGTCATGAGCAGTGCGCCCGCGGCTGCCCAGTATCCGGATAAGCCAATCACCGTCGTGGTGCCGTTTGCAGCCGGAGGACCGACCGACGTGGTCGCGCGCCTTCTCGGCGACCACATGTCGCGTACGTTAGGTCAGACCATCATCGTGGAGAACGTCGGCGGCGCCGGAGGGACGATCGGCATGACGCGGGCCGCGCAGGCCAATCCCGACGGCTACACCATCGCGGTCGGCAACACCGGGACTCAGTCGGCGGCACCGGCGCTCTACCCCAACCTGAAATACGATCCTGCAAAGAGCTTCGCCCAGATCGGCATCACCAACTTTACGCCGCAGGCAATCGTCGCCAAGAAATCAACCCAGGCTTCCGGTCTCAAGGAATTCATCGATTACCTGAAGGCCAATTCGGAGAAACTGACCTACGGCCACGCTGGCGTTGGTTCGATAGCCCACGTATCGGGCCTGTTGTTCAATGCCCAGTTTGGTTTGAAACCGACGCTCGTGCCATATCGCGGCACGGGCCCCGCCCTTCAGGCGCTCGTAGCCGGGCAGCTCGACTACATGATCGACCAGTCGCTCAACGTCATTCCGCAAGTCAAGGCAGGCACCATCAAGGTGTATGCGATCGCTGCGCCGGAACGGCTCTCGAGTCTGCCCGACGCGCCGACTACGAGCGAGGCCGGAGTTGATTTCGTGTTCAGGGCATGGAACGCGATGGTGGCGCCGAAAGGGACGCCGAAGGAGATCGTCGGCAGGCTGGCGGATGCCTTGAGCAAGGCCCTCGACGATCCCAATGTGCAAGCGCGCTATAACGAGCTCGGCAGCTCGGTCCCCACGGCCAACGAGCGCGGCCCGGCGGGCTTGCAGAAACTGGTCGAAACCGAGATTGCCCGCATCACTCCGGTGATCAAGGCCGCCGGCGTGACCGCCGATTGAGTCGCGGTCCTAATTGACTCGTATATTCAGCTCGTTCACCAGCCGCCCATACTTGTCGAAATCCTCGCGTATGAGGCGGGAGAATTGCTCGGCGCTGCCGCCGACCGGCTCCTGCGCGGATTGCAAAAAGCTTTCGCGGATCGTGGCTTCGCCGAGCGCTCGGTTCATTTCGGTATTGAGTCGCGTGATTATTGCTGACGGCGTACCCGCCGGGACGAAGACCCCAAGCCACTGATCGAGCACCAGCCCCTTGACGCCCGCTTCCTGATAAGTCGGCACGTCCGGCAGGCTTGGCGAACGCGCCAGCGTCGACTGCGCAAGCAGACGCAGTGTACCGGCCTTGTAGTGCGGGATGAGCGGCGAAGACCCGAGCGAGCCGATCTGGATATGGCCGGCGATCAGGTCGTTGATCGCCTGTCCGCCGCCCCGATAGGCACGTGCTCGAGCTTTATGCCCGCGATCTGCGCAAACCACTCTGCCGTCATATCTGTTGCGGCCCGACGCCGGAAGTCGCGTAGCTCAGGCCCGGATGTTGCTTCGCCAGCGCGATGAGCTCGCTAATCGTACTGCGTCAGAAAACACGGCGCCTGTTCCTTTTGAATCTGCTTACGCAATATGGACATCTTGGCAGCATTCTTGCGATCGCGACGATCA
>Ga0209331_1000626_pt1 | contig 12537 bp, 10 predicted proteins | sample JacPinW_OM3H0_M3_FD_187971 | JGI IMG/M metagenome (GOLD analysis project Ga0209331, IMG submission 187971) | Forest soil microbial communities from Algoma, Ontario, Canada - Jack Pine, Ontario site 1_JW_OM3H0_M3 (SPAdes) (version 2) | ecosystem: Environmental > Terrestrial > Soil > Boreal... | reverse complement strand
GAATTCACTCGGGCCTTGCGGCAAAGGCGGCCACATCGACAATTCCGATCGTTTTCGTCAGCGCTGGAGACCCGGTCACGTTTGGTCTCGTCGCCAGCCTCAACCGGCCGGGTGGCAACGTGACGGGTATATCCATGATTACGGTCGCACTTGCGCCAAAACGATTGGAACTGCTGCACGAGTTGGTCCCCGCGCCCGCCGTGATCGCGTTGCTTGTAAATCCTACCAGTCCCTATGTTGAGCCGGAAACGAAGGACGTAATGACATCAGCGCGCGCCTTGGGACGACAAGTCCAGGTGCTAAACGCCAGCACCGGACCGGAAATTGACACGGCTTTCACAACACTTGTTCAACAGGGGGTACGTGCGCTTCTTGTCAGTGGCGATCCATTCTTCGACAGCCAGCGCGATCGACTCATGGTGCTCGCCGCGCACCATGCGATTCCGGCGATTTATCAATGGCGTGAGTTCCCCATGATCGGTGGACTGATGAGCTACGGCACCAGCATCCTTGATGCGTATCGCATCTATGTCGGGAAGATTCTAAAAGGCGCAAAACCAGCCGACCTGCCTGTTATGCAACCGGCTAAGTTCGAGTTTGTGATCAACCTGAGAACCTCGAAAGCGCTTGGTATCGAAATTCCTCCTAAGCTTCTCACCTTTGCCGACGAGGTGATCGAATGATGAGGCGGCGCGAGTTCATCACGCTCATCGGCGGCGCGGCAGCAGGGTGGCCGCTTGCGGCGCGCGCGCAGCAGCCGGAGCGGATGCGGCGGATCGATGTGCTGATGGCATACGCCGAGAGCGACCTGGAAGGACAGGCCCTTGTCGCGGCGTTCCGCGAGGGACTCCAGAAGCTCGGCTGGACGGAGAACCGCAATATCCGGATCGACACTCGGTGGGCGGCGGCCGACGTGGAGTTGATGCAACGATTTGCGAGGGAAATCGTCGAGCTGCGGCCCGACCTCATTCTTACGCAAAACACACCCACCACCGCGGCGATGTTGCAACAAACGCGCAGCATCCCCATCATTTTCGCGACCGGCTCCGATCCAGTCGGCAGCGGCTTCGTCGCGAGCTTCGCGCGGCCGGGCGGCAACGTCACAGGCTTCATCGATATGGAAGCATCCCTGGCCAGCAAGTGGTTGGGGCTGCTCAAGGAGATCGCGCCGCGCGTCGCCCGGGCCGCCTTCCTGTTCAATCCGGCAACGGCGCCGTTTGCCGAATATTACCTGAATCCCTTCAAAGCCGCCGCTTCGTCCCTCGCAGTAGAGGCGATCGCAGCGCCCGTTCACGACACGTCCTCGCTCGAATCCGTCATTGCCGCACAGGCACGCGAGCCCGGTGGTGGCCTTATCGTGATGCCGGAGACCTTCCTGAACGTCCATCGCGCGGAAGTCACATCGCTAGCCGCTCGCTACCGTCTCCCTACCGTCTATCCCTGGCGCTTCTACACTAAACTCGGCGGGCTGCTGTCCTACGGAATTGACCTACCCGATAATTATGGGCGTGCGGCGATCTATGCCGACCGCATCCTCAGGGGCGCGAACCCGAACGAGCTTCCCGTCCAGGCCCCGGTCAAGCTCGTTCTGGTTATCAACCTCAAGACCGCGAAGGAGCTTCAGCTTGAAGTGCCGCTCTCTCTTCTCATTCGCGCGGACGAGCTAGTCGAATGACGGTGGGGGTTAGTTGCTGCGATGCAGCGATGTCGGCTGTGGGTCAAAAGCACGTATTACCGCAATGCAACAGCGATAACCGGTTCGCCCCAATTAACGGACATGCCGATGCCGCTACGTGTTGAGTATCGATAACACGCATTCTCGGTACAAATTTCCGTGTCACGCAGTGATGTTGGCCGATACAAGGAGTAATCAGCAAACGCCAGCCGAGGATTTATCAGAGATCCCGTTGTTCCTTGCGCACAGATTACTGCTCATTCCGGAATGACCTCGCCAATGAAGCCGCCGTCAAAGGCAGTGAAGAAGAGGCGACCATCGGGCCAAGCTGTGATACATCGTGCCCCGGCATTCGCAGCGGGAATGGGGTATTCGCCAACGATGGCACCATTGGGTTTCATGCGGCCGATACGGTTGGCGAAATTGGCGGTAAACCAGAGATCCCCGTCCGCGGCCACGCAGACGCCTCGGGGTGACGAGTTCGGCGTGGGCACTGCATGTTCGGTGATATGACCGTCGCGATCGATTCGACCCAATGCGTTGCTATTGGTCTCTACAAACCAGAGGCTGCCGTCGGGATGCGCTGCCATAGCCCGTGGCTGACTGTCATGGCTTGGGATCGCAAACTCCGTGACGTGACCGTCAAGGGTAATCCGGCCGATGTGGTTACCCGCGGCTTCGCTGAACCACATGGCGCCATCGCGTGTCGCTATTGACAGCGGCCGACTCCCAGGAGTGATCCCATCCCTGAACTCGGTAATCTCTCCTTCTGGGGTTATGCGACCAATCTGGTCGGCATCGGTTTCAGAGAACCACACATTCCCATCAGGCCCCACCAATGTGCCATCGGGGCCGGCGTTTGGCGTTGGAATCCCAAATAGCTTGATATCGCCTTTCATGCTCACGCGGCCGATCTTGTTTGCCTTCTTGGCGCAAAACCAGATATTCCCGTCTGCACCCGGAGTGATGCCAATAGGCATCGCCTCGCTCTCGGGAAGATTGAATTCGCTGATTTTTCCACTGTTCACGTCGAGCCGGCCTATCTTCGATGTACCACTTTCACAAAACCACAAGCCGCCATCCGGACCGCCGATGCAGATGTAGGGTCCACTTTTTTCGCTCGAGATCTTGTGTATTCGAAACGCCATCTGTCTACACTCGCGATTGAAATGAAAGTTTCGTACCCGGCATATCCCCAGTAACCCTTGTGGTCCCTTGTGGGGAGGGGTTAGGGGTGGGGTTGGCGCCCGCGTGCGTGGAGCGCGCCAAAACTCGCGACATGCCGCAATGACGCACTGTTGTGAATGGAGGGCGAGCCGGGAGCCTACTCCGCCGCCTGCAAGGGCGCGACCGGCTGCTTTTGCGCCGCCGCAATGGCAGCAAGCTCCTCCTCGACGTGGCGCGAAAACACAAATTGTGCCGGCCGTTGATTGTCGAGCGGTATTTCCGCCGCCATCGGTCCTTGGGTGCGCACACCGAACAACGCGACCTTGATTGCCTCCCAGGGGCGCGCGATCGTTGCCTCGGCGGCGGTCGCCTCGTAGCCGCAATGGGCCATGCAGTTGGCGCACTTTTCGTATTTGCCGGTGCCGTAGGAATCCCAGTCCGTCGTTTCCATCAGCTCGCGGAACGATTTGGCATAGCCTTCGCCAAGCAGATAACAGGGCTTCTGCCACCCGAAGATGTTTCGCGTGGGCATCCCCCACGGCGTGCAGTGATAGGTCTGGTTGCCGGCGAGGAAATCAAGGAACAGGTTGGAGTGGATGAAATTCCAGTTCTTTCCCTTGCCGAGACTGAACACCTTCCGGAACAGCTCCTTGGTCCGCAGCCGGCCCAGGAAATGCTCCTGGTCGGGAGCGCGCTCATAAGCATAACCCGGGGAGATGGAAATACCGACGCCGAGCTCCTTGCAGTAATCGAGGAACGCCGCAATGTCCTCGGCGGGATGCCCCTCGAAGATCGTGGCGTTGATATTGACCGTAAATCCCTTTGCCTTGGCAGCCTTGATGGCCGAGACCGCGCGGTCGAACACCCCTTCCTGCGACACGGACTTGTCGTGGTGCTCGCGCAGTCCATCCAAATGAACTGAGAAGAACAGATAAGGCGACGGCTCAAACAGATGCAGCTTCTTTTCCAGGAGCAGTGCGTTCGTGCATAGAGACACGAACTTCCTTCTGGCCACCAGGCCTTTGACGATTTCGCCGATCTCACGGTGAACGAGCGGCTCACCGCCGGGAATGGCCACCATGGGCGCGCCACACTCGTCGGCGGCCTCCAGGCATTCCTTGACCGACAGCCGCCGGTTGAGAATCGGATCGGGGTAGTCGATCTTGCCGCAACCCGCGCAGGCGAGGTTGCAGCGGAAGAGGGGCTCAAGCATCAGAACGAGAGGATAGCGCCGGCGCCCCAGAAGCTTTTGCTTGAGGATATAGGCGCCGATGCGCATTTCCTTGAGAAACGGGACCCGCATTCTGTTTCCGTTTTGCACCTGAGCAGCGTTTATCAGACCTTTAAATCCTGCGGACGGCGGGAATATCCCCCCTCCGGCATGTAATGTCGAGATGGTCAGCTGCCATTACCCACCTCTCCCTGCCTGGGAACTCGCTCCGATCTGATCGGTTTCGCTCTTGCCGCGACCGGCCGCTAACAGTCGGGACCTATCAAGTCAATGTGAACGACCCATATGAGCAGCCGGTTCGGCCGCTGGGGGGTCTTGCTGCGACGGCAAGCGCGGTTGTCAAGGCGGGAGGCCGCTGATATGCGGCCCTGTCCCTGTTCCTCCACCCTCAGCGTCGGTTCGCAAGACCCCAGACATGTTGCAGAAAGCGATTATCAGCACGGTTGGCTTCTGCATCCGGTACGCGGCGCAGGTGATTGGGCTCGCGCTCGTTCTCGCTCTCGTCGCAGGCATCTACGCGGCGAATCATTTCGCCCTCGACGCCGACGTTAACAAGCTGATTTCCAAGGACCTGCCCTGGCGGAAGAATGAAGCAAAATTCGAAAGCTATTTTCCGCCCAAGGAGGAAACCATTCTCGCGGTTATCGACGCGCCCACATCCGAGCTGGCATCCGAGGCAGCCGCGGCGGTTGTGGCGAGGTTGTCCGAGCAGAAGGGCCTTTTCCATTACGTGAGCGAGGCCGGGGGCGGCCGCTTCTTCCAAAAGAACGGGCTACTATTCCTGCCCACACAGGAGGTGCAGGACACGGCCAAGCGGCTTGGACAGGCCAAGCCTATCATTCAGGCGCTGGCGCAGGATTCCAATCTGCGTGGCCTCGTGTCGGCCCTCAATTACGGGCTGACCGGCGTGCGGGTGAAGCAGTTCACGCTCGATTCGTTCGCGCCCACCCTCAACATGGTGTCGGATACCATGGAGGAGGTGATCGCCGGTAAGCCGGCGAGCTTCTCATGGCGTGCCATGCTCGACGGCGCGCCGCCGACGCCGAGTGACGGCAGACGTTTCATCGATATCAGGCCCGCGCTCGATTATTCCGCGCTCCTTCCGGGCAAGGCTGCCACCGAGGCAATTGAGCAGGCCGCTGCCGATCTCGACATCGGCCAAAAATACTGGGCAAGGCTGCGGCTGACCGGACCGGTTCCTATCTCGGACGAAGAATATGCCACCATGCAGGAGGGCGCTTTCGTCAATACCAGCGCGACCATTGTTGTCGTCCTGGTCATCTTATGGCTCGCGTTGCGCTCTCCGCGTCTCATCCTCGCGGTGGCGGCGAGTCTGCTGGTGGGCCTTTCCATTACGGCTGCAATCGGGTTGGCGCTGGTCGGAGCGCTCAACCTGATTTCAGTGGCTTTCGCCGTCCTTTTTATTGGGCTGGGCGTCGATTTCGGCATTCAGTTCACCGTCCGGTACCGAGCGCAACGCCATGAAATCGACGATCTCAAGCAGGCGTTGCTCGACACCGCAAGCCACGTTGGCGCGCCGCTGACGCTCGCTGCCGCCGCGACCGCGGCGGGTTTTCTGTCGTTTCTGCCCACCGACTACAAGGGTCTCTCCGAGCTCGGGCTGCTGGCGGGACTGGGCATGATCATCGCGTTCATTACGAGCATCACCCTCATTCCCGCCCTCCTGATGGTGCTGCGTCCGGCGGGCGAGCCGGCGGAAATGGGATTCAAGGCGCTTGCCCCGGTCGATCGGTTCATGGAGCGCCGGCGCATCCCGATCATCGTCGGAACCGGCCTCGCAGTCGCGGCCGGGCTGCCATTGCTCTATTGGCTGCAGTTCGACTTCAATCCGCTCAATCTGCGAAGCCCAAAGGCTCCCTCGGTGGCGACCTTTCTGGAGCTGCGAGCTGATCCTGCGCTTGGCGCGAGCTCGATCTATGATCTTGCGCCGGACAGACAGGCAGCTCAAGCAACCGTGGAGAAGCTGCTTAAGTTGCCCGAGGTGGCGAGCGTCCGCACGGTCGAGAGCTTCATCCCCGATGACCAGCAGCCCAAGCTGGCTGCGATCCATCAGCTCGCGAGCGTCCTCGACCCGGTGTTGCGGCCTGACCCCAACAAGAAACCGCCCTCGGATGCTGACGAGGTTGCCGCCCTCAAGGGCGCGGTCGAGGGGCTGCGCCAGGCGGCAAAGGGGCAAGAGGGAAGGGGGGCGCAGGCTGCGGTCCGCCTTGCAAGCGATCTCCAGAAGATCGCGGACGGCGACGAATCCCTGCGCCGGCGCGCGCAACAGGCCATGATCGCCCCGCTTCATACCGCGCTTCGTGAATTGCGAAACTATCTTGGCGCCCAGCCGGTCACGCTCGAAACGCTGCCGCCCGAGATCGCGCGCGAATGGGTTACGCAGGACGGCCGGTTCAAGGTGGAGATTCTGCCGAAGGGCGATTCCAACGACAACGAGACACTGCGTCAATTTGCCCGTGCGGTGCAGAACGTGGAACCGGACGCGGTCGAGGGTCCGGTCGCAATTCTCGAATCCGGGCGGACCGTGGTACGGGCATTCTTCATGGCGGGCTTCTGGGCGCTCGCCTCCATTGCGGTCCTGCTCTGGATTGTGCTGCGCCGTGTCGGGGACGTGCTGCTCACCCTTATTCCCTTATTGCTGGCAGGCGTGGTCACCATGGAGCTCATGGTGATTTTCGAAATGAAGCTCAATTTCGCGAACATCATCGCGCTGCCGCTGCTGCTCGGAGTCGGCGTTGCGTTCAAGATCTATTACATCATGGCATGGCGTGGCGGTCAGACCGATCTCCTGCAGTCGAGCCTCACGCGTGCGGTCATGTTCAGCGCGCTCACCACGGCAACCGCGTTCGGCAGCCTGTGGCTGTCGAGCCATCCCGGTACGTCCAGCATGGGCAAGCTGATGGCGCTCGCCCTGGTGACCACCATGGCGGCGGCGGTCCTCTTTCAGCCGGTGCTGATGGGCCCCCCGCGCGACGCGAAAGCCTGATCCGTCCTCCCGGGTTCGAGGGCTTGCAGCGAGTAGGGTGCGCTAAGGCGCGCGCCGATCCACCTGCTGCGCACCGCCCAAAATTGCGCGCGCGCCGAGCGCACGGCACCCCAAAAAATGCTGCGCATTTTTTGGGACCCTGCACGCGGACCCATCGCAACGGCAGACAGCGGGCGCACGGCGCGCGCACAAGGTCGGAGTGACGGCTGCTTGTTGAAACGCGCGCCTTTGCGCACCCTACGACTGCGACGCTTGCCTAACCTATGGGGCCGTCGGCGCGGGACTATCCAGGTCGACCAAAACCTGGCCGTCTTTGACTTCAGTTCGGTAAGTCTTGAGATCGGTAAAACAGGGGGCCTGCACCGCCTTACCACTGGGCACGTGGAACGCTCCGAAATGCAGGCTGCACTCAATCACATCGCCTTCCAGGATGCCGTCGGCGAGGTTCGCGAAGGCGTGGGTGCAGCTCCCGTGCGTGGCATAATAAGTCCCGTCAATGTTGTAGATTGCGACGAGCTCGTCACCGATCTCGAAGCTCTTGACGGTGCCGGCAGGGATATCCTCGACGGCGCATACCGCAACCGGATTTGCTGTCATTGCTCAAAACGTTCCGCAGGCTGGAAGCAAGCTCAATACCGGAGCTTACGTCCTTCTGCCAAGGGGCACATTGTGCGCTCTCTCAGCGGGGCGTACCGAATTGACCCGCTTTCGCCCAAGCATATAGTCAGCTTTATTCTATGGGACGCCCGATGGCCAGGCTTGACGATGTGATCGAGGAGCTCGTCACCGCGAACCACATTCTCGCGCGCGAGAACGTGGTCGATTCATTTGGACATATCAGCGTCCGTCATCCCGGCAACCCGCAACGATACCTCCTTTCGCGATCGCGCGCGCCCGATTGTATCGAGCCCGACGACATCATGGAATTCACGTTGGACGGGGCGGCAGTCGATGCGCGTGAACGCGCGCCCTACCTTGAGCGATTCATTCACGGCGCGCTCTACGAGGCGCGCGCTGACGTGATGTCGGTGGTGCACCATCACAGCGAGAGCGTCATCCCGTTCGGCGTCACGAGCAGGAAAATAAAACCCGTTTTCCATATGGGCGCCTCGATTGGCCATGAGGTGACGGTCTGGGATTCCCACGACCATTTCGGGGATACGTCGCTGCTGGTCGAGAATATGGACATGGGCCGCGATCTCGCAAAAGCGGTCGGCGCGGGAGCCACGGTCCTGATGCGAGGTCACGGCGCAACCGTGGCGGGCAGGACTATCCGGCACGCGGTCTACATTTCCGTCTATCTCGAACTGAACGCGCGGCTGCAAAAACAGGCCATGGATATGGGGGAGGTGAAGTTCCTCACGCCCGGCGAGGTGGAGAAGGTTCGCGGCCGCACCGGCTCATACGGCATTAACCGCGCCTGGGAGAACTGGTGCCGGCGCGCAGGACGCCAGTTCAGGCCCGAGCAAAGCGAGAGCCGACTTTGATGACGCTCGATGATGACGCGACCTTGCAGCGCGCTCTCTCGGAAGGAGAGGTCAGGCGGCCGCTGCCTCGACCTCACGACAACACGGCCCAGCAGAGCATGGCATGAACGTCGTAAGCGCGCCGCTCGACAGGACGGGGGTCTCGAAGGCCGTTGCTTCCGACGCGATCCTGGTGGTCGAGGAGATCGTCAAACGATTCGAGAGCCCGGACGGTGTGCTGACCGCCCTCGATCACGTCTCGCTTGGAGTCGCTCCGGGCGAGTTTCTCGGCGTCATCGGTCCTTCCGGCTGCGGCAAATCTACTCTTTTCAATGTCATCGGCGGCCTGCTTGACGGCTACGAGGGCAGCGTGAGGGTCGGCGGTGAGGAAGTGCACGGGCCGCATCGTTCCATCGGCATGATCTTCCAGGAGGAGTCCACGTTTCCCTGGCGCAACGTGCTCGACAACGTCGCTTTCCCGCTCGAGATCGCCGGCATGGCAAAGAGCGAGCGCCATGATCGCGCTCGCCACTTCGTCAAGCTCGTGGGACTCGATGGTTTTGAACGGCGCTATCCCGCCGAACTTTCGGGCGGCATGCGCCAGCGCGTCTCGATGGCGCGCACGTTGGCCGCGCAGCCGAAGATCCTGCTCATGGACGAGCCCTTCGCTGCGCTGGACGAGCAGACCCGCCTGTTGCTTGGGGACAAGGTGCTGCAGATCCAGCAAGAGCTCAAACAGACCACGCTGCTCATCACGCACAATATCACCGAGGCCGTGCAGCTCGCCGACCGCGTCCTGGTGATGACCTACCGGCCGGGCAAGGTGAAGCGGATCGTGGATATTGCTCTTCCGCGCCCGCGCAGCTCCGAAATCGTGTCGAGCGAAACGTTCGGACGCTATGTTGCGCAGATCTGGAATGATCTGCGCGAAGAGGCCAGCCGCGGCTTGCAGGAACAGGAGAGCGAAAAGCTGCGCGGGGGCGAGCATTGATGACGGCGGCTGTCCTTGCCCGAACCAGATATGCTCCCGCCGCACTAGGCGGGCTCTCGCTGGTCCTGTTCGTCATTCTGATCGAGCTTCTTATTCGCGTTGGTGCTATCAATCGTTTCATCGTTCCAATGCCGTCGGACATCATCGCGGCCTTCCCGCGCGTGATATCCGAGGAGCACGTGCTGGAGCGGTTCTTGCTCACGGCCGGGGAAGCATTCTCCGCGAGCATCCTCGTCACCATCTTCGGCGTTGCCGGAGGCGTGCTGCTCCACCGCTATCGCCTGCTGCGGCTCGCAACCGAGACTTGGGTGGCCGCGGTCGCAGCCGCGCCACTGGTGCTGATGTACCCGCTCTATCTGGTCATCTTTGGCCGCAGCGCGTTGACCATCATCATGATGGGCTTCAGCGCCGGGCTTGCGCCGATCATCCTGAAGACTCTCGAAGGTCTTTCTGGCACGCGCCGGGTGCTGATCAATGTAGGCAGGAGCTTCAGTCTTACCCGCTCGCAGCAGTTCTGGAAGATCCTGTTCCCGGCTGCGCTGCCGACCATCTTTGTGGGTCTGCGGCTCGGACTGATCTTCTCGCTCATCAATATCGTGGGGGTTGAGTTCCTGATCAATTTCGGCGGGCTCGGACAGCTCATCAATGAGCTTGCCGAACGCTATGACCTTCCGGGAACTTACGCCGCGATCTGTTTTGTCATTCTGGTCAGCATCTGTGTGTTCATCATCTTGGAAAGACTTGAGCGATGGCTGACACCGGCCGACTGACCTTCCCGGTGGCGAGGCCGCTCGGGTTGCGCCTGCGCCCGGTCACGGCGTTGCGGATCATGATCATCGTCGCGGTGCTGGCGGGGTGGGAAGCCCTGGCGGCTTCCGGTCTGCTCTACCGGGACGTGGTGCCGTCGCTGCTCGCGATCGCAAAAGCGCTGTTCCAGATGCTGCGTGATCCTGCCTTCTATTCCCATCTCGCTACGACCGCATACGAGATTGGCGTTGCCATGCTTATCGGGGGATTGAGCGGCCTTGCCGTCGGCATCGTGCTCGGCGGCAGCAGGTTCATGGCTCGCGCCTACGAAGCCTACCTTTATTATCTCGGCCCCTGTCCCAAGATCATCTTCTTTCCGATCATGATCATGTGGTTCGGTGTGGGCCCGGGTTCGAAGATCGCGATGGGGGCGATTTCATGCTTTTTCCCGGTGGCGCTCAACGCAGCAGGTGGCATGCGCCAGATCGACAAGGTCCTCATCCGGGTTGGAAAAAGCTTTCGCGCGAATACCTGGCAAATGGTCACAAAGATCTATCTGCCCGCGATGCGCCATCCTGTCATCAACGGCGTGCGCCTCGGACTGGGCGTCGCGCTCATCGGCACGCTGCTGGCCGAAACCAAATTATCAAACCGCGGAATTGGTTTTCTCGTCATTCAGGCCTACAGCATCTTCAACATGCCGCAGATGTATGCGCTGCTGGTCATCCTTTTCGTGATCTCCATCGGGGCGAACAGCCTCATCGGCCGGATCGGCGGGCTGGATGATATCAGGAGATCGTAAATCAGGGGATCGTAAAGGGGCGCGCAGCAGAGGGGTGAACCACCGAACTCCAGCGCCATGCATGGTCCGGGAACAAAAGAAACCGGACTCGTTGCGAGTCCGGTTCAGTTTTGCCGGCGCAATGGCCGACAATCACCTTCCAGAGGGGAACAGCTGACGGCTGGAGGAATGTTGGTAATGAGGTAACCTTCGGCCGCCAGTGCGCGGCAGTATGCTCCCGGTATTTCCGCGAACAACACAAAGCTTCGCATGCCAGCCATGCAAAGCGAACCGCCCCGAGCCGGGCGCCGCCGACGCGACGCGCTTGTTGCAAACATCGACCCTAGTCAAGGGGTGAACTGCACCGGCAGCTTCAACCTGAGTTTCTCCGCCGCAATCACGGCCTCGGTCCGGCTCGCGACCTTGAGCGCCTTGAGGATGGCAGTCACGTGATTCTTTACCGTCGGTTCCGCCAATCCCAGCGCACGCGCGATCGCCTTGTTGCTTTTTCCCTGCCGCAACACCGCGAGCACTTCGGTCTGCCGCTGGGTGAGGCCGAGTTGAAGGGGGCAGGCTTCGCTCGCATCGCCCGCTGTCTCTTTTGATCCTGTCTCGTGCCTCAGGACGTCCGAAGGAATATAGATGCCTCCGGAAAACACCAGTTCGATCGCGCTGAGGATCACCTCGCACGAAGTGCTTTTGGGAATGTAGCCTACGGCCCCGAGTTCGAGAGCGCGCATCACCTCGCCCATGTCACTCGATTCGGCAAGGCACACCACGTCCGTCGTGGGGCGACGTTCGCGCAGCGTGGCAAGCGCGGAAAAACCGTCTCCGTCGGGCGCGGTTAGATCAAGAAGAATGAGATCGACATCGGAATTTTGTTCCAAAACCCGCATCGCTTCCCCGCAATCGGAAGCTTCCAGTGTGACTGCCTCGCGCTTGAGTTGGGCAAGCACCCCGCGCAATGCATGCCGAATCAAGACATGGTCATCGATGACGAGAATCTTCAGAGCAGGTCCGGCTGGCGCACGCTGAGCCCTTTCTGCCTGGCCGAGAACCAGCTTGAATTGCTTCTCCGGTCCGTGACCCTCCATTGGAGCGATAGATTCGCCGGTCTCCCGCGGTGACCGATTCGACGCCACGCTTGGCTTATGTTTCAGCACGAGCATTGGGCACCGCAGGTTGGAGAGCAAACATCGCGGGACCTGTTCTAAGCCCCCGAGATCGACAGGTGTGTGAAGGTCTTCACACTGTCGTATCTATCCGCACCGAACGGTATGGTTCGGCGGCGTCGACGTGAATGCACGAACTGTGCCTGTTTTGCCTCGGGATGGGGAAGGGACCCTCATCGCGGCCGTCTTCGCGTTGCAAATGCGGAATTTCAGCCACTTGAAAATCGGCTGCGCCGGTCGCCCGTACCTATTTTCCAGGACAAAAGAACTAGATCTGTGGCGCACCGCTCACTATTTCGA
>Ga0209331_1000625_pt1 | contig 12538 bp, 10 predicted proteins | sample JacPinW_OM3H0_M3_FD_187971 | JGI IMG/M metagenome (GOLD analysis project Ga0209331, IMG submission 187971) | Forest soil microbial communities from Algoma, Ontario, Canada - Jack Pine, Ontario site 1_JW_OM3H0_M3 (SPAdes) (version 2) | ecosystem: Environmental > Terrestrial > Soil > Boreal... | reverse complement strand
GAGGGTGCAGCGGTCGTTGCCGCCGATAACGCGCAATCCGAGCTTGTGATCGCGGCCGCTCGAGCGCGCGGTCTGCGGCTTCTTACGGTCGGCCGCCACGGCGAGGACATACGTTTGTGCAACATTGCGCACCAGGGCTTTTCTCAGGTGCTCACGGTTTCGCACGCGGGCGAGCAGCACGCGGCTTGTTTGCCGCTTCCCGGATTTTTTCAGGTCGAGAACGCGCTGATTGCCGCAGGCCTTGCGATCGCGAGTGGTAGCAAGCCGGCGGATGCGTTCGCGGCGCTCGCGCATCTGCGCGGCGCCAAGGGCCGGCTCGAGCTGGTGGGCGAGAATAATGGCGCGCCGATTTTCGTCGACTATGCCCACAAACCAGATGCGCTCGCAAAGGCGATCGAGGCGCTGCGCCCCTACGCCAGCAACCGCCTTGTGGTGGTATTCGGTTGCGGCGGGGATCGTGATTCCGGAAAGCGTCCGATCATGGGAGCGATTGCCGAGAAGCTCGCCGACTGCGTGGTTGTTACGGACGATAATCCGCGCACGGAAGAGCCCGCCGCCATTCGTGCCGCCATCCTGGCGGCTGCGCCCGGCGCTATCGAGATTGGTGATCGCCGCGAGGCAATTGGTGCGGCCATTTCCAAGCTGCGCCGCGGCGATGTCCTGCTGATTGCCGGCAAGGGTCATGAAACCGGCCAAATCATCGGCAAGCAAATATTGCCTTTCAGCGACCACGAAGCCGTTGCCGCTGCGCTTGCCGGAAAAGTGGCATGATCCATCCGCCGCTCTGGACTGTAGAGGCCATGGCCGCCGCCATGGATTGCGCATGCGCGGGTCCATTGCCCGGTTCGGTTTCAGGAATTTCAATTGATTCCCGCACGATTGCGCCGGGTGAAGCCTTCTTTGCGATTACAGGCGAGAGCCGGGACGGGCACGATTTTGTTCCGGCTGCGATCAAGGCCGGCGCAGCGCTCGCCGTGGTGGAGGCTCGCCAGCGATCGCGCTTCGGCGCAGAGGATGCACTCCTGCTCGTCGAGGATGTGCTCGGCGCACTGCGCGATCTCGCCCGCGCCGCGCGGGAACGCTGCAAGGCCAAGATCGTTGCAGTGACCGGCTCGGTCGGCAAGACCGGCACGAAAGAAGCGTTGCGGCTCGCGCTCGCCAAGCAAGGGGAAACCCACGCCTCGGCCGCCTCGTACAACAACCATTTTGGCGTCCCGCTCTCGCTTGCGCGAAGCCCAGAGCGCGCGCGTTTTGCCGTCTTTGAGCTCGGCATGAATCATGCCGGCGAGATCGAGCCGCTGGCGCGTCTGGTGCGACCGCACGTCGTCATCATCACCACAATCGAGCCGGTTCATCTGGAATTTTTTCCGTCCGTCGATGCAATCGCCGATGCCAAATCGGAGATTTTTCTTGGCCTCGAGCCTGGCGGGACGGCGGTGCTCAATCGCGACAATGCCCAATTCGCGCGGGTTGCAAATAACGCGCGCAGGGCGGGCGTGGAGCGTATCATTTCCTTCGGCCAGAGTGCAGGCGCGGACGCGCAGGTGCTTGCATGCGCCCTCGATAGCGAGAGCTCCAACGTCAGGGCACGCATTCTTGGAACCGAGCTTAGTTATCGGCTCGGTGCGCCGGGCCATCACCTTGTGATGAATTCGCTCGCCGTGCTGGCGGCCATCCAGCTTCTGGGTGCAGATGTGCGCGCGGCGGCGGCGGCGCTCGCTGATTTGCGGCCTCCGTCCGGGCGCGGAGCGCGGGTCACCATCGATGGGCCGGGCGGCACGTTTTTGCTGATCGACGAAAGCTACAATGCCAATCCCGCCTCAATGCGGGCCGCACTCGCCGTGCTGGGGCAGGCGAGGCGCGCCGCTCGCCGCATCGCAGTACTGGGCGACATGCTCGAGCTCGGTGCGGCCGCGAGCTCGCTGCATCGCGAGCTTGCCGAGACGATCATGTCCGAGGATATCGATCTCGTATTCTGCTGCGGTCCGTTGATGCGCCTGTTGTGGGATGCTCTTCCGCCGTCTCGGCGCGGGAGCTATGCGGTAACTTCGGCCGAGCTGGCGGAACACGTGCTTGCCGCCATCGAGCCCGGTGATATCGTGATGGTGAAAGGATCACTTGGCTCCCGCATGGGTGCCGTGGTCAAAGCGCTCGAAAGCCGCCGCGCACCACGCGCCTCCCTATCATCCGAACTGCGAGCTTGAACGGCTGACCCATGCTTTATTTGCTCTCGGCATTCTCAGACGTGATCGGCCCGCTCAATGTCTTGCGCTACATTACCTTCCGCACCGGCGGGGCAATGATCACGGCCCTTGTGTTCGTGTTTCTGTTCGGACCCGCCATCATCGACCATTTGCGGTTGCGGCAGGGAAAGGGTCAGCCCATCCGTGTGGACGGACCGCAATCGCACCTCGTCACTAAAAAGGGCGTTCCCACCATGGGCGGACTGATGATGCTGTTGGGCATCGTCGTCTCGACCGTGCTGTGGGCCAACCCGGCCAATCGCTACGTCTGGATCGTTTTGGGAGTGACGCTCACGTTCGGAGCGATCGGGTTTTACGACGATTATCTCAAGGTCACCAAACAGACCCACGCCGGGTTTTCCGGCAAGCTTCGCTTCCTCACCGAAGCGATTGTGGCGGCAGTGGCTTGCTATTTCATCGCTTCCATCGGGCGCCAGCCGTTTGCGACCTCACTCACGTTTCCATTCTTCAAGGAAGTGGTGATTCCGCTCGGCTGGTTCTTCCTTGTGTTCGGCAGCTTCATCATTGTCGGGGCGGGGAACGCCGTAAACCTCACCGACGGCCTCGATGGGCTGGCAACGGTCCCGGTGATCATAGTTGCACTCAGCTTCGGGTTTATTTCCTATCTGGTCGGCAACTCCTTCTTCTCCGAGTATCTAAACATTCACTATGTTGCGGGGACTGGAGAGCTGGCCGTCGTTTGCGGCGCAATGATCGGCGCAGGCTTGGGATTTCTTTGGTTCAATGCGCCGCCTGCTTCGATTTTCATGGGCGATACCGGCTCACTCGCGCTCGGAGGGATGATCGGCACCGTTGCGGTAGCAACGAAGCACGAGATCGTGCTGGCCGTAGTCGGCGGGCTGTTCGTGCTGGAAGCAGTGTCGGTGATCGTGCAGGTCGCATCCTATAAGCTCACGGGTAAGCGGGTTTTCCGAATGGCGCCGATCCATCACCATTTCGAGCAGCTGGGATGGACGGAACCGCAGATCGTCATTCGATTCTGGATCATATCGGTAGTGCTTGCGCTTGCCGGCCTCTCTACGCTCAAGCTGCGATGAGGTGCGCCGAAATGCAAGGTTACCGGCTGCAAGTTCCAGGGTGATGCAATGTGCCCCGGCGATGAGGGCAGTCCTGTAAGAAGACGAGATTTCGTTACAGCGTTACTGGCCAACGCAAGTGCGCTTGCGTTTGCCTCTATATCGCATGCGCAGGCGCCACGCCGGACAGTGCGCGTCGGATTCGTCGGCGCCCAGGCGCGCGATGCGCCACTCTATGTCGCGTTCCGCAACCGAATGAAGGAGCTTGGTTATCAGGAAGACAAGAGCTTTATTTTTGAGTTTGTCCGAACCCCGAGCATTGACGCTTATGAAGAGAGTTTCCGCGAGCTTGCCGCGCGCAAGCCGGACATCTTGGTTGCCGCAGGCAACGAGCCGGCGCTGCGCGCTGCGCGCGCGGCGGCTGGCAGTCTGCCCATTGTGTGTCTCGCCATTGACTTCGACCCTGTCGCGAAGGGGTTCGTCCAGAGCCTCGCCCGGCCCGGGGGCAACATCACGGGAATATTCGTCCATCCGCTTGAGCTTGCGGCAAAGCGCATTGAGCTCGCCCGTGAAGCTTTCCCGCAGGCCCGCCGTCTCGCCCTGATCTGGGACCGCACATCTGCCGACCAAGTCCGAGCTGCGGCCGTGACCGCGCAGGCGCTTGGATTCGAGCCCCGTCGCATCGAGCTAGAAGGGCATCCCGTCGATTACGCCGCAGCCTTCGCGGTGAACGGTGGGCCGGACGAGCCCGTGATTATTCCAGCGAGTCCAATCTTCCTGCGCGATCGTGCAGAGATCGAGCGGCTGTTGCTGGAGCGGCGCATCCCTTCAGTCGCCGCGTTCCGGGAGCTGGCCGAGGCCGGCGCGCTGATGAGCTACGGTGCCGACTTGGTTGGACTCTTTGGCGATGTCGCGGGTGTTGTCGACCAGATCGTCAAGGGCGCGAACCCCGCGGACCTCCCGATCGCGCCGTCATCGCGGTTTCATCTTGCGATCAATCTTAAGAGTGCCGCCGTCCTTGGCATCACGTTGCCGCTTGCGCTCACCGCCCGCGCCGATGAGGTGTTCGAGTGAGAATTGGTTGTGTCAGAGTTCGCTCTTGGCGCGTGGCTTGAATGCCGGAATAGCTTGATTCCAATCACGACATTTGCCGGGAAAAAAGTTGCGCTCTTCGGGCTCGGGGGATCGGGACTCGCGAGCGCGAGCGCGCTGCTTGCCGGCGGTGCCCACGTGGTCGGCTGGGATGACAATGCTGACGCCATCGCAAAGGCGGCGAGCGCGGGCGTGCCGACCGGCGACTTGCGCCGCCTCGATTGGTCCAGGATCTCGGCGCTCGTACTTGCTCCCGGGGTGCCGCTCACCCATCCCGCCCCGCACTGGCCGGTGGGGCTTGCCCGCGCTGCCGCGGTCGAGGTGATCGGCGATATCGAATTGTTCTGTCGCGAGCGGCGGCGCCAGGCGCCACAGGCGCCGTTTGTCGCGATCACCGGAACGAATGGCAAATCGACGACCACCGCGCTGGTCGCGCACTTACTGCGTTGTGGGGGTCACGAGACGCAGGTGGGCGGCAATATAGGAACTGCCATCCTCTCGCTGGAACCGCCGCGCATTGGTCGCGCGCATGTTATCGAGGTCTCGTCGTATCAGATCGATCTCGCTCCGACGCTCGATCCCTCCATTGGCATTCTCATCAATATCAGCGAGGACCATCTCGATCGCCATGGCACAATTCGCGAATACGCGGCAGTGAAGGAGAGGCTGGTTTGCGGGGTGCCGGCGGACGGAACCGCAATCATTGGCGTGGATGATAACTGGTGCGCTGCGGCGGCGGACCGGATGGAGCGCGCGGGCAAGCGGGTCGTCCGCGTGTCTGTGCGCAGGCCGCTTCCGGATGGCCTCTATGTCCAGGGCGAAACCATTATGCGAGCCGCGGGCGCCAGCGCCCGACCCATCGCCCATGTTGGCGGCATTGGCTCGCTGCGTGGAATCCACAACGCGCAAAACGCGGCCTGCGCGGTCGCGGCGGCTCTCGCCCTTTCATTCCCGTCCGATCACATCCAGCAGGGACTGGTCTCGTTTCCCGGTCTTGCTCACCGGATGGAGCAGGTCGGCCGCAGAGGCCGCGTGTTATTTGTCAACGACTCGAAAGCGACGAATGCGGATTCCGCCGCCCAGGCGCTTGCCTGCTTCTCCACCATTTTCTGGATCGTGGGCGGCAAGCCGAAGACGGGCGGGCTGGAATCGCTTGCGGGCTTCTTCCCGCGTATTAGCAAAGCCTATTTGATCGGCGAAGCGGCGGCCGAGTTTGCGCTCCAACTTGATGGACGAGTGCCTTATGTCGTTGCCGGCACCCTCGAGCGCGCCGTCGATCTGGCCGCGCGCGATGCGGATTCCTGCGAGCTCAAAGAGCCGGTCGTGCTGCTATCTCCGGCCTGTGCCTCCTTCGATCAATACCGCAATTTCGAGGTGCGCGGCGATCGCTTCCGCGCACTGGTACAGGGGCTGCCGGGACTGATGCCTGCCTAATCTAATGACCCCTCTGGTCAAAACAGCAACCCCGGACGGCTCGTTAACGCGACGTAAACCAGCTCTCGGCACCACTGCTTAGCCGTTGAGGGGGGGTGCGGATGGTTTCTCGGCTCGAACGCACGGCATTTGCGGCGTGGTGGTGGACCGTTGACCGCCTGCTGCTGGCGGCTTTGCTTGCGCTGATTTTCGGCGGGGTTGTGCTCTCGCTGGCGGCAAGCCCTCCCGTTGCAGCCCGGCTCGGGCTCGATCCTTTTTATTTCGTCACCAGACATATCCTTTACATCGTGCCGGCCGTGGCAGTCATGGTTGCCACGTCGTTTCTATCCCCGCGGCAGCTTCGACGGCTCGCGCTTCTGGTGTTCGTTCTCAGCCTAGTGCTCGTGGCGGCATCCCTTCAATTCGGTGCCGAAATCAAAGGCGCACGCCGCTGGCTTGTTTTGTTCGGCATCAATTTTCAGCCGTCGGAATTTCTCAAGCCTTCATTCGTCATTTTGATCGCCTGGCTGTTTAGTGAATCGGCACACCGGCCGGAAATGCCAGCGAATATCATAGCACTCGCCCTGCTTGTGCTTGCGCTGACAGGTCTGGTGCTTCAGCCCGACTTCGGGCAGACGATGTTGATCGCGCTCGTCTGGGGCTCGCTCTTTTTCCTGGCAGGCATGCGCGTCGTCTGGGTTTTAGGGCTCGCCGGCGCGGCACTCGCGGGGCTTGCCAGCGCGTATTTCTTCATTCCTCATGTCGCGCGCCGGATCGAGCGATTTCTGGATCCCGCATCGGGCGACAGCTTCAATATCGATCAGGCGCTGGAATCATTCCAGCGCGGCGGCTGGTTCGGGCGCGGTCCCGGTGAGGGCACGGTCAAGCGCATCCTGCCCGAGAGCCACACCGATTTCGTGTTTGCCGTTGCGGCGGAGGAATTCGGCATTGTGCTGTGCTTGCTGCTGGTTCTTGTCTTCGCCTTCATCGTGCTGCGGGCGCTGCGCCGGGCGGCCGAGAACGAGGACGCGTTCGCACGCTTCGGGACCGGCGGCCTCGCCATCCTGTTCGGGCTGCAATCAGCAATCAACATGGCCGTGAATTTGCACCTGATGCCTGCTAAGGGGATGACGCTGCCGTTCATCTCTTATGGCGGTTCCTCCATGATCTCGCTTGGCTATGCCATGGGAATGCTGATCGCGTTGACGCGGGAGCGTCCGCGCGCTGCGCTGCTTGCGACTCCGGGCGAGCTCGTCCCGGTTGCCGGCGCAGCCTGAGGATGGCTGCGCCGCTGGTATTGCTCGCAGCCGGAGGCACGGGCGGTCATCTATTTCCCGCCGAGGCGCTTGCGGAAGTCCTGGCGCGGCGTGGCCTCGTCATTGATCTCGCCACGGATCACCGGGCAGAGCGATACGGACACGCATTCCCGGCAAGAAACATCCACATTATCGCGAGTGAGACCCTGCGCGGCCGCGACCCGCTATCCATTGGGCGTGCGATCGCAACACTGGGCTTCGGTACGTTGCAGGCATCCCGTCTCATCGGCCGTCTCAAGCCAGCAGCGGTTGTCGGCTTCGGCGGCTATCCCACCATTCCTCCCCTGCTCGCGGCAGCGCTTCGCAACCTGCCAACCCTCATTCACGAGCAGAATGCGGTCATGGGCCGGGCCAACCGGTTCCTCGCGCGCCGGGTGAGATGCGTTGCGACCAGCTTTGCAGGAGTGCTCGAGCGCGAGCCGACGCTCAACGCGAAAGCAAGGCGAACCGGCAATCCGGTTCGTTCGAGCGTCATCGCGGCCGCGGCGAAGCCTTTCATGCATCGGCAACGGGGGAGCGCATTTCGGCTGCTGATCTTCGGCGGCAGCCAGGGGGCGCGCATCATGGCGGATGTGGTGCCGGCCGCACTGCAAAGACTGGATACGCATTTGCAGAGCGAACTCGCCATCGTGCAGCAGGCGCGCGACGAAGACCTTGCACGGGTCAAGGCGGCTTACGCTGAAGCAAAAATTGCGGCTGAAGTGGCCCCATTTTTTTCCGATCTCCCGGCGCGGATCGCGGCCGCCCAGCTTGTGATCGCCCGTTCCGGCGCCAGCACCGTGGCGGAACTCACGGCTGTGGGCCGGCCTGCCATACTCGTGCCTCTCCCGCATGCTCTTGATCAGGATCAGTCCGCCAATGCAGCCGTGCTGGAGCGTTCGGGCGGGGCAATCCGGCTCCTGCAAAATGACTTCACCCCTGATCGGCTCGCGCGCGAAATCAGCATGCTTGCCAGCGCTCCGGAAAAGCTCGTAGCAATGGCCGCCGCTGCGCGCTCAGAGGGTGTTCTCGACGCCGCGGAGCGGCTGGCCGATCTCGTGGGAGAGATTATGAGTGTTGCGCAATGAAGCTGCCGACAAATATCGGACCGATCCACTTTGTCGGCATCGGCGGCATTGGGATGAGCGGTATCGCGGAGGTGCTTATCAATCTCGGCTACACCGTGCAGGGGACAGACGCATCCGAGAGCGCAAACGTCAGGCGCTTGCGGGAAAAGGGCGCGAAAGTTTCAATCGGACATGCCGCTACCGCGTTGGGCGATGCCGCTGTCGTGGTCGTATCGACCGCCATCAAACGCGATAATCCGGAACTCACAGCCGCGCGTGCGAGGCGGCTTGCGGTCGTTCGGCGTGCCGAGATGCTCGCCGAACTCATGCGCCTCAAGAGCTGCGTCGCAATCGCCGGCACGCACGGAAAAACAACGACCACTTCTCTCGTTGCCGCTCTGGTCGATGCGGGCGGCTTCGATCCGACCGTCATCAATGGCGGCATCATCAATGCTTACGGCACCAATGCTCGATTAGGAGCGGGTGATTGGATGGTTGTCGAGGCCGACGAATCAGATGGCACTTTTCTGAAGCTTCCAGCCGATGTCGCCATCGTCACCAACGTCGACCCCGAACACCTTGATCATTTCAAGACTTACGACGCGGTGCAGGAAGCGTTCCGTGCTTTCGTTGAAAACGTGCCGTTTTATGGCTTTGCTGTGATGTGCACGGATCACCCGGTGGTGCAATTGCTGGTCGGGCAGATCACCGATCGGCGTGTGATTACCTACGGCGAGAATCCCCAGGCGGACGTGCGGCTCGCCGAGCTCGATCATTGCGATGGCCAATCGCGCTTCTCGGTCGTGTTCCGCGACCGCGCCGGCGCGACCGTGCATGAGATCGATGGCCTGCGCCTGCCTATGCCGGGGCGGCATAATGCGCTCAATGCCACGGCTGCAATTGCAGTCGCCCACGAGCTTGGCGTCGCCGACGATCTCATTCGCAAGGCGCTCGCCGAATTCGGCGGGGTGCGGCGCCGCTTCACTCGCACTGGCGAGTGGAATGGCGTGCCGATCATCGACGATTATGGCCATCATCCCGTTGAAATCGCCGCGGTGCTGCGGGCGGCGCGAGAGACGAGCAAGGGACGTGTCATCGCTATCGTGCAGCCGCACCGCTATACGCGTCTCGCGACCCTGTTCGACCAGTTCTCCACCTGTTTCAACGACGCCGATAGCGTAATCGTCGGCCACGTTTATGCGGCGGGCGAGATGCCGATCCCGGGTGCCGACCGAGACGCCCTGATCCAGGGTTTGCGCGCCCATGGACATCGTCAAGTCATTCCGCTTGATGGAGCGCACGATCTTGCGCCCATGATCAAGCGCTTGGCGCAGCCTGGCGACATTGTTGTGTGTCTCGGAGCCGGGAATATCACGCAATGGGCTTACGCGCTGCCGGGCGAACTTGCTGCGCTTGGGGCCGCCGCGTGATCCCCACTCAGGATCTCGTTTCAGATCTGCGCGCATGCATGCCGCGATTGCGCGGCCGAGTGATCGCCAACCAGCCGCTCTCCGAGTTCACCTGGTTTCGCGTCGGAGGAGCCGCGCAGGTCCTTTTCGTGCCCGAGGACGAAACTGATCTTGCCGAGTTTCTCGCCGCGTTGCCGCGCGAAATACCGGTCACCGTTGTCGGACTAGGCTCCAACCTGATTGTGCGCGATGGTGGTGTGCCGGGAGCGGTCATCCGCCTCGGCCGTGGTTTCGGCGACATGCGGCTTGAACCCGGAAGCCGTATCCGCGTGGGCGCAGCGGTGCCCGACGTCAAGGTCAGCCGCATGGCCCAGGAGGCGGCAATATCAGGGCTGGCGTTTTTTCGTGGTATCCCGGGCGCGATCGGCGGAGCGCTGCGGATGAATGGCGGCGCTTACGGCCGCGAAACGAAAGATGCCATCATCGAAGTGCGCGGTATCGATCGCGACGGTCGAATGCATGTCTTCAGCACTGGAGAAATGAACTACAGTTACCGCCACTGCGGGGTGCCGGAAGAGATCATCTTTACGCAAGCGCTCTTCCAAGGAGAGCCGGGCAACGCTGAAACGATTGCAGCGGAGATGGACAAGATCACCGAAGCGAGAGAGACGACGCAGCCGATCAAGAGCCGCACGGGAGGCTCAACCTTCAAGAATCCGCCGGGTCGCAAGGCGTGGCAGCTCATCGATGCCGCGGGATGCCGCGGGCTCAGGCTTGGTGATGCTCAGGTCTCGGAGCTGCACTGCAATTTTCTGATTAACCTCGGCGGCGCAAGCGCAGCCGACATCGAGAACCTGGGCGAGACGGTACGCATGCGGGTGAGGGAGAACTCTGGCGTCGACCTCGAGTGGGAGATCAAGCGCATCGGCGTGGCAATCGAAACGCGCCAATGAGCGGCTTGGCCCAGATCGTATGAGCAAGCACGTTGCTGTTCTGATGGGAGGCTGGTCGGCCGAGCGAGAGATATCGCTTCGCTCCGGCAAGACCTGCGGCGAGGCGCTCTCGCGGCTCGGCTATCGTGTCACTCGCATCGACGTGGGCCGCGATATCGCGGCCGTGCTTGCGACCGTCAAACCTGATGTTGCACTCAATGTCTTGCACGGCCGACCCGGGGAAGACGGCACCCTGCAGGGGATTCTGGAAGTTCTCGCCATCCCTTACACCCATTCGGGCGTGATGGCCTCGGCGGTCGCGATGCAAAAGGAAATCGCCAAGACCCTGTTTCGAGCAGCCGGAATCCCGGTTCCTGAAGGTGTCGTTGCCTCGCGCTTCGATGCGGCGAAAGAACATATCCTGGAGCGGCCCTACGTGATCAAGCCGCTGGCCGAAGGATCCAGCGTGGGGGTCTTCATTGTCACGACGGAACACGCCCATCCGCCGCAGGAGCTCAACCGTTTTGATTGGGAATTCGGCGACCGAGTGCTGGTGGAAAGATACATTCCCGGCAAGGAGTTGACCTGCGCGGTCATGGGGGACGAGGCGCTTGGGGTAATCGACATCGTATCGGCAACGCCATTTTATGATTATGAGGCAAAATACGCCCCTGGGGGCTCAAAACATGTTTTGCCCGCCAACCTTTCATCGTTTGTTTACCAAGAGGTCCGCAGACTAGCACTGGCGGCACATGGGGCGCTGGGCTGCCGGGGCGTGAGCCGTGCGGACTTTCGTTATGACCACCGCGTCGGCGGGGTCGGGGGACTAGCCTGTCTCGAGGTCAACACGCAGCCTGGCATGACTCAAACGTCGCTGGTGCCCGAACTGGCGGCACACGCGGGGATTACGTTTGACGAGCTGGTGCGATGGATGATCGAGGACGCCTCGCTCAATCGTTGAGCGGGATTGCGCGCTGTTTCTGGCCGCCGAGCGAGCGCGCCGCCGCTGCCGCCGAGCGGTCGGAGCGGCCGCCTCGCGCCAGCTTACCGCGCGCGGGACTTGGCGCTGCTGCGATCATCGTTCTCGCGAGCATCGCTTACGCCATGCTTGTCCACGAACAGCTGATTGCTGCTCTCTTCACGGATACTCGCGAATGGGCTGCCAGAGCCAGCGGGCTGCGGGTCGGCACGATTGCACTGACCGGAAATCATCATGTGAGCCGGGAGGAGGTTCTTGCGAGTGCGGGTATCACCGGCGCCACTTCGCTTGTCTTCCTTGCAGTGGAAGAGGCGCGCGAGCGACTGAAGAGAAATCCCTGGATTGCCGATGCCACTCTGCTCAAGCTCTATCCGCGCGAGCTGCAGATAACCATTAAAGAACGTGAGCCTTTTGCGCTGTGGCAGAAGCAGGGGCACGTCACCGTGATTGCCGATGACGGGACCGTGCTCGAGCCGTACGTGCCACCCCAGCTGCTTCGTCTGCCGCTTGTGGTCGGTGATGGAGCTGGGAGCAAGGCAAAGGAGCTTCTCGGTTTGCTCGACCGCTACCCTTCGCTGCGCGATTTTGTTTATGCGTCGATCCTCGTCGGTGAACGGCGCTGGAACCTGCGACTGAAAAACGGAATCGAGGTGCTGTTGCCCGAAGTCGCGGCTGGCGCGGCACTCGATAAATTGGTCGCTCTCGACGCGGAAAAGAATCTGATCACCCGCGATCTCGTTCTGATCGATTTGAGGCTTCCCGACCGGGTCACCGTTCGGCTCTCCGATGCCGCTGCGCAGGCGCGAATGGATGGGCTGAAGGATAAGACGAAGAAGAAGGCCGGCAACGCATGAGCGCCCTCCAGTCCGGCCTCACTCCGAAGATGCGGCCGCTGCCGCAGAAACGCTCTGGACTTGTGGCTGCCCTCGATGTCGGCACCAGCAAGGTCGCTTGCCTTATCGCCCGGCTCAGGCCGCGCGAGCCCGATGATGTCCTGCGCCACCGCACCCACTCCATTGATGTGCTCGGATTTGGTCACACCGTCGCGCGCGGGATGAAAGCAGGCAGCGT
>Ga0209331_1000624_pt1 | contig 12543 bp, 12 predicted proteins | sample JacPinW_OM3H0_M3_FD_187971 | JGI IMG/M metagenome (GOLD analysis project Ga0209331, IMG submission 187971) | Forest soil microbial communities from Algoma, Ontario, Canada - Jack Pine, Ontario site 1_JW_OM3H0_M3 (SPAdes) (version 2) | ecosystem: Environmental > Terrestrial > Soil > Boreal... | reverse complement strand
TGGTCTGCGGCCAGTTGGGGAGATCGGCTGCACGAAAATCCGATGCGTAGAGCTTGGCGCCCGTAACCTTGGACACGCCGTCGATGCGACCAACGCCGGTGGCGGCGGGATTCCAGCCTTGCCGCCCCGGCAGCGTCTCGCGCGCGGCAAAGCTCGGTTCCTCGGCGATTGCCAAGGGCGTGATGCTGAGCGCAATGCCGCTCGCCGTCGCCGACTTGACGAAGTCACGTCGCGAAATTCTCATTGTGCCGCGCCTTTATTGCATGAACGAGCGGCCACGCAGCCGCCGTACCGCCGATGAGCCTGATGAACGCGCCGCTTCATAGGGCTGTCCCTCCAGCCGACACTCCCGGCGAGCTGATCTATCACATTCGGAGGGGACAGCAGTTGTGCATCACGGCAAATTTGGCGGCCAATGCCTCAGATGGGTCGATGCTGTTGAAAAAGTACAAAATTGCTCTTTGATAATTTTCCCCGCCATAAGCCGATCCGACGGACGACTCCGATCTGTGTAGCGTCAATCACGTTACCGAGGTCGCCCGTGAGTTTATCGTCAGGCGATGAGGGTCCCCTACATTTTTACACGAAAGTCGCGTCTACAGCCCAGAGAATTTTTGATCATCAGTGCAAAAAGACTTTTTCAACAGCATCGGTCATCAACAGCCCAAAACGATACCTCCACGTTGGGTCCGGTGTTCATTCGGGAGCAGTCGTAACCGGGACGAAATGGCACTCACACTTTGTGCCAAGAGGAGACATAAGACACAATCAATAGCTGTCAGCGCAAGCTGTGCGTACCGAAAACCTCATTCGCATTGATCTGGTGAGAGGACCCGTTAACGTCAACCGCCAGGGCCGTGCTGGCATTCCTCCTCTTGAGCCTAGGTGCTTGGCCGTTCAGGTCCAAGAGCCGACTTGCAGCGAAGAAGCCCCGCTCCGGTGTCAGTCTGAGAGTCCGCAGCGCGGGGTGCGCGGTCACACCCAGTTCACGAAATCTGTTCTTATTTGCTTCTTCTCGATTTGCGTTTCTTCCGCGACGGCACTTCAATTCCTCGCCCAGACGATCAGTCAAGCGTAATACGAAGTAGTCGTAGGATGGCTATCGCCGAGGAGCTTTCGACGGGTGACAATAAAATCTCCCGTTGACGTATCCGCCGTTGGGGCAGTAGTTCGCGTGTCTTTGTCTCACCCCGAAAACAGGCACGAGGGTCGCTGCGTCGGATAAAACAGGACGAGCGACAGACCATGCCATCACGTCCCCTATTGCCACAATAAGAAATGCCAGAGTGAGGGCAATCCCAACAAGGATTTTCATGGGCAATCCTCCCATCACAAGTGGTGTCAAGATATAGAGCTAGAGCCGGCATCGCAAGAATATAATATGGCCGATAGAATATGATATGGCCGTGCTCAAGCCCGCTGGCGAGTTCGCAGGGTCCGCTGATCAAGCTTCGTTTGGGGTCGGCTGCTGCGGAGGAACCACGACAGCGCGCAGCCGTCGGCTCCCTTGCCTGTCACCGGATGTCCGCACGGAAGACTTCAGCGGAGACCCGCGGCAGAGCCTGCCGCGAGGGGCGTACCACATGAGAATGCAAGTGGGCGAGCGACGCGACGGGGCGTTTCGGTTACACCATCTGCGGGTACATCCTCGCCGAGCAGCCTCGCGATCTTGCTGCGCACTAATTCCAAGTCGCGCCGCCACAGCACATTCGTTGCGTCGGAATCAACGAGGCGCTCCCGGATAGCAAGGCTCGCGCGTAGATTTTCAAGCGCCTCTTCGGGCCTACCCAAGGTGCTAAGAAGGTCACCAATCTTCTCGTACGAAACCGACAATTTCTGCTGCCAGATGGGATTGGTGGGGTCGGCAACTGTAAGCCGCTCGCGGATATCAGAGCTCACGCGATAGTACTCAAATGCCTCGGCAACTTTTCCCTGAAGCAGGAGCGCGTTGCCGATCTTGTCATTTTGCATCGATAGCTCACATTGCCATTCGGCATTTGCGCGATCGGCAGTAGCGACGCGCTCGAGAATTGCAAAGCTTGCGCGGTAGTTGTCGAGCGCACCGACGAAATTCATCTGCTCCAACAATACGTCTCCGATCTTGGAACGCTGAATCGCCAGCTCGCGCTGCCGGGCGGCATTATTGGGATTGGCGCGATTGATTCGTTCGAAAACGGCCACGCTCGCGCCGTAGTTGTCGAGCGCTTCGGCGAGCTTGCGTTGGTCTCCCAGTACATCCCCAATTCTGCTATGGGCCCACGCGAAATCGCGCTGCCAGAGCGAATTTGTGGGATCGGAAGCAACGAGTTTCTCGCGGATGGCAAGGCTCGCACGTTGATTTTCGAGCGCCCCAGCGAACTTGCCCTGGACGCGGAGTATGTCGCCAACTCTGCTGTAGAAAAATGACAGGTTGCGCTGCCAAGATCCATTGCGCGGATCAGCGAGCACGAGTCGCTGTTGGATTTCGACACTTGTACGGAAATGATCGAGCGCCTCGACAAGATTGCCCTGGTCGCGAACGATGTCACCGATCCGGTAGCTGGCGAGTGCCAGGTGGCTTTGCCAAGTGGTGTTTTGGGGATCGACGGAGATGAGACGCTCCACGATCGTCACGCTGGCGCGGTAATTGTCGAGCGCCTCTGAAAGCTTGCCCTGAGGCGCCAGAATACCCCCGACCGCCCGGTACGCTGCCTCCAAGTCGCCTTGCCACTCGTTGTTGTCGGGATTAGCTCGAACTAGTTCCTTCCGGATAGCGAGGCTCGCTCGGTAGGCGTCGAGCGCCTCCGCAAGCTTACCTTCGTCCACCAAGGTATTGCCGAGTTCGCTGTGGGCAGCAGACAGATCGCTCCGCCACACGAGGTTCCCCGGCTGCTCCGCGACAAGGGCGAGCATCAGTTTGACGGCTCCTGTAGCGCGCTCCGCTTCCGCCGCGGTGTTGCCGAGTATCGCGTAGTTCCGCCCGAACTCGATTAGCATGATTGCTTTGCGATGCCGCAGCTGCGCTGTGTCACGGCCGAGTTCCGACATATCGGCGAAAAGACCCTCGGCCTCCTGGAGAACGCCTAGCGACACCGTGTGCGGCACGCCGAACTGTTCCGACATCGCAATCGCCCTGTTGACCAATCCGGTCGCACGCTGAAGCGTACGATCAAGCAAGGCCTCGTTGCGCGAAAGCTCCCAATATGCGAACGCGGCAAGCGCGAGCGCTATAAACAGCCCAGCTGCAAGAGTTACCGTGAGGAGATTGCGTCGCCGCGTCGCGCCGCGTCGGCTCTCGGCGATAAAGGTCTGGGTCTCCTCGGTTGGCGTTGGTGCCCCTGGCGGACGAGCGGCGATCCAGCGTTCCGCTTGCTCCAGCACCGGCGAGCGTAACAACAGCCCGCTCGGAGCTTTTGCTAGAGCCCAACGCCGCGCCTGATCGCCAAACTCGGTGTGTTGCCTGATCCAGGAAATGTCAGTGTTCAACGCCTCAGCCAGTTGGTCAGCACTCTGCTCGAACCGAGTCGCGTCATCAAAAAAAATAAAGTTGAACTTGGCCAGCTCTTCTGGAACGGATTTGTCGTCCACCGCGCGGAACACGATAGGCGCGAAACGTTTGTTCAGGGACGCCGCGAATGCAACCTCTTTCAGAGCAACAGTGCCCGACCTAATCGCATCGGGGCTGAGGACGAATACCACCGTGTCCGCGCGCGCAATTAATACCTCTACCCGTTTCCACCACTCCTCAAACGCCATAATATCTGTGCGGTCGATCAGTGGCTCGAAGCCGCGCGCCTTGAGCGCAGCCTCCAGGCGATCCGCGAAGGCCATGTCCTTGCGGGAATAGGAGATGAAAACCTGGGCCTTGGATGCGTGCCCACTCTCCTCGACAGCATTGGATATCATGTCATCCATCAGCAACAGGCTAGGGCAAGGCTTCTTGGGGTGGGTTGAGCCTAGCATAATGTCCCGACCCAATGTGGCTAAAGCCGGAGCCGCAGACACATGAACAGAGTTTAATTTAGTCCTCAGAATTGAACCGAGTCGATGCCCTCTGGTGACAACTCCGGTTTGGGCGCCCTTGATCGCCCGAATGTGTGATCGTGCTAATTACACTGGCTTACTATAGCGGTAAGCGAAGTTTGCATCGTGCTCAGGGAAAAGACTCAGTCTGCTGCGTCGCACAACCACCGTCCGCTTTGGGTCACTTGCACGCATTACCGCGCCGCAGCATTGCTGTCCGCTTCATCCCAGATAGCGGAATCGATTCGCGCAGCCAAGCGCTTCCGAGTCGTGCCACAACTGGACTGCCGCCCTAAGCCGCTTCAAGCCGCGATCGAACGGTACGCATGCGGCTGGCGAGATCCCCCTCGGCTACGAGCCCGCGGTTGAGCATGGTATGGACGAGTGCGAGCAGCTCACTTTCTGGAGCAGGCACCTCGCCATAGACGGAATTTGCAAGCTTATCCTCAGCTCTGCGCCGGTCCAGGGTAGGAAGCGTGCCGTTGACTGAGAGACATTCGCACATCGCGATGAGACTCGTTTTCCACGGTGGGTCGGGATTGGTCACGCCGTAGCGTGGCGCAATGACGTCCCACTCTTTCCCTTCGCGTCGTATGGCCTCAAGCAACGCGATCCGGCCAAGGTCCACGTCACTCGCCGTGCTCATTCGGCGGCCCTCCCATGCTGTGGCGAACTTTGGACAGGGCGGCGGGCCTTGTGGATTGGGTGAACGTCTGCCGTTCTGCCGGGCCGCGGCAGGGCAACGCCGATCATGCAGTCCCGTGTCACGATCGCCGCGAGTTGCTCCTCCGTCCAATTCTGGGTGCCTTCGGGCCGCACCGGAAGCACCATGAAGCGGCACTTCTGGTTGGAGTCTTCGATCCTTATCTCCACCTCGGGCGGAAGCACCAATCCGAATTCGGCGAGCACCTGGCGCGGCCAGCGGACCAACCTGCGCCGGTAATTGGTAGATCGGTACCATTCGGGCGACATGCCGAGCAGTGGGCGCGGATAGCACGAGCAGAGCGTGCAAACGATCACATGATGCAACGTTGGTGTATCTTCGAGGACGCGAAAATTCGTGTAATCACTCGGGGTGCCGAAGCCGGTTGGCTCGGCCCAGTCGATGCCGATCTCCTTGCAGGCTTTGGTGCCGTCCTCCAGGAGACGGGCCTTGAAAGCGGGGTCCGTCCATGCCTTCGCCACCAACCGCGAGCCAGCGGCTGGTCCGACGGACTCGGCCCATTCAGTGAACCTCCGGTGGTCCTCTGCGGTAAAAAGGCCGTGTTCGATCGCAAGCTCCCGTACCGCAATCTCCAGAACCTCGTAGTCCGTTATTTCTTCCACCATCGGCGCCGCTTTATGTTCATGGCCGTCGCCGGTGTGTTTGTGTGCCGTGTTCATGGCGCGCTCCTGCCTCTTTCGATCCCGGTCAGTGGTTGACGGGCTCGAGCCAGCGATCCGGGGACTCGGTCTGCAACGTATCGTTTTCGAATGGGTACTCCTCCCAGAGATCCTTCTGACGGAACCGGACGATGTAATATTGTTCGAGCCGGCCGTCGTAGTTAAAGGCTTCATCCTCGGGAATGAGGTCTTGGTATGTGAGAGCGGCGATCGTGCCGACGGCGCCGCGCACATAGTTCTGAGTGCGAGTGTAGAACATGTTCGGCATATTCTTCACTTGCACGCGGTCGCCCACTTTGAAACGGGCGGGGGCGGCGGACATTCCCTGAGGTTCATTTTTTTTCATAGCGAGCCTTCACCTCCGCAATCTTCTCCAGCAACTCGGTTAGCGAGATGTGTTTTTTGTCGACCAGCATTCGGGCCGCGGACCAAATCCAACGTCCGTAATAGGGCATGCCGAGATAGAGCGTGTAACCCAAATCGTTATCGGCCCGGCGGCGCCTCTCTTCGGCGGTCCACACGCCCCTCCAGCCAAGCACCTCGCACGTCACGTACGTATTGAGCTCCCACTGCTCCTCTTCCTTTTCTTCGTAATGGACGGGCACATCCTGCTGGCCGCCGACATCGTGGGGCGGATGCATATAGGCGCGGAACAGGGGAGCGGGATTCTCGTAGTTCCAATTTTGCGGCAGATGAAGCGCCGGCTGGAAAGAACCTATGATGTCGTACTGCTGACGAAGCTCGGGTCGTGATGTCATTCTCATGCACCTTCGTCTTCTCGGAAGACGGCCCTGGGCAGGCACCGCCTCGCACTTCACTAATCCCGGAAGCACGCAATATGGAATGATCGGGCAGCAGGCTCCCCGCCTGGATCATAGGTATGGACTTGCATCTCGGCCGGGATCCTTACTCAGGCCAACCGTGCAGTCCGGGCAGAACCGGTTCGTCCAAGGCGCTACCAATCGTGGCAGAAAAATTGGTCTTTGAAAAGCGGCTCGCATGCGTTATCAAGGCCGTCTATTTCCCGACTGATCGCCGAGGTCGACGGCAAGTCAACGCCGATCTCTCGGGCTGACATATTGTTCTGTGTCGGGACCCATCGCGTCACATTTCGCTTCGCTCCTTTCTCGCTTGCCAATCTTCGTGTAGCACTAAATGCCACCCTCGGCTGGACGGCGATCGAACATTGATTTCGGATAGGCGATGTCCGAGAAGGGTCAAAACCTGAGATTACCGCAGTGCAATATTGATAGCCGCTTGATCTCCGTCAGCAGACATTAGGCGAGCGAAGCCGTACAACCCTTCGTGGCTCCATCCATGAGTTCGCTCGCTTCAGATTTTGTCCTGAGGGCTATTCAAGTCTTTGGATCGACTATCGCGAAAGCGTGGCGGTGCAGAGCCTTCAACTCCTTCTCCGCCTCGACTGTTTCCAATTCTGTCAACACCTCTGGCGGTCTGAAAATACTCAGCGGCATCCAAATCGACCGGCTGCTGGTTTAGTATCCCACTGTGATGTCGACTTCTTGCAGGAGTGCTCCCCCGGCCTTGAGACTTCGGATGTTCGCGACCATTTGGGTTACGAGTTGGGCGACGGTCGGCCGCCGCGCTACGTGCGGCATCACCGTAACTTTGGGATGCAGCCAAAGCGGGCTCTCCGGTGGCAGCGGCTCAGGCCACAGTGCGTCCAATGCGGCGTAGGACAACTGTCCCGAATCGAGGGCAGTGATCAGATCTTTGTCCACCACATGTTTGCCGCGTCCGACGTTCACCAGCATGGCCCCTCTTGGCATCATGGCAAACGTACGAGCGCACAAGATGCCCTCTGTTTCTCTTGTCAGCGGCAACAGGCAGACGGCGATATCGGTCTGATTGAGAAACGCCTCTAGCTGATCGCGGCCATGGAAAATGCGGACCTCTGCGGCCCGCCTCGGTGAGCGAACCCACCCAGAGACCTTGAAGCCGAGCGACTTCAACACTAACGCTGGCGCTTTGGCCATCATTCCGAAGCCCAAAAAACCGATGCGCCTGTGCTCGGGCCTGATGATCGGTGCCCTGCGCCATTCTCGATTGGCCTGAGCCGCATGATAAGCAGGCATGTCGCGATGGAAACGCAGAACGTGCATGATGACATATTCAGTCATCATTGGATCACCGCTTGGCGGTTCCACTTTACCAAGTGGGACCTTCGGCAGTTTTGGATGTTTGATAAAGGACTCCACTCCGGCCGCACGGCTGAACATAGCTTTCAAATTCGGGAAGACGGGGAGCAGGTCGAAATCCGGATGCATGAATGCAAGGTATTCGATGTCGCTTAACTCGCCCGCATCAGGCCAAATGCGAATTGCCAAATCGGGAAGCTGTTCCTTGAACGTGTCGCGCCATGCCTTCGCATTGCCGATATGTTTGTCCAGCTCGATAATGAGTAGCGCCATACGCCCTCCAAAGCTGCGACTTGTTCTTGATTGCTTCAGGTACCCGCCCGCCCTTGGGGAGGCTGTCTCGGTTGGGACTGTAGCGCAAAGAACGCATGGCCACCGCAACCGAATTACCATTCCTGGCCGGAACTAATCCGAGATCGGCATCTTCGACTGATTGGCCATCAATGGGTAAGTCCGCCTTCGGATTGGTCAGTGAAGCGCAGAAAATTCTGCGCGGCATCAGTCATTTCGCCGCCGAGCACACGCCCGAACACGTCACCGAGCTGTTGTTGGCGCATCTCGCCAGATACCGCCCGTGAAGCTCTGCGGCTTCGGGCCTCCCTCATGACACGCAGCGGCCGAGAACCAATTCCCGCATTTGTCACAGCCCGCAAGGAGCAACCCCAGGAGCATCATCGCGGCGAAGGCGCCCGCCCTGCCGAGCCGATTGAACGCCGTCTTTGTTTCCTGCATGCGAGCTGCCCCTGAACCCCAAACCTTTGTAGGCCGTCATTCCGGCCGATCGAGCGTAGCGAGCGAGAGCCGGGATCCATAACCACAGACGGCCTGGGATTATGGATCCCGGGTTCGTCCCTTCGGGACGACCCGGGATGACCACTACACGACATTCCCTAACGGATTTGCGGCGGAGGTGAGGCGCCCTCCAGCGCCGCTGCTTTCGTGCGGCGGAAAACGGGGCGCCAAAATCCGGCGTTCCACCCGGCGATCGCCCAATAAGCAAAGCCGCCGGCAAGTCCGGCGGCAATGACAGCGAGCGGCCCGTTGAGCGCAACGCGGCTGTCGTCGATGTAGCCAAACAGGTTCCAGGCGATCCAGGCGGAAACTGCACCATTTGCGGCGTGGAACATCCAGGAACGCAACACGAAGGCCTCCGCGATCAGGATGCCGATGGCGGATGGAAGCCACATGACGCTCAGCAAGGTGACCAGCAGCACCGGCGCAGCAAACAGATAGCCATAAACCGCGATGGTGCGTTCCTCGATATCGAGCCCCGCCACCTGCCCGATTTTCCACCCACCGAACAGAATGACGAACGTTCCTGCCAGCACCGCAACGAAATAACCGAGCGGCACGAGAATGAAACGAAGGAGAAGCCGGACAAGGTCGTCCATGCCGGCGATCAAGCTGTCATGGCCATGGCGCGCAAAGCCAGGCGCTCACGGGCGGAGAGCTTTTGCGTGGCGCTCTTGAGCTGGCCGCAGGCGGCGAGAATGTCGCGCCCGCGCGGCGTGCGCACGGGAGAGGCATAGCCGGCATTGAAGATGATCTCGGAGAATTTTTCGATCTGATCCCAGTCCGAGCACTCGTACTTGGTGCCCGGCCAGGGATTGAAGGGGATGAGATTGATCTTGGCTGGAATGCCCTTGAGCAGCCGCACCAGTGCCCTCGCATCGGCAAGCGAATCGTTGACATCTTTGAGCATGACGTATTCGAACGTGATCCGGCGCGCGTTCGAGAGCCCGGGATACGCCCGGCAGGCTGCGAGCAAGTCGCCAATCGGATATTTTCGATTGAGCGGAACGAGCTCGTTGCGCAACTCGTCGCGCACCGCATGCAGCGAGACTGCGAGCATGCAGCCGATTTCCGCCCCGGCGCGCGGGATGTACGGCACGACTCCGGAGGTGGAGAGCGTGATGCGGCGTTTGGAGATGCCGATACCTGCACCGTCCGCCGCAACGATGAGCGCATCGCGCACCGCTTCGAAATTGTAGAGCGGCTCCCCCATGCCCATCATCACAATGTTGGAAACGAGGCGCGAACTCTTGACGTCGCTGCTGGCCGCAGGGCCTTGCCCGGCTGTTGCCTGCGGCCAATCTCCAAGCCGGTCGCGCGCGAGCATTATCTGGCCCACGATTTCGCTGGCGGTGAGATTGCGCACGAGACGCTGAGTCCCGGTATGGCAGAACGAGCAGGTGAGCGTGCAGCCAACCTGACTGGAAAGACACAGCGTGCCGCGGCCGGGTTCGGGAATATAGACACATTCCACTTCGTGAGGTTTTTCCTTGGGAAGCTCGCCCGCAAGCCGCAGCAACCATTTGCGCGTGCCGTCGACGGAGACCAGCTCGGCGGCCACCTCGGGCCGTGCCAACGTGAAGCGGTCGTCGAGGCGCGCGCGCAGATCCTTTGACACGTTTGTCATCTGATCAAACCGCGTGGCACCTCGCACATAGAGCCAATGCCAGAGCTGCTGGACGCGCATCTTGCATTGCGCCGGCGGCACGCCGATCCCTTCCAGCGCTTGTCCGAGCGCCGCGCGCGAGAGACCGACAAGCGAGGGCTTTTGCGGCAGCACATAGCGCTCGAGCGGCGCCTTCTCCACGCACGCCGGAGCGGCCCCGGCGGGACGCCTTGCGGTAAGCTCAACAGTTTGAAAGGGATCACTCATTTTCGTATTGGCGGGCCCTGAGGTCCTCCATAGATGGGACCGCAAACCGGAAACTGACAGATGGCCCCCACCCTAACCCTACCCCGTTTGCGGGGGAGGGAAGGGTGGGGGCCGGCGTTTTACTTCAACTGGTCGATCAGCGCCATTGCGGCGGCGGGCGCACGCACCTTGGCCCCGTGCCCGTAGGGCGCAATAAGCCAGAGCGCATTGCGCCGCGCTCTCTCAAACGCGCTCGCCGAAGCTGCCCTCGGCCGAGACCTCGCCCGCCCAATCCGGTGGAAACAGGCCAGCCCGCGCGTCGCGGTGAAATGACGAATGCGGCCAACCGGCGACGCGGGTGACCAGCCCGTGCAATCCGTCAGCAGGTGGCGACGGCGGTCGAACAGATTGACGGTGAAGAACCAGCATCCACCGGGGACGAAGGCGCGGCGATAATTCGGCATGGCGCCGACGATAACAACGACACGGCGCGATGCGCCAGGGTTGGCGCAATGCGCTGCGCTTATTGCGCCCTACAGCAGCTCCATCAGCGCCATTGCGGCGGCGGGGGCACGCACCTTGGCCCCGGCAATCATATAAATAAAGACATCCCTTTTCTTGCGGGGCGGCGGCTTTTCACTGATGGTGGCAAGATCATCGGGTGCTGCGCCCTCCGCCCAGGTGCGCGCGCGCCTGGCCCAGGTATCGAGCATCGCCCGGCGGTAGCCGGTTTTCACGTCCGGTGATGTTCGCTGCAGGCGGGCATAGATGAAATCGCCCGTCACATCGGCGATGGGAGGATGCTTGCCGGAATCAATGAGCGCGATCGCAACTGCATGCTTGCGCGCAAGCTCAATGAAAGCAGAATTGAGAAAGCTCTCATGCCTGACTTCGAGAACGTGCCGCAGCGCCCTGCCGGCCGAGCGTTGCGCGAGGAGATCGAGAAAAGCCGCAAAGTCGTCCGGCACAAATTTCTTTGCGGGATGGAATTGCCAAAGAATGGGCCCAAGCTTTGATCCCAATTCGAAGACGCCACTGGCGAGGAAACGCTCGATCGATGGCCCTGCTTCGGCCAGCACCGTGCGGTGCGTGGCATAGCGCGGCGCCTTGAGCGAGAACACGAAATCATCGGGCGTCTCGGCCGCCCATTTGCGAAAGCTTTCCGGCTTCTGGGTGCGGTAGAAGGTGCCGTTGATCTCGATGCTGGAGAGCCGGCGGCTCGCATATTCCAATTCGCGCGCGTGCGGCAGGCCCGCGGGATAAAACTCGCCGCGCCAGGGCGCAAACTCCCAGCCGCCGATGCCGACCCGGATGGTCATTGCCTTTTCGAGACGGTTCCTGAGCTTGCCCTTGGTTATACCAAACTGAAGCTCGCTGCGAGCGCCCGGCATCCGAGGCGTGCACACCAAAACTTGTCCTTCCCGAAAATCATGTGCGAGCGCAGCGATGATGCAATCCAGATAAAACGGGCACCGCGAAGATGGTCCCAGATCGTTGAATGGCCCGTCCCAGCGGCGCGTCCTTGCGCAAGCCTAAGTGAGTTCGCGTCCGGTTGTAATAGCTTGAAGGTCTCAGATCCCACAATGTTCGTTGAAACAAAAGAGAATACAGCCATTATTTCAGTAGCTTACCAAAAGTGACGTTTGCGAGTTCGAATCCTCTCTCACCCCAGCCAGGCAGTGCAGTCTCTGAGGTGATGTTCCTGGGTATCGCTGTCCGCGCCGCGAAGAAATGACATTTCGGAGTTCGAATCCTCTCAGCCCAGCCACCGCGTCGTTGAGAGACTCGCACGCGCTCCATAAATTCCTCCTGGCCTTCAAATGTCAGATGTGGCCCCGCTAAGCTCTATCGATCTAAGATACGTTGCGGCCGATAGGAGGCGCACGTGGGCTATGGCAAGGGAAAAACCGAGGGCGGCCACAAGCGGGGTCACAGTGCAATGGCCTATTGGGTGACGCATCAGGAGGCCAAAGCCGAGGGCCGCAAGCGAAGGCGACTCGTCGCGCGCCGTCTGGAACGAAAAGCCACGAAGAAAGCTGGCACTTCCCGCGATAAAAAGCCATACAGAACCGTCGATTGAAAAACGGCGCATACGAGTACGGTCACAAGTGGCGCGATGGCGACTGGGTGTTGCGGGAACAACCGCAGCGTCATGCATCAGGCGAACCCGGACTATGACATGAGCGAGCGCCCTACCTCTACCGCCTCATGCTGAAGGGCGAAGTGCCGGTCAGACCGCGTCCAGATCATCGGCTGGCCAGCGTGCGCGGCCGCGTGGGGTTCATTGGCTGGAGCAAGACTTTATGCTACGTCACGGGATGAGCGGCATGGGCCAGCACCGAATACAATGGGCAC
>Ga0209331_1000623_pt1 | contig 12551 bp, 11 predicted proteins | sample JacPinW_OM3H0_M3_FD_187971 | JGI IMG/M metagenome (GOLD analysis project Ga0209331, IMG submission 187971) | Forest soil microbial communities from Algoma, Ontario, Canada - Jack Pine, Ontario site 1_JW_OM3H0_M3 (SPAdes) (version 2) | ecosystem: Environmental > Terrestrial > Soil > Boreal... | reverse complement strand
GCTCGTCGAACTGGCCTGGGCGACGGCACCGGGCGACCCCAATGCCGAGGAACTGCGGGCGGAGCAAGGCTGCAGCAGTTCGGCTCTATGATGCGACGGTCGAGCGCGCAGTCAGAAAATACCACGCATCAAGCCGTGGCTGTCTGCAGTAGAGGACTGCCATAGGACTTCTGCCGAGTGCTGAACTTGACGCGTTGGTACGCCGGCGCTTGTCAGTATCGCAGCAGCCCGAGCCATTGTGGGTCTTTACGTTTCGTAACGTACGTTGGCTCGCTTGGAATAACACTGCAGACGAATGACTTCTTTGCGCCAATAGCTGCTATTCAAGGAAAGTCAGTTTTTGACCGATACTGTTGAAAACGTCGAAAATCGAACCGCACCGAAAATCTCGCGAAAGTTGATTCTTAGGCGTCTCGACCGCCGCACGCTCCTTTGCGCTGATACGGAGGTCGGTGGCTGTTTTTGCGTGAAACGATTGGGTCCTCCACGTCGCGCGTGCGAAACGCACCAACGGTCCTAAGAAATTTCGTTCGTCACCCAAAAGGACTTTTTTAACACTAATCAACCCGGAACGGACCTTGGCGTCTATGCTTGCTTACATATGTACAATTTGAAAACCCTAGACCGTCTTGGATTTCCTGAGGCAAAAACTATAGTACACTGCATGAGAACGAACGCGAACGTTGAACTCGACGCCGGCACCAAGACATTTGCCTCGGGCCTCTTGCCGGATTTGATAGCTGCGCTACGCCGCAGCCGTAAGGGCGACCTCGTAGCCGTGATCAGCGGCGATCCAAGCATCGGCCCCGAGCTCGAGGCATGGTGTCGCTTCACCCACAACAGTTTGGTCGACATGGCAGTCGAAGAAGGTCGCACCCGTTGGGTGCTCCGGTACGGAGAGGCCCCCGAGCAAGTCGGAGAAGATCGGCCTGTCGGCTCTCGCTTGTGGCTCTACACCAACTTCGACTGCAACCTGAGCTGCGACTATTGTTGCGTGCGCTCGTCACCTAAAACTCCGCGGCGACCCCTTGGTATCGAGCGTGTGCGACGGATCGCTATCGAAGCACCCGAACTCGGCGTAAGCGAAATTTTTGTGACCGGCGGCGAGCCATTCATGCTGCCCGATATTGGTGAGATCCTTGCCGCGTGCGCTGCGGCGGCGCCAGTCACGGTCCTCACCAACGGCATGCTGTTTGGTGGAAGTCGACTCAAAACGCTGCGCTCCTTGCAGCGCGAGCGCGTAACCTTGCAAATCAGCCTCGACAGCCCGACGCCGGAGCGCCACGACAGCCATCGTGGAAAGGGGACATGGGCACGTGCATGGAAAGGAATCGAGCAAGCCCGCGCCGAAGGATTCCGGGTACGACTGGCGGCGACAGTGTCGTCTGACGCGGAGGCCGAGGAATTCCGCGGCTTCCTTGACGCCAATCACGTTAGCGAGGAGAACCGGGTCGTCAGGCGAATTGCTCTGCGAGGCTCCGCCACGCAGGGCATCGCTTTGGCAAGGACAGATTTGATTCCCGAGGTGACGATTACGGCGGAAGGCGTGTTTTGGCATCCGGTCGGAGCCGAAGACAACGACCTGCTGGTCAGCCGCGAAATCTTTCCCCTGGCCGATTCCTTCGCAGCTGTGCGGCACGCCTTCGATCGCGAGCATGAGCATCAGCGCCGGTTGGCTAAGATTTTCAATTGCGCCTGATAAATGGCGGAGAGTGCACTTTGGGCCGAACCAGTTTTGGCTCCTGGCCGCTAAGCCTAAGGTCGCTTCAAAAAGCCCTGTTGCACCGACGCTTCCCGCAACTCGGCATACGCTTCTAGCTGCGGCGCCAACCATTGGCGCAGCCCTTCCGCCTCTAGCACGGGACGATGCATCGGGTTGTCATAGCTCATTCCGAATAGTGCTTTGGCAAACGCCTGCTCCAACGCGGGGTCGAGATCCGACCGAGCCGTGAACATGCAGTGATTATAGGGCCGCGAGGTCCAGATCTCGGTCAGCGCGCCTTCAGGCACCAAGCGCTCGGTACGCACGGTATTCCAGAATGGGCTGCCAATTGCGCCGGCATCGGCGCGGCCGTCGAGCACCGCGCGAACAACATCAACTTCGCTTGCGCCGGTGTCACCGTGCTTGCCGACGTCGCTGTTGAAGCGCAGCGTTAGGTAGTCCTTCCCTTCAGCCAGTCCCTCGCGCTGCAGAAAGTAAACCGGGAGGATTGCCGCATGGCCGCTGTCGCGGCTGCCGAGTGCCAGGGAGCGGTTCTTGAGATCGGCAATCGTCGCCACCGGGCCCCCGGTGACCGCGACGATCTTGGTCATCCAGCCTACATCCGTATCGCGCATCGCGATCGGTCGGCAGCGGTGGTTGCTCCAGGAATCGGCCTGAATATAAGCGAGGTTCGTATTCCATCCGATGTCGATGCGCGGTAGCGGATCGCCGGGCAAGGCCAAGAGGGCAGCGACCTGCGCCTCGTAGCTTTGAAACAACACGACCTCAACGGGGACGCCCGCTTCCTCGTGAAAGTACCGCCGCATACCCTCCCAGATACCCACCACCTTCGGATCATATGCGACGGCACCTACCCAGATCGTCCGGCTCATGCTTCACCTGTCACGCTCAATATTCAGATGCGATCAATCGCGCTTGCCCCGCGCTGCCAAACGGCCCAGCGCTCTCGTGCTTAGAACAGCGGTATTCCCAAAATGGCTTTGCCGATGAATTCGCGCAGAACATCGCCTGTCGGCGCCATAACAGCGCCCGCTTGCGCGTCGCGGAACAGCCGCTCGATGGCCAAATGCTTGGAAAACGCAGCGCCTCCGCACGCCCGCATCGCCGCCGAGGTGACGGCGATAGCGACATCACCTGCCGACGCCTTGCTCTCGAGCACGCGCAGCATGGTGGTGTCTCGGGGGCGCTCCAGGTGATCGACTAGATCGTCGACGCGCGCTGCAAGCCCATCAGTGTCGATCTGCATCGTGGCAAGCTGCGCACGAAGCGTCGGCAGGCCCTCCCCGAGGGTCTGTCCCAAATGTTCGAAGCGAGCGCTCTTGAGATGAGCCGCGGTCCCCGCCACCGCGGCCCGGCAAAGGCCTAGTGCGACCGCCGATGTTCCGAGGTTGAACAGCGGAAGCACGACTTCCAGCATCGCCTTGAAGCCGGCGCCGTCCTCGGTCAGCTGCAGACCGGGCGCGACCTCGCAATTCTCGAGGATCATCGGCGCGGAAGCGTTGGCGCGCATCCCAAAACCGTCCCATGGGCCGGCGACCGACAGTCCAGGCGTACCACCGGCGCAGAGGTACAGGGTTGAATCCGTTGGACTCTTCCCTTCAGGAGCCAGCGCCGAGACAACATAGCTTTGCGCGTGGCCGGCGCTCGTCACCCACGATTTCTTGGCCGTGAGGTGCACGCCGGCGCCGTTGCGCTTCGCTCGCGAGACAGGTGCCCAGAAGTGGCTGCGCGATCCGGCTTCGCTGAATGCCAGGGTGCTCAGGTGTTTTCCCGCCGAAATATCCTTTAGCGTCTGCGCGACCGTGGCACCCGGACGGGCCGCTGCGATGGTCGCGGTAGCGCACATGTGCATCAAGTAAACCATCGCAGCGGACGCGTCCGCTTCCGCGAGCGTCGCGATGACGGCAGCCAGGGTCCGCGGTCCCAGGGCCGAGCCGCCCACCTCGGTGGGCAGCATGATCCCCAGCAATCCGGCCGGACCGAGCGCCGCAATTGCCTCGGACGAAAATCGAGCTTCCTTGTCGTTTTGCGCGGCCGCCGGTGCGAGAATGCGATCGGCGATCTCTTTGGCATTCGAAACTGCGGTCTCGTGATTCATGACGACCCTCGACACCTTGGCGCTGCAGCGGTCGGACATGATGCTACGCGATCAGCACTATCGGATCAACACTACCAGCCTCAAGCATCGCAAGCTTTCGCCGTATCAGCAGCGAGTGATATCCGTGGTCATTACGTCCTTCGAAGCCATCCTGTTACGTCACTCGAAGTCTTTTTTCATGACGTCGGTGACACCCATGCCCTCGTCCGGCTGCGATCTCTGATGCCGCAGCCAGCGTGCAGCACTTGCCCGCTGTCGAGGAGAACGCTACCAATGAGCGGCCACGGCGTAACGAGGTTTGTCTGGTGATGGCGGTCAATGAAGGCGGGGTCCCGCCCATCCTCGCGCAAAAACATTACGCGCAACCGTCCGAATTTACGCCGGAAAATCTGCTGCGCGAAGCGCGCAGGCAAAAGCGCACTGCGGGCTCAAGCATCCCGGAGATCTGTGTCCTGGACCCTGACGGTGACATCGTGCGCAGCCTGCTCGCCCGTGGCGAGGCCCGGCTTGAACCGGGATGGGCCTGCTATCACACGCAGCTCTACTCATTCGGCCGCGGCGGGATTGAGTTCGGAATTGTCGGCTGCGCCGTCGGCGCCTCGTACGCAGTGCTGATCGCCGAGGAAATGTTCGCATCAGGCTGCAAGCTCTTGATCAGCGTCACCTCCTCCGGACAGATCGTACCGGTGCGCCCGCCGCCTTATTTCATCATCATCGAACGCGCGCTGCGCGACGAAGGCACCAGCTATCACTACATGGCGCCGTCCGATTATTCGGATGCCGATGCCGGATTGATCGCGGCGCTCGACGGCGCATTCGGCGAATTTCCCGTGCCGGTGTTTGCGGGCGCGACCTGGACAACCGATGCGCCGTTCCGTGAAACTCAGTCGGCGATCGACGCAATGTGCAGGAGGAACCTGATGGCAGTCGAGATGGAAGCCGCTGCGCTTTACGCGTTCGCGCAAGTCCGACAAAAGCCTGTCCTGTGTTTTGCCCATGTCACAAATCAAATGGGACGCATCGACGGCGATTTTGAAAAGGGCGAAGCGGACGGCAGCCATGACGCGCTGCAATTGATCGCGATCGCCGGCGATCGCCTGCGGTCCCGGCTCCTGCCGTGAGCGGGGCCGCGATCGGGATCATATGCAAGGCGCCGCAGCCCGGCCGCTCAAAGACGCGGCTTGCCGCAGCCATTGGTGTCGCTGCCGCTTCGGAATTATCCGCCTGCTTTCTGCGCGATGTCGCCGCGGCCATCGAGGCGGTACCGAAGGCGCTCGGCAGGCGCGGCTATGGCGTCTATGCGCCTGCAGGCGCCGACCACATCATGCGGCAGCTGCTTCCGGCAGAGTTCGGATTGTTGCTACAGGCCGGCGACGATCTCGGACACGTGCTGACAGGCGCGGCGGGCGCGCTCCTGCTTGCCGGACATGACTGCGTCCTGCTTGTGAATGGCGACAGCCCGACCTTGCCACCCCGTTTGCTGGCGCAGGCGATCGAAGCCCTGCGCGCGCCCGGCGACCGGATGGTGCTCGGGCCGGCAAGCGACGGCGGCTACTACCTCATCGGCCTGAAACACCCGTATCAGCAGCTGTTCACGCGCATCGCATGGGGAACAGAAACCGTCGCTCGCGCCACATGTGAGCGCGCTGCCGAAATCGGGCTTGCCACGACGCTGCTTCCGGAATGGTACGATGTCGACGACCTCAAAACGTTGCGTTGGCTGCAGGACGAATTGTTCGGCCATGCGACCCGCTTTCGTGGCGGCGGGTTTGCCGCGGCGAGCCGAGCCTTCCTCAAAGACGCACCGCAGATAAAGCCTTAGAGCCAATGCCCGCGGCTGGCGCAAATCAATTCGGTCGACTGGCGCGCTCTGCCAACAGCGTGCCTCCGCTTCATCTGTTGGCCGGCATCGGTGCTGTCCTGGTCGCTCTGACCCTGGTGACATCCTTTGCCTTCGAGGCTGGCGGTGACAATGCTTTCATCGCTCTGACAATCCTCGCAGGTCTGCTCACGATTGTAGCGACTCACCTTGCGGAGCGCGCACCACCCGAACGTGCGCTATGGCTCGTCCTTGGAATTGGGATCTTTCTGAGAGCCTATGTGCTGCTATACGATCCGCTTCTGTCCAGTGACATCTATCGCTATGTCTGGGATGGCAAGGTTCAGGCCGCCGGCATCAATCCCTACCGCTATTTCCCGGCTCATGAGGCGCTGACGTTTCTGCGCGATGGGACGATCTTTCCGCACATCAACCGGGCCGATTTCGCCGCCACGATCTATCCTCCGGTGGCGCAATTTTTCTTCCTCATTGTCACGTGGATCGGCGAAAGCGTGACAATAATGCGTCTTGCACTGCTGGGTTGCGAGTCCGTCACCGTTGCACTGATCATGCTGCTGCTACGGCGTATGAACCGCCCGGTGACGCGCGTGACCGCCTATCTCTGGCATCCGCTTCCCTTGTGGGAGATTGCCAATAGCGGCCATGTCGACGCGCTGATGGTTGCGCTGATGCTGCTGGGCCTGTGGATTGCCCTGACCGGCCATGCTCTCCGCGGAGCCGTCTTGATCACGTTTGCTGCGCTGGTGAAGCCAATTGCTGCGCCGGTGCTGGCGGGGATCTGGCGCCCGTGGGACCTCAAGATGCCGCTCGTCGTGATCGCCGCCGTCGCGCTTTGTTATCTTCCCTATTTATCGGTCGGTTGGGGGGTTCTCGGATTCCTGACCAAAGGCTATCTGACGGAAGAGGGGATCATTGCCGGCAACGATCTCTGGCTGTTGTCGCTCTGGCGGCTTGTGTTTGGGGAGCATCAAGGTGATGTTGTCGCTTACGGCGTACTGGCCGCGCTGGTCCTCACGTCCAAGGCGCTCTCCGTGGCCCGCCGCTCTTGTCACACCATCGCGTCCAGCCTTGCCGACATCAACATGCTGTTACTCGTCGCTCTGTTGTTGGTGTCGCCCAACTATCCTTGGTATTTTCTCGTCATCACACCGTTTGCCGCCCTGTGTGGCTCCCCGCCAACGTGGGTCGTTTCGATTGGAGCGATCCTGCTGTCCGAACAACTCGACTGGGATTTCTACATTCCAAGAATGGTGACCAAATCAATTCTGTTCGGAGGTCTTTTCCTAGCTTGGGCCTTGGTGGCCTGGAGGACTCGCATGCAGCGCACCGCAGACGCCGAGTTATCACCATGAGCCTTTCCAGCGAAGCGCCAGGCACTCGCGCGCCCTTCGATCCGCGCCGCTATCACGAGTCGGTCACGGGCGAGCGCACCGAGATCGCCGAGCGTCCGCCGGTCTGCCTTTATCTGGAAGTGACCAACCGCTGCAATCTCTTGTGCACCACCTGTCCTCGTACCTACGAGGAGCTCGAGCCGCCGGCGGACATGAGCTGGGACCTGTTTGCGTCGATTGTCGACCAGGTTCCCGATCTTGCGCGGGCGGTTCTGCACGGCGTCGGCGAGCCGATGCTGGTCGCGAACCTGCCCCGGATGGTCAGATATCTGAAGGACCGCAGCGCTTACGTCCTGTTTAACTCCAATGGAACGGTCCTCAGCGAGCGCCACGGCCGTGCGCTGATCGACGCTGGGCTTGACGAGCTGCGGGTGTCGCTCGACGCGTCAAACCGCGAGAGCTTCAAGGCAATCCGTGGTAGAGATTATTTCGGCCGGATCCTCCGCAACGTGCGTGCGTTTCGCGAGCTGCAGGAGCGGGAGGGACACACTACACCGCGGGTTTCGATTTGGCTTACTGGCCTGAGAGAGACTGTCGAGCAACTCCCCGCATTTGTGCAAGTTGCAGCCGAGCTCGGTGTCAAAGAGGTTTACCTGCAACGGCTCGTGTTTTTCGCCGACTCCGCCATTGGCAAGGCACAGCCGGATCAGGCGCTGTTCGAGCGCCTGACGCAGGAAGAAGCGGCCTATCTGATGCAGGCCGAGGATCTGGCGCGCTCCCTTGGCGTGACCTTCAGCGCGTCGGGCGCAGCGACCGAGCCGGGGTTAAGTCTGAAGGGCAGCGGTGACGGTTCGCCGTGGTCGCTTTGCCGGCGACCGTGGTCTTTGATGTATTTCACTGCCAATGGCCGGGCCTTGCCGTGCTGTATCGCGCCGTTTTCGCAACATGGCTACGACAACTACACGCTCGGCCATGCCGGGCACCAATCCTTGCCGGAAATCTGGAACGGGCCCGCGTATCGGGACTTTCGTGCGGCGCTGCTTTCGGACAAGCCGCCCAAGAGCTGCGCCAATTGCGGCTTGCGCTGGAGCCTGTGAACGAGGTGACCGTTGTCTCCGCGATCATTCCGTGCCTCGATGAGGAAACGGCGATCGGTCAGGTCGTGACGGCGGTGCTGAAGCAGAATGTGAGCGAAGTCATCGTTGTCGACGGGGGCTCGCGTGACCGTACCGCCGCGCGGGCAGAGACGGCCGGCGCTCGCGTGATTGTCGAGCCGCGACGCGGTTACGGTCGTGCCATCCAGGCAGGCATCGCCGCTGTGCGCGATGACGCCGACATTCTCCTCTTCCTCGACGGCGACGGCAGCGATCCTGCGGAATTCATCCCTGACCTGGTGTCGCCGATCGTCGCCGGGCAGGCTGTCTTCGTTCTCGGCTCGCGCGTACGCGGTTCACGCGAGGCCGGCAGCCTGGCGCCACAGCAACTCGTCGCGGCCCATGTCGGCGGGCTGCTCCTGCGCTTTGTCTATGGTGCAAGTTTCACCGACCTGTCGCCGTATCGCGCCATCCGGCGGGATGAACTTATGCGTCTCGGCATGAAGGAGCAGACATATGGCTGGAACCTGGAAATGCTGATGCGGGTCGCGGCCGCCCGCTTGCCGGCACTGGAGATCGCCGTCGGGCAGCGGCGCCGCATCGGCGGGGTATCGAAGGTCTCCGGCAATCTCATCGCCGGTGTCAAGGCGGCCTGGTCTATTTCGGTAACGTTTGTTCGCCTCGCGCTTGAGCTACGAACTTCTCACAGACAATAGCTGTCGGGAGCGGCGATCAGCGAGTGCCGGCACCATCTCCACAAGCAACGATGTCCCGGGGAAACTTTCGGCTGGCTTCGTCAGGTGGAGAAAACACTGCCAGGTATCCGCCATCGCCTGCGAGTTGATGCGTGGCGATCTCGCGATAGCCGACGGCGGTCAATTCGCAACGCAAGAGCTCAATCGGCGTACCATGCTCCGACGTCGGACGCTCGAGGTCGACAATGCCGACCCGCGCGCCTCGCTTCAAGGCGGGCGCAAGATTGTAGAGGAAGGCATAGGGCTGGCTTATCTCGTGATACATGTGCACGAGGATGGCGGCATCCAGCGAGGACGTGGGCAGGCGGGGGTCGTGCGGTTCGCCCAGCGCGAATTTGACGTTTGTCAGTCCGAGCAGTCCCGTTCGCTTAGCGAGCTCGACAAGGTAATCCCGCGTGACGTCCTCGGCGACGACGGAGCCGGTGGGGCCGACGAGGCGCGAGAGGCGGACCGTGTGGTAGCCACTGCCTGCACCGATGTCGCCGACCGTCATGCCCGACTTCAGTTCAAGACGACGGGCGATCTTACCGGACTCATTGAGAGAGTCGCGATGTTCCTCGGCGGAGCGGCTTGGGCTGACGATCTGCGCAACTGAGCGTTGAGGTGAGGGAAATTCCTTTGCAGGGGCTCCCGGCGGAGCCAGATAACCAATGTCAGCGGCATATGCGCAAGTCACGCCCAGCGCCACAAGAAGCGTCGCTGCGCGGGTCAGTGCCGTCATGTGCTCGTCTCTCGCGCAAACGATCGCGACTAACCCGCGATGTTGAAGAACCAGCCAATAAATCCTTTCCCGTCGCGCACGGCGGGGACGTCGCGGCGCAACCAGGCGTCAAAGCCGAGGCTGCGTCCGGCGGCCTCGACCACAAACAGGAACATCAGCAGGGCCAGGAACATGTAGGTCCACGGCCACTCGGCCGGATTGTCATAGAGGCCGAGCCAGAGTTGCAGCGCATAGGCGACGGCCAGCACGCCCACGAACCGCACCGCAAGCCCGAGGATCATCGATCCAGCGAACACCAGCTCGGCAAGAAAGACAATTGGCCCAAAGATCGTCATGTGAGGCAACACGACATCCTTCATGAAGGTGCGGTGAAACTCGAACGCCGCGTTGGTCGATTCCTGTTCGGTCCAGTATTGCAGGCCGTCGGACACGGGCAGCGGCAGCTTCCACAACATACCCTGGAACCACATGATTCCGATCAGGACTCGGACCAGCCAGATTCCAAGATGCCGACCAGACCTTTGCGACGGATCCGCCCGCCAATTTCGGACGGCGACTGCAATGCTGGCGAGCAATAGCGCCCAGAACAGCGCCAGGATCAGATAGCGCCAGTTTCCCTGATGGAGATAATCATTCGTTCTTGCGGTCAAGAAATGCCAGATATCAGTGAAGGGATTGGTGGGCATCGGCGTGTGCTCCAAGAATCGAACAATTACTCTACGTCTCGGTTGATGGAATCGTTACTTTGCGTATCGGTTAGCTGACAAGGCGCACCGCGGCGCTGGCAGATAGCGGTGCGCCTTAGCCTTCGTCGTTCAGCAGCTCGAACGAACTCCTCCCACGGTTATTGCGCGTTGATCCATTTTTCCGAACCCGTCAGCTTAACCGACACATCCGAAATCCAAAGGTGGAGGGGCTTCCCGTCCACAGTCCCGCGATGATCCGTTGAGAAGAGGAGTGGGCCAGCCTTTTTGTAGTCTACATACGTTGCCATTACGAGCTTGGGCGGCTTGGGACCGCCGCGGTGGTAGACGATCTCCTGGATTCGCTTGTCAGCGCCAATGTAGAGGTCCCAGGTGTCGCCGGGCTGGTAGCCACCCTCCGAAGGGTATTTGACCACGACCCGTTCAGCGGAACCGTCACCCAGGGGTAGCTTGTTGTTGCCTTCACTGGTCACAGTCGCGCCGTCCCATAGGACGTGGAATGGGAGCAGCAACCAATACTGATCGTTGGCGAATGCCGGATCGATTTCGTTCTTGATGGCGTCGCTTTGGCTAGAGAGCTTCGCGCGCTGATAGCTGGCCTTGACCGGTTTGCCTTCCTTGTCTTTCCCCTCGTAGGAAACCGTGTCGGTCTTCGGGCTCCATTCCCATGAGCGAGAAACCGTGCCATTGGGAGATTCCACATTCCAAGTGTACCGGATGGCCTCGATTTGCCCAAACGAACGAAGGCCGTAGGTTTCGGCAATCTGTTCGGTAATCGGTGGGTTCTGCTGCGCTCTGGCAGTCGCAGGGAAGATCAACAGCATGCCGAAGGCTAAGAGGCGGATCACATTGAGTCGGCTCAACTCGCCGCGCGCCTGAGTGCGAATACTGCTCATGTCGGGCTCCTTAGGTTTGGATGCAATTGCGTTGACCGAGCCAAGGCTCGGCTACCAGATAAATACCTCCGATTAGCCCGCGCAGGATAGCACATGTGCGCGTTGGCGGATGAGTTTGGCACTTTTCCAGCATCGCTGCTTCAATTTATGCTTCGCTCGATCCTCATTCTGTCGCGTTCTTGCTGCATTGATTTGCGTACCGCGAGGTGTCTGCGCGCCTATTGGACGATGTTTAATGACCGCTTTGCGCCGATACCGGTCATTCGACAGCCGCTCATTTCACGAATTAAGCCCTCAGCAGAATCACCAGTGCTTTTTCGCAAGAGCAAGGTAGATCAGATCCGCTACAACGTCAGACCGGGTAGATCGAGACCTTTGGCATGGGCACATGCAATTGCACTTTCATAGCCCGCGTCGGCATGACGCATGACCCCCGTCGCTGGATCGTTCCAAAGCACCCTCTCGATGCGGCGCGCAGCCTCTGGAGTCCCGTCGGCTACAATCACCATGCCTGCGTGCTGCGAAAAGCCGATTCCGACGCCTCCGCCGTGATGCAGCGAGACCCATGTGGCCCCGCTGGCACAGTTGAGTAGCGCATTAAGCAGCGGCCAATCGGACACGGCATCCGAGCCATCGCGCATCGCTTCGGTTTCGCGGTTCGGGCTCGCAACCGAGCCGCTGTCGAGATGATCGCGGCCGATGACGATCGGCGCCTTCAATTCGCCGCTCGCCACCATTTCATTGAACGCTAGGCCCAGCCGGTGACGATCCCCAAGGCCGACCCAGCAGATTCGCGCCGGCAGCCCCTGGAACTTGATCCGCGCTCTCGCCATGTCGAGCCAGTTGTGAAGATGCTTGGCGTCCGGCATCAGTTCCTTGACCTTGGCGTCGGTCCGGTAGATATCTTCGGGGTCTCCCGAGAGCGCTGCCCACCGGAATGGCCCGATACCGCGGCAGAACAGCGGGCGGATGTAGGCCGGGACGAAGCCCGGGAAATCGAACGCATTTTTCAGTCCCATGTCCTTCGCCATCTGGCGGATATTGTTGCCATAGTCGAGCGTGGGAATGCCCTTCGCGTGAAAATCCAGCATGGCCTGGACGTGGCCGACCATGGAGGTCTTGGCCGCCGCTTCAACCGCCTTCGGATCGGCCTCGCGTCTGGACGCCCACTCGGCGAGCGTCCATCCCTTCGGCAGATAACCGTTGATCGGATCGTGCGCGCTGGTCTGGTCGGTGACAATGTCGGGCCTTACGCCGCGGCGCACCAGTTCGGGAAAAATATCCGCGGCATTGCCGAGCAGACCGACCGAGACCGGCTTCTTGCTCTCCGCCGCCTGCGCCATGATCGCAAGCGCCTCATCCAGCGTGCTTGCCTGCCGATCGAGATAT
>Ga0209331_1000622_pt1 | contig 12574 bp, 9 predicted proteins | sample JacPinW_OM3H0_M3_FD_187971 | JGI IMG/M metagenome (GOLD analysis project Ga0209331, IMG submission 187971) | Forest soil microbial communities from Algoma, Ontario, Canada - Jack Pine, Ontario site 1_JW_OM3H0_M3 (SPAdes) (version 2) | ecosystem: Environmental > Terrestrial > Soil > Boreal... | reverse complement strand
GGTTCTAGAAAACGAATTGCACGAAGCTCTCGTGCACCTTTCAACAGACGACCTGCAAATTGTTGAGTTGAAGCGCCGGAAATTGATGGTCAAGGACGAGATCGAGCGGTTGAAGCATACCGCGGGCGAAACGGTGCACTAGCCGGCTCCCGCAAACACCGCGGTCATCCCGGGATGAGCGCAATGGCGCTCAGCCCGCAGGTGTGTTTACGCAACAAAAAGCCTAAACCCCCGCAAGCTCGCCGACGTAATCGGCGATCGCCAGCGAAGATGTCAGCCCCGGCGATTCTATCCCGAACAAATTGATCAGCCCGTCGACGCCATGATCCCGTGGCCCCTGGATCAGGAAGTCCTGCACGGCCACCGCCGGCGGCACGATCTTCGGTCTAATTCCCGAATAGCTGGGCATCAGTGCGCCGTCCGGCAGCGCCGGCCAGTATCGCCGGATGGCTGGATAAAATCTTTCCGCCCGTGCCGGATCGACCGCGTAATCGATCGCGTCGACCCATTCCACGTCGGGACCGAACCGGGCCTGTCCCGCCATGTCGAGGGTCAGGTGCACCCCGAGCCCGCCGGGCTCGGGCACCGGATAGATCAGGCGTGAAAACGGCGCCCGCGCGCTGCAACTGAAATAGTTTCCCTTTGCGAGATAGGCCCGCGGTATCAGGTCGATCGGCATGCCGTCGATGCTGCGCGCCACCGCAGACGCCCCGAGCCCGGCGGCATTGACGAGAAGCCTGCATTCAAGGGTGATCGGCGCGTTGCCGCCGGCGTCGAGTTCGATCCGGCCCGCAAGCGCCTTGGCGCGCAATAGCGGCGTGTGAAAGGCACAGGCCGCGCCTGCCTCTTCGGCGTCGCCGCGCAGCGCCAGCATAAAGGCGTGGCTGTCGATAATGCCGGTGGAAGGCGAGAGCAGGGCTGCGTCGCAATTCAGCGCCGGCTCCAATGCTCGCGCGGCCTCGCCAGAGAGGGTTTGCAGGTCGAGCACGCCATTGGCTTCGGCGTGGGCCCTGATCGATTGCAGCCTCAAAGTTTCCTTCGGCGTCGTCGCGACGATGAGCTTGCCGCAATTGCGATGCGGGATGCCGTGATGGCAGCAGTATTCATACAGGGCGCGCTTGCCGCTGACGCACATCCGCGCCATCAGGCTGCCGGCCGGATAATAGATGCCGGCGTGGATCACCTCGCTGTTGCGCGAGGACGTGACGGTGCCGATGCCCTCCGCCGCCTCCAGGATGATCACCTCGCGGCCGGCCAGCGCCAGCCGCCGCGCCACGGCAAGACCGATCACCCCCGCACCGATAACGACGCATTCAACTTTGTCCATTCGTGGTTCGGATCCGGGCTTGCGGGCTATTCGACCAGTGCGGTGGCGCCCATGGTTTGGCGCTCGTCCGGGGTCAATCGCGCGTACACTATCGCTCTGTTGGGGATGATCTTTTTCAAACAACCCGTCGGATTCGTTTCGGACCCCTTTCCGAACCGGTTTTGCGTTAGTGAAGCATTCATCATGTCAGGGCAATTGCCGTGATTTAAGTCACATTTTCGCGGCGCAGGGGTACGCGTTTACCTGATCCAAACCCGTGAAGCCAGACACTCCGCGGTGGAAATCCGCGGGTGACTGATGGCTGACAAGAATTGGCAGGCAGGCGGCAAGATTTTGATTCCTGCGCAGGCCGTCGTTTGCCTGATCGCCACCGTTGCGCCGTTCGGAGCCGCCTGGGGTCTATCCGATAACTTTGCGCCGGCGAGCTATGTCGGCTCCGCCGACCCCCGTATGGTTTGGGAAATCCTGATTGGCGGCATCGTTGTCTGCTCTTTTCTGGCGGCTGTCGTGCTGTGGGTCCTCTCGGCATTCCGGAGGGTCAAGCGTTCGCAGTTACGCGGAAATGCATTTGTCCGCTCCGCCCTGAACAACCTCAGCCATGGCGTGGTGATGACGGATTCGCAGAAGCGGATCGTGTTCTGCAACGACCGCTACCTCGAAATCTACGGCCTGGCGCGTTCGGATATTCCCAGAAACATGACCGGGCCGGAATTGCTGGAGTTGCGGCGCAACCGCGGAATCCTCGACGTCAGCGTCGCGGATTTCTATGCAAACGCCGGCGCCCCGGAAGGTCTCGTTACCGAACTGCCCGGCGGGCGATCAATTCTGGTGAAATATTTTGCGCTGCCAAACGGCGGTTCGGTGGCGACGCATGAGGATTACAGCGAGCAGCGCAAGCTTTCCAGACAACTCGCGTCGACCAAACAGTTCCTGGAATCGGTGCTCGATAATGTGCCGGTATGCGTGGCCGCCAAGAGCATCGAGGACGGCCGTTACATTTTTGCCAACCGTGCGTTCGAACGCTTCTCGCGCTTCTCCCGCGACGGTATCATCGGCAAACGTGCCGATGAGATCTTTCGTCCCGAGACCGCGGCGAGCATAGAAGCGGCGGACCGGGCAGCGCTCAACTCGCCCGAAGGCCAGTTTCGCAACGAATTCGCCGTCGAGCGCGGTTCGGAGAAACGCGTTCTTGCCTCTAACCGCGTGATCGCGCGCAACGAAAAGAATCAGCCCGAGTTCCTGATCGCAATGTTCGATGACATCACCGAACGCAAATCGCTCTCTCACGAATTGGAAAACACCAAGAAGTTTCTCGAGCTGGTGGTCGATAACATTCCGGTCTCGCTGATCGTCGAGCGCGTCAGCGACGGACGATACCTTCTCGCCAATCGCAGTGCCGAGACCATCCTCAACCGGCGGCGCGAAGATGCCACCGGATTGACGGCTGCGGATATTTTCAATCCGAAAGAAGCCAAGCTGATCATCGCGCGCGACGAAGCGGCGATCAGGAAGCGCGGCCTGCTCACCGAGGAGCATCCGATCAGCACCAAGGACGGCTTGCGCCTGTTCCTGACACGCCGCATGACGGTGCTCGACGACGCCGGCGAGCCGCAATATCTGATCAAGACCCACGAGGACGTCACCGACCGCCGCCAGACTGAATCGCGCATGGCCCATATGGCGTATCATGACGGGTTGACGGATCTGCCGAACCGCGCCGCGTTCCTGCAGGCGCTCGCGCAGATGATCGAGGCCTGCGAAGGCACCGGTGAGGAATTTGCGGTGCTGTCGGTCGACCTCGACGGCCTGAAGGAAATCAACGACGTGTTCGGCCATGCGACCGGCGACAAACTGCTGATCGAAGTCGCCCACCGCCTGCAGGACTCGGCAAGCGGTGGTGTTGTCGCCCGGCTCAGCGGCGACGAGTTCGGGTTGATCATCGACGGCAAGCAACCGGTCGCCGGGGTGCTGCTGGCCGAAAAGCTCGCCGAGACGCTGGCGAACGAGTTCCAGATCGACGGCAAATCGGTTCGCACCGGTGTGACCACCGGCATCTCGGTATTCCCGCACAACGGCGGCGACGCCGCATCGCTGCTCGCCAATGCCGGCGCGGCATTGTTCCGCGCCAAAGCGAAATCGCGCGGCTCGATCAGCATCTATGAGCCCGAGATGGATCAGCAGGTTCGCGATCGCCGCGTGCTGCACCAGGATCTCTCGCTCGCGATCAAGAACGGCGAACTCTCGCTGCATTATCAGCCGCAAGCATTGTCGCGCCAGACCGTCGCCTCGAGCGAGGTCATCGGGTTCGAGGCCCTGGCGCGGTGGCTCCATCCGGTACGCGGCTTCGTCTCCCCGGGCGATTTCATCCCGATCGCGGAAGAAAGCGGCTTGATCGTCGAAATGGGCGAATGGATCCTGCGCGAAGCCTGCCGGGAGGCCGCGTCGTGGCCGATGCCGCTGCAGATCGCGGTCAATCTGTCGCCGGCGCAGTTCATGCATGGCGATCTGGTCGGCCTCGTGCATTCGATTCTTCTCGAAACCGGCCTCGCGCCGGGTCGGCTTGAGCTGGAAATCACCGAGGGCGTGCTGATCGAGGATTTCGATCGCGGTTTGGCGCTGCTGCGGCGGCTGAAGGCGCTCGGCGTGCGTATTTCCATGGATGACTTCGGCAGCGGTTATTCCTCCCTGAGCTATCTTCAGGCGTTTCCGTTCGACAAGATCAAGATCGACCGCGCCTTCGTCATCAATCTCGGACGTAATCCGCAATCGGCGGCGATCGTTCGCGCGGTGATCGGCCTTGGCCACGGCCTCGAAATGTCGATCGTCGCGGAGGGCGTGGAAACCCAGGAGCAACTCGGTTTCCTCGCGGAGGTGGGCTGCGACGCGGTGCAGGGCTATTTTATCGGCAAACCTGCGCCGATCGGGCAGTACGCCGCGCTGGTCGGCCGCACCAGCGGCGATGCGATGAAGCCCGCGCGCAAGACCGGCTAGAGACCGATTCAACCGAGTTGAAGCAGTCTCCGGCCTCATGTTTTGTTTGAGCATGATCTTTCGGGCCAACGCTTCGCGTTTGTCCCGAGGGAAACCGGTTTCCACTTTTCCGGATCATGCTCTAGACGTTGCGCATGGCGGACTACGATCTCGCGATCATCGGCGGTGGCTTGAACGGCGTCTGCGTTGCGCGCGACGCCGCGGGACGCGGCCTGCGGGTGATCCTTCTGGAGCAGGGCGACCTCGGCGCAGGCGCATCCTCGGCCTCGCCGCGGCTGATCCACGGCGATCTCGCCGGGCTGGAGCGGAGAGCCTTTTTGCGCGTGCGCGCGGCGTTGGCCGAGCGTGACATCTGGCTGCGGATCGCTCCGCATCTGGTGCGCCCGATGCGCTTTGCGATTCCTGCCCATTCCGACGAGCGTCCGCTGTGGTTGCTGCGGTCGGGGTTGTTGCTCTACGACCGGCTTGCCTCTCGCACCCGTCTGCCGCCGTCGACAACGGTCGATGTCACGCACCATCCGATCGGTAACGCGCTGAGGCGGCCGTTCGGCACCGCGTTCGAATATTCCGATTGCGTGGTGGATGACTCCCGGCTGGTGACGCTGAACGCCGTCGATGCCGCGGAGCGGGGCGCCGTGATCCGCACCGGCGCGCGCTGCGTTCGCGCCGACCGGCTCGATATCTGGCGGCTGGCGACGATCGATCGCGGCCGTCGCCAGGTGATCACGGCGAGGGCGCTGGCCAACGCCACCGGCGCGTGGACCGCGTCGGTCGCGGAAACCGTATTGCGCATGCCGCCACCGAGCGTCGGCACCGCCCAGATCAGCCAGATTATCGTCAGGCGTCTGTTCGATACCGACAACGTCTATGTTTTCCAGAACATTGACCGGCGGCTGATCTTCGCCAGCCCATACGAGCGCGATTTCACGCTGATCGGCACCGTGGGGCACGCGTTCAAGGGCGATCCGGCTGTTGTGTCAATGGCCGCAGGCGACATCGCGTATCTCTGCGACGCGGCTAACCGGTATTTTCGCGAGCGGGTCGAGCCATCGGATGTGATCAGGACGGTTTCCGGCGCCAACACGGTTTTGGGCCCCGCAAGCAAGCGCGCCGCGCGGGATGGCTCGATGGCGTTCGATGCGAGGGGCGGCAAGGCGCCGCTGCTGACGATCTTCGGCGGCGATGTCACGACCTCGCGGCTGCGCGCCGAGCAGGCAGTCTCCAGGCTCACGCCTTTCTATCCGATGTCGCCGCGCTGGACCGCGAAGGCGCCGCTGCCGGGCGGCGATTTTGCGTGGGCGCGGTTCGATGCCGAGGTCGATGCTGCGCGCGAGCGCTGGCGGTTTTTGACCGAGCCTCAGGCCCAGCGCCTGGTCGCCGCCTATGGCTCGCGTCTTAAGGCCGTATTTGGCGACGCCAAAGACCGGGCCGAACTCGGTCCGGCTTTTGGGCCAGAACTGACGGGTGCGGAAGTGCGCTATCTCATGACAAAAGAATGGGCGCGGTTTCCGGACGACATTCTGTGGCGGCGCTCGAAACTAGGCTTGACCATGCCGCCCCGGGATCGCGATGCGCTGGCGGCGTTCATGGCGACATCCGCCTGAGCAGCGGCGATAATATTATGACCGTGCGCCGCTGATACGGTTGAGCCGATGCCGATCCGCCGCTAGCTTGCGGCAATGACGGGGCAGGCTGGCATCATCACAGAGGACGTAGCGGAAACCGCAGCAGATGCGGATTCGCCGAAACCCAAACCGCAAACAGAGGCGGTCGACATTCCCTTGCTGCGCATCGACGCGGTGGTGAAAAAATTCGGCGCCTTCCGGGCGGTGGATCGGCTGTCGCTCGACATCAGGGCCGGAGAGTTTTTCGCCCTGCTTGGTCCCAGCGGCTGCGGCAAGACCACGCTGTTACGGATGCTCGCCGGCTTCGAGACGCCGGACGAAGGCCGCATCTTGCTGAACGGCAGGGACATCGCGCAGGTTCTGCCGCACCAGCGTCCGGTCAACATGATGTTCCAGAACTATGCGCTGTTTCCCCATCTCACCGTGCGGGACAACATCGCCTTCGGTCTGAAGCGCGCGGGCGTGCCGCGTTCGGAGATCGATACCCGCGTGGCCGAGCTGGTCGCGCTGGTCAAGCTCGAAGGTCTCGAGAAACGAAAGCCCGATCAGCTCTCCGGCGGTCAAAAGCAGCGCGTGGCGCTGGCGCGCTCATTGGCGCGCCGCCCGCAGGTGCTGCTGCTCGACGAACCCCTGGCCGCGCTCGACAAGAAGCTGCGCGAAAGCACCCAGCTCGAATTGATGGAGTTGCAGCGGCGTCTCGGCACGACCTTCATCATCGTCACCCACGATCAGGAAGAGGCGATGACCGTGGCGAGCCGGATCGGCGTGATGGATGCCGGCCGTGTCGAACAGGTCGCGACGCCGCGCGAGCTTTACGAGGCGCCTCATTCGCGCTGGATCGCCGAGTTCGTCGGCGACGTCAATATATTCGAAGGACAGGTGGAGTCGCGCGAGGCGCACCGCCTGGCTATTTCGACAAAAGACGCCGGAACGATCGTGGTCGCGGAGCCGCGCCAGCCGATCACGAAAACCATTGTCGCTGTCGCGATCCGCCCCGAGAAGGTCAAGTTGTCGCGCCGCGGCCCGGTCGCCGATGCGGTCAATGCGCATGCGCTCAACCGGCTGGAAGGTGTCGTGACCGATGTCGGCTATCTCGGCGGTGTTACCACCTACAAGGTGAAGCTCGACACCGGCGCTGTGTTGCGTTCGTCGATGGCCAACACCGCGCGGCTCGATATCGATGCCTACAATGCGGGCCAGCGCGTGGTGGCGTGGTTCACCCCCGACGATTGCGTGGTGCTGGAGCAATGAGCGCCCGCCCTATCTTCACGCGCCCGGCGCGCCTGGCCGCGATCGCGCCCTATCTGTGGATGGCGCTGTTTTTCCTGGTGCCGTTCGGCTTCGTGCTCAAGATCAGCCTGTCGCAGACCGCGATCGCGCAGCCGCCCTATCTGCCGGTATTCGATCTGACCCAGGGTTTTGCGGCGATCAAGGCCGCGTTGGCAGCTTTATCGCTGGATAATTTCAGGCTGCTGGTCTCCGACAACCTGTATGTCCTGTCCTATCTGCGCAGCCTCGTCGTGTCAGCGGTCTCGACCTCGATCCTGCTGGTGATCGGCTACCCCATCGCCTATGGCATGGCGCGGCTGCCGCAGCGCTGGCAAAGCGTGGCGATGATGCTGGTGATCGTTCCGTTCTGGACCTCGTTTCTGATCCGCATCTATGCCTGGATCAACATCCTGCAGCACGATGGCCTGCTCAACAAAGTCCTGCTCGCCCTGCACCTGGTCTCGACGCCGGTGGTATGGCTCTCCACCGACAGCGCGATGTATCTCGGCATCGTTTATTCCTATTTGCCGTTCATGATCCTGCCGCTCTATGCGACGCTGGCCAAAATCGAGCCGGCGCTGCTGGAGGCCGCAAGCGATCTCGGCTCTTCGCCGCGGCAGGCGTTCTGGCTGGTGACGTTTCCGCTGTCATTGCCGGGCGTCGCGGCCGGGCTGTTGCTGTGCTTCATTCCGATCGTCGGGGAATTCGTGATTCCCGACCTGCTGGCGGGCTCCAGTTCCATGATGATCGGCCAGACCCTGTGGCTGGAATTCTTCACCAACAAGGACTGGCCGGTGGCTTCCGCAGCCGCGGTGGTGTTGCTGGCGCTGCTGCTGGTGCCGTTGTCGCTCTACGACCGGCTGCAGCGCCGCCAACTGGAGGGCGCGCGATGATGGCCCGCAGGCTATCCCCGTTCAACGTCGTCTCGCTCGCGCTGGGCCTGGCCTTTCTGTACCTGCCGATCGTGATCCTCGTGATCTATTCGTTCAACGCCTCGCGGCTGGTCACGGTGTGGGGCGGCTGGTCGCTGCGCTGGTACGCCGAATTGTTCCACGACCGCGCCATGCTGGAGGCGGCGTTGATGAGTTTTCGCGTGGCTGCGGCCTCCGCCACGCTGGCGACGCTGCTCGGCACGCTCGCCGCGGTGGCGCTGTCGCGCGGCGAGGGTTTTAGGGGCCGCACGCTGTTTTCCGGCATGCTCTATGCGCCGCTGGTGATGCCCGAAGTCATCACCGGGCTGTCGCTGTTGCTGCTGTTCGTGGCGCTGAATGCCGAGCGCGGCTTCTGGACGGTGACAACAGCGCACACCACGCTGACCATGTGCTTCGTCGCCGTGGTGGTGCAGTCGCGGCTCGGCGCGCTCGATCGCAGCCTGGAGGAAGCGGCGATGGATCTCGGCTGCGGTCCGGTCCGCGCGTTTGTCGCGGTGACGCTGCCGCTGATTGTCCCAGCGATCGCAGCCGGCTGGATGCTGGCGTTCACGCTGTCGCTGGACGATCTGGTGATCGCGAGCTTCACCACCGGCCCGGGTTCGGCGACGCTGCCGATCCGGATCTATTCGGAGGTGCGGCTGGGCGTGAAGCCCGAGATCAACGCCATCTGCACGCTGGTCATCGGACTGATCGCGGTGGTCATCGTGTTTGCGTCCCTGGCCTCGAAGCTGTCGAGCGCGCGGGGCGAGAGCGCCGCGCCGTTGTAACCTTGTCATTCCGGGGCGATGCGAAGCATCGAACCCGGAATCTCGAGATTCCGGGTCTGGTGCTAACGCACCATCCCGGAATGACGGTGTCTGGACTGCTTCGTTGTTGGTGCGGTTTCGCTCCCTCTGCATTGTCACGATTTCACCGCGCCGGCGGTCAGGCCGCCAACCATGTAGCGCTTGAACGCGTAGTAGATCGCGGCCGGCGGCAGCGCGTAAATGAAGCCGGTGGTCATCAGCAATTCCCAGGGCGAATCGTCGGCAGCGAGGAAGTTGCCGAGCGCGACGGGCAGGGTGATGTCGGTGTCCTTCGACAAAAGCAGGAACGCATAGAGATATTCGTTCCAGGCGAGCAGCAGCGCGTAGGTGCCGATCGCCACCAGCGACGGCATCATCAGCGGGATATAGACCAGCCGGAACAGCTGCAAAGTCGTCGCGCCATCCATGATTGCCGCCTCGTCCAGTTCGACCGGCAATTTGTCGGACGCCTGCTTGAGTACCCAGATCGCGTAGGGCGACGCGATTGTCACCATCGCCAGGATCAAGGCCCAGTGATTGTTGAGCAGCCCGTAGATCCCCATGGTCCGGTACATCGGAACCGCCAGGAAGGCCGCCGGAATGAAATAGGTGAACAGCGCCAGGTTCATGATCAGGCGGCCGCCCTTGACGCGCAGCCTCGAGATCGAGAACGCCGCCGCGGTCGCGATGAACAGCGTCAGCGCGCCGACTGCGACGGCGATGACAGTCGAATTCCACAGCTGCAGCCAGAAGTGGCTGAGGAAATAGTGTCTCTCGTTGAAGACGATCGAAAAATTGTTCAGCGTCGGATGGTCGGGCCACAGCTTGCCCGCGAACGCGTCTTCCTTCGGCGAGATCGCGAACAGAAACATGTGATAGATCGGCAGTAGTGTCCAGATGAGGACAGGAATGCCGATCAGCAGCAAGCGCGCCTCGGTACCGACATCGCGTAAGGAGGGGAGCTTCATCGCGACAGCCGTTTCATCATGAAATAGACCAGCGGCAGCACCAGCGGCAGCGCGCACACGATCGCGGCCATCGAGAGATCGAGCTGGTCCAGCCTGAGATAGCGGATGCCGAGGGTGGCGAGCACGTGGGTCAGATCGGCGGGGCCGCCGCCGGTCAGGAGATAGACGCTGTTGAAGTCGCCGAGCGTCCAGATCATCGAGAGCAGCGTGCAGGTGAGATACAGCGTCCGGACCGAAGGCCAGGTGATGAAGCGGAATTTCTGCCACCAGCTGGCGCCGTCGACGTCGGCCGCCTCAAACAGGTCGTGCGAGATCGCCAGGCGGCCGGTCATCAGGATCAGTGTCCAGAACGGCAGCGATTTCCAGATATGCACCAGGATCGCCATCGACAGCGCCAGCGTTGGCTCGTTGAGCCAGTTCGGACCGTCTTCCCCGGTTAGTTTGAAGATCAGCTGATTGATCACGCCCCATTCGGGATTGAGCATGAAGCGCACCGACAGAATGGTCGGTATAGAGGGCACCGCCCATGGCAGGATGAACAGCACGGACAGCCATTTGATCCAGGAGCGTGACTGGATGAAGAAGCCGGACAGAACCAGCGCCATCAGCATTTTCAGATTGATGCCGATCACAAGGAAGATCAGCGTGTTGACGGCAGCCCGTGCAAAGATCGGATCGTGGTAGAGCGAGACGTAGCTTGCCGGATGGCGCGCGAGCCAGAGCCCATAGCCGACCGGATAGAGCACGAAGGCGAGGAACACGAGTACGTAGGGGGCAAGCAGCGCAAATCCCCAGATTTGCGTGGTCGTCAGACGCGACGACAGCGGACCGCGAGGGACCGCATCGCCGGTTGAGACTGTCATCGTTGCCATACGCCGAACCTATAATGCCGCGGCTAAAGCGTGATGCGTTAGTTGATCTCCCTCTCCCCGCTTTGCGGCCCCCCGCAAGGGGGAGGGGAGCATCAGACCCTAGCCCGCGATTTGTTTGATGCGGGCGATCATCTCGTCGACGGCCTTGTCGACCGGAACCTTTTCGCTCACCACCCGGTTCATCGCCTTGGCCCAGACGTTCTCGTTGTTCAGAATGGTGAACTTGTAGTTCTTCGTGAAGTCGAACGGCGTCGTGCCGCCGGTGAACTGGGTATAGACCGCCTTGCGATGGCGGTCAGCCTGCCAGAACGGGCTGTTCTGCCCGGCGATCGTCACCGGGAACCAGCGGCCCAACGCGCCTTCGACGTAAGGCTGGAGATTTTCCTCCTGCAACAGGAACTTCACGAACTCCTTGGCCTGCGCCTTGTTCTTCGAGGCCGTGAAGATCACACCGGTTTTGACGTCGGAGCGATATTTTATGGGGGTTCCGTCCGGCTTGTTGGGAAAGGATGCGGTGATGATGGTTTCCTCGTAGGCCTTCTTGCCGGCGGCGCGCTGCTCCGGGGTCAGCGCGGGGTTGATCGAATCCTCATACCACTTCGCCGCGATCGAGATCGTGAAGTTGTGGGTCATCACGGTCGTCTTGTTATGGAAGGCGACGTTGTTGTCCGGGTCCTTCCAGGTGGTGGAGGAGGGCGGCGTGCAGCCTTTGATGTAGGTGTCGGTGTAATCCTTGAGCGCGCCGATCAAGCCTTCCCTGACCTTGGGATCGTCGACCAATAGCTTGCCGTCATCGTCGACGAGCTTCACGTTGTGGGCGTCCATGAAGGTGTAGAACGACTGGAAGGAGTCGGTCGATTCCACGCCCATCGGCTGGCCAACGCCGTAGGCGCGGGAGCCGGAGGACTTGCGATAGGCGGGCTGCACCTTGTCGCACCAGAACGTCCAGTAATCCGCCCATTTGGTCGGGATGTCGCTTTCCTTGAAGCCGGCCTGTTCCAGCATGTCCTTCCAGATCTGGACGTGCATGCTCTGCTGCTTCAGCGGGAAGCCGTAATAGGCCTTCTTCTTGGTCTGGTCGTTGTAGAGCGCGGCGGTCTCAAGGGTGTTCGGCGCAAACGCCGATTTCATCGGTGTCAAAATGTCCGAGAGATCCTCGAGCTTGCCCTCAAACGCCCATTTGCCGGCGGCCTGCACGTCGTACGAGTCGGCATAGGCGACATCCGGCGGCGTTCCGGAATCCAGCGCCGCCACCGTCTTCGGAATCATGTCCTGCACGGCGTATTGCGACAGCTCGACCTTGACCCCGGTCTTGGCCTCGAACTTCCTGATCGCTTCGTTGAGCGCGTCATCCTCGGACTTGTAGAAGCCCTTCACCCACCAGACCGTGAGTTTCTCCTGCGCCATCGCCGGCGCTGCCGCATACAGCAGGCCAATCGCGGCGGCGACGGCACATGCGAGTGCCCGTATTCCCCTGGGTGTCACGTTAGTCTCCCTGATGTGCCGGGTTTTTTAACCGGTTGGATGAAAGACTAGCGCATCGCCGGGGTCTGATCCAGATGGCTCATTTATTTCTTGCGTAGGGGGATGCCGGCATCCGGCAATTTTGAATATGGTTCCGCATCCCGCGGCGCGATGCGCCCGAGTTGTGCATGAACGATGCGCCCTTGGAAAACAGAGGGCGTGGGGAATGCCGGGTGCCCGCCGCACCCGCAGCCTCGTGTGCAGTGTGTAGGTAGCACACGAGTGTAGTCACCACGGTCGCACCGGAACACCCGGCATTCCCGCACGCAATGGTTTTAACG
>Ga0209331_1000621_pt1 | contig 12576 bp, 8 predicted proteins | sample JacPinW_OM3H0_M3_FD_187971 | JGI IMG/M metagenome (GOLD analysis project Ga0209331, IMG submission 187971) | Forest soil microbial communities from Algoma, Ontario, Canada - Jack Pine, Ontario site 1_JW_OM3H0_M3 (SPAdes) (version 2) | ecosystem: Environmental > Terrestrial > Soil > Boreal... | reverse complement strand
CGCGCGGCCGCAAATACTTCAAGGGCCCCAACCCGCCGCGTCTTACCGATCTTACCGAGACGGAACTCGTATTGTACGGATCGTGATCACCCGCGGCAGCTCTACGCCCGGATGGTGGCACTCTGGCGCTGGTCTGCTGGCGCGGCGGCTATGTCGACGTCTGAGCGCACCCGAATGGCGTTCCCGATGACCAGGCCCGTCAGGCACGACAGAAATCCAAGGGCGGGCGGGCCGAACAACGCTTCCTCCTGAAAGATTCCGTTGACCAGGATGACAAGGATTCCGAAAGCCGCCAAGCCCTGCGTGAGAATGCCGGAAGCCGCGTACAAACGCCATGCCTTCATGGCTATCACCAGATAGAAGCCGAGCGGCAGCAAGGCGGCGATTCCCATCTGGTAGAGCAGCACACCCACCGCGCTCTCGACGGCACCGTCGACCGAGCCTGCCTGCTGCGCTGCGCGCCAGTCGATCGAGAAGAAATCCGCTGACAAATTTCCACCGACACCCAGTCCGCGGCCAAGCGGCGCCTGCAGGAATCCATTCCAGCCGCCCATAAAGCCGATCACGTGATAATCGCCGATCTCCAGGCCAATGTAGATTCCGACGACCGCGTAGGCGATCAAGGCGAGGAGGCCCAGAACAAGCGTCAGCACTGCGCCAAGCAGTCGCGTCGAGATCCAGGCCACGGAAACGAACAAGATCAGGATCAGCGCTCCCTTGACGCCGCAGAACACAACAAGAGGCAGTGCGGAAATCGCAAGCCGGGGGCGGCCCACCGAAAACAGGAAAAGAACGAAAAAGCCGACGCCATAGGCGTAACTGATGGCGCTGATATTCGGTCCGAAGACACGAAGCATGTTCGACGGGGCGAGACCTTCAAGCAGCGGCGTATTCAAAAAGCTGAAGCCGAACCGGTCCTTCAGATCCGCGAATACATACCCGGTGGCCCGCATCTCTTTTTCCCAGAAACCTGAATCGGTGGCCTTGATCTCGTCGAATCCCCAATACGCATAGCCGTTGGTAACCGTGAGCCAGAAATCCCGGAATGCCAGTTCGATATACCCGCAGAGCACGGCAAGGACGGCAATCGCTATCAAAATCGGGGTAACGCGAAGCTCGCATGTGGTGGCGGTCAGGAGCGAAAGCTGGAACAGGAAAAGCGGAAGCACGATGTTGCGAAGATAGATCGTGGCTGCAAGTCCGTTTTGGAGGAAGCCTGCGAAGAAGTAGAGCATCACCACGCCGAGCACGAACGTGCTGCCGATCATGAGACGATTGACTTGAGGCGGGCGGTCCGTTCGCCGCAGGACGTAAAGTGCAAACGTCGCCAGCCACATCACGGCGCAGTTCAGGAAGTTGTACCCCTTGATGAATTCGAGCTCCGACGGGCTCGCGATATAGGGCGACAGGATCGAGACGAAGAGAGTCTGGAAGAGCAGGATGAAAATCGCGATCGGAGGAGCATGGCCTGGAGCCGCGGCGACAATCGCGCAGGCAACGAGCGTCTGCGCAAGTATCGCCAGCAGCGGACTGAGAGCATGCAACAGCGGAGCAAATGCGATCGAAGCCGTGGCGAGGGCAATCGTCAGAACGACATCGTGAGCCTGCGCCGGGACCAGTTCGCGTTCGTTTGGCCGAACCGAATCGAGGATAGCCAGGGCGTTTCGGGCAAGCATTCGTTGCGCCTCTATTCGCAGCCAGTCAGGTGCTGATAGCGCGAAGCATGGTAAAGATTGGTTAACCGTACCTTGTTGCGCTTCGGCGGACCTGACCTGGCTATTCAGCCGGCAAGGAGACGTGCCGATTAACGAGTCTTGCCCTCAGTCGCAGGACCGATCCATCGATTCCTGCCAGGCTCTTGGCTGATGTTCTCAGCATAATGGCCATCCAGACGAACGAAATGGTGGTCGCGGCAACGGCGCCAGTAATGCCAAAGAACGGGATCAGGATGAAAAACCCTGCGGAACGCAGCAGCACGGCCGCACCTATGATCGCAAGGTATCGGCCCTCATGCCCGGTCAGCATCAAAATCGAACCTGAAGGACCGGCAGCCGCCACGGCGGCCGTTCCAAAGGACAATAGCGCCAACGCGCCGTAATAGGACACGTAGTCGTCACTGAACGCCCTCAGAAGCCAATGTCCGCCGCCGAGGATCAGGAGCAAGCCACCCGCAATAATAACCAGTGTCACGGCGGCGACCGAGTCCAGCAGCGCGTTCAATTGGCTGAATTGGCGGCGATAATAGAGTCCCGGAATATGCCGGGTCGAAAACATATAGATCGCGCCGGTTGCCATTGCGAATGCGTTGGCGATCCGCGTCGTCACGAAGTAGGCGCCGGCGACCGTAGGGCTCATCAGGAAGCCGATAATCAGCACGTCGGCGTACTGGTTCGACGCCTCGAGCCCGTTCGATATCCAGAGCTTCAGCGATCGCGAGAACCAGCGTCGCAGATCATAGATCGTCCGAGAACTTCCAATGTCGGGAAAGCGGGCGTGAGTCCCCTGCCACATCAAAACGACATGGATGAGGATTGCGATGCTGGCTCCCGCAGCCATCGTCAAGAATATGGTGCTGATTTCGGGCCCGGTCTGGAAGACGACGCACAGCAGAAGATAGAGTATTGGAGGAATGACCAGCAACAGATTGCTGAGGCCGTCCCCGATTCCTACGCCGATCGCGGTTCGCACCAGATGGGACGTCGTCAAGACGATCGACAGCGCCACGAGATAGAAGGTCACCGAGAGGGCCAGCAAGGGCTCATGCGTCGCAGCTAACCATGCGTAAAACGGAACGGCGACGAGTGCGCTGCCCGCGAGGCAGGCTATACACGTGAAGATCATCGCACCCTTGAGCAGGTACTGCTGGCCGGCCGAGGAATATTCGCTCCAGGAGCGCATCGAAACGATCTGCTGGCCAAATGTCGCTATGACACAGAACAGGCCGGCGGCGCTGAACAGGATCGAGTATATCCCGAAGGCGCCCTTGCCGAGCGTACGCGCCGCCAAGGTGATCAGAACAAAATTCAAAACCGTGGTCGCTGCCCTGAGCACGAACACCCAGGCCATGCCGCGTAGAGCGGAATTCCTGCGAAGTCCGAAGAGGCTGCCGATCACCTTGTTGAATTTCACGTTCACTAACCTTGTCCGGGCAACGTCTCAGCGCAGCAACTACGCAATTTTTTCAGCGCGCTCCTTGGCCGCTCTCTGTTGATTTATGAATGACGAACCCGATCCGGGCAGCGATCCCGAAAAGCGGGTCTCAACAAAGTGGTGTCGAACCTTGATAACACGCCGATCCTGTTGAGATAGTTTACCCTATTTGCCAGCGGGTTGGATTAACCGGAAGATGACAACCGTAATTGAGGTTAAAGGCACCGTTTACCAGGTTTCACCACGACATCGGCGTTCTGCTGCTCACTCACCAGCTCGGGATTCAGACAAACGCAACTCGCGTTGACCGTTGCTATGCGGCCTTCTACCTGGAAGGCCGAACGCCGTAATTTTCGGTTGTATGCTGGTGCCATCGATCAATTCGAGGCGTCCGCAGCGATTCAAGGTATGAAGCTTGCGCCCCGTCCACAGCGGTCCGGGGCGAATGGTATGCCGAACGATCTGCTTGAAAGAGGTTGGCGAAAGCTCGACGACCTCCGCAAGGCCGAGAGCGCAGCCATAACCAACGGTGCAATCCTGCACCGGTCGCCACGTTCGCCCGTTGATTGTAACAAAGTTGCCGGCCGGTCGTGCGCTGGTGCGATCGATCATCACCGGATTGCTTGCATGCGGGAGCCACGGGCCGAACAAATCCTGAGCATAGAATAGGGACAACGTATCCGAATATCCGCCGGCACCGTCACGCGTGGCGCCAAAAAGATAATAGAGCTCACCGTGCCGAATGATTGTCGGGTCGGCCAATTCCAGTCCGGAAAGCAGCGTGGTGTGGCGTTCCCATCTGGTCGGAAAGTCGATGCATTTGTACAGCGCGACGTCTTGATTGCCCGTGCTTTCGGGTATCATCCATAATTCGTCGTCATGCCGGATCAAGAACGGATACGACAGATGCCACGGCTCTTCGAGCACAGGCATCAAAGGTCCTTGCGGTCCCGCATCCCCGAACTCGATCGCGGAAATAATGCCTTTCCCGACACGATGATCGAGGTCTTCAAAGAATACAAAGGTTCGTCCCTTCCATGTCGCCGCAAACGGATCGGCATAGAAGCGATGCGCAGGGCTGGAAATGGCCTTCCATTCCGGACCGGACAGATCTCGGGAACGCCATATGCCCGCGTCGTCCGTGTACCGCCAACCGACGCGCCAATGCGGCGAATAACAGCAGAGACGATAGATTCGTTTCACGATCTCGCCGGCGAGCCCGCGAAGGACATAGGAGGTTGGCGATCGGGAACGCTTGTGATGGACGCAGTTGATCTTTTGCGGCGCAAGTCTTGGCTTTCCGGACACAATCGCGCTCAGTAAAGTCGCGGTCCGCGCCATGACGGTATCGAGAGAGCCGCTCAAACCATCAGCGGTTTCGGCTGAAGGCAGGCCGGCATCGAGAATCTCGCCGCCGATCTCGTTTCGAATTTCGATAAAGGGCAGATCGCCCGAAAGGATCGCCGCCAATACCGCGTCTTCGCCTGCCGCGCCGTTGTAAAGGGGACGCAGATAGAGACGCGGGGAGCAGGCCGCCTCGGGCTCGACGTTTGTAAAATCGATCACGATGTCAGGTTTGCGGTCGGTCCGCTTATGTGTACCGCAAGCATCCTTGCTGACAGCGTCGGCCCCACTGGAACGCCCATTGCGGAGCAGCATTCGTTCGAGTTCGAACAGCGTCTCCAAACCGGCAGGCCGCGACGCTCCCGTCCTTACCCAGGCGATCTGAATATCGACATGGCCGTCATCAAGAAGCGCAGCCAGACGAGTCATCCAGGCGCGCGGCCGCTCGTCATCAAATCGAAATTCAACAATCATGACTGGGCGCCTTCGAGATTGGACAAAGAACGCCCACAGGCGTTTTGAAGTATTCGCACGTAATCATCCACCATGGCCTCGACGGAATACCGCGACTTCAACCCTCGCGCATTTTGTCGCAGCGTTTCGCCGACCGCATCGTCCTCGAGAACCCAGGAAACCGCGGCTGCCAGCATTGCGGTATCCGACGCGTCTACAAAAAGCGCGGCGGGCTCGCCTTGATACGAGAGTACTTCGCGCAAGACCGGAAGGTCGTTGGACACTACGGGAACTCCAGCGTGGGCAGCCTCTACAGCAGCCAGTCCGAACGTCTCCGCCCGCGACGGAAACACGAAGACGTCGAGACAAGCGAGGAACGCCCCGACGCGCTCGGGAGCGATCTCGCCGACAAAATAAACCCTGTTCGAAACGCCGAGCTCGTTTGCCAGTTGCCTCAGCCTCGCTTCGTCAGCCCCTTGTCCAGCGAGCGCAAGATTCCAGCGAGGCCGGTCCGCCAATATTCGTATCGCCGCATCCAGCTGCTTGAGCGGGTGCAATCTCGCGACGGAACCCAGCATGATGTCGTCGGCTGGCAAATCAAACAGTCGCCGCGCCGCCGGTTTGGAGATGTCCGTCGATTTTTGATCGAAGCCGTGCGCGACGTGCTTCAGCCGCTTTCGGTATCCTTTTGGGTAACGGGAGTATTCACGATGCATCTCCATCGAATTGACGGTGATGCACTTGAACAGGCCGAGGCTTCCCATCGCAAGATCGGCGGCGCGGAGCAGCCCAGTCATCGTCAAACGCGCCGAGACCTGGTTGGCGATCACGGGTGCAGGGCTCACCAGTCTTGCAACGACGCCCCCGATGGCGTTGCCATAGTGCTGAAATGTCAGGATAGCGTCGGGTCGCTGCTGCCGAATGCTCCCCGCGAGCGTCCAGAAAAAGCGCAGGAACGCCAAAAGAGTTCCGGGACGGCTCGGCGCGCAATAGCTGGTGTTCGGCGGCGCCTCGAAGGAGGACGATTGAAGAAAGAAGAAAAGGTTGTGGACGTCGAAGCCCCGCGCCGCGAGCCCGGCGCCGACCAGCCGTGAAATCTCCTGGGCGCCAGCATTCTCCGCCTGGGTCTGGATCACAAGGATGCGACATGCTCGCTTCATGTCAGCCGGTTTCGCCATTGATCGACTTGCGTTTCTCCGAAATGCAGGAAGTGTCGAAAAGGCAGAGAAGCGCCTGCGGTAAAAAGCAATCATTGGGAGTCTTCTTGCGACGGAAAGCAGCATGACCTCGGCCGAAATATCAAGGCGCGGTTCAGTTCGCCGAACTTCCAGCCGCAAGGAAGTAACGGACGATTCTCTGCCCCCGAGCTCCGGCTCTCTTTTATACCGCGAGCAAAACTTTACATCGATTACCACGTGATGCGGTTAATGCAGCTCTTGGCGTTCCCACAGCCGCCTGCATCAGGCCAAGGTTCCGCAATCTGCGTTGGCCGGCACTACCGCAAGCACAATGCCTCGATAGCGATCGTCTCGTTGTCCTGCTCGTTAACGATTCTTCAATCAAATATCCGGGCGAAGTAACCGTCGATTAACCGTAGATATTTACTTTGTAGATAGTGATAGAACCCGGGAGCCTGCCGGGCCTGGTTCGGTTGGAGCGTTGCATGTTAGTGAGTCAGGCACCCCCGGGCGCGGCCAGCCGGACAGCGCGGCCCGTGCCGCCATCATGGGAGGCTCCCGTCATTCCAGCGACGGGAAAAGCCAATAGTTCTCCCAAACTGATCACCGGAATCCTGACATTTCCCGGCGTTGCCTCGTTTCTGCGGCGCAACAGCAAAAAGATCGGCTCGCTCGCGCTGATCCTGTTCACCACCGGCATCGTCATTCTCTCGCTCGTTCCGGCGCGGTATGCAGCCACTGCGCTTGTTCTTGTCGACCCGAGGGAACTGCATGTGACCGCGGAACAGGATGTGCTGCCCGGAATCGGTCAGGACGCAGCCGCGCTTCAGAGCATGATCGAAATCGCCAAATCCGACGGATTCCTGAGACCGCTGATCGAGAAACTCAAGATTGCCGATGACGACGAGATTGCCGACGGCGAGAAAAATCCATCGCGGCTGCTTGAGAAATTTCGCAGTCACCTCGAGATTTCGCGCCGCGGCTTGACTTACGTCATCGCCATGACATTCACCTCCAGCAGTCCGCAGCAGGCCGCGCGTTATGCCAACGCCGTCGCCGACGCGTTTGTCGCAAATCAGGCCCAAACCCGCACCGGTGCGATCGAGGACGCTGCAAGCTGGCTGAACAGCCGGCTCAAAACCTTGAACGACCAGGTACGAGCAGCCGAAGATGCAGTTGCAGCCTTCAAGGCCGAGCACAGGATCATCAATGCGGGAAAGGAAAGCACGACGCGCCAGCTTCGGGTGACTGAACTTAGTCAGCAAGTATCTGCGGCGCGATTGCTGACGGAGGAAGCCAGGAACCGCTACGAGCAGGCGCAGCGCAATCTGAAGGCCAATGTCGATCCTTCCGGCGCACGGTCGGATCTCTTGAGCATCCTGCGTGCGCAACGTTCGCAACTCAATGACCAGATTGCGCAGAAGCGCGCGGTGTTCGGCGATCGCCATCCCGACCTGGTGATTTCGTACAACCAGCTCAACGAGCTGAACCGCCAGATCGAGACCGAGCGCAAGCGTAACATCGATAGTGCAAAATCGGATTATGAGACGCTGCGGGATCAGCAGAAGTCGCTGGAGCAGCATTTGAGCTCTCTTGAAGGTGAAATGCTGCTCGACGTCCGGTCGTCCGTGAAGCTGCAGGAGCTCCAGCGTGACGCCGACGCGAGCAGGAATATTTACGAACAATTCCTGTCGCGTTCCAAGACGACCAATGAACAGCGCCTGCTGCAGACGTCGCAGGCCCAGATCGTATCTGTCGCGACCGCGCCAACGCGTCCGACACGCCCGTCGCTCCCGGTTATTCTCGTCGCGCTGGCACTTGGCGCGTTGCTGTCGTCAACAGCCATCGTCGCGCTCCTTGACGCGACCAGAGATCGCGGCAATGCGGCGCCGGAAGCTGAAACCGCAGCCGCCGCACCTGCGGAAGCCGCCGCGACACTGAATATGCCGGTGTGGGGCCGCATACCGAACCTGGCCACGTCGCTCGCCGACAAGCTCGGTTGGCGAACGGCGACAGTTCGGAATGGGGAAACTGATCTGCGCAGCCATCTGCAAGAACTGCTCGAAACAATCGCTGCCATGCCCGGGAAGCGCGGAAAAGTCGTTCTCGTGACATCGGGTGAGCCCGGCGTCGGCAAGAGCTCGGTCGCGCGATCCCTCAATGCTGCAGCGATCGAACGTGGAATGCTAAGCGTTCTTATCCAGATTTTGCCGGAACCGATTACCGCCGTTGAAGAGAGCGCTTCAAATCGCGGGCGCGTCCTGACGACCTCCCGTTCCCTCAACCTGCTTCTTGGTGGCGGTCGGGACGCTCAGACCACGGCAGTTTCGGGGGACGTGCGATCGGAATTTGATCTGATCGTCATCGATGCGCCTGCGCTCGGGCAACAGCAGGACGTAGCGGCGATTTCGGCTCATGCCGATTTCACGATTCTTGTGGTAGGAGACGGCGCAGCAAATTTGGCAAGCATCCGCAGCGCCAAAGCCGGATTGTCCAGATTTGGCAACGCCAGGATGGGACTCGTCATCAACAAGATGAACCCTTCGGTGGCAAATCCGGCTACCCCGGAGAGGTCGAGGCTGGCGGTCTAAGAGAAGCCCAAACCCGGCGCAGTAGAAGCCCGGAGCGAACGACCAGTATATGGTCTCGCGAGAGATTTCGATGGCGAATGGCTGGCGAAGAACGATCCGACAATATGGGGGATGGCTCGCAACCGGACTCGCATTTCTCGGCGCGATTGTAGAAGCGGGGTCGCATCCTGCTGCTGCGTGCCCTGAGCTGATGCATGCGGTGCCGGCAGAGACGATCAAGGCCCTATCGCACGGCTTCAATCTCGCTGGCTGGATGGACGGGCCCGGATCAACCCCGCCAGACACCGATGTCCTACGTAGCCTTCGCAAGGCGGGCATGACGCATGTCCGGCTTCCCGTGGCGGCCGAACGCTTGATGCGGCGATTCACCTCGGAGAGCGATCTTGCCGACCAGCTTCGAGCCGTCGATCAGGCGCTGACCGTCCTGCTATCCATTGGTTATCGCGTCTCCGTGGATCTGCATCCAGGCGAGCGTTTTTCTTCGCTGCACCGAAATGATCCAGACGAATCGATGAAGTCGCTGCAGGAAGCCTGGAGCCATCTGGCGCGGATCATAGGGGGTCATTCACCGGCGCTGGTCTTCGCCGAACTGCTCAATGAACCGGATATTGACGCTACGCGGTGGCAGATCGAGGCCGACCAGCTTGCGAAGTTTGTCCGGCAACGGCTTCCCCGGACAACGCTCATCGTCGGCCCCACCAACTGGCAGCGCGCAGATTCATTGCTTGATTTTCGTCCCCTGAGCGATCTCAACGTCGTCTATGCGATCCATTTTTATGATCCGATGGTTTTCACCCATCAGGGACATTGGGATCCGGCGGACCCGTTAAGCAGCATTCGGGGATTGCCATTTCCAATCCAGGCTGAAGACTCCGCCGTGAAGAATATCAGGCAACAATTGATCGCCGGGAAGAAGCAGCGCGCATTGGAAGTACTGGATAATGCGATAGCTCAAGCCAGGCTGGGAGACGTCCTCAACAGGCAGCTTCAGCCAGCCGTGGCGTGGCAAAAACAGTTCTCGCGTCCGCTGATTGTCAATGAATTCGGCGTGCTCAAGGGCGGTGCGCCTCCGGAAAGCCGGGTCCGTTGGCTTCGGTCCGTCGTCGATCTTGCGGAAGGGCGCTGCTGGGGCTGGGCACACTGGGAGTATGCCCAGGGCTTTGGACTTCTTGACGAGAAAACGGGCAAGCCGGACGCCAACGTCATGCGGGCTTTGCTTGAGCGCCCCTAATCATTTCTTCAAGGCAAGCCGGATGAAACCATCCAGGCCCGGATATGCGGACATGATCGTGCGATAGCGGCGACGCAGTTCAGCGTTGGCAACGGCGAGTGCACCACGTGCCGAAAGAGCCGTACTCAGCTCATACAGCGGACGAACAGAAGATGTCAGCCGCGACTTGTAGCTGAAATCGCCCACACTAATATCGAGATAGCAGAAGCCCTTGGCTTCAGCCCAATCCGCGATCATCTTGGTTGCGACCAAACCGGGAGAGAATGGTTCCCATCGCATCTCCGCCGTCATCGTGAGGATGACATTGATCACCGTATCACGATGAAGCAGAACATAAGCGACCGCCAACAGCTCCCCGTCGAGCTTGAGTCGAAATACCCGGGTTGAGCCGTCAGTGAGTCCACGTTCTGCGAGAGAGCGATAGAATTGGACAACGCCTCCTTCTTGCAACAAGTCGCTGCGCCCCAGGCGCTCAAATCGCCGTTTCCGATGATCAACGAGTTGCTCAAACGACGCCGCGATCTCTGCCGGGCTATCGGCGAAATCGAACTCGACGGTTCCGTGCCGCTGCATCCGGCGGAGCTTTTTTGCGGCATCCTTGAACGCGGCCCGCTTTCTCCAGCCAGGTGAAGCACAAGGGCCGGCATTGAGCCTGACCGCCCGAGCCGAAGACCCCATCGACTTCAACCCGGGAAACTGCATCGCGATATTGGGGTTACCGAATATGTCGTCCGGAATTTTCCGGATGATGATCGCGTCGGCAGGTTGAAGTGCGCGGCAAATCTCCACCCACATCGATCGAACTTCGTCGGCATTGAATCGCCTGCCGGGCGACGCCAGCGGAACAAAGTAATCGCAAAGACTGCAATCAGCGGTCTCGACGATGGTCAGGCCGAAGCGGCGCCGCCGCGATAGCGCTGCAATCAGAATGATCATGCCTGTCCGGCGCTCGCGGACAGAGACAATTACCGGCTCGCGTTTTCCTCGGGCCGACGCCTGCCGATAGAGGCCCTCGACAAAGGAGAGCCTCTGAAATGCGCTTGCAGAAGATTCGAAATCGAGCCAGGTCTCGCGAAGGTACTGCTCATCGATGTCGGAGCGGATCTCGACGACATAGGGCGACGGTTTGTCAGGAGGGCAATGCGCCAGCGCAGTATCCGGACGCCACTTCACGTTTCTCACCGACTTTTCGCTTTTCGTGGGCCGCTGATTTGAGCGATGGTTCGGAACTTCACGTGACGGATCGGCGGCGGCGATCAAGCGAACTTCTGAACCACGGCACTAGCCTGATTTCGTGAGAAGGATATACAGCGCGTAAGGATTGGTCTTGAGGTAACGCCACCCCAGCCGCTTCGGCTCAAGCCATGCCCGCCAAAGCCATTCGAGCCCGGCATTTTGCATCCAAGCAGGGGCCCGTCGCTTGGAGCCTGACAGAAAATCGAACAGCCCCCCGGACGTCTTGATAATGCCTACCGACGTCAGGCGATGCCGATGTCGAACAATGAATTCCTGCTCTCGCGGCACACCCATGGAGACCCAAAGAATATCCGGCGCAAGCGTTGTTATCTGACCGCAAACGACAATTTCCTCGTCCTCGTTCGCGAAGTATCCGTGTCGTCTGCCGACCAGCTTGATCCGAGGGAATTTGTCTTTGACGAGTTGCGCAGCAAGGCTGTTCGAGGCTTCGCTCGCCCCCAGCATGAACATCGTTGCGCCTCTCGCTTCGGCCTCGCGTGCGACGTCGTAGAACAGATCCGTGGTGGCGACCCTCTCCGGGAGAGGCACTTCGCATCTTAGTCGAGAGACAAACACGTGCGGCATTCCATCTGCGTGGATTGCGTCGGCCTGCAGGAACAGCGAGCGCTCGACTTCATTCACAGCGCAGCGATAGGTAACTTCGCCGTTGGCAGAGGTGAGATAGGCCGGATAACGCCACAAGTGGCGTCGTTTCAGGGCTTCATCGATTATCACCGTTGCCGAATTTTGCCGGTTGACGACGACGACAGGCAAGTCGCCGAGCCGAATTCTTCGCCATTGATGAAATCGATTCCGCCTGCGGTCACTCGACAATCGCCGTTCGTCAATACGTTGGCGCGCACGCATCGCCGCTGTCATTTCAAACGTCGACGTTCTGCGATCGGAATCCCGTCGCTCCGGGAAGAGCAACTGTTCGACCTGCCGATGTGTTGCATCGGGCGCGTTGGGCATTACTAGCCTCGCTCTTCAATCTTCATTGCCGTTCGAACAGCGTCCCGTTAGCTGGATCGTTCGGCGTTCAGGTAGTTGTAGTAGATAAGCCGATCGTTGTTCCATCGCATCCGTTAAACTAGGTAAATTGGTTAAGGGGCATTGCCCCCGTTGAGGAGAGGGGCTGTTTCAATACGTAAAACGAAATGATAGTTGGCGTCGCATTGCCCGGCCCGTCCCAAATGCTCCCGCTTGTCGAATTAACCAATTATGAAGCGCTCTGACGCTTGCGGGTTGTTTCGACTCTATATTGCTGTGTTGGGCGATGAAACTCAAAACCTGCGCAATTGCGAGGCTGACGTGAACGATGGTCCGGCCATTCTGGTGACCGGCGGCGCGGGCTATATCGGCTCGCATTGCTGCAGGGCGCTGGCGGCGGCCG
>Ga0209331_1000620_pt1 | contig 12615 bp, 12 predicted proteins | sample JacPinW_OM3H0_M3_FD_187971 | JGI IMG/M metagenome (GOLD analysis project Ga0209331, IMG submission 187971) | Forest soil microbial communities from Algoma, Ontario, Canada - Jack Pine, Ontario site 1_JW_OM3H0_M3 (SPAdes) (version 2) | ecosystem: Environmental > Terrestrial > Soil > Boreal... | reverse complement strand
GTAGAAGGCAACTGGACGGAATTCAAAGGCAAGGTGCAGCAGAAGTGGGGTAAGCTCACGAACGATGACCTGGAGGTCGTCAAAGGTAAGCGCAATGAGCTTTCTGGACGACTCCAGCAGCGATATGGCTACGCGAAGGACCAGGCCGAGCGCGAAATTGATACGTGGCTGAGGAATACGGTTTAGTTCGCCAATCCTGCCGCCCGTTTTTCATTACTCCAAGGAGGCTCGTGATGCTCGGTCAGTCCGGATATTCGCGCGCGATGTCTGCCAATGTCGGTGAGATCGAACGGCGATTGCGGTCGGTCGAGCAGCGCCTGGAGCGCGTCGGGGGGCGCGCGTCCGCAAGTACTTTGCAGACGGCCGACCATGTCGGCGAGACAGTTGCTGCAGCGCTGAGCAGTATCGCCGACCGGTTTCGCAGAGGCGCCAATTCCGTGAGCGACGAAGCGGCGAAGTTCGGTCGCGAGGCCGCGAAGCTTGGCAACCATGCATTACACGGCCTTTCCAATGAGGTAGAGCATCGCCCGCTTGTCACCCTCGTAGTGGCTGTCGGTGTGGGAATTCTTCTGGGTCTGGCGCGCGGCCGCCATTAACGATGACCTTCTGGGCGAAAACGAATCTCTAATCCCGGGGTTGATGGGAACCACTTAGGACAACACACAGCGAGGTATTCGAATGAATGAAGATCGCGTAATCGGCACTGCAAAAAATCTCGGTGGCAAAGCGCAAGAAGGTTTTGGCCGCGTCACCGGCGATACCAAAGGCCAGGTTGAAGGGGTTATCAATCAGGCAGCAGGTGCGGCTCAGGATCTCTATGGCCAGGCGAAAGAGACTGCCGCGGATGCAGCCCAAGTGGTTCGCCAAGGCGCGATGGGTGCTGAGGATTATATCCGCCATACCATCGAGAAACGCCCTTACACCACAGCATTCGTAGCGCTTTGTGCTGGTTGGTTTATTGGTCGGATGGGACGACACGATTGGTAGGTGCATTGCCCATTTTATTCACGAAGGAGATTAAGCCATGTCCCTCGGAACGATCCTGCTCATTGTCTTGATCATCATCCTGCTTGGCGGTTTTAGCGGGGTTGGGGGCGGTCCCTTCTATGGGACCGGCTACTACGGCGGTGGCGGCCTCGGGCTTGTCGTAGTCATCCTTTTGATCCTGGTTTTGCTGGGCAAGCTTTGACAGGGCCGCTCACGGTTTTGTCTGTGCATGAAGAAGAACAAAACAAATTCTGCAAAGATTCGTGTATCCCAGCACGCGGGATGGTTTGGTCGTTTCGCCCGCCAAGCCTCGCTCTTCTGCGGGAAACCTGCCATTTTCTTTCTGGCGACCGCCGTGGTCGTGATTTGGGCGGTCACCGGCCCAATTTTTAATTTCAGCGACACTTGGCAACTGGTCATCAACACCGGCACCACGGTCATCACCTTTCTCATGGTCTTCCTCATTCAAAACACGCAGAACCGAGATTCGGTGGCTATTCAGCTGAAGCTCGCCGAGCTGATTATGGCTGTTAAAGGAGCTAAGAACCGATTGGCTGCAGTCGAAGAGCTTTCGGAAGAGGAGTTAAAGGAGCTGCAAGACGGGTACCGCCTAAAGGCCCAGAGTCCTGACGGCGCTCAGAAAAAGAATGGTACTACGAATGCAAAAATTCTACCGGCACGTTGAACTCGGGTCATCCCTTATCGCTCTACCAAGCGCATTGAGCGCGACTACGAAGACCGACAACGATGGTCGCGTCGCTGCTCGATGTGCAAGCAAAAAGTTCGGACCCATGTCCAAGTTGATCTTCGCAGTTAAAGGCGCGAAAATGATATTGCCTATGTCGGAGCAGCTCTAAAAAATGCGCAAGGCTCATCGTCAAAAGGACGCCGAGGCATTGCTCGACCGAAGAATTTCTTTGCGGTGCATCGTATAGGACCAAGTGCCCACCATAAAGGATGAAGATTCGCCGGAATCGGTCGAGGATATCTGGGCATCAGCTGCCCAGATGGCGACGGTTGGCATTTTTGTCATATTGCTGGTGACTTGCCTTTACGTCGGTCGCGCAATTCTGCTTCCCGTCGTGGCGGCGGTCGTGATCGGCACGACGCTCGCGCCCCTCGTCAAGGCCGCAGCGCGCTGCCGGACCTCACCCTGGCTGACGGCGGGTGTTCTCGCGCTGGCACTCGTCGCGGGTACAGGGACGGCGGCAACATTTCTAGCCAAGCCGGTCACGGATTGGATCGCGAGGGCGCCGGAAATTGGCGCAACCATCAAGCAGAAGCTTTACGTTCTGGATCGGCCGCTCGCCGCGATGCGCGAGCTCCAGGAGGTTCTCCTGCCATCGGGTGGGAACGCGGTGGCGGTTGAACCATCGCAATTGGGCATTGTCACGCCGGTGCTCACCTTCGTTACGCCGGCAGTGCTCGAGCTGGTGCTCTTCTTCGTGACATTGATCTTTTTCCTCGCAACGCAAATGGATTTCCGCAGATACATGGTTTCATTCTTCACAACGAGGGATGCCAAGCTTCGTTTCATTCGCATTACAAGCGCCATCGAGCAGAATCTCGTGTCTTATTTGGTCACCGTGACGGTTATCAACGTCTGCCTCGGCGTGGCAGTGGCCGTCGGCGCATGGCTGTTTGGATTTCCGAGCCCCATCCTGTTCGGCATTCTGGCCACGGTGCTCAATTACATCCCGTATATCGGCGCCGCCTGCATGACGGTCATCCTGTTTGGAGTGGGCCTCGTGAGCTTTCCCTCATTGGCCTTTGCGTTGGCGCCGCCAGCTGCCTTCGTGGCACTTGCCACAATCGAGGGCCAGTTCATCACGCCGACCGTCCTGGGTCGTCGATTAACGCTCAATCCGCTTGCCGTGCTCTTGGCGCTCGCGTTCTGGTCCTGGATATGGGGGCCGCTGGGCACATTTCTTGCTGTTCCGCTCACGATCATGGGATTGGTCACGCTCAATCACCTATTTCCGCCTGACAACAGTTTTCCGCGCGAATAGCGGTCCCGCCGGCTCGGTCACGTTGTGAAGGATGGCTCGCCTACCACCACCCATTACGAGCGCGACGACCCGCATGAGCTTAGCGATGTGGCCCTCGCCGTCGACTGCATCATGGCCCTCCTTCAGGAGCATTGCACACGGCCGCTGTTTTCTCCGTTGGCTCCGTGGACGCCCTGCGGACGACCGTCATTTACTGCGGACAAACTGCGGACTCGGAAGGAGCTGGAGCGGATCGGCGCCAGGGTGCTGCCAAAAACACATAAGAAACAGTGATTTCTGGTGGGCGCGACAGGGATCGAACCTGTGACCCCTACCATGTCAAGGTAGTGCTCTTCCGCTGAGCTACGCGCCCGCGCTTTAGCCGGCGGCTTTGGTGATATCCTCACGGCGCAGACGAGGCAAGCACCGGCTCCCGGCGCAGCGTCACGCTGGGTGCGTCAGGGTGACCTTCAGCTGCGAGCCTCCCCGGAAGGCGCGGGTTACGCGAGCCAAGCCGGGCGAGCCGACTTGGCCCGCTAACCCGCCCTACTTGATGATTGCGGCCTTCAGGCCGCAAGCATCTTCTGCACTTCGTTGACGAGCTCGCGCAGGTGCACCGGCTTGGAGAGCACCTTCGCATTCTTGGGGGCATTGGAATCGGCATTGAGCGCTACCGCCGCAAAGCCGGTGATGAACATGATCTTGATGTCGGGGTCGAGCTCCGAGGCGCGGCGAGCGAGCTCGATGCCGTCCATCTCCGGCATCACGATGTCGGTCAGGAGAAGCTCGAACGGCTCCTCGCGCAAGCGCTGGTAGGCGGAAAGCCCATTGTCGAAGGAGATCACCTCGTAGCCGGCGTTCTGCAGCGCCCGCACCAAAAACCGGCGCATGTCGCCATCATCTTCGGCAAGGATGATTTTCGGCATCTTCCAGCCCGTCGCGACGGTGAGCTTGACCTCACGCAGCCTCTCACCGTTGCATAAGCCGCAGGGCGGGTAAATATGGAGTGAACCGACGGGCGGGACCCGAGCCATGGACAATGCCGTGCCTGTCGCGATAGGGAGGCCTGTGCCCGCGGTTTCTCCCTCTCGCGTCAAGCCCTCTTCGTGGCGATCATGTTCGAACTGAAAGACGAGCTCGACCCGCCGTTCGAAATGCTCGAACCGGCGCAGTGGCGCGGGGCGGTCCTGTTCAACTCCCCCCACAGCGGCAGCGTCTATCCGCGCGCGTTCCTCGCCGCCTCCCGGCTCGACGTTTCGACGCTGCGCCGCTCGGAGGACTGCTTCGTAGACGAGCTGGCGCTCGGGGTGGTGAGGCGCGGCTTTCCCCTGCTGCGCGCCCATTTCCCCCGTTGCTACGTGGACGTCAATCGCGAGCCCTATGAGCTTGACCCGCGCATGTTCGACGGCCGCCTCCCGTCCTTTGCGAATACCCGCTCGATGCGCGTTGCGGGCGGACTGGGCACTCTCGCCCGCGTCGTAGGCGATGCGCAGGAGATCTATGGCCAACGCATTCCCGTGGACGACGCCATTCGGCGCATCGAGGGCCTCTACAAGCCCTATCACCGGGCGCTGCGCCGCCTGTTTACCCGTCTGCACCGGGGGTTCGGGGCCGCGGTGCTGATCGATTGCCACTCCATGCCGTCGTCCGCCGGCTCCAAGGACGAGCGTCCACGCTCGGATGTCGTCATCGGAGACCGTTACGGCACCAGCAGCGCCGCCCCCGTGGTGGAGTGCGCGGAGGAGACCCTGCGCGCGCTGGGCTATTCGGTGAGCCGCAACAAGCCCTATGCTGGGGGATTCATCACCGAGCACTACGGCAATCCGGCTGCCGGCCTCCACGCGGTCCAGCTTGAGCTCAACCGCGCGATCTACATGGACGAGCGGCGATTCGAGCGCTCCGCCTCCTTCAGTCGGATGGCTGCTGACCTGGAGACCCTGGCCGAGCGAATCGCCGCCATTCCCTTGCAGGAGTTGCAGCCCTACCGCGCGGCCGCCGAGTAAAAAAGCAGAGTAAAAAAGCAGAGTAAAAAAAGGGCCGCTCATTAAAGAGCGGCCCAGTTTAGGGAGGAAACGCCCAAGGAGGGCGGCGGTAACGCGCCAGCGCTACCGCACCGCAACAACATGGCACCGCACCGCACAAGAAACAAGCCGCAAAAACGGGCAGCGTGACGTTTCCCACAGCAGGTCCGCCGCTCACGATTTTTTGAGCGGATCGCGCGCTCCGAAATAGACCAAGCATACCAATACGATAAGGCCCGCCTGGAGGGCAAACACCGCGCGATAGGCAGCAAGCTCATAGCTGCCATCCGCAGTCGCGGGGAAAAGCTCGATCACAAATCCACTGATCGCCTGCGTCAAAAAGGTTCCCCCCATGGTGCCCATATTGAATACCGTGAGCCCGCGTCCGACCTGGTGGGGGGCGCACAACGATTTGGCGTGGCCAATCGCCAGCGGACCAAAGGCGGACACAAACCCGAATACGGCGAACCACAGCGCGAGCTCCGTCGGCGGCAACGTTCCAACCAGCGCGAGGTAGCCGAGGGAGGCGGCGGTTGCCACAGCCCCGATGAGAACGGGAAGCTTGTAGCTTCCGACCAGGCGATCGATCGGGCCCCAGGCCAGCGACCCGATGATCTGACCGATCACGGAGGGCTCCCGCGCCGCTCGAGGCCGTAGCCGTAGACGTGTGCGAGATAGGGCCCGCCCCACAGCCCGGTGACGAGACCGAAGGTCGAATAGACGACCAGGCTCATGGCGAACAAGCGCCCGATCGAGGGCGTGCGCAGAACCGCAACGGTCCCGGCGAGGCTTTCGCGCACTGATTCGGGGCGGCCATAGTGAGCCCCGTCCTTCCTCAGCACGACCACAATCAAACAACCCACGACGAGGGCGAACGCTGCGACCGCAAGGAAGCTCTGTCGCCAGCCTATGGTCGCGGCGGAAAAACCGAGGGGCGCAGTAGCGATCAAGGCTCCGACGGTGCCCACGCCAACCTGGAGGCCCGTGAGCGTCGCAAAGCGATGGGCAGGAAAGCGGCGCGCGTAAACCGTGAGCGCACCGACCAGCGCGCCAGCGGCCCCCAACCCCATCAAGGCACGTCCTGCGATCAAACCTTGCGGACTTGCAGCGGACGCAAACGCGATGCACCCAAGGACGGTAACGGCTGCTCCAACAGTGAGGCAGATCCTTGGGCCGAAACGGTCAAGCGCCATGCCAAGCGGAATCTGGATGGCGGCAAAGAGGAAAAAGAACATGCTGGACAAGAGTCCGATCTGGGCGGGTGTGAGCAGCAGCTCCTGCGCCAGATTGGGCGCGATGACGCCGATGGAATTGCGCAGAAACTGGCTCACGACGTAGTTCGCAATAAGCGTGGCGACGAGCGCAACGGCCGCCGCCGAGAAGCCCAGGCTGCCCCGAGCAGTCATAGGGGTTCCTCACTGCTGTTGCCGAACGAGGCAGTCTCCGATAGGTCGAATGGGCGGCCTCCCAGAACCGGCAGCTATGTCCGCAGTCGATTTTTCAGCCTTCGTCGATCAGCTGGCTACGGTCTCGGGAGAGACCATACTGCCGTTCTTTCGAACTGCGCTGAACATATCGGATAAAGGAAAGTTTGGGAGCTTCGATCCTGTGACCGCGGCCGACCATGCGGCGGAAACGGCCATGCGCAACCTCATCCATCGCACCTTTCCCGGTCACGGCATCATCGGCGAGGAGTTCGGCAGCGAGAGCACCAAGGCCGAATACGTGTGGGTGCTCGACCCGATCGACGGCACCAAGTCTTTCATTTCCGGGATGCCGGCCTGGGGCACTCTCATCGGGCTGTTGCGTGGGGGAGAACCCGTGTTCGGCATGATGAACCAGCCCTTCATCGGGGAGCGCTTTTTTGGTGACGGGGGGCGGGCGCACTATCGCGGTCCTGCCGGGAAGCGCGACCTGCGCACACGCAGCTGCGCTGCGCTCTCGGATGCAGTGCTGTTCACAACCAGCCCGCTGCTCATGAACAAAAAGGACCGGGCGAGCTTCGCGGCCGTGGAAGAGCTGGTGCGGCTCTCCCGCTATGGCGGAGATTGCTACGCCTATTGCGTCCTGGCTGCGGGCCATGTCGACCTCGTCATCGAAACCGAGCTCAAGCCGTATGATGTGCTGCCGCTGATGCCGATCATCATTGGCGCCGGCGGGGTGATAACGACCTGGGAAGGAACGCCTCCTCATTCCGGAGGGCGCATTGTCGCTGCGGGAGACGAACGCGTGCACGCCGCCGCGCTCGATGTGCTGAAATCATCGCGGTAATTTGAGCCGTCATCCTGATCAGGATGACGGCACCGAGCGGTGAGCTCGCATCGGCAAGCATGCTGAAGCCGCGGCGATCAACCGAATAACGGCGTGCCCGGCACGAAGGCATCAAACGCCGCCAATGCCTGCGAGCGGAAACGATCCTGCTCCATCAGCAGCTCATGCCGCGCCCCGGGTACGATCAGGTGCGAACCCGCGCGCAGCCGGATGGAAAATTCCTCGATCGCGCCTGTCGACACGATCGCGTCGAGGCCCGCAGCGATGATGAGCAGCGGTTGGCGGATCCGCGCGGGATAGGATGGCTGCAGCGATTCGGTCATTGCGCGAAAAGCCGCATCCGCCCACGCCACGGTGGGCCAGCCGGTCGCCAGCGACGGCTCGGCCTCGAGCACCGCCGCGTTACGGGCATACCGCACCGGATCGGAGGTGAGGGGATTGCCGGCGAACGGACGGCTCTGCAGCACGGAGGCATCGCGACCCGGCACGTAGAGGCGCCCGAGCCCCATGAGCCGCAACGCCTTGACGAGCGTGCGGGTCGACCGCATCCGGCGCATGCCCGGAAGCGCGATCATGGGCGCCAGCAACACCATGCGATCGAACCAGCGGTGCCCGGCGTAAGCCGCGCGCAGGAGAATGGTCGCCCCCATGGAGTGGGCGAGCGCAAACACTGGAGGCGGGCAATCCGGCAGCACTACTTCATGGATGAAGCTTTCGAGGTCGATCTGGTACTGCGAGAAGCTCTGAACATAGCCCTTGCGCTTGTTGCGCAGCGCGCGCTCGGAACCTCCCTGCCCGCGCCAGTCAAGGGTGGCGACGGCAAAGCCGCGCGCGCGCAAGTCGCGCACCGTTTCGAAATATTTTTCGATGAACTCGGCGCGGCCCTGGAACAGGCAGACCGTGCCCTTGCGTCCTGGCGGCGGTGGCCAGCGGGCAAAGCGCAGCGCCATGCCGTCGCGGGTCTTCAGCATTCCCGTCACCGCACCTTCAGGCGTGGGATTTGCGGGAATGGAAACAAGCGTCATGGGATCTGAAAACCGGGACCGGGCTCGGGGGAAGAAAAGCGTCGTGCGGGTCGGCTTTATAGCAGGGCGTTACCCCACCTCAACGCAGGGACCCGACTGTGGTGCATTTACGATCGCCGTCATGCGCGCGCCTGTCCCAGGGCTTCTCCCTGGCTTGTTCCGCGCATCCCAGTCTTTGCGCCTCAGTCAAGACGTGGATGGCTGGGCCAAGCCCCCGGCCATGACGATCGAGGGACTTTTGCAAAAGACCTGCTGCGTCAATGACCTGCCGCTCTTGCGCAGCCGCGGCAGGGCTCCCACATCTGCGTTGCACAGGCCCCCAAACGGGCTGTGCACATAGAGAACCGGTCCGGCTCTGTGGCGGACCAATCGCATTTCGCTCAACAACGAGGTTATGCCATGCGAACTTTTGATCTAGCTCCCCTCTATCGTTCCACCGTCGGTTTCGACCGGCTCTTCTCGATGCTTGACGGCTTCGAGTCTGCCCCCGGCTATCCGCCCTACAACATCGAGCGCACGGGCGAGAACGCCTATCGCATCTCGGTCGCGGTTGCCGGTTTCGGCGAGAGCGATCTTTCGATCGAAACCAAGGAAAACACCCTCACGATCAAGGGCGATAAGCAGTCGAAGGACGAGAAGAAGCCCGGCGAAATCCTCTACCAGGGTATCGCAGCGCGCGCGTTCGAGCGCGTCTTCCAGCTCGCCGACTACGTCCAGGTCAAGGGTGCGGCGCTCGAGAACGGGCTCCTGCACGTCGATCTCGTACGCGAGATCCCGGAGGCCAAGAGGCCGCGGCAGATCCCGATCGGGAATCAGCTCAAGGTAGTCGACGCCCAAGCTGCCTGAGATACAGGTAGCGCTCGGTCAGATCGAACAAGAGGGAGCGCCCCGGGTTCCGGGGCGCTTTCATCTTCGCAAACTGCTACTCGTCGATCGCGATGGCGGACGGAGCCGTGTTTTCGGCGCTGGCGCTCGGCCCGGTGCTGGCCGGCGCAGGGATGGCGGTCGCAGGGGTGGCGGTCGCAGGCGTGGCGGCGGCGATAGGTGCGGCGGAACCGGAAGGTGCGGCAACGGCCGCTTCTTTTGGCCGTGCGCGCGGCAGCGGCGGCGGCTTGGCAGCCGTGCGGGCCGGTGGCTTCGGGAGAATGCCGGGAGCTCCCGGGTGTAGCGGTTCAAAGTCCGTGTCGTCGTCGATTCCAGACGGGAGGGCTGCGCTGCGCGAAGTCGGAGCATTGCTGTCGGGCACCGCCCGCCCGGGCGGGATGCTCGCGGGCGGGGCAAACGCGCCGGGGTCCGTGGGGGCGACGGCAACGACCTTCACGATGCGGCCCATTCTGGCATCCACCACAACCCGGACTTCCTGTCCTGCTGGGTTGAGCGCGCGTAGCACATAAACCGGTCCCTGGCGGGCAGGGCGGCTCACGGGATCGAGCCCCGCAGAGCGGACGATGGCCAAAATCTCATACGGCGGCAGCCCTGCAAACCCGGGATAGTAAGGCTCCATCACCGGCTGCGCACGGAGTGCTCCCGGTGCAGCAATGGTCATGATCAGAACAGCGATGTAGAGTGCGATCTTCACGGCACCCTCCCGTCAGCTGAAGTCCATGCCGTAACCCGTTACTTCCAGTGCGACGGAACTATCGGCATCCAGAGCAAATGAAACGCTAACATCTCCTTGCAATGGGGCGGAGGTGGGGCATGCGCTGAGTTGCAGATGCAGCACTGCCCTACGGTATCCATCTCCTCCAGCGCTGGCTGATAGAAAGACGCCGCCCCCAATTGTGCAGCAGTTGTGATAATTGAGGCTTAAGTTGCGCGCATGACCACACCGCTGGCGCCATTAAGGACACCCCACGATGCAAGCGTCGCGGGAACCCCATCGTCAACACAGAAAGCGAGCAAATCGAGCACGGAGCCAAGCCGCGACCCGGTCTGCGGTATGTCCGTGGATCCCCATTCTACTACACATCGGCATCACCGCGGTGGCGACACGTATTATTTTTGTAGCGCAAGCTGCCGAAGCAAATTCGCCGCCGAGCCTCAGAAGTATCTTCGGCATGCACCGGGAAAAGACACGGAGATCCCCGTGCACTCGCACCGCGCAATCTACACCTGCCCGATGCATCCGCAGATCCGACAGGCCGGCCCCGGAGCCTGCCCGATCTGCGGCATGGCGCTCGAGCCCGAGATCGCGAGTGCTGCATCGGGCGAGAGCGCCGAGCTCACCGATATGCGCCGGCGGTTTTGGATCAGCCTCGCACTGGCGGTCCCGGTGTTCGCGCTGGAAATGGGTGGGCACATCACAGGAGCTCATACGCTGCTGCCCCAAAGCTGGTCGAATTGGGTTCAGCTCTTCCTGGCAACCCCGGTTGTGCTCTGGGGAGGCTGGCCCTTCTTCGTTCGAGCGGGACAATCTCTGCTCACCCGCAATCTCAACATGTTCACCCTCATCGCGATGGGCACTGGGGTAGCGTGGCTTTACAGCATCATTGCACTCTTCTTCCCTGACCTTTTCCCGCCGGGCTTCCGCGGTCCGGACGGCACTGTCGCCGTCTATTTCGAAGCTGCTGCCGTGATCACCGTCCTTGTGCTGTTGGGCCAAGTGCTGGAATTGCGCGCGCGCGAGCAGACCTCAGGTGCAATTCGCGCATTGCTCGATCTTGCGCCCAAGATGGCGCGCCGAGTTCGACCTGATGGGAGCGAGGAGGACATTGCGGTCGAGATGGTTGCCGTCGGCGATCGCGTCCGTGTGCGTCCGGGCGAGAAGGTCGCCGTGGACGGGCAGGTGACCGAGGGCCGCTCGTCCGTCGATGAGTCTCTCGTTACCGGCGAGTCCATGCCGGTCAAGAAAGAAGCGGGGGCGAACGTCATCGCCGGAACTCTCAACACCAGCGGCACCCTGGTGATCCGCGCCGCGAAAGTCGGCCGCGACACCATGCTGGCGCAGATCGTGCAGATGGTCGCTAACGCGCAGCGCTCGCGCGCGCCGATTCAGCGGCTCGCAGACCGGGTCTCCGGCTGGTTCGTGCCTGCCGTCATCGCAGTTGCCCTGATCGCGTTTGCTGCCTGGGCCGTATTCGGACCGGAACCCCGCTATGGCTATGGGCTCGTTGCGGCGGTCACCGTCCTGATCATCGCCTGCCCCTGTGCTCTGGGCCTGGCAACTCCGATGTCGATCATGGTGGGCGTCGGACGCGGCGCACAGGCAGGTGTGCTGATCAAGAACGCCGAAGCGCTGGAGCGGCTGGAAAAAATCGACACGCTGGTCGTCGACAAAACGGGCACGCTTACCGAAGGCAAGCCGAAGGTTGTCGCGATAGTGAGCGTCTCCGGATACGAAGAAAACGAGGTGCTGCGACTGGCAGCGAGTGTGGAGAAGGCCAGTGAGCATCCGCTGGCATCGGCCGTCGTGGCTGCCGCACAGGAACGCGGGCTCGTGCTCTCCGAGATGTCCGACTTCGAGTCGCCCGCCGGCAAAGGCGCCGTTGGGGTGATCCAAGGTGAACGGATCAGCCTCGGCAATGCAAGCTTCCTGAAAGAGCTGGGGATCGATACGGCTGCATTCGAAGGTGAAGCCGACCGGTTGCGGCAGGACGGCGGCACGGCGATTTTCGTGGCTGCTGGTGGCAGCGTCGCCGGCGTGATCGCGATCGCCGATCCGATCAAGAGCGCCACGCCCGAAGCATTGGCGGGCTTGGCCCGAGAAGGAGTGCGCATCGTAATGCTCACGGGCGACAACCGGACTACCGCGTTGGCAGTTGCGCGGCGGCTCGGCATCGCACAGGTAGAACCCGAAGTGCTCCCGCAGGAAAAAAGCGCAGTCGTCGAGAGGCTTCGCAGCCAGGCTCATGCCGTCGCAATGGCGGGAGATGGCGTCAATGACGCTCCCGCGCTTGCAGCGGCAGACGTCGGCATCGCCATGGGCACGGGAACCGATGTGGCCATGGAGAGCGCAGGCGTCACCTTGCTCCAAGGCGATCTGACCGGCATCGTACGTGCGCGTCGGCTCTCTCGAGCGACGATGGGCAACATCCGGCAGAATCTGTTCCTCGCCTTCGTCTACAATGCGGCAGGCATTCCGATAGCTGCCGGCGCGCTGTACCCGCTCTTTGGAATCCTGCTTTCGCCGGTGATTGCCGCCGCCGCCATGTCGCTCTCCTCAGTCAGCGTCGTGGCGAATGCGCTTCGCCTGCGCCGCGTGCGCCTGTGATCTGGAAATGTAGGGTGGGCAAAGGGAAGGCGCCAGCGAAGCTGGCGCGATCGGCCGGTGCAAGTCCGGCCCAGGTAAGGCCCAGCAAGCCGCCTGGAAGCGAGTGTTGCGTG
>Ga0209331_1000619_pt1 | contig 12637 bp, 12 predicted proteins | sample JacPinW_OM3H0_M3_FD_187971 | JGI IMG/M metagenome (GOLD analysis project Ga0209331, IMG submission 187971) | Forest soil microbial communities from Algoma, Ontario, Canada - Jack Pine, Ontario site 1_JW_OM3H0_M3 (SPAdes) (version 2) | ecosystem: Environmental > Terrestrial > Soil > Boreal... | reverse complement strand
CGGCCGCCATCGCTGCTATGATGATTGGGTTACTGCCTGCTGTGGCATATGCGCAACAGGAAGAAAAACCAACGCGCCGAACCGATGAACAAAAGAAGGAAGATGCTGCAATCGAGAAGGCGTATGAGCAGGTGGTCAAGGGCATGAAAGCGCGAACTCCGCCCGCAAAGTATGATCCGTGGCAGACGGTAAGACCTGCCGCGAGCGAGGGCGGGAAGAAATAAACGTCCCTGCGCGCGGCACGGCCAAGGCTACCGCCCGTCACGCCCGCAGAAAGCGGCCCCCAGTAAGCAGCGGCGGCGCGGTCTCAGAGCGGCGATTACGGTCACTCGCCTGCGCGGGTGAAGACGGGTGCGGTGTTTGTCACCTCACGACGGATGGGGAGCGACAGCGTCGACCGCTTCGCGGATGACCCGCCTGATATCCCGATTGGACAAGAACAGGTCATGGTTGATGAGCCCCCAGCCTTCCGTGGAGGCATCGATCACGCGCACCCCGAGGCTCTCGAGCTGGGCCTTCTCGGCGGCGCCGACCCGGGTCATCCCGCCCGCGATCCATCCGGCGACGGCCAGCGCGCGATCGGTCGTGGCTGTGATCACGGTGATGTTCGGGACGAGCGGCCGCATGCGTTCGAGGGATGCGGAAAACACATCCATGTCGATGTCTGGCGCGGCGAAGATCACTGCACCGAACTTCTCGGTAATCGTGAGGCCATGGCGGGCATAGACTTGTCGCAAGGCTTCCAGGCTGAGCATAGTCCCGACGCTGTGCGCCACGATGTGAATGCGCCCCACCCCGGGACTTGCGATGGTGAGGGACAGCATCCGCTCCAAGGCGTCGCGCGACCACATCGCGCTCTCGCGGTCGTAGGCATAGTCGAAGAGCTTGGCCTTGGAGGGCCAGGCGAAAACCATGGTCTCGCCGCGGAATCGGATGTCATCGGACAGGCGCGCCGCATCGAGCACCGCGGTCTCGAAGGTCTGGTTGAAACCATGCACGTAGATCAGCAGGTCGCGTTGCTCGGATTCCGGGGGAATCAGATCGCTCAGGCGCTTGACCGGCTCGATTCCGGAGAGGCTCCAGTCGCCGAGCCCAATCGATGTCAGCGAGAAGCGGCCTTGATCGGGCGGGACCAGTTTGGCGCGGGCGAAGTTCAGGCCGGACGCGCGTTCGGCACCGAACCAGGGCGGTGCGCGCCCTTCATTGACAGGTCTGCGCGTGGTGGCGACCAGAAGCGTCGGGCGGACGGAAATTGCCGCCGCATCGAGCGGCACGCTGGCGGAAGAGAGCACGGTGCAGCCCGCCAGTCCGCCTGCTGAGGGCAGGACAAGGGCAGCAGCGGCTCCCTGCAGCAGGACGCGGCGCGACAGTGTGGCAGGCATCACCTCGCGCCCGTGACGCACGATTCCCATACAGAACACCCCTATGGGCGCATTGACTGGATTGCGATGAAGGCGAGAACGGGGCAAACGAGCGGCAACATCGCGGATCGTGACCAAGGCCTTCGATCTCGCGGCCCGGCAATTTTTTCGACGTCATGCCGCGAAAGCGGGCACCCAGTAAACACTGCCGGTGCAGTGTGGCCAGCGCACGGCTTCTCTGCGAGCGGTGATCACTGGGTCGTCCACCTGTGCGGCAATGACGGTAGGCGCTATGAGATCGAGCAAGCGCATCGTGATCTGCGGCGGCGGCGCGATCGGCGCTGCAATCGCCTATTTCACAAGCCGGCGTGGCGCGCGGCCGATCGTCATCGAGCGTCACGAGGTCGCAGGCGCGGCCTCCGGCAAGTCCGGCGGCTTCCTGGCGCTGGACTGGTGCAGCGGCACCCCGCTCGATCCATTGGCGCGGCGCAGCTTCGATCTGCATACCGAACTTTCCTCCGAGCTCGGCAATCCTTGGGGATATCGCCCTCTGACAACCTACGCGGGCTACGCCCTCGAGGATGCCATTGCGCGCCGCCAGAGCGGCCGGCCGTGGCTCTCCGAGACGGTCACGATCACGAGTTGCCTCGGCTCGCCTGAGACTACCGCGCTGGTCGAGCCGCGCGCGTTCACGACCGGTTTGATGCGCGCCGCCGAGATGCATGGCGCGGTGGTACGGCACGACTGCGCCGTCAACCTGGTGCGCGGCCCGAGCGGAGCCGTGCGCGGCGTTGAGCTCGCGGGCGGCGAGATCGTCGAAGCCGATGCCGTCGTCGTCGCCATGGGACCGTGGTCGATCCTTGCGAGCAGATGGCTGCCGCTGCCGGCCGTGCTTGGCTACAAGGGCCATAGCCTGGTGTTTGAAACCGGTGCGACCATTCCCGCCGAGGCACTCTTCCTCGAATACCGCGAAGCGAGCGGCGAAATCCTTACCCCGGAGCTGTTTCCGCGCGCGGACGGCACGACGTGGGTGTGCGCGATCTCGACCACCGGGCCGGTGCCGATCGATCCTGCCGATGTTGCGCCGGAGGAGGGCGCGCACGCGCGGCTCGAAGCCTTGTGCCGGAAAATCTCGCCGGCGTTGGCCGCAGCGCCGATCAAAGCGCGGCAGGCGTGCTTCCGCCCCGTCACCGTCGACGGCCTTCCCCTGATCGGCGCCGTGCCCGGTGTTGACGGTGCCTACGTGGCGACCGGCCACAGTGTCTGGGGCATGCTCAACGCGCCCGCGACCGGCGAGGCCATGAGCGAATTGATCCTCGACGCTGCGGCAGGGCACGTCGACCTCGCGCCCTTCGCGCCCGGGCGCTTGCGGCCGCTTGACCCGGCGCGCCTGCGCGGCGCTTCATGCGCAGCCGGCGAGATTGAGTGACTACTGTATCCGCCGCGCCGCCTCCTGCACGATGGTGAGATCGACGTAATTCCTCGCATCCAAATCGGCCTTCGTGAACCCGAGTGCCCGCAGTGCGTTGATGTTTTGTTGCAAGACATCAAGATTCGGCAGCCCATTGCGGTCGCGGTAATAATCCTGCTTGGTAAACAACCAGCTCGCAAATAACTCTGGTGGCCGCTTTGTGAACTGCGCAACGATCTGTACAGCCTCGTCATGGTTGGCTGGGTCCGTGTACCATCGTGTTACCCGTAGCACGTCCTCCATCAAGTCAACGACCGCATGGCGGTTGCTCTGGAGGAAGGCGCCACGCGCTCCCCAAGCGATCATCTGTGTGGTGCCGACAGCTTCTCGCTGCGTAAAGAGCGTGCGAGCCATATCGAGCAGACCGGGGTCCGCCGAAAAAGGCAGCACCGACATGATCAGGTCGGCCTTTCTCTCCAGCAGCACCGCCTTCATCTGAGGAAGCTGGACTTCGAACATTGTCACGTCGCGGGGCTCCTCCAGACCGTGCTTACGAAGCATTGAGCGCAAAGCGATATCGACCGGACTGCCGGCACCGTTGGTCGCAACGATCTTGCCCTTCAAATCCTCGACGTTTCGAATGGCGCTATCCTTCCGCACCATGAATTGATTGGTGTAGTAGCCTTCAACTCCATCCTGGAACTCATCGGCCATGATTCGAAGGTCGGTGAGGCCTGCATTTTGCACCGCATTCGGAATCGTCGAATACGCGAATGGCGCGATATCGACCTCTCCGGTCGCAAGCGCGGTGATCATAAACGGCGCGGCGGCGAAATGGATCGGCTCCACCGTGTATGACACGCCGACATGCTTGGCGATGCCAGGTTTCACAAACAGAATGGGTGACAATTCGGAGGGCACCACGGCCCAGGCAAGGCGTATTTTGAGCGGGTCAGCAGAGCCGGCAGTCTCGCCAGATATCATCACAATAATGGGAAGCACGAACTTTAGCGAGCGCGCAAACATGAGAGACCCCAAGTGCATTTGCTCGAAGAGTATTCCAATTGCGTGCGGTCGCAAGGATGCGGCGAAACCGCGCTGTTGCCTTGCGGGGAAACCGCGATATCGAACAAGGGCCATTGGCCGGCTTGGAACCAAAAGGAGTTACAATGGTACGAATGGCGCTCCTGGGCTTTGCCCTGATCGCTTTTGGAAGCGAAGCCGCGCGTGCGCAGGATATCGCGGGGATAGAGGACTGTACGAGAACGAGCGGGCTGGACAAGCGGACCGGGTGTTTTCAGAGCAACGTCAACTTCCTGCAACGGCTCGTGACCAAGAATGAACTCGAGGCGGCGCAACGGCTCAAGGCAGCGGAAGCCGAGATCGTGGCGCTCAAAGCCACCGTGAGCGGCCTGCAAAAGGCTGTGGAGCAACTACAGGCCGCGCAGAAGACGGTTGGCGACAAGAAGCCTGAGACGAAATAGCGGTGCTCCCGGTAACTCGCTCTGGTCGCGGAATGGTCCCTCTGTGGCCGAAAAGTCACACCAGCTTGGGACAGGGGCCCGGGTTGAACCTTTAGGACCCAGCCCGCGACCAACCTGCAGATGCGGCCAAGCCGCACGGGGCGGGGGAGATCCAGATGATTGCTCGGGCAGCCATTCTCGTTGCGAGCTTGCTTGCAACCACTCCGGCCATGGCTCAGTCCATGAACGCCGATACGGCTCAGCGATTTGTCGCGGGCAAACTGTTCGCATTCAACTGCTTCGAAGGGACCCGCGGGCTCGGCCAAATCTATAACGATGGTTCGGTCATCGGCACCATCCAGAGCCGGGGCTCGGGACCAATGCGATCCTTTGCGCTTCCGCCGGGCACGCTCAAGGTGAAGGGCGAGGCGGTATGCGCCACGCTCAAAGGTCTGCCCTTCAACCCGTGCTTCAATCTCGACCGAACCGGCGAGCAGAGCTTCCGTGGGTCGGTGGCAGGGCTCGGGGCCTTCGGGTATTGCGATTTTGTGCGGCAGGTGAAATCCGCCGGCATGAAAGCAGAGTAGCTTTCGCCTGCAGCTGATCGCGCCATTTTCCGTCGCCATTGCCCGCGTGCGCGGGCGGGCGACGCTGGAGAGGTACCCCTACGCGGCCGCATCTGCGCCAGCGCGCACGGTCTGGAGGACCTCGAACCCTTCAAACTGCGGATGGTCGAGGTAGAGCGGCTTATTCTGCCCGGCGTCCCGGTGAGCCAGACGGAATGCTTCCGACTTGGTCCAGGCTTCGAACTTGGCCCTGCTCTGCCAGACCGAATGTGAGGAATAGAGCGTGTATTCCTCATGCTCGGGTCCCTTCAGCAGGTGGAACTCGACGAATCCGGAGACCGCTCCGAGGTGGGTGTCACGGCTCAGCCATACCTCTTCGAACTCCTTCTCAGCGCCTTTCTTCACGCGGAAACGGTTCATGGCAATGAACATCTTGCCTCTCCTGGTTTGGATCAAACGCAAGTCATGGGCACCCTCACTGCGGCCGGCAACGTGGCTGAAGGCTCCCGATGCAACCCCGATGTTTCACTCCATGTTGCCGGTGATATGAAGGATGGCCTGGATAATGGCGCGTGTCGAAATGGCAAGCGCATGTGAGACCACACCGAGGTCAATACCCAGCTCGGCACCCAGCAACGGCAACACGATAAATAACACGATCAGGATTACCAACCCGTACGGCTCCAGACGTGCAATCGGCGCAGCGACGGCCTGCGGGAGAATCCCGACCAAAATCCGGCCGCCGTCGAGCGGTGGCAGTGGAAACAAATTGAACACCGCGAGCACCACGTTAATGATCAATGCATTCTTCAAGTTCGCCGCCAGCCATTGCTCGCTCGTGGCCGGCAGATAGCCAATGATGTGGAATGCCAGAGCTGCGACGACAGCGAGCGCGATATTCATCGCTGGTCCGGCCGCAGCGACCAGCACCATGCCTCGCCGTGGCCAACGCAGAGCGCGAAAATTGACGGGCACCGGCTTGGCATAGCCAAATATGAAGGGCGAGCGCAGCAGCAGCAGGATACCGGGTAATACAATCGTGCCGAACGGGTCGACGTGCTTTAGGGGATTGAAGCTCACCCGTCCAAGCCGCCAGGCCGTGTCGTCACCAAGAAGATGGGCGACGAAGCCGTGCGCCGCTTCATGAAAGGTAATTGCGATGATCACCGGCAGGGCCCAAACTGTCGCTAGATAAATCGCGTCAGTACCCACGTCTTGAAACCCCACTCTTGCTCCGAAGATTTCCGACAGATCGAAAGCGCATTAGGCACCCGGGATCGACTCACAATCCGGTCTTAGCCGAGCGTTGAGGTTGGATACCTCCACAGCTATTTTTTGATTTCAATCCAGCAATAGCCTTTCGCCAGACCCTTGTCGCCGCCTGGTCGAGCCTTCGCAAGCCACTTGCACTTTACCCAATGGGGGCCGGCAGCTACTGCAAGCACGTAATGCGTGTCCCCGCCGCCATCGACTTCCACGCCAGTCGCGTGGTCGGGGTTGAACGTAATTCCGGGCGGCGGTGCAAAGACATACTCAAAGGAACTTGCGCCGGCGCCTGTGTCTTCATGAATTTCCAAGACAGGAGTTCTGCACTGATCAGGATCGCAGGTCAGTTGGAAATCCAACACGGTCGGCTTTATGGATTGCTGTGCAAGAACGGCGCAGGACCAGCTTGAAATCAACCAACCCGCCAAGCCAATCCAAGCTTTGTAAATCAAGCGATGCATGAGGGACCGTCTTGCCGACTCCGGTCCTCTTAACCAAGTACAGTGTCTTTGCGCCGGAGCTCTTCGCGAGACCCAACACCGGCTCGAAAGATGTTGGGTCTCGCAAGCGCTCGACCCAACCCACAGGTGCGCACTACGTCGGGCGATAACTATATAAGGCAAAGGTCTCCTCACATCTTGAATTTCACGATCTTCTGATGCTGCTCGCCGAGCCCGTCGATGCCGAGCGTGACCGCGTCACCTGCTTTGAGGAATTTCGGTTCGGGTTTCATGCCAAGCGCCACACCCGGGGGGGTGCCGGTGATGATCACGTCGCCAGGCTCCAGCACGAAATACTGCGAGCAGCACCACACGATATATTTGCAATCGAAGATCATGGTCTTGGTGTTGCCGCGCTGGCGCTTCTCGCCGTTGACGTCAAGCCACATGGCGAGATTTTGCGGATCCTTGATCTCGTCCTTGGTGACGAGCCAAGGGCCGAGTGGCCCGAAGGTCTCGCAGCTCTTGCCCTTGGTCCATTGTCCGGAGCGCTCGATCTGAAACAGGCGCTCGGACACGTCATTGGCGAGGCAATACCCAGCGACGACGTCAAGCGCCTTCTCCTTGGACAAATATCGCGCGCGCTGTCCGATGATGATGCCAAGCTCGACCTCCCAGTCGAGCTTGGTCGACCCCTTTGGAATCATGGTGTCATCGTTCGGCCCGCAGATGCAGGTCGGCGCCTTGTTGAAGATGATGGGCTCTTTGGGGATAGGCGAGCCGGTCTCGGCAGCGTGGTCCCGGTAATTGAGCCCGATCGCAATAAAATTTCCCACGTGCCCCACGCATGCTCCCAGTCGCGGATTGCCGGAAACGAGGGGAAGCTTCTCGATCGGTTGCTTGCGAATTTTCGCAAGACTCTTCGGCGAGAGCGCCTCCCCCGCCAGGTCTGGAATAATCTTGGACAGATCGCGGATGCGGCCTTTGGCGTCGAGGATACCGGGCTTTTCACGGCCGCGCGGGCCGAAGCGGACGAGCTTCATGACAGGAATCTTTCTCGATCAGGAGGAAAAGGTGAGGAGAGTGCAGCGGTTCGGACAGGCCGCTCCGCTTTGTCACTCTAAGCGCAATTGCCGGTTTGACGCAAAAGCGGCCATCCCCAAAACCAGAGCGCACTGATTTCCTTTAGGATCCCGGGATCAATTTGCAAAACCGCAATCCACGATTGTATAATTAAATAATCTCAATCATAAGTCGTAAATCTGCGGGACGCGCTGTGTCTTTCAAAATTTCACGGACTGCTGCAGTTGTTGTTCGGGAGCAACTGCTGCCGAGATAACGCTCAATGCGCCTCGTTATGGTGCATTAAATGTTTGCTTTCCGACCAGCCCGGCGAGAGGATCGATTCATGCACCTGACTCGTGCGCCGAGCTGCAAGCGACGCGGGATCCAGGGGGCGACACGATGGTAAAGCCAACGCCTCGGGGCTTTGCCGCGCAAATCTGATGAATTTATCGGGGGGTGCGACGGGGCCGGCGCGAGCCGGCCTTGCTCGTTTCACCGCCTCACATCACGCCGGGGAAGGCGCCGCCGTCGATCAGAATGTTCTGCCCGGTGATGTAGCCCGCGTGCGCCGAGCACAGGAAGGCACAGGCCGCGCCGAATTCGTCCGGATTACCGAAGCGCCGGGCGGGCACCGTTGCGATCCGTTCGCTCTTGGCCTGTTCGAACGAGATTCCCTTATTCCTGGCATTTGCTTCGATGTTGGACTGCAGGCGTTCGGTATCGAACGTACCGGGCAAAAGAAAATTGATCGTCACGTTCGAAGCTGCGACCGAGCGCGCCACGCCGGCAAGAAAAGCGGTGAGGCCTGCGCGCGCGCCGGAGGAAAGATCAAGCCCCGCAAGCGGCATTTTCACCGACCCGGACGTGATGTTGACAATGCGGCCGAACTGTTTTGCGGCCATGGAATCGATCACCTTCTGGGTGAGTTCGATGGCGACGATCATGTTGGCGATCACCCCGTCGATCATCTGCGCGCGGTTGAGTTGGCGGAAATCTCGAAACGGCGGCCCTGCATTGTTGTTCACCAGAATGTCGGAAGCGGGACACGCGGCAAGCAGCGCCGCCTGGCCTTCCGGCGTCGCCACGTCGGCGGCAACCGCGTGTACGTTCGCGCCGCTCGCCTTGCGCAGGTCTCGGGCGGCCGTCTCAAGCGCTTTGTGGTCGCGCCCGTTGATAACGACCTCACAACCTGCCTGCGCGAGCGCGAGCGCGCAGGCGCGGCCAAGCCCTCGGCTCGAGGCGCACACGATTGCTTTGCGTCCGGCAATTCCGAGATCCATTGATTCCTCGCTTCCGGCTCAGCTTCCGAAGGAAAAGGGCTCCGGGTACCTTCTATCGCGGTACGCGGCTCACAGAAACATGCTATAACGCGGCGCGATGCACCGCCTGTCCAATGCCGCGCTACCGACTGCCGCCGACGTTGACGCTGCGGCTCGCCGGCTCGCCGGCGTTGCGCTGCGCACGCCTCTGGTGACGTCGCCTGTGCTCGACGGCATTACCGGCGGGCGCATCTTTCTCAAGGCGGAAATTCTCCAGCGCACCGGCTCGTTCAAATTCCGCGGCGCCTACAACAAGCTCTCTTCGATCCCGGCGGCCGAGCGCGGCCGCGGCGTGGTCGCGTTTTCATCCGGGAACCATGCTCAGGGCGTTGCTGCTGCCGCGCAGCTCCTCGGCATGCCCGCGGTCATCGTCATGCCGGCCGACGCGCCGCGACCGAAGCGCGAGCGCACGGCGGCGCTCGGTGCCGAGGTCGTGCTCTATGATCGGGCCCGCGAAGACCGTTATGCCATCGCGCGCGATATTGCGGAGCAGCGCCACGCCACCCTGGTGCCGCCTTATGACGATCCCCTGATCATTGCTGGGCAAGGCACCATCGGCCGCGAGATCGTGGAGGATCTGGCTGCGCAGGGCCTCGATCCTGACATCGTCGTGGCGACGGCTTCGGGCGGCGGCCTGACAGCCGGAATTGCGCTTGCCGTAAAGGCGCGGGTGCCGCGCGCGCGCCTCTATACGGCGGAGCCCGAAGGGTTTGATGATCACGCTCGCTCCTTTCGTAGCGGCGAGCGCGAGAAGAATGCGGCACTCACGGGCACCATCTGCGATGCGCTGATGGCACAGACTCCGGGCGAGCTCACATTCGCGATCAATCGCGAATTGGTCGCTGAAGGCACCGCGGTCAGCGATGCGGAAGTCGGTGCCGCGGTCGCGTTTGCCTTCCGCGAGCTCAAGCTCGTGGTCGAGCCCGGCGGTGCAGCCGCGCTTGCCGCGATGCTGGCGGGAAGAATCGATGTGAAGGGAAAGGTCGCGGTGGCAGTGCTCTCCGGCGGCAACGTCGATCCGGAGCTGTTTCATCGGCTTGTGGCTTAAGGCCGTGGCGGATTTCGTCCATCTTCGCTAAAGCTTCAACGGGCTCATCCGGGCGGCGTTTCACGAAAAAAGTGCGATTCGCTCCTCGTCCGTCATTGCTCGCAGTGCGGCGAGTGGGTCGGCAGGGGCGGGCCGCGGCATGGATTTGACGATCGGCCGGGCGCGATCGATAGACGGCCTTTGCGGGGCTGGCGCTATTACCGGCGGCGGTTCTGGGAGTGTTTCCATCGGGGCGGCAGCGATGGATGGGGCAGGGGACATCTCGGTGAGAGTGGGTTGCGGGAGCAATTCCTCAATTGGCCTCGCTCGCGGAGGCTCGTGCGCCGGCACTTTGGCGGATTCCATGGACGAAGGGGCAAACAGCTCCTGCTCGATCTCCTGGATCGGGTCGAACGAGGTATCGGTTGATGTCGCCGCGGTTCCAACGACCTCTGGTGCAACAAGGGGAAGCTCAGTTCCCGGTTCGGTGGCGTAGAGATCTTCGTTGCCTTTGACCTCCGGCGGTTTTGTACCGGCCAATCGCGCTTGATGGGCGGATTGCGCTTCTGGGTGCAACACTGCCTCTTCCCAGGCGCCAGAGAGAACGTCATCGTGCGCAATGTCAGTTGAGGCGACTTGTGGCGGCGGCGTTGGCAAATCCACCACCTCTGCGCCGCCTTCCTCCTTATGCTCGCTCACGCTTGCAATTGTCATCACCGCCGGTAAGTCGACTGTCTGCTCTGATACGGGGACTGGTAAATCGGTCTCTTCTAATGAGAGCGCTTCTGCCGGGGCGGGGGTGTTTTCGTCCGGTGCCAGGACGACGAGGACTTCATTCTCGCTGATCGAAGCGGCAGCTGTTGTGACTGCCGGCTCGTTCACGGGAATGACGTTATGCGCGTCCTCGTCTTGCGTAGAGATAGGGCCGGTGGCGACAATAGGACTTGTGTTTGATTGCAGGGTCGTTTCTGCGACGACTTCCACGACCTCGATTGACTCGGGCGCTTCCTCGCTCACTGGCATCATTGACTCAACGCAAGCGGCGGGAGAGGCCTGCGCAAGAACGTCATTGGATGCCGGTTCCGACGGCACGATCTCATCGGGCAAGCATTCTGTGTGGGCCTCGATCAATACAATTGGGGCTGCCGCCAGCGTCTCGACCAATTCGCTTTCCTCAGTCCGGATTGGAACGTCTTCTTCCAGCGCAGACGCGCCGGGGCGGTCGGAAGGGATTGCTTGAGGTATTCTCTCCAACCGTGCTGTGAGCGCCCCGATCTGCGCTGTGGACTGTTGCGGGCCGACCTCGGTATCGCCCGCGCTCTGAAATCTTTCGTCCCGGTCTTCCGCCTGCTTGGACAGTTCCACCGTCTCCGGCGGCGGCAGTTCGCGAGGACCGATTTCGATCTCTGGCGTGTGCACGGCTGGGCTAATGTCCGCAACAGCCTCCACAGCGTCGCCGCTCTTTTCTTCGCCTGAGCAAACAAGGCTCGAAGCATCGAAACTCTCGCTTACGGAGGGTGCCTGCGGCGCGGTCTCGATCAATCCGAGTTCCATCCCGGAGTGTTCGAGAGAGCCATGCGCGTCCTCCGGGCAGGTCTGCGCGGTACTCTCATCGCGTGCACCTAAAACCGGCGCAGCAGAGACGAGCTCGTTCTGCCTGGTTTGCAATTCCTCGCCGGGAGCAAGGCTCGTATTTGCAGGCGTGTTTTCGTTCTCGCCATGAGGCGACGGTGTGCTCTCTCCGACCTCCTTCTTCGCAGCCGCCACATCGAAGGATGCGTGCTCGCATTGGGAATCCAAATCGGCAGTATTTGAGCTGACCTGCTCGAGCACCGATACCGCCTGTTCGCTTCGAACCGAGGAGAGTTCGACCGCAGCCTTTTCCTCAGCGCAGGTATTTGTTGATTCATCGACGGCCATCACCAGCGCGCCCAGAGTCGAGGACGGCAACTCGACCGCGGGCGCCTCAAGCTCCAGGTCACCCCGGAAATGGTTCCTCTCCTGTCCCCCGTCCGGCATGCCCGCCGCCTCTCCTTCCTCGCCCGCATGCGGAGGAGGGTAGGGGAGCGCGCGCTCAATCAGGGGCAGCGGTGCAAGCTCAATTTGTCCGGGCTCCATCTCGGTGGATCGAGGGGAGGGCGGCGACATTTGCGCCAGGGGCGAGAGCTCGTTGGAAAAGGACAGCTCTGCCGGCTCAAACGTCCCGGGGGATTGGGACAGCGGCTCCACGATTAACGGAGGCACGTCAAGAACGGGTTGCGCCGAACCCTCCTTCTTTCCGTGCGCAGCTTCGGGCAGCAACGGCTCAAGCTCCAGCTCAGCCATGGATTGCGTGACGGCATGTTCCGCATGCTCCTCCAAGCTCGGCGGCACGTCCGTCAAGCTCACAGCGATATGCTCAGTTTCTGCGCCTGAGCGGGTGCCAACCGATGACGCGATTTCGACGGCGCCGCCCGGCGTTTCGGGCTTTTCTACGGCTAGGTCGGAGGTCTGCTGAACCGCCGCCCTGTTAGGCTAAGTGCCTGATCCTGCTAGGGTAACGAATATAAAAAAGCCCCGTCGTATCGCGATTAACCCCTGTTTTCCGGCCTATCGTTAGCCTATGTTATCCTCACGGTCTAACGGGACATAACAGTCATTGCTGTGTCCCCCATGTGTCCCCCAGGGAGGAATAGCATTGGCGAGGGTTCTGACGACGGCAGCCGTAGAACGGTACAAG
>Ga0209331_1000617_pt1 | contig 12674 bp, 12 predicted proteins | sample JacPinW_OM3H0_M3_FD_187971 | JGI IMG/M metagenome (GOLD analysis project Ga0209331, IMG submission 187971) | Forest soil microbial communities from Algoma, Ontario, Canada - Jack Pine, Ontario site 1_JW_OM3H0_M3 (SPAdes) (version 2) | ecosystem: Environmental > Terrestrial > Soil > Boreal... | reverse complement strand
CCCGCCGCTCGCTCTTCAGGCCAAGGCCAGTGCAGTCGGTTTGCGGCCGGGAGCGGCGGAAACCCCGATATGGACGCTCCAAGGAACAGCGCCAGGAACGGCGCTAAGTCCTGATCCGCGTTTCAAACGTGGCGATGCGCTCGAGGTGACGTTCCTGAACGACCTTCCGGTACCCGCCGTGCTCAATTGGCATGGGATCGACGGCGTTCCGGCCACCGAGCCGCTTTTTGCGCGCGCACCCCTCTCGCCCGGGGCCAAGGAAACACTCATCGTTCCAATCCGTCATGCCGGCACTTTGCTGTGCGATCTGCGGCTTCTGGGAGATGGTCAGGCCCAACCCTCGCGCGCGCGGGCAATGGTGATTGGCGAGAGCGAGCCCGTCAGCGTCGACCGCGACGAGCTGCTTTTGATCGAAGACTGGCGCCTGCGGCCAGACGGAACCGCCATCGCCCCCGGCATCGACCCAAAGGACGCGGCGACCGTCTACAGCATCAATGGGCAAGCGAGCCTCGATATCCCGATCCGTACCCATGAGCGGTTGAGGCTTCGGTTGATCAATGGCTGCCAACGTAATGTCATTGCTATCAAAATAGAAGGACAGGGGGTCCGCGTTGTGGCCATGGACGGCCAGCCGGCCGAGCCGTTCCCTGCTCGGAACGGCGCAGTGGTGCTTGCGCCGGGCTCCAGGGCCGACGCGTTCGTCGACGCGAGCATGCCGGCGGGCTCACCGATCCTGCTGCATGACGGCAAGGAAGCCCGCCCGATCGCCCGGCTGGTCGCCTCGAAGGAACCGCCGATCCGAAACGCGGCCTTGCCCGATCCGCCTCCGCTCCCATCCAACGGCCTGCCGGCGCAGCTCGAGCTCAAAAACGCGATCCGCGTCGATTTGGCGCTGGGTGGGCCGCAGGCGGACTGGGTGACGCCCTCGAGTTTTGCACCTTCCTCGGCGCCCGCCTTCCGCACCAGAGCGGGCCGCACCGTAGTGCTGGCACTGACCAATCGCGCCAATACGCCCACCGTCTTCCACCTCCATGGGCATCATTTCAGGCTCTTGGACCGGCTCGACGACGGCTGGAAGCCGTTCTGGCTGGATACGCTGGCGGTCGACAGTGGACAGACGCAGCGCATCGCGTTTGCAGCCGAATATCCCGGGCGCTGGCTGATGGAGACCGCCGCGACCGACTGGGCGGCGCCGCGGATGCTGCGATGGTACAGTGTCGAATGACGAGAAAAGGCCGATCTTGCCGTTCTCAATAGTCGATGCCGAACTCGTCGTAGAGGCGACGGTGCACCGCGGGCAATGTCTCCGACAGGTCTTCCGCGATCAGGCCGGGGCCCGCCTCACGCGCGGCATCGCCATGCATCCAGACCCCGATCGACGCGGCCTCGAAGGCGGCCAGGCCTTGCGCCAACAGGCCGGCGATGATTCCCGCCAGCACGTCGCCGGCGCCGGCGGTGGCGAGCCAGGGCGGCGCGTTGTAGGCGATGGTGACGCGGCCGTCGGGCGATGCCACCACCGTATCCGGCCCCTTGAGCAGCACGATCGCACCGGAGCGCTCGGCGGCTGCGCGCACCCGTTCGAGTTTCGAACGAAGTGGATGTTTATTGCTGATGTCGCTGAACAGCCGCGGAAATTCGCCCTCATGCGGGGTGAGGACAACCTGTGGATCGTGCGATGCTTTAATCGCCTCGAACAGCCGGTCGGGTGCCGCGGCAAAACTCGTCAGCGCATCCGCGTCCAGCACCAGGTTTCGCGTTGCCGACAGTGCGGTCAGGACAAAATCGCGCGTCCGCTCGCCGACACCCGCGCCCGGCCCGATCACGCAGGTGTTGAGACGCCTGTCGGTCCACAGCTCGGCAAACTCGACCACGGTATCGATCGGGCGAACCATCACCGCAGTAAGTGCCGTGGCGTTGACCACAAGCGCATCGCGCGGCGAGGCCAGCGTGACAAGTCCGGCGCCGGCCCGCAAGCACCCGCGCGCCGCCATCCGTGCCGCGCCGGTTGCCGCGATGTCGCCGGAAACCACGATGGTGTGGCCGCGGGCATATTTATGACCGTCGATCCGCGGCACCGGAAAAGAGTTGCGCCAGAACTGTGGAACGTTCTCGAACGTCTTCGGCTGTATTTCCTCAAGCACGCGTGGATCGATACCTATATCGGCGACGCGCACCCGGCCGCAGTGGATCCTGCCGGGCAACAATAAGTGGCCGGGCTTGCGCCGGAAGAAGGTCACGGTCTCGGTGGCGCGAACAGCTGTGCCCATCACCGCCCCGGTATCGCCGTTGATGCCGCTCGGCAGATCGACGGCGAGGACCGGCGCGCCGTTGGCATTGATCGCCTCGATCATGTCGTGCGGCTCGCCCTTGACGGGACGGTTGAGGCCGGCGCCGAACAGGGCATCGATGATCAGTGCCGGCTTGCCGATCGCCTGCGGGTTGAACGGCTTTACCGGATATTTCCATCCCCGCGCTGCGGATGCTGCGTCGCCTTGCAGGCTGTCGCGCTCGCACAACAGGATGACCGAAACCTCGCGGCCGCGGGCGGCGAGTTCGGCGGCCGCGACAAAACCGTCGCCGCCATTGTTGCCGCGGCCGGCGACCACGAGGATCGGTCCCTCCTCGGCAAGGTCCATCGCGGCCTCGGCGACCGCCTGCCCGGCGCTGAGCATCAGCGCAAAACCTGGTGTGCCCGCGGCGATGGTGAGCCGGTCGGCTCGTTCCATCTCGGCTGACGTCAGAACTTCCATGCTAATTCCCCGGCAAAAGCGCCTTATCCTGAGGCATTTCCCATGCCATGCGAAGCCGGACGTTCGATGATTGCATATCGAATGATCCGTTTGCCTATTTCATAGGCTAGGGTACTGTGCGCCGTTCGGTCCCACCCCTAGCGAACACCTGTTAAAGGGCTGATAACATTTCGAAATCAGGCATCTTAGCAACTTGGCATAGACCCTGCTTTTGAGGAGCCGGCTCTGGATGATCGTGCTCAACGGCGAATCTTGACGAAATCTTGGGGTGTCCCCGGCAGCCCGGCAGGACAACGATCGAACAACCTGCGTGACGTCAGCGCAACTGACAACTGAGAAGCAAACCTGCTGTCTAGAAGATGAAAGTGCCCGGGAGGCGTTCTGTGAAAAAAATCGAAGCCATCATCAAGCCATTCAAGCTCGACGAGGTGAAGGAAGCGCTTCAGGAAGTTGGACTACAAGGAATTACCGTCACCGAAGCCAAGGGTTTCGGGCGGCAAAAGGGTCACGCTGAACTCTATCGCGGCGCGGAGTACATCGTGGACTTTCTACCCAAAGTGAAAATCGAGATCGTGATCTCGGAGGATCTGGTCGAAAAGGCGATCGACGCGATCAGGCGCGCGGCCCAGACCGGACGTATCGGCGACGGCAAGATCTTCGTCTCCAACATAGAAGAAGCCATTCGCATCAGGACCGGGGAGTCCGGACTGGATGCGATCTGAGCCGGATTTGCCCACAAACTGATATTGTATTGAGCATCCCGCAACGGTAATGAGCATGACCCGCGGTCGCTGAACCCGCGGCCAGTTCGCGACGACTTGTGATGCTTGCAATCCAAAAGGGGTATTCATGAAAACCGCCAAAGACGTCCTGAAATCAATCAAGGACAACGACGTCAAATACGTCGACCTGCGTTTCACCGATCCGCGCGGCAAGTGGCAACATGTGACCTTCGACGTGGGCATGATCGAGGAGGACAGTTTCGCCGAGGGTCTGATGTTCGACGGCTCGTCCATTGCCGGTTGGAAGGCGATCAACGAATCCGACATGTGCCTGATGCCCGATCCGGTCACCGCGGTGATCGATCCGTTCTTCGCAGAGACCACCATGGTCATCACCTGCGACGTGCTCGAGCCGACCACCGGCGAGCCCTACAACCGCGATCCGCGCGGCATGGCCAAGAAGGCCGAGGCGATGGTCAAGTCGATGGGGGTTGGCGATACGATTTTCTTTGGACCGGAAGCCGAGTTCTTCGTGTTCGACGACGTCCGCTTCCAGACCACACCGTACAACACAGGTTTCAAGCTGGATTCGTCCGAACTGCCGATCAACTCCGATACCGAATATGAGGGCGGCAATCTCGGTCACCGCATCCGCACCAAAGCCGGCTATTTCCCCGTTCCGCCGCAGGATTCGGTGCAGGACATGCGCTCGGAAATGCTCGGCGCGATGGCCAAGATGGGAGTCAAGGTCGAGAAGCACCACCACGAAGTCGCTTCCGCCCAGCACGAGCTCGGCATGAAGTTCGACACCATGACGCTGATGGCCGACCAGATGCAGATCTACAAATATTGCATCCATCAGGTTGCGCATATCTACGGCAAGACCGCCACCTTCATGCCGAAGCCGGTCTATGGCGACAACGGCTCGGGCATGCACTGCCACCAGTCGATCTGGAAGGAAGGCAAGCCGGTCTTCGCCGGCAACAAATACGCCGATCTCTCGGAGACCTGCTTGTCCTACATCGCCGGCGTCATCAAGCACGCCAAGGCGATCAACGCCTTCACCAATCCGTCGACCAATTCCTACAAGCGGCTGGTTCCGGGCTATGAGGCGCCAGTGCTGCTCGCCTACTCCGCGCGCAACCGCTCGGCCTCCTGTCGCATTCCCTACACCTCTAATCCAAAGGCCAAGCGCGTCGAGGTGCGTTTCCCCGATCCGATGGCCAATCCCTATCTCGGCTTCGCCGCGATGCTGATGGCCGGTCTCGACGGCATCAAGAACAAGCTCGATCCCGGTCCCGCCATGGACAAGGACCTCTACGACCTGCCGAAGGAAGAGCTGAAGGCGATCCCGACGGTGTGCGGGTCGCTGCGCGAAGCCTTGGAAAATCTCGACAAGGATCGCGGCTTCCTCAAGAACGGCGGCGTGTTCGACGACGACTTCATCGACAGCTATATCGAGCTCAAGATGACGGAGGTCGAGCGTTTCGAGATGACGCCGCATCCGGTCGAATTCGAGATGTATTATTCGCTGTGATTTGACGCGCCGCTGCGCGCGTCACGGTCTGAGAATGCAACAGGCGCTTCCGGTGGGAGCGCCTTTTGTTTTGGGTGGGCACCTCGCACGCTCTGTTTGCAGAAGGTGCAACGGTCATGAGCCCCGCTCTAGCTGGCCCGCCTGTGCGCCTCTAGCGCTTCGCCGAACGCCTGAAACAGCGCGCGGTTGATCGGATTGCGCTGCGGATCGTATTCCGCATGCCATTGCACGCCGAGCGCAAAGCTTGGGGCCTCCGCAATCCGGATCGCTTCGATGGTGCCGTCTTCGGCGACGCCCTCGACCACGACCCGGCGGCCCGGTTCGAGGATGCCCTGGCCGTGCAGCGAATTCACCCGGATGGTCTCGCAGCCCAGGATTTTTGCGAAGGCGCCGTTCGGAACGAGAGCGACGTCATGGCGGTCGGCGAAGATGACGTTGGGATCGGGGTGGATTTCGCCATTCTCGAGCCGCGGCATGCGGTGGTTCATGCGGCCGGGCAGCTCGCGGATTTCGGGATGCAGCGAGCCGCCGAAGGCGACATTCATCTCCTGAAAGCCGCGGCAGATGCCGAACAGCGGGATGCCACGGGCGACGCAGGCCTCCGACAAGGCCAGCGCCAGGTCGTCACGGTGGATATCGTAGGGTTCGTGCCGCGAATCCGGCTCGGTACCGAAGCGCGACGGATGAACATTGGCGCGGGCGCCCGTCAACACGACGCCGTCGACCGCATCCAGAAGAGCGCCGATATCGGTAATGTCGGGGGTGGCGGCAAACATCAGCGGCAATGCGCCCGAGACTTCGGCGACCGCGCGAAGATTTCGTTCTCCGACCATCTGTGTCGCAAATCGATCTTCGATGCGATAGGCGTTCCCGATCACACCGACCACCGGCCTCCGCATCGCCTCAAATCCAATCCCGCGTCGCAAAATTTTCACAGATCATGCCCGCCCGGCGCGCTGGGATCAACATGTTACGCCGCACAGCGGTAATGCTATTTTCGCGTGAAGACCTCTCTCGGATCGATCGCCGCACCGGCCGGCACCCCGGCCGCCCGAAGCGCTGTTGCCGCGGGAGCAGCCGTCCCGTTCCACCAGGGCAATTTCGCCTCGATCCCGCGGGTCACGGGCTCCCCGAGCCGGCCGCCGAAATCGAGCGGCCATATCCCGTTCGGCACTACTTCGGCCGTCATGCGGTGAAGGCGAAATCCTTGACCGAGCACGGCTGCCAGATTGTCCGGCGGCACCGTGCGCGCGGTCGCGGGATTGCTCAAGTCGGTAAAGCTCACGAGAATCGGGATCAACGCCCCGGTGACGGGCACCGCGCCGGTCATCCGGCTCATTTCGTTGAACGAGACGTTTTGGCCTGCGGCCTTGTAGGCGCGCAACGCCACATAATTCATTCCATCGAGATCGACCGTGTTGTCGCGATGCGCCAGCAGCGCCACCAGATTCTTGCCGCCGCCGAGATCGACCAACACCGCATCGCCCTTGGTGGTGGTGTGTCCGCTTCGGCTATAACCCCGGTCGGGATGAACGGCCATGACGCCCTTGGCTGACTTGAGGCCTTCCGGCGTTTCGACCTCGACGGTCAAACGGTATTTGTGACCGGGCCGGTTGATCCTGATCTGATCGCCGATAAACAAAACGGCCAAGAGTGCGAGCGGCCCGAGCCATTTGAAGTTCATGCCTTGAGCCCCGCGCGCGCCCTGCGATCCCGTTTCTACTCATCGCTTGGCACACCGAGCGCGTCGGCGTCAAACCGGCGCGGGCATCTGCGCTTGATCCGGGAGGCGTTTGGCGAAAGAGTGCGATCGGACATCGGAGTGAGAAGGACGCAAGGTGACAGTCTCGGCTGACAATCGTCAAGCAACCCGCACTGACCTCGCATGGGCGATCTCGGTTGGTGGCATTGGCGCGATCGGTTTCGCCGCGCTATTGATGTTCGCCTGGTATTTCGCCGCGACGCTGTTTCTGATCTTCGCCGGGATGCTGCTCGGGGTCGCGCTCAACGCCATGACCGCGATGCTCGGCCGCATCGCCAAGCTGCCGCACGCGCTACGGCTGACAATTGTCTGCCTGGTGCTCGCGGGCCTCCTGTCGGGCGTGGTCTTCCTCGGCGGCGCCACGATCAGGCAACAAGCCACCGCGCTGAGCGATACGATCAAGTCGCAACTGGTCAGCGTGAAAGCGTTGCTGGAGAAAAATGGGATCGACACCAGCTATTTCGAACTCGGCAGTCCCAACGCCGCGCCCGCGGATTCCTCGACACCGGCGACCACTAGCCCTCCGCGCAACCTTCCCAGCGCCGGCGCGCTTGCCTCGAGCGGCGGCGCCATCGTCAGCCAGACCTTCAAATTGCTGCTGGGCACCGTAAGCGCGGTCGGCAATTTCTTCATCGTGCTGTTTCTGGGCCTGACCTTTGCGGCGCAACCAAGCGTCTATCGAAAGGGGCTATTGTTCATGGCCCCGGCGCGGCATCGCGCGCGCGCCACGATCATCGTCGACCGCATCGGCGAAACGCTGGAGCGCTGGCTGATCGCGCAGATCATCACCATGTTCGCGGTCTTCGCCGTAACCTGGATCGGGCTTGCGATCATCGGCATCCCGGGCTCGTTCATTCTGGGTGTCCAGGCCGGCCTGCTGGCTTTCATCCCCACTGTCGGCGCTCTGATCGCCGGGCTCATCGTGGTGCTCGCGAGCCTCGCCACAGGATGGGTTGCGGCGGCCAGCGCGCTCGTGCTTTTCCTCGGCGTTCACGCGCTGGAAAGCTACATTCTTACTCCGATCATCCAGCGCCAGGCGCTCGACATTCCGCCGGCCACGCTGTTCGGGTTCCAGATTCTGCTGGGCGTCGTGTTCGGCATCTGGGGGATAGCGCTTGCGCTACCCCTGATCGCCATCGCCAAAGTGCTGATCGATTATTTCAAGTCCGACGAATCTTCGGCGGACGCGGCGGCGGCCTGAGCATCGCCCGGCAAGCCGTTAGCCTGCCGTGGTCACTACCGTCTCTGTGTGCTCGACCTCGGGCGGCGCGGCAAAATACTGCCCGACCAGTCCGCGCCACGCGGTGAAGTCCTCAGAACCCCTGAAATCGACGGTGTGATTTTCCAGCGTGTCCCATTTGGCCATCAGGCGGTAGCGTGATGGTTTCTCGATCGACTTGTGCAGTTCAAAACCCCTGCCGCCCTTGGCGCGCAGGAACAGCGGGCGCGCCTTGGCGACCGCGGCTTCAAAGTCTTTCTCGGTGCCCGGCTTGACGTCGATTTGTGCGATTTCGGTGATCATTGGGGTTTTGGCCTCCCGTTTTTGATTTCACGTCTCTAACGCAATCCGCCGCCTTATTGAAGGGTGCAGGCAGCGGAACGTGGCGACGGCTCTCAGGAGCAGCAATGGCCCGCCTGCATCGGCGGACATGGCACGGAGCCGTAGGAGCAAAATACGCAGCAGTCGCCCGGCTTGGGCTTCAGCCGTTCGCCACAGCCCTTGCAATCATAGAAGAACTGGCAGGCGTCGGTCGGCATGATCTCGGTTGCCTGATGACCGCACTTCGGACAGGTCAGCATCGATTCCAGCCGCGGCGATCGGCTTGCGCGAGTTTGAGAGAGGCTGTTCCGTTCCATAGCCGAGGAGGATAGACGCAGCCTTGGCTCCAAGGCCAGTCACATGCCTGACACCCGCGGAAATAAAAAAGGCGCCTAGCGGCACCCGGACGTCCCTGGTCCGCCGTCGCTTAGTTCAGCAGCAACACCGTGCCGGCCACCATCAGCGCACAGCCGACGAACATCACGGCTGGCCAGCGGCTGCGCGGCCGACCATAACGGCCCTGCGCGCGGCGCTCCGATATCAACGCCATCTCGTATTCATCCGAGGTCGAGAACATGCAGGCGAACCCGCCGCGCGCCGACATCGCTGCGGCTTCGAGCGAGATCAGGACAGCGGCCGCGTTTCGGTTGCGAGTCGCATTCATGCGTTCGCATGATATGAATCGAATGGTAAACGGCAGGTTACCGCTACGCCGGGCGCGGCGCCGCCGCCAGCGGCGGACGCGCAACACCTGCAGTCTTGCGCCGCCAGTTTTCGAGCGACAGTGGCAGCTCCTCGGCCGCCTCGACCCGATTGCGGCCGCTGCGCTTGGCCTGATAGAGCGCAGTATCGGCGGCGGCGAGCAGCACCTCGAGCTCGGTGCCGGCGGGCCCGCCGGCGACCCCGATGCTGACGGTGGTAGCAACCGGCCCGGTGTCATCAACAATTCCCGAACCCTCGAAGGCCTCGCGCACCCGCTCGGCCACGATCACGGCTTCCTCCAGCGAACAGGGCAGCAGAGCGGCGAATTCCTCGCCACCGATGCGCCCCGAGAGGTCGCTGATGCGCAACGAGTTGACCACGACGGCGGCGAACAGTTTGAGAATCTCGTCGCCCGCCGGATGGCCGAAGCGGTCGTTGATCGATTTGAAATGGTCGATGTCGAAGATCATCACCGTCACCGGACGGCCGCCATTGGCTTCGCGCTCGATCACCCTTGAGGTGGCTTCCGCAAAGCCGCGGCGATTGAACATGCCGGTCAAGGGATCCATCGACGCCGCGTTCTTGTGCGCGGTGACGGTGCGCTCGGACACCAGCATGAAGATGACGAACACGGTACCGACCGCATAGAGCACAAGCTCGATCGCGAAAACCGTGACCCAGATGCTGTTGGAGAACGTTTCGCCACGCGGATGCAGCAGGCTGCCAAGCACGATCGGCAGCATCAGCACGAAGCCGTGCAGCACCGGCACCGCAATCGCCGGCCAGCGCGATTGCATCGTTCTGCGCCGCTCGGTCCACAATTCGGTAGCGGTCAACGCCGCATAAACGGCAACAATGCCCGCGCCGATCGTCAGACGCAGTGCGGCGGCATCAGCCGGCAACAGTTTTGCGGCGGCGATCCAGGCGATCGCACCAAAAACCAGTCCCGGCAGGGTTGGCTTGCGACCATGGAATACGCGCGAGGCGTTCCAGACCATGCCGCAGGCGATAAAGCCGACGGCGTTGAGCGCCAGCGAAAGCAGCGGGCCGAGCGTGTCGGCAGCAAGCGTCCACAGCGCGACCGACGCGGCGCCGAGGAGATAGGCGGTTCCCCACCATTGCAACGCCGGGATATTCTCCTGCCTGCCAAAAAACAGCAGCATGGCTCCGAGCATTGCCGCGACCATCGTGGCAACGAGATAAAGCGTAGAGGTGTCGAGCAACATGGGCCACCCAGCGATTGTGATGCAGCGGGTCGGCGCGTCCTTGAAATATGACCGCGCGCCGTTACCACTGCTGCACTCTAGGGAACCCCGCGTTGGCAATCCGTTTGCGCGGATACGCAAGTTTTCAGGAAAAACGGTGTTAATTCATTGTCAAATGCGTCGCAAAAAAGGGCGCCTATCAGCGCCCTTTTGGCTTTCCGATCCGCCGTATTGGCGGCAAATTTTAGCGAAGCAATTAGCGCTTCGAGAACTGGAACGACTTGCGCGCCTTGGCGCGGCCGTACTTTTTGCGCTCGACCACGCGCGAGTCACGGGTGAGGAAGCCGCCCTTTTTCAACAGGCTTCGCAGATCCGGCTCGAAATAAGTCAGCGCCTTCGAGATGCCGTGACGCACCGCACCTGCCTGGCCCGACAGACCGCCGCCGGCGACCGTGCAAATGACGTCGTACTGGCCGGCGCGAGCGGCTGCGACCAGCGGCTGCTGGATCATCATCCGCAACACCGGACGGGCGAAATAGATTTCGACTTCGCGGGTGTTGACGACGATCTTGCCGGCACCGGGCTTGATCCAGACGCGGGCGACCGCGTCCTTGCGCTTGCCGGTGGCATAGGCACGACCGTATTTGTCGAGCTTCTTGACGTATTTCGGCGCTTCCGGGGCGGCCGGCTTCAGCTGCGACAACTGATCGAGAGACTGCATGGTGTCGGACATCTTATGCGGCCCTCATGTTCTTGCGATTCATTGAAGCAATGTCGATCTTCTCGGGTTGCTGAGCCTCGTGCGGATGCTCGGGGCCGGGATATACCCGCAAGTTTCCGAGCTGCACACGGCCCAGCGGTCCGCGTGGAATCATGCGCTCGATGGCCTTCTCAACCACACGCTCGGGAAAGCGGCCCTCGAGGATCGACTTCGCGGTGCGTTCCTTGATGCCGCCGATGAAGCCGGTGTGGTTGTAGTAGACCTTGTTCTCACGCTTGCGCCCGGTGAGCACGGCGTGCGCGGCATTGATGATGATGACGTGGTCGCCGCAATCGACATGCGGCGTATAGGTCGGGAGGTGTTTGCCGCGAAGGCGCATCGCGACCAGGGTGGCGAGCCGGCCGACCACCAGACCTTTGGCGTCGATCAACACCCACTTCTTCACCACCTCGGCAGGCTTTGCCGAAAACGTTTTCATGTGAGGAAATCCGTGAAAGGGGGAAAAGGCGCACGAGGAGCGCCGAACTGCGCGGCTTTCTAAAGAGGTCGGCGGCGCGCGTCAATACCCGACGATGGTAATTACATTAGCAAGAACAATGGCTTATAAATATGGTGCTATCTTACCTCACAAAACATCAAGTATTTGGAATGGAATAGGTCGATGTCACATGGGCGATTGGATCGGGCGAAGTCCCCGACAACAGGTTGACCTCGCCGACCGCGAGCCGTTTGCCGAGTTTCAACAGCCTCGCCGCCGCAAGCACATCCTGCCCGGGCGCGCCCTTGCGCAGAAAATTGATGTTGAGATTGGTCGTCACGGCGAGGCCAACCGGGCCAATTGCCGACAGCAGCACCACATACATCGCGAAATCCGCCAGCGCCATCAGCGTCGGTCCCGACACGGTGCCACCCGGACGCAGCATCTGGTCGCTATAGCGCTGACGCAGCAGGCAGCAGGCACCATCGGCGCTTTCGATGGTGATATCATCGCCGCTAAAGGCTTGCGGAAACACGTCATGGAGAAACCTCTCCAGCTCGGCCACGGTCATTTTCGCAATTGCCATGTCGCTCTCACCTGCCCTCGCCTCGCGGTGCTTGTTACATTAGGATGATGAACTTGCCCAAGTGGATATTTCGATCATGAGCCAAACCGCACGCGCCGCCATGCCGCATTCGACGATCCTGCTCCGCGAGACGCTCGGCAGCATCGCCGTGCTCACGCTCAATCGGCCGCACGCCCGCAACAGCCTCTCGGAGGGCCTGATTGCCGAACTGCATGCGGCGCTGAACGAAATTCGCAACGACACAAAAGTACGCGCGGTGGTGATTGCGGCCAACGGCCCAGCATTCTCCGCCGGTCACGACATGAAGGAACTCACCGCCCGCCGCACCGACGCCGATCGCGGCCGCGCTTATTTCGCGCAAATCATGAATGCCTGTAGCGCGATGATGCAGGCGATCGTGCATCTGCCGAAACCGGTGGTGGCGGCCGTCCAGGGCATCGCCACCGCCGCCGGGTGCCAATTGGTGGCAAGTTGCGATCTTGCGGTGGCGTCGGAGGCCGCAAGTTTTGCCACGCCCGGGGTCGACATCGGATTGTTCTGTTCGACACCGATGGTGGCGCTGTCGCGCAATGTGCCGCGCAAGCAGGCCATGGAAATGCTGCTCACCGGGGAGCCGGTTTCGGCCACAACGGCGCAGGCGATCGGCCTCGTCAACCGCGTCGTCGCGGCCG
>Ga0209331_1000616_pt1 | contig 12687 bp, 6 predicted proteins | sample JacPinW_OM3H0_M3_FD_187971 | JGI IMG/M metagenome (GOLD analysis project Ga0209331, IMG submission 187971) | Forest soil microbial communities from Algoma, Ontario, Canada - Jack Pine, Ontario site 1_JW_OM3H0_M3 (SPAdes) (version 2) | ecosystem: Environmental > Terrestrial > Soil > Boreal... | reverse complement strand
GGACCGGGTCGAAGCCGATCGCGATCTGATCCGCCGCTATTACTTGAAGCACGGTTTTGCCGACGTGCAGGTGGTGGCCGCGCTGACGGAATACGATCCGGAGCGCAAGGGCTTCCTGGTCACCTTCAAGATCGAGGAAGGCCAGCAGTATCGGGTTGCGTCGGTCGATTTCCGGTCCAGCATTGCCACGCTTGACGGCAATGCGCTTCGCAGCTTCTCGCGCGTCAATGTCGGCTCGCTCTACAACGCCGAAGCGCTGGAGAAGTCCGTCGAGGAGATGCAGACCGAGGCCTCGCGGCGGGGTTATGCCTTCGCAATCGTGCGCCCGCGCGGCGATCGCAATTTCGAGGCGCATACCGTTTCGATCACCTTTGCCATCGACGAGGGTCCGCGGACCTACATCGAGCGCATCAACGTGCGCGGCAATACCCGCACCCGGGACTACGTGATTCGCCGTGAATTCGATATTTCGGAAGGCGACGCATACAACCGCGCGCTGGTCGACCGCGCCGAGCGCCGCCTGAAGAACCTTGATTTCTTCAAGAACGTGAAGATCTCGACCGAGCCCGGATCCTCGAGCGATCGCGTGATTCTCGTCGTCGATCTTGAAGAGAAATCCACCGGCGACTTCTCGGTGTCGGGCGGCTATTCGACCACCGATGGTGCGCTCGCCGAGGTCAGCATTTCCGAGCGCAACTTCCTCGGACGCGGTCTTTTCGCGAAGGCGTCGGCGACCTATGGCCAGTACGCGCGCGGTCTCTCGCTCTCGTTTGTCGAGCCTTATCTGCTGGACTACCGTGTCGCCCTTGGTGTCGACATGTTTTATCGCGAGCAGCTTGCCGACAGCTATATCTCGTACGGCACCAAGACCATAGGCTTCAGCCCGCGGCTCGGATTCGCCTTGCGCGAAGATCTTTCCTTGCAGGTTCGGTATTCGCTCTATCAGCAATCAATCACGTTGCCCACCGCGCTCGACAATTGTAATAACCTTGCGGGGCCGGCATTTTTCCCGACGCCGACTTATATCAATACGGTTTTGGGCGGTGTTGACCCGACCGGTAATGCTCAGGCCGGTCTTCTTCCGGGCTGTTTGGCTGACGGTGAGTCTTCACTGCCCGTTCGGCAGGAATTGGCAACCGGTCCGACATGGACTTCATCGGTAGGCTATTCGCTGGACTACAACACACTCGACAACAACAAGAATCCGACCGACGGTCTGCTCATCGACTTCAAGCAGGACTTCGCCGGCGTCGGCGGCGACGTCAGCTACTTGAAATCCGCGATCGATGCGAAATACTACACGCCGCTGGTGGCCGATATCGTCGGGCTGATCCACGTCCAGAGCGGCATGCTCAACAGCATCGGCAACAGTCAGCTTCGAATGCTTGACCAATTCCAGATGGGTCCCAATCTTGTTCGTGGCTTTGCTCCGAACGGAATCGGTCCGCGCGATCTTACCTTCTACCCCTATACCGGAACGGGCGACGCGCTGGGCGGCACCAAATATTGGGGTGCGTCGGCGGAATTGCAGATGCCGTTCTGGTTCCTGCCCAAGGAGGTCGGCCTTAAGGGCGCTGTCTATGCCGATGCGGGGTCGCTTTGGGACTATCAGGGACCCACGTCCTGGGCCGCAACCGGGGAAGTGAATTCACCGACCTGTCCGACCTGCGGCATGCAATATGACGACAGCAATGTCATCCGCACCTCGGTAGGCGTTGGCTTGATTTGGCAGTCTCCCTTTGGGCCCCTTCGCTTCGACTACGCGGTCCCGCTAACCAAAGGAAAGTACGATATTGTGCAACAGTTCAAATTCGGCGGCGGAACCTCGTTTTGATATCCAACTCCGGAATGCACTGCTTCAGGCGGTTGCGGCGGCCAAGGCTGCGTGCCGACGCCAACTGCTGGCGAACCTCGGCGATCGATGTGAACGAGGATTTTTAATGCACTATCAGCCAACGTCGCAGTCGACCGTGATGGACGTGCTGTTGCCGTTCTGATCTTTCGCTTTACGAGTTCCCAATTCTCATCGCGACTTAAGCGCGATGCGATGTTCGACGCGGCCTCTGTCACCTCCCCTGACGGAGGCCGTGGTGGTTTTGAATCGAGCAGGAGGCGACGCGAGCCGTCGACATCCGGCCCGCGAAGCATTTGACATCGCATAGGGCTGCATTGGCGCGAAACAAGCTGTTAGAGAACTGGCGTACAAGCATCGGTTGATGGTTCAGCAAATCAATGCCAGCAAGGGGCGATATGCGGTGGCTCGATACCGAAAAACGCCACCATGCGAGGCCCAATTAGGTTGCTGTTTCGGTTGACGCAGATTAATTTTCTTCATCAATTTATTTTAATCGCTGGTTTGATCGGCATGGGACCTCGATTTGATCCAAAGGGATGGATTCATTGGCCGGACAGTGAAGAGCTGTCGATTGAATTCATGAGGCTGCTGGGAGCGGCTCAAGAAGGCGGTTCGACCATTTCCGAATGTTTCCTTGCCGCTAGCCGGATAGATCCCAAGGACGAGGACTCCTGGTATAAGGAATGGAAAAGGCTGGCCGATGCCAGCAATTTGCGTGGCAGTATCGCTGCCAACCGCGGCTATTTGCTGACGGCACAAAGTAACTGGCTTCGAGCCATCAATTACTATCAAGCAGCCGGGTTTCATTTCGATTCTGCCGACAAAAGGCAGCTGGACCTGCTTGCAAGCATGCAGACATGCGCCCGCCGCTACATCGAACGTTTGACGCCTGCTGGTGAGGTGGTCGAGATTCCCTGGCTGGATGGCCATCCATTGGAAGGTTATTTTTTGTCAGCCCCGGCCGCTTCGAATCGAACGCCTGTCGTCATTTGCATGGGCGAACCTGGACACCCAAAGGAGGAGTTTCTCTACAAGACGCGCTATGCCCGCAATCGAGGAATGTCACTGCTAGCCGTGGATCTTGGCACCGGCGTCCGATTCGAGAAAATAGTTGGCCGTACGGATCTCGAGATGGCCGTCGGCCACGTGATGGACTATCTCACAACAAGGTGCGACGTCGATGAACGCAGGATAGCAATTCTCGGAGACGGCTCGGGCTCTTCTTTTGTCGCGCGTGGCGTCGCTCTCGACCCGCGTTTCGCTGCCGCGGTCTGTGACGGCGGAATCTGGGACCTGCATGAGCGTACCTTCTTGATGAAGCGTATCTCGTCGTGCGGTGCGGGCATTGTCGCAGGAAACGCCTACAGCAGGCTGGCGCAAAAGCTCAGATGCCCGGTCCTGATCACCTTCGGCGAGCACGGCTGGCTTGAGGCGGACCACGTGACCAGTCTGTTCCACCAGCTCAAGGGGAATTATCGGGACATCACGCTGAAAATTTTCAAGGGCTCGGAAACCGCTGCTTCGCAAGGACACTCCGATAACCCGACGCTTGCCAACGAGTTCATTTTTGACTGGCTAGCCGACCGCCTGGGGATCGATATCTCCCAAACTCTTCATAGGCGCGCCCAAGTTTCATAGGCTCGCCCAAGTGTGAGCGCCAACTTCAGATATCCATCGCAACCTTCAGACAGGCCTTCTCAAGACGATCCTTGAGTAATGCCAGTTTGCCGGTGAGCTCAGTAAGTTCGCGGTCGCCGAATTCCGCAAAGATAAATTCGTTCAGGGCCTCCTGCTGGGAAGCCAAACTCGCGATGTGCTTATAGGTCTTGTCCGTGAGCGACATCTGCACAATTCTTCCGTCGTCCTCCGACGTCTTTCGGCGCATGAAGCCTTTTTTCTCGAGCATTTTCGACTGGGTTGTGACGAATGACGGGTCAACGTGAAGCATCTTTGACACGACCTTTACCGGAACGCCCTCACCCTGGTCCAGATCCGCCAGGGCCATCAGGATCATCCATTGCGGGCCGCTGATGCCGAGGGTCTTTGCCCAGAAATAGCGAATCTCCTGAAGGTGCACGTTGATTGAGACGATCTCCCATGCAAACCGCCGGACGATGTCCTGATTCTTCGCTGCAAGCTCATTCGAGGCAGCACGCTTCGCCTCGCCGGGTGAACTCACTCCCTTTTTGCCTGCCTTTTTGAGGGTTCGTCTCATAGCCTGTTTTACCCAGTCCGGTGATGAAGCAACTTAAATGATTCAATAACAATATCATCCGATTAGTCCATCCAATGGGGCCACCCTCGTCGAACAGATCAGAAATTCCAGGTGTTGCCACGGGGACACAGTCGGTGAGGATAACGATTGCTGAGCTAATAAAGTATTTTGCTTACATGAGTTGCGCATGCATAGTTCCGGAGACGGCGGAGGGGGGTCCTCGATCGTCCCGTTGCAGGTGGTTCGCTTAAATCCCTCGCGTTGATGCGGGTGGTCCGAAGACGCGAAACGACTGAGCGGTTTTTGAGGGAGTAAGGGAACCAGCCCTTGGGGTGTTTCACCCAACGGATCCGGAACCTCCCTAAGCGCAACTTGGAGGCTAATATTATGAAGATGGTTAAGAGCCTTATCCTCGGCTCGGCGGCGGGTCTTCTCGCCATGAGCGGGACACAGGCAGCTGATCTTCCCGTCAAGGCCAAACCGGTCGAGTACGTGAGGATCTGCTCCCTCTATGGTGCCGGTTTCTTCTACATTCCTGGCACCGACACCTGCCTCAAGCTCGGTGGTTATCTGCGCGTTGACACCACGTTCAACGGGGGAATCTACAACGCACCGGCGTGGTCTGGTGATGCCGGCCAGCGCAATCGCTACTTCGACTATTTCGCCGCCCGTTCCCGTATGGCGCTGACGGTTGATACCCGCACCGCCACTGAATATGGCGTCGTCCGCACCTTCGCTCAGGGCGACTTCCAGTTCGAGACGTTGGGCAACAACTCGTTCAACCCGACGGTGCTTGGCGCTGCAGGCACCAGTGCTGGCCTGCTTCACACCCCCGGCGGCGGCTATGTCGCGGTCGAGTTCGCGTTCATCCAGTTCGCTGGCTTCACCTTCGGTAAGTCTGCGTCGGCCTATGCGACGCCGTGGCATGGTTACCCGGGCAACAACACCTCGTTCCTGCTCGGCGGTCATGACACCGTCACCGGCGTGAACAACATCCAGTACAGCGCCCAGTTCGGCAACGGCGTGTCGGGCACGATCGGCCTCGATGATCCGACCGTGTTCAACCGTACCGCAGTGTATAACCTATCGACCGGTCTCAGTGCGGTCGGCACGACGGGCAACGCTTATGCTGGCGTGCATGCTCCCGACGTCGTTGGTAACATCCGCGTCGATCAGGCCTGGGGTCTGTTCCAGTTCTCGGCGGCGGCGCATGAAGTCAACGGATCTTACAACGTCCTGGCCCCCGCCACTGCGTTTCCGACTAACATCTCGGAAATCAGCGGACACCCCGGGACCAAGTGGGGCGGTTCGGTGATGGCTGCCTTGCAGATCAAGAACATCCCGACCGGTGCCGGCGACGACATCAAGATGGACGCGTCCTTCGCAAGGGGTGACACGAAGAACGTGATCTCCACCAGCGCAACTTCGCCGAACTTCGCGATGTTCGGCGGCAGCAGCGTCGGCATCCCCGGCGTCTACCAGACCGTTGGTTTTGGTGCGACCACGGACGCGGTCTATCTTCCGGTCTTGTTCGGCGGCACTGGCGACCTCAAGCTCACGGACTCTTGGGGTGTCCGTGGTGCGTTCAACCACAACTGGGATCCCTACTGGTCGTCGAGCCTGTTCGGCAGCTGGTCCTCTGTTCGCTATAGAGGCAGTGTCGGAGACCTCGCCACTGCAAAAGGTCAATATTGCTTCGCCTACGCAAGAATCGCGCTTGGTCAGGGCCTGACCTACACCTGCAACCCGGACTACGACGTCTCGCAGATCGGCGTGGTCACCCGCTGGACTCCCGTCAAGAACCTGACGTTCTCGGCTGAAGTCATGTGGTTCCACCTCGACCAGAAATTCTCTGGTTTCGCTGCTCTCACCCCGACTCCTCCGAAGCCAATTGCGCTTTACGAGTTCAAGAACCAGGACACCGTCTCCCTCAACGTTCGCGTTCAGCGTAACTTCTGATGATCGTTGCCCTCCCGCAGCGATAAATGTCTGAAGGTAAACCCCTGGCTGGAGTTCTGATTCAACCGAGTTGAATCAGACTCCAGCGTTATCTTTTGATCGAGCATGATCTCCGGGCAAACGCTTCGCGTTTGTCCCGAGGGAAAACCGGTTTCCACTTTTCCGGATCATGCTCTGGAAACAGCCGGGGACTCATTAGTGAAACCTGCAAACCCCTGCGTAATGCAATTCAATATCGGCGCCGATTTGCGACAAAGACTTATTTACTCACATATCTTAGTCATGTATTATACGCTTTAGGTAGCCGGCAAATTGTTTGACGGCCTCTTAGTCTCAAGGAGACGCATACCTACTTTATGTTAGACCTCCGAAACCTCCGGCAATGCCCTGCCGGAGGTTTTTAATTTTGACGGCCTGGTTTTAGGTGGCATTGCCCGATGAATTGCTGGAGCTGTCGCTTGACGACGAACTGTCGCTCTTCCTGGGCGATGGCAGCGGCTGGCCGCGAGCCTGACCTTGTTCGGCCTTTGGGATCGCTTGCGCTCACGGTTTGCGGCGGACCCTAACAGGTCGCCATCACGGCGCGATCTGACGATCTGCATCGCGCCATCACCGACATTGTCGAGAACGCCATCAGGTTCGGCGCGCATCGCCGATGCGGCCGATCTGCCTGCCATAGCTACCGACATCGGACAGCACCTCCTGCTCGACGTCAGGGGCGCTCGATTGGCCAAGCTTGATATTGATCACGCCCAATTGGCTTCCACTCGGACTGAAGAATGCGGTCCATGATTTGATCGACTTAACGACGTCTCCGGAAAGCGGCATTTAAACGTCGCCATTCAATCCCTGTTCCAGCAGTTCGGTCCGCGGCGCGTAAAATTAAGGCTTCTTTCAGGTTTGATTAAGGCCCCGTTAATCACAGAAAATTGTTGCCTTCCAGCAGGTTAGGAACTCACTGAGTGTGGCCGATGAGTGACAGCTTTTTAGACAAAAGCTGTCTAAGTCCGCGCCATGGATGGAGCCGAGACGCGGCGCCTCTCAAAAATGATCTTGGAGAATAAAACTAATGAAGAAGTTTCTACTCGGTACTGTGGCCTTCGTCGCTCTCGGCGCGACCGTGCCAGCACTCGCAGCCGATCTGGCGGCTCGCCCCGCCTACACCAAGGCTCCTGCCTATATGGCGCCGATCTACAACTGGACCGGTTTCTACATCGGCGGTCACGTCGGCGGCGCTTTCAGCGGCAACAACGGTTTCGCCGGCACCACCAACAACGGCAACAACGGCCGCTTCCTCGGCGGTCTGCAGGTCGGCGCTGACTACCAGTTCGCTCCGAACTGGGTCCTCGGTATCGAAGGTCAGTACAGCTGGCTCGGCAACAACAACAACGGCGTTGCCTTTACCGGCCTCGGCACCGGTTACGTCTACACCAACAACCAGCGTGGCCTCGGTTCGGTGACCGGCCGCATCGGCTACACCTGGGGTCCGGCTCTGCTGTACGTCAAGGGCGGCTATGCCTACTCCGACTACAGCGAGTCTTTGACGTTCAACGGCGCGCCCCAGGTATTCGCGCTCAACAGCAGCCATCACGATGGCTACACCGTCGGCGCCGGTCTGGAATACATGTTCGCCCAGAACTGGTCGGCCAAGGTCGAGTATCAGTACTACGACTTCGGCAAGACCAGCTTTGTGACGCCGGCCGTCCTCACGGCTTTCGGCAGCACCCGCAACGACGAGCATACTGTGAAGGCCGGCCTGAACTATCGCTTCAATTGGGGTGGCCCGGTGGTCGCGAAGTACTGATCCGCGTCAATCAAACTCGGAAAAGGCCGGCTTTACGCCGGCCTTTTTTGTTTTTCACCGCGCAAAAATTGCGGAAATCGTTCAAATTTTCCCGATTTTGTTAACCGGGTAACGCGATACTGCCGCCCAACGATTCATCCTGACGGATTTAGCGGGCGGGGACAGCATGGCGGGGCGATTTACGATCGGTAAACTTGGTTCGCCCTTAAGGTTTCTGCGCCCGCAGTGGGGCGTCAGGGGCAGCCTGTTTGCCGCCTTCGCCGTGATCGCAGGCATGGCCATCGTCATCAGCGCCGGTGCCGGCATGGTGCTGGGACATCTCGGTGGGTCGATCCTCGATCTGAGCGGACGGGACATTCCCCGTCTCGCGGCCAGCCTGCAGCTTTCCGCCCAGAGCGCAAGCCTGGCCAGTCAGGGGCCGACGCTGCTGGCCTCGCGCAGCGAGGAGTCGCTGAACGAACGCGCCAAGAAAATGAAGGAAACCCAGGCGGTCACGCTCGAGAAGCTCGGCGAGATCATCGAACTCGGCGCCGACCAGGCGGTCGTCGCCGCGCTCAGCGAAACCGTGAACAACATCGACGAAACCATCAAAAGCCTGGTCGCGGCGGCCCGCGAAAGGTTGGAGGCCGCGGCCCAGCATGAGAAGCAATATGGCGCGCTGCGCAACGCGCAGGCGAGCTTCGTTGCCGCCGCCAGCCCTGCGATGATGGACGCCCAAACCCAGATCAATGCCATCCTCGGCTCCGCCAATCTTTCCCAGGACGACGCGGCACAGGCCGCGCGGACGGTCGACCAGCTCGGCAATGTCATCGCCGGCGGCAATCTGATGGCCGCCGAGATGATCGCCGCGCTCTCGGCTGGCAGCAGCGACACGCTGGATACAATCGAGAAGGAATTCAAGGCCACGCAAGCGCACGTCACATCGAACCTCGATTTGCTGCCTAAAAACTCCGGAACAACGGCGCTCCGAGACGCCGCACTGAGACTGCTGGCGCTGGGCGAGGGCAAGACCGGTGTCTTTAAACTTCGACAGAAGGAACTGGACGCCAACGATTACGGCCAGATCATTCTCGACGAAACCCGCAAGCTCAATGTCGGTCTCGGCATCAGCGTCCAGCAACTCGTGAATGGCGTACAGAGCGAGACCGACGCCTCGACCTGGCAGGCGCGCAAGGAGATTTCGCTGGCGACCACGGTGATGCTTGCGCTTGGCGGCCTCACCCTGATCGGATCCGTGCTGTTCGTCTGGCTCTATGTCGGCGGCAGCATCCTGCGCCGGCTCGGCAGTCTGCAACGCTCGATGCAGCTTCTGTCCAGTGGCGATCTCGAGTCGGAAATCTATCGCTCGAGCCAGCGCGACGAGATCGCGGCGATGGCGAATTCGCTGCAGGTTTTCCGCGAGAGCATGATCGAGGCCCGCGCGCTGAGCGCCGATCAGGACAAGGACCGCATGGCCAAGGCCGAACGCGCCTCCCGCATGGAGGCCCGCATTGTCGAATTCGAAGCTACCGTCCGCGCCGCGCTGGACAGCCTGCAGAAATCGGCCAATTCCATGCAGACCACGGCGCAAAGCATGTCGTCGACCGCCGATCAATCCAGTGCGCTGGTGAGCGCCGTGGCGTCCGCCGCCGAGGAAACCTCTGCCAACGTCCAGACGGTGTCCTCGGGCACCGAGGAACTGTCGTCATCGATTTCCGAAATCGGCCGCCAGGTGATTGCTTCGTCGCAAATTGCCCGCAAGGCCGTCGATGAGGCCGGCCAGACCGACGCCACCATGCAGGGACTTGCCGAAAACGCCAGCCGCATCAGCGTCGTGGTCGACCTGATTCAGGTGATTGCGTCGCAGACCAACCTGCTTGCGCTCAACGCCACCATTGAAGCCGCGCGTGCCGGCGAAGCCGGGAGGGGCTTTGCGGTGGTCGCCTCCGAGGTGAAGAGCCTCGCCAACCAGACCGCGAAGGCCACCGAGGAAATTCGCGCGCAAATCGCCAGCATGCAGCAGGTGACGACATCGGCGGTCGGCGCTATCCGAAACATCGGCCACACCATCGGCGAGATCAACGACGTGACCACCGCGATTGCGGCGGCGGTCGAAGAGCAGGGCGCGGCGACACGGGAGATCGCCCGCAACATTCAGCACGCCGCCGGCGGCACCAGCGAGGTTTCCAGCAACATTGTCGGCGTCAGCACCGCCTCTGCCGAAGCCGGATCGGCCGCCAGCGAGGTGCTGAGCGCGTCCGGCGCGCTGCGCCGCGAAGCCGACGTCCTGCGTTCGGAAATCGACGCCTTCCTCAGCAATATCCGGGTAGCCTAAACCTCGTCATTCCGGGGCTATGCGAAGCATAGAACCCGGAATCTCGAGATTCCGGGTCTGGTGCTAACCGCACCATCCCGGAATGACGGCCCAAATCAACCAGCCCTGTGTTTTGCCCAAAAGCCGCATCTGTATTTTCGGCTGGCGCCATGCTGATTGTGCGGCTAAGCCCATACCAACAATTTGCGACACGAAACGATGCATTCAAAAACAGACACGATTCAGTCCTCGGTCGAGGCGCTGCGGTACCCTTGGGAAAATCATCCCGGCCCCGACCAGGTCGTCGAGGTGATGCCTGGCGTATTGTGGGTCCGGCTCAAGCTGCCGTTCCGCCTCAACCATGTGAACATCTATCTGCTCGCCGACGGCGACGGCTGGGCGATGGTGGATTCCGGATTCGGCAACGAGGAGTCGATCGCGGCCTGGACCGCGCTGTTCGAGGGCCCGCTGGCTCACGTCAAGATCACACGGTTGATCGTGACCCATTCGCATCCCGATCACGTCGGTCTGGCCGGATGGGTCGTCGAGCGCTTCAACTGTCCGCTCCAGATGTCGCAGGTCGAGTATCTGCAGTCGGTCTATCACCAGAACCGCGGCACCGAAGAGCGCAGAAACGCGCAGCGCCTGTTCTTCCGGCGTCACGGCATGGACGAAAACCTGACCGACAAATTGCTCGGCCGTGGCCAGGATTATTTGAAGCGGGTTTCGATCCTGCCGCCGTCCTATCGCCGCATCTCGCATGGCGACGAAATTTCCATCGGCACGCGGCGCTTCAAGGTCATTACCGGCGGCGGCCATGCGCTCGACCAGGTAATGCTGTATTGTGCCGCCGACAAACTGTTCCTGGCGGCCGATCAGGTGCTGAGCAAGATTTCGCCCAACGTCAGCGTATGGGCGGTCGAGCCCGATCAGAACTCGCTCGGCGAATACCTGGCCTCACTGGCGAGCCTGACCACCACGCTGCCCTATGACGTCATCGTGCTGCCCGGCCACGGCGTGCCGTTTTACGGATTGAAGACGCGCATCAAGCAATTGGCCGACCATCATGAGGATCGATGCAGACTGATCGCCGAGGCGTGCCGGGAAACCTCGAAAACATCCAAGGAACTGGTCCCCGTGGTGTTCCACAAGCACGTGCTCGACGTGCACCAGATGGGCTTCGCCGCCGGCGAGCTGATCGCCCATGTCAATTATATGCTGGTCGAAGGGCGTCTGACCGCCGAGGAAGCCGACGGCGTACTCCGCTTCACGACAACCTGACTATCAAGCAACCCGGCCCCCTGCTCTTGGGGCTTGCAGAGACCCGATTCCGGCTCGACATCAATCCTTGAAACGCTCTAAAAAGGCTAAAGGCTTAAGCCGCTCCGATCTCAGGTTCTGTTCCAGGTTTTGCGATGGATTACAGCAAGTTCTTCAGTGCCGCCCTCAGCCGCCTGCATGACGAGCGGCGCTACCGGGTTTTCGCCGATCTCGAGCGGATCGCGGGCCGGTTCCCCCACGCGGTGTGGCATTCCCCGAAGGGGCCGCGCAATGTCGTGATCTGGTGCTCCAACGACTATCTCGGAATGGGGCAGCATCCCAAAGTGATCGGCGCCATGGTCGAGACCGCGACCCGGGTCGGCACCGGCGCCGGCGGCACCCGCAACATCGCGGGCACCCATCACCCCCTCGTGCAGCTCGAGCAGGAACTGGCCGATCTGCATGGCAAGGAAGCGGCGCTGTTGTTCACCTCGGGCTACGTCTCGAACCAGACCGGCATTGCGACCATCGGCAAGCTCATTCCGAATTGCCTGATCCTGTCGGATGCGCTCAATCACAATTCGATGATCGAGGGCATCCGCCAGTCCGGCTGCGAGCGCCAGGTGTTTCGCCACAGCGACATGGCGCATCTCGAGGAACTGCTGCGCGCCGCAGGGCCCGACCGCCCAAAACTGATCGCCTGCGAGAGCCTGTATTCGATGGACGGCGATATCGCGCCGCTGGCGAAGATCTGCGATCTCGCCGAGCGCCATGGCGCGATGACCTATGTCGACGAGGTTCACGCCGTCGGCATGTACGGTCCGCGCGGCGGCGGCATCGCCGAGCGCGACGGTGTCATGCACCGCATCGATATTCTGGAAGGCACGCTGGCCAAGGCGTTCGGTTGCCTCGGCGGCTATATCGCCGGAAGCTCTGACATTATCGATGCCGTCCGTTCCTACGCGCCCGGCTTTATCTTCACGACCTCGCTGCCGCCCGCGATCTGTTCTGCCGCGACCGCCGCGATCCGCCACCTCAAAACCTCGACCTGGGAGCGCGAGCGCCACCAGGATCGCGCCGCCCGCGTCAAGGCGATCCTGACTGCCGCAGGGCTGCCGGTGATGTCGAGCGACACCCATATCGTGCCGCTGTTCGTCGGCGATCCCGAACACTGCAAGCGGGCCTGCGACATCCTGCTGGATGAGCACAATATCTACATCCAGCCGATCAACTATCCGACCGTCGCCAAGGGCACCGAACGGCTGCGGATCACGCCTTCGCCCTACCACGATGACGGGTTG
>Ga0209331_1000615_pt1 | contig 12690 bp, 10 predicted proteins | sample JacPinW_OM3H0_M3_FD_187971 | JGI IMG/M metagenome (GOLD analysis project Ga0209331, IMG submission 187971) | Forest soil microbial communities from Algoma, Ontario, Canada - Jack Pine, Ontario site 1_JW_OM3H0_M3 (SPAdes) (version 2) | ecosystem: Environmental > Terrestrial > Soil > Boreal... | reverse complement strand
TGTCCGAGCAGTACTGGGCCTTGGACGTGGACTTGGTTTACCGGTGCTGGCGGAAGGCGTCGAGACCGACGCTGAACTTCAGTTCCTGCAGGACGAACGTTGCGATGAGGTGCAGGGCTATCTGATCGGACGCCCGGCCGCCATCGGTAGCTTCCGCAATTTAACGCATGCGGACGTTGTATTGGACGCGAGCGACGATCTTCCAGTGTCGCGAGCAAAAAGCGCCTGAGAACGGAATTTGGATGCTACGAAACGCGAAGATTTGATCGTGAATGCGACCGTCGCCATCCTTCAAAACGATATCTGCTCTACCCCAATAAACGGACATCGTGCAGCGCAGGCGCTACGTCGGAAAAGTGCCAAACCCGGACGCCGCCGGTCGTTCGACAATCGATAAAAGAGAGGTATGGATTGTAGGCCAGTCATTTTTAGTTAGAGTGGAGTTCGCATCGTGCGAGCCACGAGCCTGTCAGGCGGGAACAGGCGCGTCCTGTTCGATGAGCTTGCGCTCCTTCAGCTCCCCCCAGAACTCCGCCGGGATCTTGACCTGCATGGAGCTGTAGTCAGCGACAATCTGCTGCTCGCTGGCGGCGCCGACAACCAGGGCCGAGGCGATATCCGGCGTTGCGGAGAATTGCAGCGCCGCCGTCCGGAGATCGACGCCGTGCCGTCCCGCTACCCCGCGCAGCTTTTCGCGCTTTTCGATGATCGGCTGCGGGATCCTGTAATTTTCCTTGCCGTAATTGTAGCGCTGACTGCCGCTGATGAAGCCGGCGTTGAGCGACGAACCCACCACGAATGAAACGCCTTTGGCGCGCGCTGCCGGGAAAACATGGTGGAGCGCGTTCTCGTGGTCGATCAGCGAATATTGCGAGGCCAGCAGACAGACATCCGGGTCTGCGACGTCCAACAGCTTCATGATCGGTTCCGGCCTGTTCACGCCGAGGCCCCAGCCCTTGATGATCCCTTCCTCGCGCATCCGCGTGAGAGCAGCGAAGGCGCCCTTGCGCGCAATCTCGAATTGCTCCTCCCAAGACGTGTGCAGATAGGGATTGTCGGGTGAGAGGTCATGCACGAAGACGATATCGAGCGCATCAAGACCGAGCCGTTGCAAACTGTCCTCAATCGAGCGCTTCACGCCATCCGCCGTGTAGTCGAAGACCATGTTGTTCGGAGACGGCGTGAAGGGGAAATACTCCTTGGCGTTATTCTGCCGCGACGCCTTGAGCAGCTTCCCCACCTTGGACGAGAGGACATAGTGGCTGCGGTCCTTGGTGTGGAGGAAATTGCCGAACCGGCGCTCGCAGAGGCCGAGGCCATACCAGGGCGAGGTGTCGTAGTAGCGGACACCCGCGCTCCACGCTGCTTCGAGCGTGGCATAGGCGTCCTTTTCCGTGATGACCGCGAACTCATTACCAAGTGGCACGCCGCCCAGGCCGAAGCGGACCGGGGGCTTGTAGTGTTGTTCCGACGTGGTTGTTTGCATGCTGGTTTGCCCTTTTGTCTGCGCGGCGGCTGAAATGCCCGGCAAGGTAACGGCTGCCGCGACTGCCGAGCCCTGAATGGCCAAGCCGAGGAAATCTCGGCGGCTGTGCGGGAGCGTTGCAGTCTTCGGTGTTTTCAACATTCTGTTCTCCCAACGTCATTACGTGACGCGACTTCAGGCGGGGTCCAGGCCCTGCGATTTGCGCCAACCCTCTGCTGGGCTCGGCCGATCGATCCCGAGCTGCGCCGCGATGCCAGAACGGTATCGCCAACATGTATTCCAAGGGCGGCTCGAAGAGGTGGTCGGCCGGCGATCAGTTGAGGGGGCCAGTACTTGGCGAACCAGTCGTCTGCGCAATCGCCACCGAAGTGTCGACCAGTGCCAGCAACGCTATCGTCGTGATCAACTTTCCCATGATGGGTCTCCGAGTGGGGGGCCGCGCACGATCATGGTAACGGGAAGCTCGATCACAAGGTGCGGCAAACCTCACGTTTTGTTCAGACGCTCCAGCACCGGGCGCACCGGCGATGCCTCGCGGCTCTTTTTGCTTTTACGGGCAAGCCAACTCGGCCACCGCCGAGCTTGCTTGAGCACCGCCGATGCCGCCGACGTGCATCGCACCGCCGCCGAGCGCGGCGGCGAAGGCCGGGGTTGCATCTATTTTCCTCAATGAGCGGACATCATCAATTCGACCCGTCACGTCCGCAAGGTGCCATCTCCGGACTCAGCTAGCGGACCATGCTCAAAGGAATCGAATAGCCGATCAGCCAAGGTGGTGGACTTTCTGAAGACCGTAAACCGGTGTGGGAATGCCTTCCATTCGCGCCTTCAACTGGAGGGACAGAAACTGCGAGTAGTGGCGTGACTGGTGCAGGTTACCGCCATGGAACCAAAGCGCCTCCTGCTGTGTCGGCTTCCACATATTTCGCTGCTCGCCTTCCCATGGGCCCGGGTCTTTGGTCGTATTCGAGCCCAGTCCCCAGACCTTGCCTACCTTGTTAGCCACCTCCCTGGAGATCAGGTCCGCAGCCCAACCGTTCATCGAACCGTAGCCGGTGGCGTAAACGACGAGATCGGCCGGCAACTCGGTCCCGTCGCTCAAGATGACGGAATGTTCCGTGAGGTTTTTGACATCGACGCCGCTCTTCAGTTTGATGCTTCCATTGGCGATCAGTTCCGAAGCACCAACATCGATGTAGTATCCGGACCCGCGTCGTAGGTATTTCATGAACAGACCAGAGTCGTCGTCACCATAATCGAGCAGGAAGCCTGCCTTCTCGAGACGTTTGTAGAAATCGGCGTCGCGTTCCCTGATCGCGTTGTAAACTGGGATCTGGAACTCGTGCAGAATCTTGTACGGCAGCGAGGCAAAGATCAGGTCGGCTTTGGCCGTCGTCATCCCAGTTTGGACCGCCTGTTCGGAGTAAAGCGAGGCCAATCCCAGCTCCATCAGCGAGTCCGATCTCACAATATGGGTCGTCGAGCGTTGAACCATCGTGACGTCTGTTCCAGCTTCCCAAAGCGCGGCACAAATATCGTGGGCGGAGTTGTTTGAGCCGATCACAACGGCTTTCTTGTTTTTGTATTTGTCCGGCCCCGGATGCTGCGACGAATGGTGCTGATCGCCCTTAAAAGTATCCATGCCTTCGAATTTCGGCATGCTGGGCTTAGCTGACATTCCCGTCGCAAGCACGAGCTGTTTTGGTTTGAGGACGATCTCCTTGCCGTCGCGCTCCACAACAACGGTCCACTCGCGGTTCTTCTCGTCGTAGGATGCCTTCTTGCACTCGGTTGAGCCCCAGTAATTGAGCTCCATCACCATTGTATACATTTCGAGCCAGTCGCCGATCTTGTCTTTCGGAGAGAAGACCGGCCAGTTCCGGGGAAAGGGCAGATAGGGCAGATGATCATACCAAACCGGATCGTGCAGGCAGAGCGATTTGTAACGCTTACGCCAGCTGTCGCCAGGCCTTTCGTTTTTTTCGATGATGATCGTCGGCACATCGAGCTGGCGCAGCCGAGCTGCGAGTGCGATACCGCCCTGACCGCCACCAACGATGACGCAATAGGGCTGACGCGAGTAGCCGAGTTCAGCAGCTTCCGCCTCGCGTTCTTCCTTCCACGTTTTTCGATTGCGTTCGGCGCCGTGTTTGGCTCCCATGGGACGGTCAAAGCCAAGCGGTTCTTCGTGCCCCTTGAGTTCGCTCATGGTCGTCAGTAACGTCCATATCCGGCCGTCCTTCAGACGCATGTGGCCAAAGCCGCGGGCGACCTCGGTTTCGAATTGTATCCAGCTCTCTGTAATTCCATCCGCTTCAGAAGCATCCTCACCGTCCGCAATTTTCCAGTTCGATGGCTTCGTATCGGCGAGCCGCGCCTTGAGCATGTCGCGAACCTGTTCCTTGCCCTCCATGGTCTTGATGTTCCAGGTGAAGATCACGAGGTCGCGCCAGTAGCAGTCCGCCTGAAAGAGCTCGACGGCGTGTTCCACCTCGCCGGCGGACAATGCCTTGTCGAGCGCGTTGAGCAAATCAGACACTTTTCCGTTCGGGGCCTTGTCGAGCATGATGATGTCCTCCCTAGTGCCGATGGCGAAAGCCTTTGCTCTTTTCTTCGTTCCGGCGAGCTGAAGCCGAGGCGCCGACGAAAGCGATGAGCTCGCGCGGTGTCATTCGAGCTTCCAGAATACATTTAAATTCTAGCACTTTGCGGCGAAGAGGCGAGCCAGAAACGGCCCAATCGGGGCTAGGCCCAATGGTCGAGATGGGTCAAAGGCCGTAGTCTTGGCGCCTCAAAGTGACGTCAGCCTTGGCTCGAATAGCGGACATTGTTCGACGCGATCGACAAGTCGGAAAGTTGCCTCAACCCCTGCGGCTGGCTTGCCGGTGGAACAGCTCTGTCCGCTGATTTGCCCGACGGGCAGTTTGGGGATCCCGGTGTCCAGCCCCCTTTGCAAAAATATTCTGCTTCGCCGCAGACCCAAATCAAATTTATAACTCGCGCCGTTCCGTCCCCGAGGAGGGGCGTTGGCCATCGTCACGAACGTTGGGGCGGGATGCGGTGGACGCGGCAGCGTCGGGCGCGCGAGGTGATGGCAGGGCGGGTTTTCCCGTGAGCGATCACTGGGCGCGCTGACGAGAGATGCTTAGCTCGCGGACGGCGAAGTCGTGTGGTCCTGACGCCTCGACGCCGGCGTCAAGCCTGCGGAGGCAAAGTCGGCCCAACCGGGTCTGACGAGCCATATTCGCAGGCGACGGTGACAAACAAGCCCGATCACCGGGGAGAGCACGAAGGAAGCCGTTAAAACCATTGCGTGCGGGAATGCCGGGTGAATCCGGTGGACCTGTGGTGACTAACCTCGTGTGCTTTCTACACATTGCACGCGAGGCTGCGGGTGCGGCGGGCACCCGGCATTCCCCACGCCCGCTGTTTTCTAAGGGCGTATCGTTCAAGCACAACTCGGGCGCATCGCGCCGGGAATGCGGAGACGTGTCTTGACGTCATTGCGAGGAGCGAAGCGATGAAGCAATCCATTCTCGCCTTTGTCCTGGCTATGGATTGCTTCGCGGAGCCTGTCATCGGGCGCGCATTCGCGCGACCCGTTGGCTCGCAATGACGATTTCGAAACTTTCTGGGCTATTTGAAATTAAAGTTGGTGTGTGTGTGCGAAGCGCTCCTTAAGCCAGCCCCGCCAAACGCCCTCGTCATGCCCGGCCTTGTGCCGGGCATCCACGTCTTACTTTCCTTGCCGCCGCAAAGACGTGGATGGCCGGGACAAGCCCGGCCGTGACGGCAAAAGAGAATCAAAACGCCGTGTACCCGCCGTCGATCACAAAGCAATCGGCGGTGTGATAGGACGATGCCTTGCTCATGAGGTAGACGGCGATGCCGCCGAAATCGCTGGGTTCCCCGAACCGCCGCATCGGAATCCGCGGCATTACGGCGCCTACGAATTTTTCATTGGCCATGAAGTTGGCTGTCATGTCGCTTTTGATCCAGCCGGGCAGGATGGCGTTGGCGGTGACGCCCTGACGCGCCAGTTCGACCGCGAGTGCGCGGACCAGCGCGTTGATGGCGGCCTTGGTCGCGGCGTAGTGCTCGTTGCGCGCGGTGCCGAACAGCGATGCAAGGCTCGAGGTCGCGACCAGCCGGCCGAAGGGATCGCCTGATGTTGCGCGTTCGGTCATGTGGCGCGCCGCCGCCTGAAACACATGGAATACGCCATCGAGATTGGTAGCGAACATGGTCCGCCATTGTTCTTCGGTGCGGTCGATGAAGGCGTGCCGCCCGCCGCCGCCAATGCCGGCATTGGCGAAGCAGCCGTCGACCCGGCCGAACCTCTCGAGCGTGGCGGCCATCGCTGATTTGACCGAGGCGGAATCGCTGACGTCGCAGACGCCGGTGTGTACCTTGCCGGAGCAGCCGGCCATGGTTGCCGCCGCGTTTCTATTCTTCTCGGCGTTGCGGCCCCAGATTGAGACGTTGCACCCGGCAGCGGCCAGGGCCTGCGCGATGCCGAGACCGATGCCGCCGTTACCGCCGGTGATGATGGCCACGCGGCCGGTCAGGTCGAAGATGCTCATGGGTGTTTCCATTTGGTTTGGCGCGCGTTGGGCCGTGCGTCGGATGGTGGGCAGATGTTCTTCTACCAACCATGGACAAGCTGCCCTTAAAAATCAAATATGGCTTGAGAGATTGAAACCCTCTGCACCGCGCAGGAAACAGCGCGGGCTACATTTACGAGGAAACAGATGCAGTTCAAACACGTCACGCTCGATATCGACGGCCCGGTCGCCATCCTGAAGCTCGACCATCAGGAGGTGATGAATGCGGTCTCGATCGATATGCTGGGCGGTCTCGGCGAGGCGCTCGACGCCATCGACGAGAAGAAGGCCGAGGTACGCTGCCTGGTCATCACAGGCGCCGGACGCGCGTTTTGCACCGGCGCCAATCTGCAGGGCCGCAACAACCAGAAGCCGGGCAAAAGCAACGCCGGCGCGGCGCTGGAAACCGCGTTCCATCCGTTCCTGCGGCGTCTGCGCAGCCTGCATTGCCCGATCGTCACCTCCGTCAACGGACCTGCCGCCGGCGCCGGCATGAGCTTCGCGCTGATGGGCGACATGATCCTGTGCGCGCGCTCGTCCTATTTCCTGCAGGCCTTCCGCCGCATCGGCCTGGTGCCGGACTGCGGATCGACCTGGCTGTTGCCGCGCCTGATCGGCAAGGCACGCTCGGTGGAACTGTCGCTGATGGGCGAACGGCTTCCGGCCGAGAAGGCGCTGGAATGGGGTCTCGTCAATCGCGTCTATGACGACGCGGCCCTCATGGACGAGACCATGAAGCTCGCGCACGAGTTGGCGAACGGTCCGACCGTCGCGCTGTCGCTGATCCGCAAATTGTACTGGGACAGTCCGGACAATTCGTTTGAGGATCAACTCAACCTTGAATTCGAGTCGCAGCGGATTGCGGGCACGACGGAAGATTTCAAGGAGGGTGTCACCGCGTTCCTGGAAAAGCGCCCGGCGAAGTTCAAAGGCAAATGATCGAAGAGCAACTCGGACGTTGGGTAGCCTCCTGGTGCGCGGGCGCGATCGGCGTAGCCAATTCACTCAGGCTTTCCGGCGGCGCTAGCCAAGAGACCTGGTCGTTCGACATCATGCATCCCGATGGCCTTATCGGCGCGATCCTGCGACGCGCGCCGCCGGGCTATGGCGCGTCGCCGACGCGGGCGGCCGGGCTCGATGCTGAGGCTACGCTGATGCAGTTGGCTCATGACGCCGGCTTGCCGTCGCCACGCGTGATGCATGTGCTTACGCCGCAGGACGAACTCGGCACCGGCTTCATCATGCAGCGGGTCGAAGGCGAAACTATCGCGCGCAAGATCCTGCGCGACGCGCAGTTTGCAAAGGCGCGGCCGATCCTGGCGCGGCAGCTTGGCAAGGTTGCCGCCGGCATCCACAGCTTGCCCGCGTCGAAACTGCCAAAACTTCGCCAGATGACGGCAACGAAGGAGATTGCGGACGTGGAGCGGGAGTATCGCAGCTTTGGCTGGCCGCGGCCGGTATTCGAACTGGCGCTACGCTGGCTGCGCGAACGCGATCCCGGTCCGTCGGATGAGGTGACGCTGGTGCACGGCGATTTCCGCCACGGCAATCTCATCATCGGCCCCGACGGTGTGCGGGCGGTGCTGGACTGGGAGCTCGCGCACCTCGGGGACCCCATGGAAGATCTGGGGTGGATCTGCGTGAATTCCTGGCGTTTCGGAGAAATTGATAAACCCGTCGGCGGTTTCGGATCGCGCGAGGAGCTGTTTGCCGGATATGAGGCGGCGGGCCGCCGCGTCGACCCTGACCGCGTGATGTTCTGGGAAGTGATGGGCACGCTGCGCTGGGGTGTGATGTGCTGCGGCATGATGCAGCGCTTTCGCAGCGGACCCGAGCATTCCGTCGAGCGCGCGATGATCGGACGCCGCTCGTCGGAGACCGAGATCGATCTGTTGCGGCTGCTGGTACCCAGGGCATGATCCCGAAAAGTGGAGGCCGGTTTTCGGACAAGATCATGCCCAATAGCAAAAAGTGAAAGTAACATGCAGGATGAACCGACACCGGAAGAACTGATCAAGGCGGTTGCGGATTTCTTGCGCAACGATATCGCGCCTGTCATCAGCGGGCATAACGCGTTCAAGTTGCGGGTCTCGATCAACGCGCTCGATCTGGTGACGCGCCAGCTGGCGCTGGAGGAGGGCAGCAATACCGCGGAAGCCGAGCGGCTGTCGCGATTGCTGGGCAAGCAGGGCTCGCTCACCGAGCTCAACCGCACGCTCGCCGATCGTATCGCGAAAGGCGAACTCGACCTGCAAACGCCCGGGCTCGCCGATCATCTGTGGCAGACCACGATGGACAAGCTCGCGGTCGATCAGCCGAACTATGCGTCGTATAAGAGGGAGTTGGAAAGCAAACGGTGAGCGTAGCATTCTATCGCCGTCATGCCCGGCCTTGTGCCGGGCACCACGTCCTTCTTCGTTGAGGCATAGAACGTGGATGGCCGGGACAAGCCCGGCCATGACGGTGAAATTACTTCCCCACCCATTTCGGCGGGCGTTTTTCGGAAAACGCCTTCGGCCCCTCGATATAATCCTGCGACGCCGCCATCGCCTTCACCGCGGGATAGTCGCGTTGCTCCGCCATCGCCTGCTCCAGCGAGACCGCAAGGCCCTTCTGGATCGTCTGCTTGGAGGCGCGGATCGACATCGGGCTGTTCTTGCAGATGGTCTCGGCCCAGCGCTCCGCGGCGGCAAGCGCTTCGCCTGGCGGAACCACCTCGTTGACGAAGCCGAGTTCGTGGCCTTCGCGGGCGGTGACATGCCGCGCGGTGAGGATCATGCCCATGGCGCGCTTGAGACCGATCTGACGCGTCAGCCGGTGCAAGCCGCCGGCCAGCGCCGCAAGGCCGACGCGCGGCTCCGGCAATGCGAAGACAGCGTTTTCCGAGGCGATGATGAGGTCGCAGGCCAGCGCGATCTCGAAGCCGCCGCCCATGGCGACGCCGTTGACGGCTGCGATGATCGGCTTGTCGCAGTCGAAGCGAGAGGTTAGCCCCGCAAATCCGCCGGTGTCCCAGCCGCGTTTTCCCCCCGCCGCCTGCCATTTCAGATCGTTGCCGGCGCAGAACGCCTTGTCGCCGGCGCCGGTGACGATTGCGACCCATTGCTCCGGATCGGCGGAGAAGTCGTCGAACACCTTGTTCAGCTCGAAATGCGCGTCCGTATGCAGCGCGTTGTACACTTCCGGGCGCGACAGCGTCACGATCGTGATCGGGCCCTTGCGCGTGACCCTGGAAAATTTCAAGTCCATGTTTGCTCCCTCGGATTTTTCAGTGGGCGCGGAATGCGTAGCTTGAATCTTAGCTTGCTCGCGCCGTCGGACGCTATCCAATTACGCAGGTAGCCTGCGCGTCACAAGCTCAATTCCATTGCTTGACTTGGTCTTTGGTTCTCACCTTAATCGAATGCGCAAGGCTGTTTCGCGCGGCCTCGCGACAATGACAAGAAAACGAAACCCTGGGAGAATTGCCTTGGATTTTGCATTGCCGGCCGACCTCGTCGCCTATCTCGCTGAGCTCGACCAATTCATCGCGCGCGAGATCAAGCCGATTGAAAATGCCGATGACAACATCCGTTTCTTCGATCATCGTCGCGAATGGGCACGCACCGATTTCGACAATGGCGGGCTGCCGCGGCACGAGTGGGAAGCGCTGCTGCGCAGGGTGAAAAATCTCGCCGACAGCGCCGGGCATCTGCGCTTCGCCATCCCGAAACGCTACGGCGGCAAGGACGGCTCCAATCTGTGGATGGCCGTTATCCGCGAGCATTTTGCCTCCAGGGGGCTTGGCCTGCACAACGATCTGCAGAACGAGCATTCGATCGTCGGCAACCTGCCGCTGGTCACCATGCTCGACCGCTATGGCCGCGACGACCAGAAGGCGATGATCGAAGGCTCGATCACCGGAAAATATCGCATCACCTTTGGCCTCACCGAGCCCGAGCACGGCTCGGATGCGACCCACATGGAAACAACAGCCGTGCAGGCGACCCGCGATGGCGTCTCGGGATGGGTGATTAACGGCGAGAAGATGTGGACCACCGGCATGCATGTCGCGACCCATTGCGCGTTGTTCGCCCGCACGAGCGGCAATGACGGCGACGCGCGCGGCATTACCTGTTTCCTGGTACCTGCAAAGAGCAAGGGCGTGAAGGTCGAGGAATACATGTGGACCTTCAACATGCCGACCGATCATCCCCGCGTCAGTTTTACCGACGTGTTCGTGCCCGACGATGCGCTGTTCGGCGAGGTCGGCCGCGGACTGTCGCTGGCGCAATGCTTCGTGCATGAGAACCGGATCAGGCAGGCGGCGAGTTCGCTGGGCGCTGCGGTGTACTGCATCGAGGAAAGCGTGAAATACGCTAGGGAACGCAAACCGTTCGGCCGCGCATTGGCCGAAAACCAGGCGATCCAGTGGCCGCTGGTGGAATTAGCGACGCAAGCCGAAATGCTGCGGCTGTTGATCCGCAAGACCGCGTGGGAAATGGATAAGCTCACGCAGGCGCAGGTCGAGCACACGCTCTCCGACAAGGTCTCGATGTGCAATTTTTGGGCGAACCGGCTGTGCTGCGAGGCCGCCGACCGCGCCATGCAGGTGCATGGCGGCATGGGCTATTCGCGCCACAAGCCGTTCGAACACATCTACCGGCACCACCGCCGCTACCGCATCACCGAAGGCAGCGAGGAAATCCAGAAGCGCAAGGTCGCGGGATTTCTATTCGGCTATATGGGGGCGGGGAAGCATTAGAGGGGGTGGGACGTACTGCGTCGCCCCAACAAAAATGTCGTCCCCGCGAAAGGGGGGACCCATAACCACGACCTTTGTTGTTGCACAAGGCGTCTCCCCGCGTGCCAAAACGAGAAGCCGCGGCGTATGGGTCCCCGCGTGCGCGGGGACGACGCTGATAGAGCGTCAATTCACCTGCCTATCCTTGCCCGCCCAATAGGGATCGCGCAGATGGCGGCGCAAGATCTTGCCGGAGGCGTTGCGCGGCAGGGCCTCGATGAACTCCACCGACTTCGGTGTCTTGAAGCCGGCGATGCGTTCGCGGGTGAAGCCGATGATATCTGACGGCGTCGCCTTCTTGCCCGGCTTCATCACCACGATCGCCTTGACCGCTTCGCCCCACTTGTCGTCGGGCACGCCGACCACGGCCACCTCGGCGACGTCGGGATGGTCGCAGATCGCGCTTTCGACTTCGGCGGGGTAGATATTCTCGCCGCCGGAAATGATCATGTCCTTGATGCGGTCGTGGATGTAGAGATAGCCGTCACTGTCGATGTAGCCGGCATCTCCAGTGCGCAACCAGCCGTCGCTGCCGAGCGTTTTGGCGGTCGCTTCCGGCAAATTCCAGTAGCCGGCCATGTTGGAGCCGGACCGCGTCGCGATCTCGCCGACCTGGCCGGGCGGCAATTGGTTGCCGTCGGCATCGAAAATCGCGAGTTCAACGCCCGGCAAAGCCTTGCCGGCCGAGCGCATCCGGTCCAGTCCTTCCACGTGATCTTCCGGCGGAAGCGCGACGATGGTGCCGGTGGTCTCCGTCATGCCGTACATCTGCACGAAGCCGCAGCCAAACACCTCGATGCATTCCTTCAGCAGCGCCGCCGGAATGGGCGAGGCGCCATAGAGCATGTATTTCAGCCGCGAAAAATCGACATCGCGGGCACGCGGTTGCCGCACCACGAACTGCATCGCGGCGGGGACCATGAACAGTTTTGTAATTCCGGACTGCTCGAAGAAATCCAGCACCCTGGTGGGATCGAACTCGCGGGCGATCACGCCCTTGGCGCCGTGATAGAGCCCCATCACGCCCCAGCCGGAGCCGCCGATGTGAAAGATCGGCATCGCCACCAGCGAGACGTCGTCTTCGGTCCATTTGTTCCAGTCGGGCTTCTGGTCCCTGCCGGTCTCCACCAGATTGAGAAAATTGGCATGCGAAAGCATCGCGCCTTTTGGCTTTCCGGTGGTGCCGGAGGTATAAAGCTGGATCGCGATATCCTGCCGGCTGATGTCGACCTTCGGGTCGTCTCCGCTCTGTGCATCGCGCCACGCCGTGTAGTCTTGCCATTCCGGTGCGCCGCCTTCGGTCGTGATGACGGTGCGAAGCTCAGGCAATTGCGATTTGACGTTGCGAACCTGCGTGACGAATTCAGGCCCGACGAACAGCGCCGGCGCCTTGCAATCCCCAACGATGAAGGCGATCTCCGGTCCGGCCAGCCGCCAGTTCACCGGCGCCATCACCACATTGGCTTTCATCGCGCCAAGCAGAAGTTCGAAATAGATGTCGCTGTTCTTGCCGAGATAGGCGATGCGCTCGCGCGGCTTGACGCCGAGCGCTTTCAGTCCGTTGGCGACGCGATTGGTCTTGATATCCAGCTCAGAGAAGCTGGTCCGGCGGCCTTCGAATTCGAAGGCAATGGCATTGCCGCGGGTCCTCGCCCGCGCGCGCAGCATGTCGGCGAGGTTTGCCGGTTCTTCCGAGACGGACATGTTTTTCCCGAAGCTCTTTATTTTCTTGTTTCAGCAGCGTCGTCCCGGACGTGAAATCACCCCCGTGCGGCGCGGTCCTTTTCGTTTTGTGCCTTGATCGAATCGCGCGCCTG
>Ga0209331_1000613_pt1 | contig 12760 bp, 9 predicted proteins | sample JacPinW_OM3H0_M3_FD_187971 | JGI IMG/M metagenome (GOLD analysis project Ga0209331, IMG submission 187971) | Forest soil microbial communities from Algoma, Ontario, Canada - Jack Pine, Ontario site 1_JW_OM3H0_M3 (SPAdes) (version 2) | ecosystem: Environmental > Terrestrial > Soil > Boreal... | reverse complement strand
GTTCGGCGGTACGGCGGCGACCTCGTTCACCGTCAACAGCGCGACATCGATCGCCGCGACCTCCCCCGCCGGCAGCGGCACGGTGGACGTGACGGTGACGAATTCGGGCGGCACCAGCGCCACCAGTTCGGCGGACCAGTTCACCTATGTGCGAGTTACGACTGGGCGAGTGGGGACTACGACAGCGCTATCCTCGTCGCAAAACCCGTCGAGCTTTGGGCAACCCGTGAAGTTCACGGTGATAGTGACCGGGTTTTCGCCGACCGGGACGGTGAGCTTGTTCGATGGCGGCACGCAGATCGGCACTGCAACACTGGCGGCCGGCATGGCGAGCTTCACAATTTCTTCCCTGGCAGTAGGCAGCCATTCGCTCACGGCGCAATACAGCGGCGACCCCAATAATGCCGCCGGCACCTCGGCGGTACTGATCCAGACCGTCAATGTCCCGAGCGACAGCATCAAGTTGCGCGAGATGCAGGTCTCAGTCACGCCGATGATTGCGCAGCTATCCGGGCAAGCCATTGTCGGCGCGATTGACCATGCGATCGATGCCGGCTTTAGCGACAACCCGCAGGCTCTCACGCCCAATGGCGCCGGCTTCAACTTCCAGACCGCTTTGGGCCAGCCTGCGGCTACCCCCATCGGCAGCGGCCCTAGCAGGACTGACGGCAGCGTCCGGGTTAGCACGGGCCCCGTCGGCAGCGGGAATGGAGCGAGCGTCCCAGTTGGCCCAGGCAGCCTCGCTAACGGGAGGTGGGGCGGCAATGGCGCGCCGCCCGGCACGCGCCTCATTGACATGCCAGTCATACCGCTGCCGCCCGGTTCAGGCATGCCGGCAATTGGCGAAACGCAGCTTTCGTCGGACGAATTGGTGTTCCAGTTCGGCTTCGGCACGACGCCGGAGCAAATCAGCAACATCGCACAGCGTTTCGGCCTTACCGCTGTGGCGCAAGACACCATCGGCACGCTGGGCCGCACTGTTTACACCTTCCGCATTCCCAATGGGCAATCCGTGCGCGAAGTGATCCGCCTTGTCGAGGCCGCTGGGCTCAACCTTGCGGTGCAGCCCAAGTACGCCTATCGCCTGACGCAGGATCGCAACAATCCCAATGCCGATCTGGGCGATCCAGCCCAATACATCGTGAGCAAGTTTCATTTTGCCGAAGTGCACCGGATCACCAAGGGTGACAAAGCCGTCGTTGCGGTGATCGATTCGCAGATCGACGCCAACCAACCCAATCTCGCCGACACGGTCAGCGACCGATACGACGCCGGGTGCGATGCGACCTCCCCACATCCTCACGGTACCGGCATGGCCGGCGCTATCGCGTCCCACGGACAGCTGTTGGGCGTCGCCCCGCAAGCAAAAATCATCGCGATCTGCGCCTTCGGCGGCGCCGGCCAGCCGGAATCGAGCACAATGAACATCATTAAGGGACTCGATTACGCAATCCGGCGCGGCGCCAGGATCGTCAACATGAGCTTCGCCGGGCCGCGCGATCCGGCACTCGCCCAAGCGCTGCAGATTGCCCGCGAGAAGGGGATTCTTGTGATCGCTGCCGCCGGTAATGGCGGCCCGAAATCACCCCCACTTTACCCGGGCGCTGATCCAAATGTGATGGCCGTCACCGCAACCGATGAAAGCGATCACCTGTTCAACGGCGCCAACCAGGGAAAATACGTCACCGTAGCGGCTCCGGGCGTGGATATTCTGGTGCCTGCGCCGAACGGGACCGCGCAGCTTACAACCGGCACATCGGTCGCGACTGCCAATGTGAGCGGAGTCGAGCATTGCTGATTTCCCACAAACCATCCCTCACGCCGGAGGAAATTCGCGCAATCCTGGTCAGGACAGCCAAGCATCTCGGATCCCGAGGTATGAATCCGCAATTCGGAGCCGGCCTTGCCGATCCGCTCAAGGCACTCGAACTGCCAGTGTCTTACATGCCGGAACAGGACGGTGTCCGGCGCTTCTTCGCTTCGCCCGATGCAAGCAGCAAATACGTCGAAGATGGTTTCTCCGCGCTCGGCTATGCCCGTGACGACAGGTTCGTGACCAAGACGCCGCCGCTTGCCGCTCCGTCACGCGACTGGCTCGCCTGGATTGACGTGCGCGGTACCGATTTCAACCGCAACACATTCGGCAGCGATCTTAAGGGAGGTCAGGTCAACGCCATCGCCGGGCTCACGCGCAAGTTCACGCCGAATTTTCTGGTGGGCGTGCTCGCCGGCTACGAGCATTTCGACTATAGCTCGCAGGCGTTTAACGGCGTGCTCAAGGGCGAGGGCTGGACCACCGGCGCTTATCTGGGTTGGAGGTTAACCCCGAACCTGCGTTTCGATGCCGGCGGCGCCTGGTCGGATGTGTTGGCAAACGATTCCGCCGGCCTGGCGTCCGGCAATTTTATCGGCCATCGCTGGCTCGCCACCGGCGGCTTGACCGGCACCTATGGTTGGCGGTCCCTCGTGGTTGAGCCATCGGCGCGAGTCTTTGCGCTGTGGGAGCATGAAAATGCGTACACCGACGGCCTTGGCACGCTGCAAACTGAGCGCAACTTCACGACTGGTCGCGCCAGCGGCGGCGTCAAGGTGAGTTATCCGTGGGCCTGGTCGAGCACAGCGAACCTCGCACCCTACGTGGGGCTGTACGGCGACTACTATTTCTCAAGGGACGATGCGACGACCGTCGGCCTCACCACCGTGCCGCTCCTGCAAGGATGGTCCGGGCGCGTAACGGGAGGCGTGGCCATGACCTTCGGTCGCGGCACCGTAAGCGCTGGCGGCGAATACGGCGGTATCGGTAGCGACTTCCACATCTGGACGTGGCGGGTGCGCGGCAGCGTGCCGTTCTGAGGGAGCAGTCATTGAGCCTCCTACGGGAGAGAAGGCGCGGTCATGAAAGGGAAGCCGAGCTCAGGTAGGCCCTGGTACCCGCGCGGCGAGTGCGTATAGATCTCTGCGGGATATTTCATGTTGAGCGCTTCATGCGGGCGCGCTCGTTGTTGAATTCATGAACGAAGACAGGTCCAGCGTGAAGATTTTTGAGGCCCGTCGCAACGCGCGCGGGATACACGTCACCGCTTACTACCGTGCACCGGAAACTACAGCGGGACACTGCGAGTACGCGGTCCAATTGGTGATTGATCCATCCACCGGAGGTGTCGTTGGTGCCAGCTTTTGGCTCTACAATCAGAGCGGTGGGGGCGCTGTCGATCAATACACGACAAAGCAAGCAGGAATGGCTCTTGAGATACGAGACGAGTTTTTGAAACTACCTGCGTGGAGAGTATTGATTGAAGACCCGCCGGAGTGGCCTACTGCCGTGACAGCCGAAGGCAAAATCATCGTGCGGCCGAAGCAACCCACCAAAGCTCCAGGTGAAGCTTCCTCATGATCACGGCGCCTCGCATTTCTCTGCTATCGCCGTCTTCCACGACGTTCGGCCGAAGGCATCTTGGAACGAGCGCTTGAGCCTCGCTCATCCGGCCTTTTTCGCACGCGGTAAGCGCCACTCTGGACCCGCTGTCATTCCAGGAATTGGACCGCGCCAAGGCACCCCGCCAGTTTTCCCCGTTGTCCACACGCGGGGCAGGTACCCGCGGGAGCGCCAGAGAGCAGTCACAATGACCCGAGAAAACTGGACGCTCTCGGCTGCGAGCGTATGTAACGGTGTGTAGCCCAAGTAGCGTAGTGTTCTGACGCATCAAGCCCCGGCCAGCGTGCCGGGGTTTGTTTTTCTATCTCAGCCGCCCCGGTCGATCAGCTCCTCATCCGGCGCGCTTGACCGCTCGCAGTAGAACCCGTCGCGGCAGGGCATCCCGGAATGGCCACCGACCGCGCCACACGCAAGCTGTATCAGCAGGAAGCCGAACGCGAAGCCGCAAGGCGGTAAATTGCCCAGATGGCTGCGCTCACGAGCGCTGCGACCACCGGAACAACCCTCCCGCGCAGGCGGGCCGTGCGCGGCGTCACCCGTCAAGGAGTTCGCGCGGAAGCGCCCGGGCGCTCTCACGCAAGCAGGTTGGCGCTCGACTGAGCGCTCCTGCCCGCTCGCAAACCGCTTAGGCGCTACCGGACGCTACCGGCCCTGGCCGGTCGTGACCGGTTCTGACGTGCTGATCTGCGGAACGGCGGTCAGAGTAGGCGAGTAGCTGTGGAGCGTGAAGACGAGCAGAGCCATCACAGCAGCCATCGCCCCAACAATGAGGATCAGGTCGGCCTCGACCCAGTTGCGAGTAGGAATAGGATCAGCGTCGCGGTCGCGCTTTCTCAGGTCGTTTCGTCGGTCAGGCGTATAGTGCTTAGACAAGAACATCTGTGTGCCCGTGGAACTGGCGCTCCGGTGCGGGGCCTGGGGGATAACGCCGTGGCGCCATGTCTGGTTTCCACCGCACAGTGTCACCGGCCGGGAAATTGGAGTGTGGCATCAGCGGATCGCCGGTACGCTCCTTGAGCGCAGCCGCCGCTCCCGGCCTCGCATTTCGCAGCGCACACATGTGGAATGTGGATGTGCTGTTAATATTGTGCGGCAACAATGGAACTGCTCCGCGCGGATCGTGGACAGGAATGAGACAGGCTCCTCGACTATCCGTAGAACTCCCTGGCTGGGTTATCGGTGATGACGGCCAATACCAGCCATGTCTTGTCGCCAATCTCTCTTGCGACGGTGCCAAGTTGACGGTGCTCAGGCGGGACCAACTCCCTGCGCAGTTCACCTTGTCAGTCGAAGGCGTAAAGCACCGCAGCAAGCTGGTGTGGCAGACGGGGCTACATGCAGGCGTTCAGTTCCTGCGTGACGTTGCTTGCCTCGTGGAACCGCCCGCAGGTGTTTGATGGTTCCATTGCTCGCTGGCGACGCTTTTTTGCCATTCTCGAATGGCCGAATGGCTCATCCCGCGGGGGATCGCGGGGGCTCTGTCGTCTCACGGGTATCACGGTGAGCGACAGCCGCACGGCGTGAGGGCACCCAGTAAATTACCGGTGCCCTCACGCTCTTTGTAGCCGCGCCGCGCAGCATAGTGCAGGCCGCGTGCGCTCAAACAGGTTCCGCTGAATTAACAGAGAGCGATTAATGCGGCTGGGCCATTTTCTCCCATCGCATGGGCGATAACTTGTACTAACCCCCTCCTTGGTACTTGAACGACAGTTTGACCTTGGCGCGATAGGCTTCCACCTTGCCGTCCTTGAGTTGCAGATCCTGCTCGACCACTTCAGCAACGCGCAGATCTCGCAGCGACTTCGCCGCGCGATCCACGGCTGCCTTTGCAGCCTTTTCCCATGATTCGGTGCTGGTGCCGACCAGCTCAATGACTTTGTATACACTCTCTGCCATGGCTACCTCCTGTTTTGCGGGCACTATCGAGCTTGCGCTTGCCGCAACCGAATTTCAATCAGGGCGGGCGCTCTCGGCCGGTTGCCCGATGCGCAAGCCATGTCCCCGGAATGAAACGTCCCCCTTCTCTCAGGGAGGACATAAATGTTCGACAGCTCAATTGCTCGCCACGGTCGCACAAGCAGCGGGCGGCGCAATTACAATGGTTGGCAATATTCAGTGGCCGCTCTTCGAGCGCGACCCCTTTTCATTGCTATCGTTACCTGGCCGACGCCACCGTCACTTCCGCCGGCGGAGGAGCCGGTGTGCCGGTGCGCAAGGTCGCAAGCAACATGCGGTCGTCGCTGCTTTCCGCCGGAGCGCGACCGACAAATTCGACGCGCACGTGGGTGGTCCCCTTCTTGTAGAAGTCGAGCGCCTTGGCGGCGCCGGTCGAAAGATCGACGATGCGATGGCGTACAAAGGGCCCGCGATTGTTGACCCGCACGATGATCGAGCGGCCATTGTCCAGATTGGTGACACGGGCATAGCTAGGCAGCGGCATGGTGCGGTGCGCCGCCGAGATGCCGTTCATGTCGTAGCGCTCGCCGTTCGCGGTCTTGTGGCCATGGAAGTCGGATCCATACCAGGATGCAATGCCTTCGCCGCGATACATTGGCTTGCCGGCCGGAACAGAGCTCGCAGCATTCTTGCTATGGGTTTTGCCGTCTGAAATCTGCTCGCCGTCTGTCGCGGTGTTCTGCGCTGGAGCGGGATTGAAAATGCGCACCGTCTGCACAGTGCGCGTATAGCTCGATGGAAGGGCGTCTCCTTCGTCTTGCTGGTCGTCGGAAGCTTCCATTGGCTCGAGCTGACTATCGGTCTGCACGTCCTGCCGAAACACGATCGTTTCGTGGCGAACGGGCTCGATTGCCGCCGGCGCTTGGCCGCCATTTTGATAGCTGATCCATGCGAGCGTCGCTGCCGCGGCCGCGAGCATGAAAGCGCTGGTATTTTTACGAGCTGCCGCAGCGCCAAGCGTGAGCGCACGCCGGCGGATGGAATCTGCCCAGCCGATTGCAGCGTGCGCTAAAGCAAGCGCGCCCTGCTGCCGAATGATCGCCGCCGCTTGTGCCATGTGAAGGTCATGACCCACGCCAACTCTGCCAAGAGATGCCCCGCCCGATGCGACGAGCGTGCAGCACCCCCCGAGGCGCAAGATGCGCCACGCTCAGATCTGACAAGAGTAAGGTGTGGCCCCCCGGTTCCCCAAAATCCCCGGAATCCAAGCTCATAGATAAATAAGGAGAATTGGTGACGCGCGGCGTCGCCCATCCCCCGCGTGAACTACGGCGTTAACCATTATGCGGCCACCGCATGGACCATAATGAGACACGGCCACTAAACCTTTGTTTCCCAAGGAATCCGATTGCTGCGGTAAGTTCCGCACTTTGCCTTTGTCTTTCCTCAGTCCGGGGGTATGGCGCTGCCCGAAGTCCCCGCTATCGGCGCTGACCATGGCCGGGACGAGGCTTGGGGAAGCCTTTACGGGTGGGGGAGCTGCGGTTGCATAGCCAGCCTGTCTTGCGCTCTGTCTTGCGTTTGTTTTTCGCATGCGTTGCGGTCGCATCTGCCATTGTACTTGCGGGTTGCGACACCGAGAGCGCCGTTGGCGTGAACGGGCGCCACATGCAGCCACTCTCGGAGCGAATGCTGGCCGAGCTCGAGCGCCGGAAAATGGCGAAGGAATCTCCGATCCTGGTCCGCATCTTCAAGGAAGAATCAGAGCTCGAAGTCTGGAAGACCGATCAGAGCGGGCGGTTCGCGTTGTTGAAGACCTATCCCATCTGTCGCTGGTCGGGTGATCTGGGCCCGAAGATCCAGCAGGGCGACCGGCAAGCCCCCGAGGGCATCTATCCGATCACGCCCGGCCTGATGAATCCGAATTCCAACTACTATCTCGCCATCAATACCGGATTTCCCAATGCTTACGATCAGGCGAACGGGCGAACCGGCCAGTTCCTGATGATCCACGGCGACTGCGCCTCTGCCGGCTGCTACGCCATGACCGACGAGCAGATTGCCGAAATCTACGCGCTCGCGCGCGAGGCGTTCTTCGGCGGACAGAAATCATTCCAGGTCCAGGCCTACCCGTTCCACATGACGCCAACCAACATGGCGCGGCATCGCGACTCGCCGCACATGGCGTTCTGGCGAATGCTCAAGCAGGGCTACGATCATTTCGAGGTCACGCGGCTCGAGCCGAAGGTTGATGTTTGCGACCGGCACTACGTGTTCAACGCGCAATCGTCCGGCAAATTCACTCCCGCCGAACGCTGCCCGGCCTACAGCGTGCCGCAGGAGATCGCGTCCGCCGTTCGCAACAAAGAGCGGCGAGACGACAACGAAACCGCGCAGCTCGTTGCGCGTGGGATAGGGACGGTTGCGCTCACAACCGGCGGGCAAGGCGGGATGAATGCCACCTATCACGCTGCCCTGAAAGCGAACGGCGGTCCCGGCAGCGACATTCACACGGCATCGGGAACGATCCCCGGCCACGTCCATCCACCCGCCGAAGCATCGCCGGGATTTAGTACCGCAAGCCTGTTCGGCTTCGCTGCTCCCGCCCCAAGGCCCGCGCCCGTGCAGGTTGCCTCGGCAGTCCCCGGCAGCGCGGCTGTGGGCGGTATCAAGCGCGAGAGTCCCGAGCCGCGGACCAGCGCCACGACAAAGCGAGGGCAGACGGCGGCGCCTGTTAGCACTGCCTCAGCGGCAGACACGAAACCAACGGCCAGCAACAAGAACACCAAAGCAGAGCCGCAGACGACCGATCTGCAGAAGACTGCGAGCGCCGAGCCGGAAGCAAGGTCCGCGAGCACGACAAGCCTTCTGACCGGCGCGGCGCCCACGGTGCCGACCGGCACCTTCGGGTTCCGTTAAGTCCCAAGTGAATCGTAGCCCGCGTTGAGCGTAAGCGAAACGCGGGATCCCCCCGGATGTCGCTTCGCTCCATCCGGGCTACTTTTTATTCCTGCTTAATATTCGCCGCGCGGACCACCTTGCTCCATTTCTCGGTCTCGTCGGCGATGAACTTTCCGAACGCGGCCGGCGGACCCGCAAAGATTTCGCATCCCAGCTCGACCAAGCGCCTATGCGTCTTCTCGTCTCTGAGCCCAGCATCGATCTCCTTGTTGAGCCTATCGATGATCTCGGGTGGCGTTCCTTTCGGAGCGACGATCCCGTACCAGCCGCTCGCCTCGTAACCCGGTAAAAACTCGCTCAGCGCCGGAATATCCGGCAAGAGTGGCTGACGGTTGATACTCGTCACGGCGAGCGCCCGCAGCGTGCCGGCTCCGATGTGTCCAAGCGATGCCGGCAAGACGCCGAACATGACCTGCACCTGCCCGCTGATGAGCTCGGGCAGTGCCACTGCCTCGCCGCGATAAGGAACAACGGTGAGATTGAGGCCAGCGAGCATCTTGAAGAGCTCGCCGGCAACATGCAGAGGACTTCCGGGGCCACTGGCCGCCATATTGATCTTGCCAGGGTTTGCCTTGGCATAAGCGATGAACTCCGGAACCGTCTTTGCCGGAATCGACGGGTTCACTTCCAGCACGAGGGGAATCTTGCCGATGCTGGCGACCGGCTCTGCGTCCTTGATGAAATTGAAACGAAGGTCGTCGTAGACCGAGGCATTGATTGCATTCGCTGACATGGCAAGCAGCAGCGAATAACCATCCGCAGGCGCGCGCAGCACCGCTTCGGTCGCGATATTGCCGCTTGCTCCCGCCCGATTTTCCACAACGAACGGCTGACCCAGGCGCTCGGAGAGCCATTGCGCCACGATGCGCCCGATGATGTCGGGCGAACCGCCTGCCGGCGTCTGGACGATGAGGCGAACCGGCCGCGCCGGATAAGGTTGCGCGCTTGCGATGCGCGACCCTGCAGGCAAGCTCATCGCGCTCGCCGCGAGATAAAGAAAACGACGGCGGGGAAGTGTCATGTAGTCTTCCTGCTAGCGCCGGTGACCTATGGGCAACCCGAGCTTTCGAGCCTGTTGCCGCAGCGCACCGACCGTTCGCTTCATCGCGCGTGAAATGGCCGTCACGGGAGTCTTGGCTTTGGAGTGCCTTCGCAGCTCCTTGTGGTTATGGTTGGACCAGGCCCGTCTTTTCGTGCGCTTGCGAGCGTTGTTTTTTCTCACCGCCGCCGTCCGCTTCGCCATTGTCTCCTCCATAGAGCGAATCGATCCTCAGATGCTGCGGCCGATCGGATCGGGGCCATAATGATTGTCGCCCAGGGTCCCGCGGCGAAAGCCAAGCTCCACGATGAATGCCAGCGTGACGATGGTGGTGGCGATGAGCAACAAGGCCTCGACCAGGCCCATATGATCGGGATCGCCGCTCATTCCCAACAGGTTCGTGAGCATGATGACCGAATACGGGACAACAAACCATCCGATGAGCTGACCGGATCGATCGCGATCGTGAAAGCGCTTCACCATGACGATCGCGGTCGGATAAAGGAGCGCGGCATCAATCAGGAAACTCAAGGCCCGGATCGAAAATGGGTCGGCTGGTATCGGCGCCAGCGGAACGCCCAGCAAAAGCCGAAGCACGATCTCAACCAGGAGGATGGTTATGAAGCCGATCCAATAGGCCAGGCGCGGTATACGACCTTCGGCACTGGTGAAGAGCCTCGCGAAATCCTTCCACAATGCTTGCATTGAAATAAGTCACCGCATGGCTCACGCGTCACCCACCCCGCGCGTGACGCGACTGCCCCAGCGCCGTCAAACCGGAACTTCACCCCTAAGCATGAGACGGTAGAGATAACGACGCTCGCTCATGTCGTAGTCCGGATTGGCCTGATGCATGACGCTGCGGTTGTCCCATATGACCCAATCGCCGTAGCGCCATTTGTGACGATACTCGTATTTCTTCTGAGTGGCATGGCGCATGAGCTCATCGATGAGCGCAAGTGCCTCCTCGTCCTCCATGCCGACGATGGATTCCATGCGTACCGGGTTGAGGAAAAGCGCCTTGCGGCCGTTCTCGGGATGCGTGCGCACGAGCGGGTGAATGCCGGGAGCAGGCACGTCGCGGCGGCTTTCCTCACTGATTGCCCCGAGCGGGCGCGGGCTGTACTTGCTGAGATAGACGTGCACCACTTTGAGCCCGTCGATCCTTTGCTTCGTCTCGACGGGCAAATCGTCATAGGCGTCATGCACGTTGACGTATTGGGTATCGCCGCCGGCGGAAGGCAGCTCGACCGCGAATAACATGGTGGCTTTGGGCGGCCGCGGGTGATTCGAATGATCGGTATGGAAGGTCTCGCCCGGAATGATGCGCCGGCCGTTCACGATCTCGTCATTGGAAACATAGTAAACGTCCGGGTGGCCGGGGATGTGGTGCTCCTTTTTGTCGTGCTGCTGAAGCTCGCCAAACACCTGCGCCGCCTGTTTGAACTGCTCCGGCGTGAAATGCTGGTCGCGCATGACCAGCACGTGATGCTCGGCGAATGCGCGATTAAGCGTCGTGCGCGTTTGCGGATCAATGGGCTCGGTGAAGTCGAGACCCACAACTTCCGCGCCGGTGCGATCGGTGAGAGGCGAGATGGTGAAGGATGTCATGGCCGATGCCTTCACGCTGGTTTGTCGTGATGACGCTATCGTTCGGTCGCGCAACGGTCAAGCCGCGCCCTCTGGATTGCGGGCTTGGATTGCGGGCTCCGGGCTGGCGAGGGCGCCGGAACCGGATCATAATAGGGCGGTTGCACCCGGTTTTGAGAAAGAAGCATCACGATCATGCAGAAGGCCATGCGCAAGGAACGACCGATTGCCGCGGAGCATCGCGCCATGGATTTGCGCAGCACGCTCGATTGGCTGCGCAGCGAGGGCGACCTGATCGAGACCGATAAGCCGGTCGATCCCGATCTCGAAGTCACCGGCCTGCAAAAGCACATGGACGGCGGCTGCCCGATTCTGTTTCACAACGTGAAAGGCAAACCCCAGCACCAGGTGCTCACGAATCTGTTCGGAGATATCAAGGTCATCAACAAGATGTTCGGCTGGAAGAGCGACGCCGAACGAGTAAAGAAGCTCGCTTATGCGCTCGGCCATCCGCTCAAGCCGGTGGAAATCCCGCAGAATGCAGCGCCGTGCCAGCAGCGCGTGATCAAGGCGCCCAAGGATGTCGACGAGTACGTGGTGCCGATCCGTCACACCACTTACGAGCCGGAGCTCACGGTCGGCTCCGGCATCCGCTGCGTCACCGGCGAACAATTCGATGGGGGCTCCGACCTCGGCTACAACCGCATGAATTTCCGCTGGGGCAATGTGGGCACGTTCCAGATCTCGCCGGGCTCCCACATGTGGCAGGTGGTCAACAAATACTACAAGTCAAAGCAGCCGGTTCCCATCACCGTGTGCTTCGGCGTGCCGCCGGCCTGCACCCTGCTTGCGGGTGCCGGTTTCGATTATGCGGTCCTCCCCATGGGCTGCGACGAGATCGGCATCGCGGGGGCGGTGCAGGGCACGCCCATCCGGCTGGTCAAAGCACGCACCGTCGATGCCATGGCGCTCGCCGACAGCGAGCTCGTGCTCGAAGGCTATGTCGATCCGCGCGACCGGCGCTTCGAGACCAAGGAATCGGAAGATGCCGGCGTCCAGGGTCGTTTCCATTTCCATCCGGAATGGGCGGGCTATATGGGCAAGGCCTACAAGGCGCCGACATTCCACGTGACCGCAGTCACGATGCGCGATCCCAAGGCCAAGCCGATCGTGTTCGCGCTCGGCGTTCATACGCTTGACGATCACAATATCGATACCACCGTGCGGGAGGCGGCACTCTATGAGCTGTGCGAACGGCTGCAGCCCGGGATTGTGCAGAACGTCGTCATTCCCTACTGCATGACCGATTGGGGCGGTTGCATCATCCAGGTGAAGAAGCGCCATCAGATCGACGAGGGCTGGCAACGCAACTTTCTGGCGGCGGCGCTGTCGTGCTCGCAGGGCATGCGGCTTGCGATTGCGGTGAGCGAGGATGTCGATCCTTATTCCATGGACGACGTGATGTGGTGCCTCACCACGCGGGTCAATCCCCGCACCGACATCCTTAATCCCATCCCGGGCGGGCGCGGTCAGACTTTCATGCCGGCCGAGCGCATGACGGCGGGTGAGAAGCAGTGGACCGCCTCCAACACCCAGTTCGAAGGCGGCATGGGAATCGATGCCACGGTGCCATTCGGCTACGAGAGCGATTTCCTCCGGCCGGTCTATCCGGTGGACAAGGTCAAGCCGGAGGACTTCTTTTCCAAGAAGGACATCGGGAACGCCCGCTCGCGCATGGCAGGTTGGGTGCATTCGCTGGCACGAACCGGCCGGTAAAATTATTCGATCGTCGATCGGAGCTGTCATTGCGGGGCGCCGTCGGTCTCGATCCGAGATCG
>Ga0209331_1000612_pt1 | contig 12765 bp, 16 predicted proteins | sample JacPinW_OM3H0_M3_FD_187971 | JGI IMG/M metagenome (GOLD analysis project Ga0209331, IMG submission 187971) | Forest soil microbial communities from Algoma, Ontario, Canada - Jack Pine, Ontario site 1_JW_OM3H0_M3 (SPAdes) (version 2) | ecosystem: Environmental > Terrestrial > Soil > Boreal... | reverse complement strand
TTTGGACGGGGTCCAAAAAGTTCTTGACAAAGGGCGCCTCATATAAGCCCGCGCATGACGCCGGAGAGAGTGACGCAATCTAATCGGAAAATGCTCTAAGACGTCGTGATAACTTCCGTTGGCTCGGCCAAAACTTTGAGGACCGCGTCGATCTCAAGCGGCATCCATGGGCGCCTGGTCAAGAACGATGCGGGCGACCTGTCTGCGTTGAACCTTGCCGTTGGCGTTCTTTGGCAGCTCCTCCAGCACCCGCACGAGGTGCGGCAGCTTGAATGGAGCAACGCAGCCCGCGAGCGCGGAGGCCAGGCTCGCCGCATTTATCGGCGCGTGCGCGACGTCTCCCCGCAGCACAACCGCCGCCCCGATTCGATTGCCGATCTCCTTGTCAGGAACGGGAAAGACACAGGCTTCCTCGAATCTCCCCAGTCCTAGGATTGCATTTTCCAGCTCAGGCGGCGCGATCAGTACGCCCTTGCTCTTGAAGCAGTCGTCCGCGCGACCCACGATGTAAACGTAGCCGTCGGCATCCATGCGCGCGAGATCGCTGGTAATGAACCAGCCGCCGCGCCGGGTTGTCCGGGTCCGCTCGTCGTCGCCCAGATAGCCGAGAAAGAAGCCAGGATAATCGGAACTGAAGGCGAGTATCCCGACGCTGCCGATGGGCATCGGGCGCACCTCGTCGTCCAGCACCGCGGCCTGCGCGCCCCAGGTGCGCCCAACCGAGCCTTGGCGCTTCTGCATGCCGGGGCCGTCCCCGATCACCATCTGCGCTTCCGAAATTCCGTAATGTTCCCAAATCGGGCAGCCGATGCGAGACTCCCATTCGTCACGTACGGAATCCTCCAACGCTTCGCCGGTCGAGTTGGCGCCACGCAACGAACGAAGGTGATAGCCCTGTTCGATCCGCGGAATGGCGAGAATGCGTCGGTACAGCGTCGCCACGCTGTACAGCAAGGTCACCCGGTCCCGCTCGATCGTCCGCAGGATGCGTTCCGGGCTGGCGCGACCGTCCATGATCGAGCCCGCCACGCCATTGCGCAGCGGAAACAGAACGTTGTGACCGAGCGCGCTGATGAAGCTCCATTCGCCAGTCGCCAGCACGACGTCATCGGGCCGGGGCGGGACGCGCGCGCGATTGCTGTCGCCGAGCGCATCCAGCCACTGATGGGCATGAATGACTCCTTTCGGCTTGCCGGTCGTGCCGGATGTGAAAACAATGAAGGCCGGAGCGTCTCGCTCGCTGTCGAACGGCGCCGAGACAGCAATCGACCCTGCGGTCGATCCGCTGCTCGAGTCGGGCCGGCCCACCGATTCCACGACGAGGCGGGGAGCGTGAGGCAAAAGCCCGGCGGTGGCCGGATCCTCCGCGAAATTCTCGGATACCAGGAGCGCTGTTGGTTCGCAGAGTGCGATGATGTACTCGAGCTCGCTTCGGCCAAGCTGTGAATTCTGCAGCACAGGTATCGCGCCGATCCAGATGGCGGCCAGGAACGCGGCAGCAAAGTCCGCCGAATTGACCATTCGGAGAAGTATCTTGTCCGACGGCCGCACGCCCCTCCGCGTGAGTTCTTCCGCCAAAGCAAAGACCCTGCGCTGGAAGTCGGCATTGCTGACCGGCCCTCGCGCTGTCAGGAAGGCCGGGCGCGCTGCACGCGCAGGATCCTGGCCAGGTCGCAACGCCAACTCGGAGAGGTTCATGGGCAAGTATCAACCGTCATAGCCGGGCCCACGGTATTGCGGACGTCGCTTGTCGAGAAATGCCCTGATGCCCTCCAGGCAGTCTGCTGTCCGGGTGATTTCCGTGACGGATTCGAGCTCCATCTTGGCGCCTTCTGCACTCTTATTGTAATCCCAATAGCGCCGCACCAGCGCCTTGGCGTGTCGTACCGAGAGAAATGGTGCGGACGCGATCTCTCCTGCGATCTTGAAGACCTCCCCCATCAGCTTGTCATGGGCGAAGACCCGCTCCACCAATCCGATGCGCTGCGCCTCGGCGGCGTCGATGATCTCGCCGGTGAGGATCATTTCCATGGCGCGGCCGAGACCGACAAGCTTCGGCAAATTGCGCGCACCGCCCGATTCCGGGACAAATCCGGCCGGGACGGCGACCTCGCCGAGGCGCGCCTTGTCGGACGCATAGCGCATGTCGCAGGCTGTCGCCAGCTCAAGCCCAATTCCGACGGCTGGACCGTTGATTGCCGCGATCGTCACTGCCTGGAGGTCCTCGAGCTTCCGAATGGCGCGCTGAATCACGACATGGCGCAGATCGTTGAAGAAATAGTTCGCCAATTCCTTATACGCGCCGAACGCACCGAAATCGTGCTCTTCATCGAGCGCGCCGAGTGGTCCGGCTTCGGTCCGCAGATCACCGCCGGCGCTGAAGCCGCGTCCCTCGCCGGTGATGATGACCACGCGAATACGGTCGTCGCGTCGGATCTGATCCAATATCAGGTCCAACTCCACCCGCATTCGTACGTCGATCGCATTGAGCGCTTCAGGTCGAGATAGCGTCACCAACCCGATCGACCGCTCATCCGGCCGCTTCGGATTGGCATGGATGGACCATTTGAGTGTCTTGAATTCGCGCATCGGTTTTTCTTCCTTTCCAGTCCGAGTCACGGTGGCACTGGAGAATAACGCTTCGGAGCTGGTATTGGATGTGGAGCAAACAGTTCGTGCCTGCGCCATCGATCATGTTGGCCGGTGGATGGTACCGCGTTTGCGTGGTTCGAATCATATCGACGCCTCAATCAAGCTCGTCCTGAGGAACGCGCACGCGCAGACAAGTTTACGCAGTCATGCGCAAGCTTAACTGCGGTGCGCGCGTCTCGAAGGACGGCCACATCTCGTCCTGATTTTGCCAAAATGTGCCTGCCGATTCCGCAGTTCGCGGTCTCAACGACCCCACGGAAGCGGGTGCGCCGTTTGGAGGCGATGTAGCCGGGAAATGCAAGAGGTTGCAATTAAGCCAATTAGCGGCAGTCCGGTCTCATTGCGCTCGTGTGTGCCCACTGTGGGGCAACCCACAGCATTTAACGTATCCAGTAAAATAGTTTCGGAACGTCGACAATAAGCAGCACGCAGAGCAAAACTGATTTCGCGTCACGGCTATGGCGGATGCTGCTCGACTCATTCCATCGCATTCGGGCACAGCTGCATATGTTTCGTTGGCATCGACGGTCTATGGCAAATAAAACTGCAACCGATACCTACGAGAAGCGAACGATACTCGTTCTCCGTGATGATGGAGAGCTTTTCGTAGCCGATGCCATTTGATTACGAAGGCAAGCTTTGGCTCGTCCCGGAGTGGATACCCGGGCCAGAAATACGATGTGAACGACCTACAAGGCTAATATGCCTGGACGATTTACAGGTGATAGAGGCTGATTCGAGGCATCAAGCTGATTTGGAACTAGTCCGTCCCTTGCCAAAGAGTTTCCTTGATGGACGGGAAGTAATGGAAGGGGTCTCCGTGATAAACAGACCGGACATTTTTCGGCGTCTGGATACAGAATAGAAATTGGCTTTGGCGCTTGGTCACCCATCCTGATTAAGCCACAAAAAAACGTTTCCCGGTTGTTTGCTGATGCGTCACCAAACTCGAGCGTATCCGCTCTGGTAAGAGCTTTGGTAGTTCGGTCTCGGTTGATTATAATGATCAGCATAATTTGCCGAGCGGGAATACTCGCTACGGCCGCGCCGCCGGACGTGATTGCTAGGTGGCGGCCTTTTTTCGGCAGAGGCCACGGGCGCCGGAGGTTCTGTGGCTGACGCAATCGAAGCATCTGCAGCAGGCGCATCGTCTGTCGGATTCGACGGACTCGCCGGCGTCGCGGGTGTGGCAGGGAGCGGAGTTCCCGGCGCTGAGGACAGGACAGCCGGTCGATCGGTATGTCCAATCGGAACCGCGGCAATCAGCGGCCGCTCATTGATGGCCTGTATGAAACGCGGTCTGCGTGACGTGAGCGTCGGTGCGGTCGCGCCAGTGTTAGGCGGTCTTTGTGCGAATTCGCCCTTATCAGAATAAGTGTCTGCAATCGCCGCGGGGATAGAAGGTGTGTTGCTTACAGCTTCCCCCGTGGCGAGTGCCATCGCATCCTTCGGGTCAGGTTGAGGGGCTGCCTTGAACCTGATCACGCTGCTCGCGACGGCCATCAATACGCAGACCAGAAGCGCTACTAATATGCGGCAGAAGCTCGAGGTGCCAACATACCCGAATTCGGGATGCATAACGCGTACTGGGGACACAACAAACTCTTGTATGCCCCGAAACCCCGTTCATCTAGGCATAAAGGGCGCATTTGGGCAACCTTTATTATCGTGAACTGCCCTTAAAGAAACCGAGTGTCGGGCGGGATCTCGAATTGGCAGGGATCAGTCAGCGGGTATGAAAGCGATTTCGCAACCACGTTGCCGCCGGCCGAAGCAGTCTGGGCACACGCGGATTTCCGCAAAATTCCGAAAACTTTTTTTGCTTGTGCGAACAGGCAGAGCCTGGTGCCGCCCGCGTGCAATGGATGTCCACTCGCGGTGCAAACTGTCGGTAGAGGCTGACGGAGATACCGACAGACCTATGGCGCAAACGTCGGCTGCCCACTGCCCAACAGGCAATGAAAAGCTCGTTTTTGTGGTGCCCATCATACCTTACGGATATCGAGCTGCCGCTCCATGCCGCAGCAAGGCTGATGTGATGAATATCACAAAATGCCCGATCACCTGCGAAATTGTGCTGACGGTCACATCCTCCAGCGTGTTGGCGCTCTAGTTTCGAGATGATGAGGGCGTCTTGCATAGAACACCAGAGCTGGAGATAGCATGAAAACGTTGCTGCACGTCCTGTTTGAAGCCGTACCACGGAACGACAGGCAGATCATGGCGCTGGCGGTTGCCGGCTCGACACTGCTGGTTTTAATAGCGATGGCAGCAGAGTTGATGGTTTCATGAGCGCTGGCGCGGACAAAGCTGCTGGTATTTGGATTTGAGTGCTTCGGCCCTATCGCTGATCTGATAGACGCAGAAGGGCCTACCTTCATCTCTCGTACAGTTGCGCAGCGCCGTGTGGACCGGCGTTACTCGTGACACAATGCCACTTGCGGAAATTGGATGTGCTATTCGATCAGATCGTCCGTGGTGGTGGTCGAGTTCGGCACAGTGGTGCTGTCACGAGCCTCATGGTCGGCCAGGGTAGCGGGACAAGTCGCGCAGCATCTGCCCTTCCGCCGGTCGTGTAACTGATGTAGCCTAACCGCCGAGCTGCTGAGTAGGGACGTGCCGAAGGTCCCCCAAATTAAGATGCAGCGTTTGTGCCGTCGGCGGGCTCGCACTCTGAAATGAAACCGCTATCTGTATTGCGGGCTGCCCCACCTGGGAGCTCCGCAGACCAGCATTCTCGGGAGAGGCGCGATGAAAATTCCACGCCGTCAATTCCTCAATCTGGCAGCGCCTATCGCCGCCCTTCTGGCGGTATCCCGGTTCGCTAGCGCGCAGAGTTATCCAATGCGGCCGGTGCGCTTGATCGAAGGCTTTGGCGCCGGTTCAGCGCCAGACATTGTCGCGCGATTAATCGGCCAATGGTTATCGGAGCAACTTGGGCAGTCATTTGTCGTCGAGAACCGCTCTGGCGCCAGCAGCAGTATTGCGACCGAGGCAGTCGTGCGTGCACCCTCGGACGGTTACACGCTGCTCCTGATTACTGCGGCAAATCCCATTAACAACACGATGTTCAAGCTCAACTTTGACTTTATTCGCGATATCGCTCCTGTCGCAACCATCTGTCAGATGCCTCTTGTCATGGAGGTTCACCCCTCGGTTCCGGCTAAAACCGTTGAGGAATTCATCGCCTATGGTAGGGCCAATCCTGGCAAGGTCAACTTGGCATCAGCCGGAGTTGGATCGTTGCCCCACATGGCCGGCGAAATGTTCAAGATGATGGTCGGCGTGGATCTGTTTCACGTGCCTTATCGCGGAGCGCAAGTTTTCCCCGCTCTGCTCGCCGGAGATGTCCAGGTATATTTTGGTCCGCTTATCTCCTCGATCGAGTATATCCGAACCGGTAAACTACGCGGCTTGGCCGTCACCACCATGACGCGGTCCGCAGCGCTGCCAGACATTCCGGCCTTGGCCGAAACTTTGTCAGGCTATGACTCAAGTGCATGGTACGGAATCGGCGCCCCTAAAGACACGCCGGTGGAGATCATCGAAAGACTAAATAAGGAAGTCGGTGCAAGCATTGCAGATCCCAAATTCAACGCGCGACTTGCCAATCTAGGCGGCACCGTGCTCGCCAGCTCGCCAGCCGATTTCCGTAAACTCATCTCCGACGAGACCAAGAAATGGGGGAAGGTGGTTCTGGTCGCCAACATCAAGCGGGAATAGCAACCTCCTGCTGGTCCTGCCATGGCGGGGGCGAAGCCCTCGAGCAATCTGTTCCTTCCGTCCTCTTCGTCGATCCCGCCCATCCACATCATGAGCTCCGAGCCGGCTGCAAGCCAGGACTCGCGTGAGACCGCCGCCCCGACTGAGGCGGCTGGGCGCGCCCGCAGGCCGCAATCCCGCCAAGCGCCGGGGGCGCAGAGTAGGGAAGCTCCGTCTGGTCCGTTGCAGATCGCACCTTCCGCGCAGTAGATCGACCATCCTTCTCTGGTCGATCGATGAGGATCGTGCACACTATGGTGCCGAGCAAGCCCGCGGCTCACTTGAGCTGGGCCGCCACCTTGTCGATGCCTGCCTGGGAGCAGTCGTCGTCCTTGCCCGGCGACCCGGACACGCCAACCGCACCGACCACGTCGTCGCCGACCTTAATCGGCAGACCACCGGATAGAGCGAGCACACGGGTGTATTCCTTCGAGCCGACTGAGGCCGGGTCGTTCTGCATCCGTTTGACGAAATCGGCCGAGGGTGCGCGGAAGCTGCGCGCGGTATAAGCCTTGCGATCGGCGCCTTCGGGGGTATGAAGGCCTGCGCCATCGCCACGCAGCATTACGATCTGCAGACCTGCGCGGTCTACTACAGCCACCGAAACCTTGAAGCCCATCTCCTTGCATTTCTCCATCGCGGCATTGGCAATCGTCTGTGCCATCGCCAAGGAGATATTTTTTTCGCTGACCAGGCTTTGCGCATACGCCGCCGACGACAGCGCCACCGAAACGACGATCCCGCCGAGAATTTTCAACGTCGATGACATGAGACATCCCTGTTTGTTCGTTGCCTCTCACCCGATCCGTGCATTTGGGAGGCTATCGCGACACCGTCACAATCGCAATCATGGTGACGAAGGCGGGATCAGCGCAGGTCGAGGATGAACAATCATCGCATGGCGATGACCATCGACGCGTGCGTAGGTCCTTCGACAAGGAATATCGGCATCAACGGGCGATATCAAAGCCAACTGTCGCCCGCACCCGCAATGTGTCCTCGCCAGGGTTGATTGGTACCGGCGCCGCCATCGCGGCCGATGCACCGCGTGCCTGCATTGGAATGGGTGGGGCAAATCCAGAGTCCTCGGTGATCCATATAACCCGTCCAAGCCGCAGGCCCGATGCCTCCGCATAAACCTCAGCTTTGCGCCGTGCATCGGCCATTGCAGCCTTACGAGCCTCGTCGAGCGCTTTTGATGGGTCCGAGACCAGAAATGAAATGTTTCCGACATCGGTCGCGCCCGCTGTGATTAGACGATCCAGAATCTCGCCAACCTTGCCGATCTGCCGAATCTTCACTCTGACGTGGTTGGAGACGCTGTAACCAACAAGCTTCTGTTCCGTGCGCGGCTCCTGCGGCGCGTAAACTGGCTGGACTGAAAATCGCGAAGTCTGGACATCCTTTTGATCGATCCCGGACTCCAGAAGCGCCGAGGTCATAGCGGCCATCAATTTCGAATTAGCATCGGACGCCTCTTTGACAGTCCTGGCTTTGCTGGTCACACCGCTCTCAATCTGTGCATAGTCCGGCGTCACGCTGACGCTGCCCTCTCCGATCACGATCACACGTCCGTCCGGTGGGGATTGTACCTGCTGTGCCTCTGCCGCAACCGGCCAAGCTGCCGCGCCACCAAGAAGCGTGATGAACTGCCGTCGCTTCATAAAGGAATGCCCCGCCAACTCTGATTGACGAGGCAATATCTGGTTAAAATGCTTTGCGTCCAGCCGTTACACCGCGAGCTTTAACTCCTTGGCCGCTCGGAACGCGACTTTCTTACTTGGTTTGATTTTGATCGCTTCTCCGGTTGCAGGATTGCGCCCCATCCGAGCTGCCCGCTTTCTGACCTGCAAGATACCAAGACCCGCAATCCGGATTCGTTCCCCCTTCTTGAGATGCTTGGTGATAAGGCCGACGAGATCGCCGAGCAGGGCTTCACCTGCCCGTTTCGTTAGTTGATGCTCACCGGCCAAGGTTGCCGCAAGATGCTTGAGCGTAACGGGGCGGCTGGTCTTGGCCGCAGGCGTTGATTTCGTAGCTTTACCTGCCATAATGCATTGCCCTCCGAGATGCGTGCGCGAAATGCGCGGCGGAAATAAGATGTGATTCGGCGGGAAAATCAAAGCGGTTTTGACTGTTGTGACCCGCCTTTAGGTTCGCTAAAAAGCGTCGTCATCCCGGTCAGGAAATGAAAACCCGCCAAAGCATCCCCTCCTGGCGGGCTGCATATCAGCGGCATGGCTGCGCCCGCAGAGCTGCGGCTTGCGGCGTATGTCGCGATAGCTGAGCGCACAACAAATCTAGCTGGGTGCGCTCACATTCGAGATTGGCCCGGGGACTCGCCAAAGTTGACCGGAGCCAGACTGACTTTGATTTGATTTGAAACAGATCGAGATTTTTGCTCGTCCGGCAGCTCGCGAGATTGCTCGAACAAGAAATTGCCAACTCTGCCTCCTGCCGCCACCAACGCATCGAATTCGCAAGTCGCCGCGATAGCCAACCCGATTTCACGTAAGTGGGCTCGACCATAGCAAAAGGTTGCGAGGCTTGCGCGATGAGGTGCAGACAGGCCCGAGATGAGCTCATAAACGCGGTTGTGAGAGGAACGATACAGGAGACCGATGACTTCCTCGGGCACTGGACAGTCATCAAGTGTAGATGTGACCCACTCCCTCTGGCGCATGACTAATCCCCCCTGCCGAATCGTCCCCGCTGCTGCTACTAATGACGTTATATGTTTGGGGCACGGATGTGTCCTCATGCTCATTTTCCGATGTTCAAATCATGGCAACTTTGCTGCATGAAGCCATGCTTCCCGCAAACCGCCCAGGAACGATGGCATTCCTATCTGACTCGCGCTCAGTCTGCCTCCCATTTCCGACCGATAGGGGAAGCGGCGGTGCCCGGACCAGCTAGGCAGAAACTCGTCGCCATTTGCATATGAAGGAGGGTGCTCCGATTGCCTTGCGTTATGCTGCAATCTTCATGTCGAGCACCGAGACGAGCACTCCATTCCATGCCTGCCGGAGCTCCCCGACGGCTGGCAGTTCAAACGCAACGGGCGGGGGTCCGCTTCACGGGCCCGTGTCACTGCCGCACATTCCCGTGAGGACCGATGACACGCCACAGAAGGCGGTCTACTTCATCGTTCATGCTGGGATGGCAAATGCGCGAGTGCCCCCTCTCGCGCCATCTCGGAATGGAAGCCCCGGCCCCTCGTCCCCCCCGACGCTGGCCGGGGCTTTTCATGTCGACTCGTGATGACCGTTCTTCCATCGTCGAAAGGCCGTATCACAATCACTGGTGGGCCCGGGAGGACTCGAACCTCCAACCAGACCGTTATGAGTGGCCCGGTCTCACCGGAAACCTCAAATACAATCGACGTTTTTCGTCAGGTTCGTGCACGTTCGTTCGCACCCGTTCACGGGGTTTCTGTGGTCTACCTGTGGTCCGTTCGCCATTTCCCTAAAGCGGCCGATAAGCGCCCCAGAGCCTGGCTGAGCCGGTGCGCACCTTGCTCGATCCACAGCCCCGAGGCCGACAGTCAAAGCCGCTTGCATGCGTCCGATTTATCCTCACGTCTTAGGAGGCGGGTCCTTCGTCAGCCCAATCGAGTGTCGCACCGGACAACCCGCATCCCTTATGCTCATCAGTCAGTTTGATCAGTCTAACGTGTCCGCATCCGTTCGCTTCGCCGCGCTGGTCATTCCGTCAGTAGATGTTTTCGTGAGGGTGGTACAGTTGATGATTAACAGGCTCGGTTATCCTTTCAAAACCTGGGGCCATGTCCGAGATTCTTGAATTGGGCCGGATGACCCCTGACTTACTCCGTGCCATTCAATTATCCTGCGCTTCCGCGTGGCTCGTTGAGGGTCGAATGCCATCCGATCAGTTGAGACGATGCAAAGTCATCGGTCTTCTCGGCGGTGCGGCGGCCGCGTGGCCGTTCCGTGCCCACGCGCAGGGCCGATTTGCGGAATGTTCCTCCTGTTGCGCGGAGGCGCTTGTTGCATCATGAGCCCCCATTCCAGCCCGCACCGGATCGACGTCCATCATCATCTCTTTCCTCCGCCGTTTCTCGCGCAACTGTTTGAGCATCAGCATTATCTGTCGCGCGGGGTGGCTGCTCACTGGACGCCACAGGTGTCGCTCGACGACATGGATGAAGCCGACGTGGCGACGGCTATCACTTCGATTACCGCGCCGGGCTTCAGCATTGTGAAGGCCGATCTGCTCCGCCACATCACGCGGGAGTGCAATGAGTACGGCGCCAGAATGGCGCTCGATCATCCCGGCCGCTTCGGGCTGTTCGCATCACTTCCGCTGCCCGACGTTGTAGGAAGCCTCAAGGAGATTGAGCATGCCCTCAATATCCTGAAGGCCGACGGGATCGGGTTGTTAACCAGCTACAACAACCAGTGGCTCGGTGATCCGGCCTTTGTGCCTGTGATGGACGAGCTCAACCGCCGCAGAGCGATCGTGTATGTGCATCCGACGACGGCCGACTGCTGCAGGAACCTGATGCCGATGGTGCAGGACTGGGTGATCGAGTTTCCGGTCGACACCACGCGCACCATCGCAAGCCTGCTGTTCTCGGGAACTGTCCTGCGCTGCCCCGACATCAAATTCATCTTCGCCCATTGTGGCGGCATCCTGCCGTTGCTGACCGAGCACCTGATCCGCGTGCCGGTGATCGATCCGAGTATGCAAGAGCTGGTGCCGGCGGGTGTTCTCCATGAGCTGCGCCGTTTTCATTATGACATTGCGCTGCGAGCGCATCCGACGGGGTTAGCCTCCGCGCAGCACATGGTCAGCGTCTCGCAATTGCTGTTCGGTACGGATGCGCCTCTGCGAAGGAGCCGAGCCACCGTCGAGGGGCTGACCAACTACGGTTTCGCTCCGCATGAGCTGCGGGCAATTGATTGCGAGAATGCGCAGCGCTTGTTACCTCGTTGTGCTCAGAGGTGCTCAGGATGAAAGCATTCTTCCCGGCATGTTGGATTCGTCACGTAACGTTGGCGGCGGCTTTCATGGCCTTGAGCGCCCCGCTGGTCCTTGCCCAAAACTTTCCGCAGCGAGGCATCAAGATCATCGTGCCGTTCCCGGCTGGGGGCGGCGCAGACGTCGTCGCACGCGCCATCGGCCAGCAGCTCAGCGAAGGTCTCGGTCGATCCGTCATTGTCGAGAACGTCGTCGGGGCCGGCGGTACGATCGGCACGGCCCGGGCGGCGCAGGCCGCACCCGACGGGTACACCCTGTTCATAGGCACGCCGAGCACCCATGGCACCAACGTCGCGGTCTATCCAAAACTTTCTTACGACGCGATCAAGGATTTCGACCCGATCGGGTTGATTGCAACCTCGCCGCTGTTGCTCATCGCGTCGCCCACGCTTGACGTCGCCACGGTCGGCGATCTGATCAAGCTCGCGCACGCAAGACCGGGCGAGCTGGCCTATGGCTCCTTCGGTACCGGCAGCATCAATCATCTGGCGATCGAGCTGTTTCAGTCGATGGCCGGCATCAGGACCAATCATGTTCCATATCGCGGTTCTGCCCCGGCGATGACCGATCTCATCGCCGGGCGAATTCAGTACAGCATGGACGGTCCGGCGGCGCTGACGTTCATTCGGGCCGGCACCGTCAAATTTCTGGCCATCGGCAGCAGGAAGCGGTGGGGCTTCTTCCCGGACAAGCCGACGATCTCGGAATCGGGCGTTCACGTGGTTTGGCCTGTTCGCTCCCGCTGGTACGCCAGGGGCAGTCGTCAATCTGCTCAATGGCAAGCTGAACCAGGCGTTGGCCGCCGATCACGTCAAGGACAGCTTCAACCAGCTGGGCATCGATCCGGCCGGCGGCTCGCCAGAGGTGCTGTCCACGACCGTCGAGAAAGAAATCAAGAAATGGGTAAAGATCGCGACCGAGAAGGATATCAAGATCGAACCTTGACGTTACCCCAAGGCGCATTCCGCTCGAATTGAAGCATGCGGCGTCTTTGTTCCGCCCTCATCCTGAGGCGGCGCATGCTTTGCATGCGCCCGTCTCGAAGGATGAGGGCGGCACGCGATCTCGGGTTTACCCGAGATCGCACCACTACGATGCGCAAGTCGGGTAAACCCGACTTGCCGTCCCCATGCTTCGAGACGCGTCGCAGCGCGCATGCGCTGAAGCAAGTTCGATGACCTCATGCGCGCTGCGCCGCTCCTCAGCATGAGGTCGGGAATTGCGGCCGGTTCAAGATAAGCAAAACGTCCTCTAGGAGCCTGTCCGAGTAATAGCGGATTTTGCTGGTCAGAGAAGCGCGAGTCAGATTCTCTCCCCCCGCATGAGCAAGACATTCCGCGCCTGGAAGAT
>Ga0209331_1000611_pt1 | contig 12768 bp, 13 predicted proteins | sample JacPinW_OM3H0_M3_FD_187971 | JGI IMG/M metagenome (GOLD analysis project Ga0209331, IMG submission 187971) | Forest soil microbial communities from Algoma, Ontario, Canada - Jack Pine, Ontario site 1_JW_OM3H0_M3 (SPAdes) (version 2) | ecosystem: Environmental > Terrestrial > Soil > Boreal... | reverse complement strand
ATCGGGCACTACGCCGTGGCCAAGATTAAGGAAGCCGTGCTCGCCGTCACCGGCGGGTGACGGCGCGCAAAGCCGGGCCTCGCTGGCATCACGCCGCTGACTTGCCCTCATAGGCGCGCTTGAGGCCTGCGATGTCGAGTTTTGTCATTCCCAGCATCGCCTGCATCGCGCGCTGCCGGCCGGCAGGATCAGGCCCGCCGAGATATTGCCCGAGCGCGTTCGGCACGATCTGCCAGGACACGCCGAAGCGATCCTTGAGCCAGCCGCAGCGTTCGACCTGCCCGCCATTGGCGGACAGCGCCTCCCATAACCGGTCGACCTCAGCCTGATCGGCGCAGCCGATCTTGAAGGAGACCGCATGGGTGTATTCGAACCGTATACCGCCATTGAGCGCCATATAAGGTTGGCCGGCCAGCGCGAAATCCACCACCAGCACGGTGCCGGCCTTTCCGGCCGGACCGTCGACGGGATTTTTCTGCACGTTCTCGATTTTGGAATCGGGCAACAGCGACACGTAGAATTTCGCGGCCTCCTCGGCCTCGCCGTCGAACCACAGGCAGGGGGTGATTTTGGACATGGGTTTAGGGTCCTTTTGCGATGGTTCGATCAGGCGTCGGCCATTGCGGACGGCGCAGTCGTGGCGGCTGCGACATCCATCCACATCACTTCCCAGATGTGGCCGTCCGGATCCTCGAAACTGCGGCCGTACATAACGCCGAAATCCTGTTTGGGAGATGGATCGGCGCCGCCGCCCGCGGCACTCGCCTTGTCTACTATCTCGTCGACGGCACCGCGGCTGTCGGCAGAGATGCAAATCAAAACCTCGCTTGAGGTTTTCGCATCAGCGATCTGCTTCGGCGTAAACTGGCGGAACTTGTCATGAGTCAGCAGCATGACGTGGATGGTTTCGGAAAGCACCATACAGGATGCGGTACCGTCACTGAATTGCTCATTCTTCTCGGCGCCGACAGCCTGGTAGAAGGCCGTGGCGCGCGCGAGATCGCTGACTGGCAGGTTGATGAAGATCATTTTGGTCATAGCAGGTTCCTTTCGCGTGGCTCGATCAGAGGACGAACGAGCCGGCGCTATCCCGACACCTGCTTTTGAAATCTTTTTAGGTGGCGAAGAACGCCACCTAAGTCTGGCCGTTCCGGGAACGTTCGCAGGACCGGAGCCGAAATGAAGGCTACGTCGCCATCGGCATTGGCATGGTCAGGAACGACCGCGCCACGTGCCAGAACAAATGCCGGTTGGTGGCCAGCGTCACCGAATGCGCGGTTCCCGGCAGAATGATGAACTGGCGGTCGCCGTTCGGCAGCAGATTAAAAAACGCCTCGAGGTCGGCGACGGTGGCGATCCCGTCATATTCGCCGCGCACCAACAGCACCGGCGAAAGCACCTGTTCGGGCTTCACCACCGGGAGATTTGAGGTCATATCGAGATAGGTACCGGTCGGGACCTGGTCGCCGAATTGCAGTTCCACATCCGCCAGTGCCTCGACGATGGCGGGGTCGCTGGTGCCGGGCTTATCGCGGGTGGCGATCGAGCGGATCATGTCGCGATCGCGCTTGCGCATATTGTGCGAGCGGTAATAGTCGAGCTGCTCGGCGCGCTTTGCCAGCGTCGGCGATCCCTCGCCCTTGTAGGTGAAGGCGGCGAACACCAGCCGGTCGGTACGCTCGGGCGCCGCCATCGCATAGGCACCGGCGCGCAGCGCGCCGGAGGATTCTCCGAGGAAATTGTATTTTTGCCGGCCGGTCTCGCGGGCGACCACTTCAACCGCCGCTTTCAGATCCTCGACGCCGCTGGCGATGTCGGAATTGCCGGAAGTACGCCCCGATTTGCCGTAATTCTCATGATCCATGGTCCAGCAGTCGAGGCCGGCGCGGGCGAACGCATTCATGATCGAATAATCGCCATGGCCGGGCACATTGAGATCGAACGCGCGCGAGGACACCGAGGAGCCGTGAACGAAGAACACCACCGGCAATTGCGAAGGCAGGATGCCCTTCGGCGCGCCGATCCGCTTGCGATACAGCCACAAGGGAATATCGCCCTTCTTCGCCCAGTATTCGCCGCTCCAGATCTCGCTGCCCGGGATTTCAGCGCGCGCGGTTTGCGTGAAACTTGCATCCGCCAGCGCTCCGGCCACGAGACCGAGGCCAGCGCTCCTGATGACCGTACGCCGCGCCAACCGGCGATCGAAATTCGTCATGGTGTTCTCCCTGTCAGCCCCAAGGGTTTTATCCCGTAGCCGCGACAGCAAGCCTAGCAGACGGCGTACGTGGCCGGAAGTCACCGCGCTGCAGTAGCGAACGCGGAACAGCCTCGCGAGAAATGCGACCAGAACAGGCTTGCTCCCGAAAAATACAGGTCTAGTCTTTCGGCCGCCCGACCATGGGAACTCAATTGAGTTACATCGGGTCGCGGTCGGCATCGACTTCAATTGCGCCAAACCGAAGAGCGCGAATTCAGGGAAGCATCATGTCCAAAAACTTTTACGTGGTTTTAACGGCCGCGCTGCTCTGCTCCGCCCTTCCAGCGATGGCCCAGCAGCTGCCCGAGGGACCGGGCAAGGAGCTGGCCGAGGCCAACTGCAACATCTGCCACACTTTGTTGAGCCGCGTCGGCTCGGGCTATACGGCGAGCGGCTGGACCACCGTGCTGCGGATGATGGTCAATCAAGGCGCCCCGCTGCAGCCAGAACAGATCGAGCCGCTGAAGGCATATTTGATCAAGAGCTTCCCGGAAAAAGCCAAGCCTGCCGGCGTGGTCATTCCGGGACCGGCGGAAATTTCGTTTAAGGCGTGGCAGGTCCCCACGCCTGGGTCTCGACCGCATGACCCATTGGCGGCGAGGGACGGCTCGCTCTGGTACACCGGCCAATTGGCCAATGTGCTCGGCCGGCTCGATCCGGCGAGCGGCAAGTTCACGGAATTTCAGCTCAAGACGCCGCACTCCGGACCGCACGGCCTGCAGGAGGATAATGACGGCAACATCTGGTATACGGGCAACACGGGATCGCTGATCGGAAGGTTGGACCCGAAAACCGGCGCAGTCACCGAGTATCCGACCCCGGAGCAGGGCGATCCGCACACCCTCATCTTCGACAAAAGCGGAATCCTGTGGTTCACGATGCAGAACCTCAACCGGATCGGACGGCTCGACCCGAAGACCGGCGAAATCAAACTGCTCACGCCGCCGACGGCGGGGTCACGCCCCTATGGCATGGCGTTGAATTCGAAAGGCATGGTGTTCTTCGTCGAATTCGGCGCCAACAAGGTCGGCAGCATCGATCCGAAGACGATGGAGTTTCATGAGTACCTATTGGCGGATGCGGCGGCCCGCCCGCGGCGCATCGCGATCACCAGCGACGACATCGTCTGGTACTCCGACTATTCGCGCGGTTATCTCGGTCGCCTCGATCCCTCAACCGGCAAGGTGACGGAGTGGCAGTCTCCGAGCGGGCCGAAGTCCGAACCCTACGGCATCTCGGCGATCAGCGATGTCATCTGGTACAGCGAGTCCGGGTCGACCCCGAACACCGTCGTGCGCTTCGATCCCAAGACGGAAAAATTCCAGAGCTGGGCGATTCCGGGCGGCGGAAACATCGTGCGCAACACGTCAGTCACGCGCGACGGCAACTTCCTGCTGGCCAACAGCCTGATGAATGACATCACGCTAGTCACGATAAAGCGAGACTGAGCCGGGCGACATACGCCACGGCTATGAGGTGCCGAGCGCGCCGATGCTGCGGGGTGTTCGCGCAGCCGTCATCCCGGGGGCGACGCGCAGCGTCGAACCCGGAATCTCGAGATTCCGGGTTCGTGTCTTCGACGCGCCAGGGACGGATTTCCTTACTTCTGCTCCGCCGGATCGCGGTGCACGGGGTCGACCCACAGCACCGTCTCCGGCTTTTCCACCGGTTCGATGTCGAGATTGATCGCGACCGCCTGGCCGTCGCTGCGCACCAGCACACATTCCAGCACTTCGTCACGGCTGGCGTTGATCTCCTGATGCGGTACATAGGGCGGGATGAAGATGAAATCGCCGGGGTTGGCTTCGGCGGTGAATTGCAGCTGTTCGCCCCAGCGCATTCGCGCCTTGCCCTTCACCACATAGATGATGCTCTCGAGATGGCCGTGATGATGCGCGCCGGTCTTGGCATCCGGCTTGATGGTCACCGTGCCCGCCCACAATTTCTGCGCGCCGGCACGGGCGAAATTGATCGCGGCCTTGCGGTCCATCCCCGGCGTCGAGGGCACGTTGGGATCGAGCTGATCGCCGGGAATGACGCGGACGCCATCGTGCTTCCAGCGATCGGCGTGATCGTGGTCGTGATTGACGTGGGTGTGGTCATGGGAACCTGTCATGGCGCCGCTCCTGTTGAGAATATCTATGATCAGCGCTGTTGCGGTCTAGCCCTTGACCCCCAGCAATTCGACGTCGAACATCAGCGTCGCATTCGGCGGAATAGCCCCGCCGGCACCGCGGGCGCCGTAGCCCAGCGCGGGCGGAATGATCAAAGTGCGCTTGCCGCCGACCTTCATGGTGGCGACGCCTTCGTCCCAGCCGGCGATCACCCGGTGCTGCCCGATCGGGAATTCGAACGGCTCGTTGCGGTCGACGGAGGAGTCAAATTTCTTGCCTTTCTTGCCGTCCTCATAAAGCCAGCCGGTGTAATGCATCACGCAGATCTGGCCGGGCTTTGGCGACGCCCCGGTGCCGACGGTGTTATCGATAATCTGCAAGCCTGAAGCTGTGGTCATGGGTTTTCCTGCGGTCTGGGCCACCGCGCGGGATGGCGCGGCGAGGAGAAGCGCACCGGCGATGGCGATGGCGAGCGCGATTGTGGAATTTCGAACGATGTGCATCTTTTAAGCTTTCCTTCGTATGAGAGAGATCGCGAGGGCCCCGCACTCAATAGCCCAGCGCGCAGCCGTCCTTGCGTGGATCGGAGCCGCCGGTCAGCGTGCCCTTGTCCCAATCGATCCAGATCGCCTGGCCGCCGCCGAGCGGGCCGACCACGCTGGTGGTCTTGTGCCCGAGCTTCTTCAGGCCGTCGACGATCTCGGCCGGCACGCCGTCCTCGAGCTGATAGACGCCTTCGTAGTGCAGGCCGCGCGGCATATCGATCGCTTCCTGCACGTCGCAGCCATAGTCCAGCATGTTGGTCAGCACATGCACCTGCCCGACCGGCTGATATTGCCCGCCCATCACACCGAACGGCATTGTCGCGCGACCGTTCTTGGTTACGAGCGAAGGAATGATCGTATGCAGCGGCCGCTTACCCGGCGCGATGCAGTTGGGATGGCCGGGCTGAATGCGGAAACCGCCGGCGCGATTTTGCATCAGGATGCCGGTCTTGCTGGAGACGATTGCCGAACCGAACGAATGCGCGATCGAATTGATGAACGAGCAGACGTTGCGATCCTTGTCCACCACGGTGAGGTAGATCGTTGAAGGGTTCATCGGCGGTGCTACGTTGGGCAGGTCGCGGAGCCCATCCATCCTGATCTTGCTGCCGTGCTCCTCGGCGAATTCCTTCGCCAAGATCCCGGCCACGTCGACCTTGACGTGGGCGGGGTCGCCGATGTGCAGCTCGCGCATCATGTAGGCGGCGCGCGCCGCTTCGGCCTCCAGATGAAACCGTTCCACGCTCAGCGCCGAAAATTTCGTCAGGTCGAATCGCGAGAGGATGTTGAGCATCACCAGCATGGTGATGCCGGGGCCGTTCGGCGGACACTGCCAGACGTCGTGGCCTTTATAGATCGTGCCGATCGGCGATGTGGTCTCGGTGGTATGGGCCGCAAAATCGTCCAGCGTGTGCAGGCCGCCGATGCCGCGCAAGGTCTCGACCATGTCCTCGGCGATCGCGCCCTTGTAAAACGCGTCGCGGCCGTTCTTGGCGATGGCGCGCAAGGTCTTTCCAAGCTCGGGCTGATGGATCACGTCGCCGGCGACCGCGGGCTTGCCGTGCGGCAAGAGATAGCGCTCGGTGTTGGTGCCATTTTTCAGTTTCTCGAACTGATTTTTCCAGTCAAATGCGATACGGGGGGCGACCACATAGCCCTCTTCCGCGGCCTTGATCGCAGGTTGCAGCAGCGTATCGAGCCCGAGCTTGCCGTGATCGCGTAAAATGGTTTCCCAGGCGTCGATGGCGCCGGGAATGGAGACGGCGTGCGCCGAGGTCAGAGGGACCGCCTTGATGTCGCGCTCGAGATACCATTCGGGCTTCGCCGCCATCGGCGCGCGACCCGATCCGTTATAGGCCGTGATCTTGCCCTCACCCCTCGGCTGAACCAGGGCAAAGCAGTCGCCGCCGATCCCGGTCGATTGCGGCTCGATCACAGCCAACAACGCCGAGGCTGCCACCGCGGCATCGGCAGCGGTACCGCCGGCGCGCAGCACCTCGATCGCGGTCAGCGCCGCCAGAGGATGCGACGTCGCCACCATCGCGTTCCGGGCGTGGACGGTGGACCGGCCGGCGAGATGGAAATTCCTCATGCCAAATTGCTCACTTTTGCCGTTTTATCGCTGTCTCTTGGGCGCGCTTGTTTGGCACATTCCTGCGGCGCTGGGCAATGGTTGGAGCGCATAACAGCCCACCAGCGTCGTCCTTGCGAAAGCAGGGACCCATGACCACCGCGCTTGGTTGTTGGTAAGGCAATTGGCCCCATCTTTCACTACTAAGGCCGCGGCGTATGGGTCCCTGCTTTCGCAGGGACGACGGCGTATATGTTGATCGCGCGATAGCCTTTCCCCATCGCACCCCGCCTGATAAACCACCGCCATGCCGTACAAGGTCGCCGCTTTCTATCAGTTCGTAAGCCTGCCGGACTTCCGGGAACTGCGCGAGCCGCTGCGCGCGATTTGCGCCGACCTCAAGCTGAAGGGCAGCGTGTTATTGGCCCATGAAGGCATCAACGGCACGCTCGCGGGCAGCGCCGAGGCGATCACCGCTCTGATTGAAGAATTGCGGCACGGTGCCCTGTTCAGCGGCCGGCTCGATAACCTCGAACTGAAATTCTCAGCTGCCTCGGCAATGCCATTTCAACGCCTGAAGGTTCGGCTGAAAAAGGAGATCGTCACGCTCGGCGATGCGGCGACCGATCCGAGGCGGCAGGTCGGCATCTATGTCGACCCCGCCGACTGGAACGATCTGATCGCGACACCGGACACGCTTCTGATCGACACCCGCAATGCCTTCGAGGTCGCACTTGGCACGTTCTCGGGCGCGGTCGATCCCGGCATCAAAAGCTTTGGCCAATTCAAGGAATTTACCGCGCGACATCTCGATCCGGCAAAGCATCGCAGGATCGCGATGTTCTGTACCGGCGGAATTCGCTGCGAGAAGGCCAGCGCTTATTTAATGTCGCGCGGTTTTGCAGAGGTCTATCACCTCAAGGGCGGAATTCTGAAATATCTGGAAGGCGTACCGGAGGCCGAGAGCCGCTGGCGCGGCGAATGTTTTGTGTTTGACGACCGCGTCGCGCTCGACCACAGGTTGCGGGAGCGCGCAAGGGGAGACGATGCCAATGAGTGAGGTGACGGCACTCAGCGCCCGCATTGACGTGCTCGAAGCCCGGCTGACGTTTCAGGACGTGACCATCGAGACGCTGAACCAGACCATCACCGAGCAGTGGCACAAGATCGACACGCTGACACGCCAGATCGCGGCCTTGAGCGAACGACTGCGGGAGGCCGAGGCGCATGCGCCCGGCCCCGCCAACGAAACGCCGCCGCATTACTAGCGATCGCGCCGCGACGACCCGCGGCTTACGTTTATGACGCGACCGGAACCAGTTGCAGGGCTTGCTCCGCCATGACCAGGCGATCGCGCCCGCCGGCCTTCGCGGCATAGAGCGCGCGGTCGGCGGCCTCGACCAGCGACGCCTGCCCCGCTAATCTGTCGGTTGCAGGCCGGCACACCGCTCCGCCAAGGCTCGCGGTCACCAATCCGGACGGCAGGTTGAGCGCGTGGGGAATACCGGCGTCGTGGAGCTGGCGGCGAATCCGCTCCCCGATCCGCGCGCAGCCCGCCGCATCCGTGTTGGGCAACAGCATGGCGAACTCTTCGCCGCCATACCTGGCGGCAACATCGGTGGTCCGCTTCGCTTCCGCCGCCAAAATCCTGCCGACGGATCGCAAACATTCGTCGCCGGCCAGATGTCCGTATTCATCGTTGAACCATTTGAAATGGTCGAGATCGATCATCAGCAGCGACAGCGATGTGCGCTCGCGATAGGATCTCGACCATTCCTCCGCCAGCCGCTCGTCGAATCGGCGGCGATTGGCAAGACCGGTCAGGCCGTCCTCGATGGCAAGCGTCTCGAGCCTGCCTTCGAGATCCTTCTGTTGCGTCACGTCGCGGGAGATCGCGATAACGCCGTCAATCTCGCCATTGTCTTTCCGCGTGACGCGCAATGTCGATTCGACCCAGACCTCGGATTTCTCGCGATGGCGCGTGCGATAGGTGACACGCGCCTCGTCCGCGTCACCGCACTTCATGGCGGCAACCATTTCCTGGACACGAGGCAAATCCATTGGATTGACGCCGGCCAATGCTGGCGTTCCCACCAGCTGGTCGGCCCGCCAGCCGACGATACCCAGCGATGACGGTGAGACATATTGAATCCGCTCATCCGACCCAATCCGGGTCACCATGTCGCTCGACCCTTCCGCGAGCATCCGGAAATTGGCTTCGTTGTCGGCGAGCGCAACCGCCATGCGCTGTCCGCGCCGCAATTGCCGCACCAGATAGGCGCCAATCACCGCGATCAGCAATATCAAAGCAAAGACGAACATCGTGCGGCCGATGGCAGCGTTGCGCCAGGGCGCCAGCACCTCTTCCTGCTGCCTGGTCGTCAGAACCAGCAGCGGGAAGCGATCGCTCCGCCTGTAGAAGCTCACCCGGTGCGTCCCGTCCAGCGGCGATTTGAAATAATAGACGCCACCTGCCGACTGCAACGCTGGATTCCGGAATAGAGGTTTATCCGACAGGTCGCGTCCGGCGTAGGTGTCGTTGTCGGGGTTGCGCGCCACCATGATGCCGTCGGCGGTCACGAGCGCCACAGAGCCGCCGGCACCATTGTCGAATTGCCGATAAAATTCCGAAAAATATTTTGAGCTGATCGACGCGACCACCACGCCGGCAAAGCTGCCGTCGGGATGATTGAAGCGCCGGGACACCGCGATGTTCCATTCGTGGTCGAGCTTGCTCTTGACCGGGTGTGAGACGAATACGCCGCGGTCAGTGGATTGCTGGTGATGCAGGAAATATTCGCGATCGCCGAGATAGATGGCCTCGTTGCTGGCCGTCGCAAGCGAGTTGCCATGCTCGTCGGTGATGACGATATTGTGGATGCGCTTCAAACTGCCCTTGCGTGCTATGAGGATCTTGCGAAGCTTCGAAATCGTGTCGGGATCGGAACCGTCCGTTTCAAGCCGGCTGACGACACCGACGATGCCGGTGTCCAGCAAGTCCAGACTGTCCTCGGCATGCTGCGTCAGCGAATGCGCCAAGTTGGCGAGATCCACTTCCGCGGTCTTCAACGTGACCTCGCGCGCTTCCCATTCTCGCCAAACGCTCAAGCCGACGATGGTCACGCAAACCAACGCAACGAACGCTGCCGCCCGCAGCGGCATCTGGCTGAATTTGTGGGGCGCAGCAATCATCTCGCGGGATTTCTCCGAACCACGAAAAATCCCACGCACACCTTATTTATCTCTGAAATGAACGCTGCAATGAGCCTCAATTTGAAGCAGATCCCGTAGGATTGCGGGCAATCGCTGATCCCGGCGGAAATTTCGTAGATTCATCGTAACCAGATCGCTACTGCGGCAGACGACCCGCGGTTGGACACTCGCCGGCGGGCGCGCGGAAGGTCACCAAGGCTGTCCTATTAGCGGTTGCGGATTTGACAAGCTCCGGTGGATTTTTCGGCTCGATGATCAATATCGCACAGACAGCCGTCGCGACTTCGGCTGGATTGTCGGACGCGATGAGGTTGCATTTAAAGTAGAAGGCAGAAAAGCCGGGGCGGCGTGGCCTTTCCGGCCTTTCTGTTGGTTTTTCGTGCTGGTTCTTCGGGCGCCGGCCGCTTGGGCTCGCGCATCCCTTGGTCAAGTCCGTATCCGCAGTGTATCAGGGGGCAGCTTCCGCCTCCCGATCACCCGTTTACGGATTGAGCGCGCTTGACCCAAACCCAGCTGACAAAACCCTTCCTTGAAGTGCTTTCCGGCCGCAGGCAGCAGGTGCCGCCGATCTGGATGATGCGGCAGGCAGGCCGCTACCTTCCCGAGTATCGCGAATTGCGCGCCAGAGCGGGGGGCTTTCTCGACCTGTGTTTCACGCCGGAATTCGCCACTGAGGTCACGCTGCAGCCGATCCGCCGCTTCAACTTCGATGCCGCGATCATCTTCTCGGATATTCTTGTGATCCCTTACGCGCTCGGCCGTGAGGTGCGTTTCGAGGCCGGCGAAGGCCCACGGCTTGATCCGCTGGATACGCCGGAGAAGGTTTTGTCGCTCGCGACGCAGGCCGACTTCGGCAAGCTCGAGCCGGTGTATGAAGCGCTGCGTCGCGTCCGCCGCGCGCTTGATCCGAAGATTGCGCTGATCGGTTTTTGCGGGGCGCCGTGGACGGTCGCGACCTACATGGTGGCCGGCCAAGGCACGCCCGACCAGGCGCCGGCGCGGATGATGGCGTATCGCCATCCGGAAGCGTTCGCTGACATCATCGACGTGCTGGTCGAGAACTCGATCCAGTATCTGCTGGGGCAACTCGCGGCCGGCGCCGACGTGCTGCAGCTGTTCGACACCTGGGCCGGCGTACTGCCGCCGCGCGAATTTGCGCGCTGGTCGATGGAGCCGACCCGGCGCATTGTCGAAGGCGTCCGCAAGAAGGTGCCGGACGCGAAAATCATCGGCTTTCCGCGCGGGGCAGGCGCCTTGCTGCCGGGATACGTGGAAACAACCGGCGTCGACGCCGTTAGCATCGACTGGACCGCCGAGCCGTCGTTGATCCGCGAGCGCGTGCAAAACCGCGTCGCCGTTCAAGGCAATCTCGATCCGCTGGCGCTGATCGCCGGCGGTGCGGCGCTCGATGCCGCGGTCGATGACGTGCTGGCGAACTACGCAAAGGGCCGCCTGATCTTCAACCTCGGCCACGGCATCCTGCCGGAAACGCCGATCGCCCATGTCGAGCAGATGGTGAAGCGGGTGCGGGCCTATAAGGGGTGAGGCATCACCGCACGCGGCTGCGCTCTATGATTTCGGCCGCGCCTTTCGTCAATAGTTCCAGGCCAACCGCGCGGCCGAGTTCGCGCGGGCGATCGACGGGGCCGGAGCGCGAGGCCTCGATGAACAGGCCGCCGGTTTCATCCAGCACCGAGGCGGTCAGCGACATCTGCTCGCCCTGAATGGTCGAAAACCCGGCGATCGGCGAATTGCAATGGCCGTTGAGGACCCACAGCACCTCGCGTTCGGCATCGGCGCTGTGGTGCGCGTTCGCGTCGTCGATGCGGGAGAGAATGCGCCGCGTTTCCCAATCATTGGCCGCGCATTCCACTGCGACGATCCCCTGCCCGACCGCGGGCAGCATCTCCTGAACTGAAAATTCATAAGCGATGCGGTTAGCCAAACCGACGCGTTCAAGCCCCGAGCGCGCCATGATCAGTGCATCCGCCGGCCCGACCGCACCGCCATCGGCAAGCCGCTGCAGCTCCGAATTGTCGAGCTTGCGCACCCTGGTATCGGCGGCGCCGCGGTAGTGAATCACCTCGATTTCGGGAAACAACCGGCGCGCATAGGCCGCGCGCCGCACCGCATTGGTGCCGACCTTGAATCCCTTGCCGCGCGCGCGCCTGAGATCGTCGATCGAGATCCCTGCGCGCAGCACCAGGACGTCGCCGGGCGGATCGCGCGGCAGCGTCGCCCCGATCACGAGCCGAGGGGTGTCTTCATTGCCCGGCATGTCCTTTAGCGAATGCATCGCGGCCTGCAATTCGCCGGATAAAACAGCCTTGCGGATCTCGGCCACGAAGGCGCCGCCCTTGCCGCCATGCGGCAACAGCTTGCCGACTTGATCGGTGTCGCCCGTGGTTTCGAACTTGACGATCTCGACCTCGACCTCGGGCGCGGCCGCGGCGAGACGCCGGGCGATTTCCGCGGTCTGCGCCAGCGCCATCGCGCTTTTGCGCGTGCCGATCCGCACTCGAATTGCCGCCATTGAGGCTCCCTTCGGGACCGCGCTGGAATCGCGGCCAGTGTTCAAGCCTGTATCTAAACCCGAATTCAGCTTTCCAAAATGTAATTTAATGGTGCGAGGAATTTTTCGCCTCTAGGCGAGGTCGTGTATCTGACACCTCAACGGGCCGAGAGGCCCCACTCAAGGAGCCGAACAATGAGGATGAAATGCCTTCTGGCGGCGCTGCCGCTCGTGCTGTCGCTCGCCATGTCAGCTGCGGCCGAGGCGCGCACCAACGAGAATCACGTGCGACGACAAGCATATCCTGTTGGAGGTCGCGAGGTCGCAGCTCCACCCTGGAGCGACGCGTGCATGACCGACCATGGGCCAAGCCAATGCGGTGAACCTATGTGGTTCTATGGTAGTGGCAGCGCGATATCGCGGTACAAGAGCGCCTTCTGACGTTGCTTCTCGCGCTAGCGCGCGTCCTGCAGGATCATGTCCGAGGCTTTTTCGGCGATCATGATGACGGGGGCGTTGGTATTGCCCGACACCAGATCCGGCATGATCGAGGCGTC
>Ga0209331_1000610_pt1 | contig 12787 bp, 10 predicted proteins | sample JacPinW_OM3H0_M3_FD_187971 | JGI IMG/M metagenome (GOLD analysis project Ga0209331, IMG submission 187971) | Forest soil microbial communities from Algoma, Ontario, Canada - Jack Pine, Ontario site 1_JW_OM3H0_M3 (SPAdes) (version 2) | ecosystem: Environmental > Terrestrial > Soil > Boreal... | reverse complement strand
GAGCAGTTCCTGACCGACATTTCCGATGCCGCGGCGTTGCTCGACGCCGAGCCGGGCGCCATCGAGCACATGAACGCGGATCATCGCGAGGCGACTAACCTCTACGCGACGAAGCTGCTCGGCGCGGGGCCAGCGGATTGGCGCTGCACCGGCTGCGATCCCGACGGGATCGACATTCAGGCTGGCCCCAAAGCCTTGCGGCTGGATTTTCCGGAACGGGTAACCGGGCCGGGAGAGTTGCGAAAAATGTTGGTCAGACTGGCGGATGAGGCGCGGGCGAAGGAATAGCCGCACCTCGCCCGACACAAGGCAAGGGCGAGCGCGTCATGAAATCCGGCAATCGATTGGTTCTGACATTATGGCTGGCGCTCTTCGCCAGCATTTGCCTGACGGCGCCGTTGTCGGCGCAAGGCGTGGCGGCGCGCGGTGCCCATATCGAGGAGCTCAGCCGGACCGGCAAATATTCCGAGGCGATCGCGCTGGCGCAGCAACTGCTGGCGGACACGGAGAAGGCGCATGGTCCCGTCGACCGCGACGTCGCGGGCGCCTTGAACAATCTGGCGCTGCTCTACAGCGATGTGGGCAACGACGCCGAGGCCGAACCGCTCAACAAGCGCGCCATCGCCATCATGGAGAAAGTGTTCGGCCTCGATTCCCGGGAGATCGCGCCCGAATTGAACAATATGGCGGCGCTTTACCAGCGGCAGGGCCGCTATGCCGAGGCCGAGCCGTTGTTCAAGCGGGCGCTGGCGCTGCGCGAGAAGTCGCTGCCATCGGGCCATCCCGATGTCGGACAATCCCTGAACAATCTGGCCACGCTCTATGAGAAGCAGGACCGTCATGCCGACTCCGAGCCGCTGTTCAAGCGCGCGCTCTCGATCTACGAGAAAGCGGCCGGTCCGGAGCATCCCGCGGTCGCCACACTTCTCAACAATCTGGGCCAGGTCTACAAAAGCGAAGGCCGTTACGCCGACGCCGAGCCGCCGATAAAGCGGTCGCTTGCGATCCGCGAGAAGGTGCTTGGGCGCGATCATGCCGATGTCGCGCGATCGCTGAACAATCTGGCAGACCTTTATGAGAGGCAGGGCCGCTACGCCGACGCCGAGCCGCTCTACCACCGCGCGCTCTCGATCCGCGACAAGGCGCTTGGTTCCGACCATCCCGATACTTGGACCTCGCGCAACAATCTGGCCTCGCTCTATCAGGCGGAAGGGCGCACCGCCGATGCCCTGCCGCTGGTGGAAAGAGCGATCGCGAGCGGACGCGCGCCGCTGCGTGTGGCGCTCCCGGTGTTGTTTGCCGCGCAACGCCAACAAATCATGCCGGCCGAAAAAGCCTTGGACGACGCCCTCAACGCGGTTCAGCGCGGCGCCCAGTCATCGGCCGCTACCGCCGTGAACAAGCTTTCGGTTCGCCTCGCCGCCGGAAGCGATCATCTCGCGGAGCTGGTTCGCAGGGATCAGGACCTCACAGCCGAGGCGGAGGCGTTGGACAAAGCGATCGTTGCGGCGGTATCCAAGGAGCCGTCGAAGCGCGACGCCGGGGCCGAGCAGCGGGCCAGGGATCGGCTTGCGATTATTTCCCCCGAGCGTGCGAACTTGCAAAAGACCCTTGCGAGCGAATTCCCCGGAAACATTTGACGGCTACCGCGATGCCGCCTGGCTCCTGAAGCGTCAGGCGGTGTCGGTATTGCCCTCCGTCGGTAGCCTGAAGACGCTGCGGGTCTTCGCGCGCAAGGACCAGGGCATAAAGCCAATGACCGGTTTTGGGGATCCGCTGTTCAACCCGGCGCAAGAGAGTAGCGGAGACAAACGCGGCGGGACCAAATCTGCTTCGCGCAGCGTGACGACCGCTGCGTACACGGACTTCTGGCGGGGGGCCGGCGTCGACCGTGGCATGCTCGCACAAGCATTGCCGCAATTGCCCGATACCGCCGACGAACTGAACGCGGTCGCCAAAGACCTCGGGGTTGCCGCCTCCGATATTCATCTCGGCAGCGATGCCAGCGAAACCACTGTCAAACGCGCTCCGCTCGCCGATTATAGGGTCGTCTATTTTGCCACCCACGGCCTGGTCGCCGGCGACGTCAAGGGGCTGGCAGAACCATCGCTGGCGCTCAGCATTCCCAAACAGCGGACCGAACTCGACGACGGGTTGCTGACCGCGAGCGAAGTCGCGCAGCTAAAACTCAACGCCGATTGGGTGGTCTTGTCCGCCTGTAACACCATCGCCGGCGACAGGCCGGGCGCCGAGGCGCTGTCGGGGCTTGCACGCTCATTCTTCTATGCCGGCGCCCGTGCGTTGCTGGTCTCGCATTGGGCGGTGGATTCGGAGGCCGCCGCCCGCCTCACGATTTCGACTTTTGATCGTTTGAAAGCCGATCCGCAAATGGGACGCGCCGAGGCTCTGCGCCAGGCGATGCTTTTCTACCTCAACGACACTTCGTCGCCCAAAAATGCGTATCCGGCCATGTGGGGCCCGTTCGCCCTGATCGGCGAGGGGGCGGCACGTTAACAATCATCGATTTTGCGCCGCGATAGGCAATGCGTCCGTTCCGGAGGCAAGGTCGCGGCTGATTGTCGCCTGCTATTGCAACCATTGGAAGTTTCCTAAGATCATACCTGCGCTGCAGCAAGCGATTGACAGGACAGTATGACTGTCACGGAATAAACCAATTAATACGGGATCGGCTTGGCAAGCCCGGCGTTCATGACTATTAGGTCGCCGGGCGATGGCCGGAAGGCTATAATGTGCGACAATAGGCGCGTTTGGCGGCGTTTCGCGCCGGAAATACGCGGGTTCGAGGAGGAGTCTTCCGTGCAAGAGACGGGCGTGCGTAACGGTGCCTTCGGCGCCGACAAATTTGGCTTAAGAAAACTCAAGGCCGTCAACTGGAATTTTGGCGCGCCGCAGCTCTATGAGCATTCGTTGTCTGCCGGCGAAGCCGTGCTGTCGGCCGATGGCGCCTTGTGCGCCGACACCGGCGAGTTCACGGGCCGCAGCCCAAAGGACAAGTTCACCGTTCGCGATGCCACCACCGACAAGAACATGTGGTGGGCTGGCAACCAGTCGATCACTTCAGAGCAGTTCGAGTCTCTCTATAAAGACTTTCTCACGCATGCCGAAGGCATGACGCTGTTCGCGCAGGATCTCTATGGCGGCGCCGATCCGAGCGTTCGCACCAAAACGCGCGTCTTTACTGAACTCGCCTGGCACTCGCTGTTCATCCGCACATTGTTGATCCGCCCCGAGGCGTCGGAGCTTGAAAATTTCGTACCTGAGCTGACCATCATCGATCTGCCGAGTTTTCGGGCCGATCCGAAACGCCACGGCGTGCGGTCGGAGAACGTGGTCGCGATCGATTTCGCCCGCAAGATCGTCCTGATCGGCGGTTCCTATTATGCCGGCGAGATGAAGAAGAGCGTGTTCACCACGCTGAATTATTATCTGCCCGAAAAGGGTGTGATGCCGATGCATTGCTCGGCCAATGTCGGGCCCGATGGCGATACCGCGATCTTCTTCGGGCTCTCCGGCACCGGCAAGACCACGCTGTCAGCCGATCCGAAACGCACGCTTATCGGCGACGATGAGCACGGCTGGGGCAGTGACGGCGTGTTCAATTTCGAGGGTGGCTGCTACGCCAAATGCATCAAACTGTCGAAAGAGGCCGAGCCCGAGATTTATGCCGCGAGCAAACGGTTTGGCGCGGTGCTGGAAAACGTGGTGCTCGACCAAAATACCCGCGAGCCTGATTTCGACGACGGCTCGAAAACGGAAAACACCCGCTCGGCCTATCCGCTCGACTTCATCCCGAATGCCTCGCGCACCGGCCGCGCCCCGCATCCGAAGAATCTGGTGATGCTGGCAGCGGACGCGTTCGGCGTGATGCCGCCGATTGCAAAACTGACGCCGGCGCAGGCGATGTATCACTTCCTGTCCGGCTATACCGCGAAGGTCGCGGGCACCGAGCGCGGCCTCGGCAAGGAGCCGCAGCCTGAATTTTCGACCTGCTTCGGTTCGCCCTTCCTGCCGCGCGATCCCTCCGTCTACGGCAATCTGCTGCGCGACCTGATTGCAAAGCACGATGTCGATTGCTGGCTGGTCAACACCGGCTGGACCGGCGGCAAATACGGCACCGGCCGGCGCATGCCGATCAAGGTGACGCGGGCGCTGCTGACCGCGGCGCTGAACGGCTCGCTGCGCAACGCGGACTTCCGCACCGACCGTTATTTCGGTTTTGCGGTGCCGACCTCGCTGCCCGGCGTCGAGCCGCACATCCTCGATCCGATCAAGACCTGGGCCGACAAGGCCGAGTTCGACAAGACCGCGCGCGCTCTGGTCGGCATGTTCGCGAAGAATTTTGCCAAGTTCGAAGCCCAGGTCGACGCCGAAATCCGCGCCGCCGCGCCGGAAGTGAAGCTGGCAGCGGAGTAACCTCCTCGTCGTCCCGGCCTTGAGCCGGGACCCATAACCACGAATCTTGGTGTTGAAATAAGCTGGGGCCCCAGCTCGGCGCAACCACGAACATTTGTGGTTATGGGTCCCCGCCTTCGCGGGGACGACGAAGGCTAATGCGTCTTCTCATGCCTTGAAATACGCAATCTGAGTCGTCGTCGCGAGCAGGCGCCCGTTCGGCGACCACAGTTCGCCGCTTTGGTCACCAAAACTCTTGTGAAAAATCTTGGCGTCGGCAACGCCGAGCACACGCGTAACATCTTGTTTCGCAAGATCGTCCGCATCGGCGTGAAAATAGGTCGTCAGCGACACCGTGCCGAACGGTACCAGCTCGCGCCTGGCATGAAAGATGCGGGCGAAGAACGCGTCCGACATCGCTACCAGCGACAGCGCGTCGATCTTTCGGGGCACGCGGTCGCCAATCCATAACTTTGAAAATGCGCTCGCCGGTGCGGTGTTAGGCCGGTCGGCAAGATTTGGTTCCCCCTCGACAAAGCGGTAATCATATTGTTTGACCCAGGACGCCGCGACCTTGGCATAGGGCAGCGTCTGTTCGAACGGCGTGGCTCGCGGAATCTGCGCCTGCTGGTGCGACCATGACGGCCGGCGCTCAGCGAACACGGCGGTCGCCAACGTCGCAACGTCGCCGCCGCCTTGCGTCAGCTCGACCGACCAGTGCTGCGTCGACCGGTTGGCCTTGACCAGGCGAACGTCGAGATCGAAATCGCCCTGCGCGATCGGCGCGCAATAGTTGACGGTCAGCGCGAGCGGATCGCCGGATCGCTGCGGATGATCGATCAGCGCCCGCAGGATAGTGGCCGCGGTGGCGCCGCCGAACGGGCCGACAAACGCCCAGTAATCCTCGCTGGTCCGCCCCTGCCAGCGGCTGTCGCCGGCGCTAACGCGGGTGGCGTCGTCGAACAGATGCGGGGTCTTGGTGAGCATGCAATTCCCAGATCGTCCCTCGCAATATCATGGCTGCGAAGGGCAAATTCAATGACGTCGGAGGTAATGGTCTTCCGGATTCAGCGCGTCGCCCCGCGCTGCGCGCCGGCGTCCTGCAATCCGTGCGGCAAAGTCCCGCGCACCGGCACGTTCCAGATATCGGCGGCATATTCGCGGATGGTGCGGTCGGAGGAGAACCACGGCATCCGCGCGACGTTGAGGATCGAGGCCCGCGTCCACGCCGGCACCACCTGCCAGCGCGCATCGATACCGCGCTGGGCTCCGTAATAGGAATCGAAATCGGCACACACCATGTAATGGTCGAGATAGCGCAGCGCGTGCGCGATCGATTCGAACCGGCCGGGATCGCCGGGCGAGAATTCGCCGCTGCCGATCGCGTTGATGGCGCGCGACAGACTTGGCGACCGCCGGATCACGTCGCCCGCATCGAGCCCCTGCTTGCGCCGCACCACGACGTCCATCGCCTCCATGCCGAAGATCGCGATATTCTCCGCGCCGACGTGGTCGCGGATCTCGATATTGGCGCCGTCGAGCGTGCCGATGGTCAGCGCGCCGTTCAGCGCGAGCTTCATGTTGCCGGTGCCGGAGGCTTCCATGCCCGCGGTCGAGATCTGTTCGGAGAGGTCGGCGGCCGGAATGATCACTTCGGCGAGGCTGACATTGTAGTCGGCGAGGAAGGCGACTTTCAGCCGCCCGCCGATCGCGGGATCGTTGTTGACGATCTCGGCGACGTCGTTGATGAGTTTTATGATCAGCTTGGCGTAGCGATAGCTTGCCGCCGCCTTGCCGGCGAAAATTTTCACCCGCGGCACCCAGTCGCGCTGCGGGTCGTCCTTCATCGCCTGGTACAGCGCCACCGTTTCGACGATGTTGAGCAATTGGCGCTTGTATTCGTGGATGCGCTTGATCTGGACATCGAACAGCGCGCCCGGGTCGACCATGACATTGAGGCGTTCGCTGAGCAGCCGCGCCAGCATGATCTTGTTGTGGTGCTTGACGGCGCGGAATTTTTGCTGGAACGCGCTGTCGCTGGCAACGGCTTCGAGATGCGCAAGCCGCGAGGGATCGTCGAGCACGGCTTCGCCGCAGGTCTCGCGCAATAGATCGGTCAATTTCGGGTTGGCCAGCATCAGCCAGCGGCGGAAGGTGATGCCATTGGTCTTGTTGTTGATGCGTCCCGGATAGAGATGATTGAGATCGTGGAACACGGTCTCCTTCATCAAATCGGAATGCATTGCCGAGACGCCATTGATGCTGTGGGAGCCGACGAACGCCAATTGTCCCATCCGCACCCGGCGGCCGGATTTTTCGTCGATCAGGGATACCGAGGCGCGGAAATCGACGTCGCCGGGACAGCACTCTTCCGCCAGCGCCAGATGCGCGACATTGATGCGATAGATGATCTCCAGATGCCGCGGCAGCAGGCGCTGGAACAGTTCGACCGGCCAGGTCTCGAGCGCTTCCGGCAACAGCGTGTGGTTGGTGTAGGACAACGTCGCGACCGTGATCTTCCACGCCTCGTCCCAGCGGAAATGGTGCAGGTCGACCAGGATGCGCATCAATTCAGTGACGGCGAGGCTCGGATGGGTGTCATTGAGCTGCACCGCGACCTTTGACGCCAGATTGCGCAATTGCCCGTCGGAGGCGAGATGCCGCTTGATCAAATCCTGCAGCGAGGCCGAGACGAAGAAATATTCCTGCCGCAGCCGCAGTTCGCGGCCCGCCGCGCTCTCGTCATTCGGATACAGGAATTTGCAGATCGATTCCGCGCGCGCCTCCTCGGCGCTGGCGCCGAGATAGTCGCCGGTATTGAAGACGTCGAGTTTCAAGGGGTCGGGCGAGCGCGCCGACCACAGCCGCAGCGCATTGACGTGCTGGCCGCGCCAGCCGACGATCGGGGTGTCGAAGGCAACCGCTTCCACCGTTTCCGCCGGATGCCAGATCGCGAGGTCGCGGCCCTTGCGTTCGATATGTTCGATGCCGCCGCCGAAATGCACGTGATAGATCACTTCCGGCCGCTGGAATTCCCAAGGGTTGCCAAAGCTCAGCCATTCGTCCGGATATTCTTGCTGCCAGCCCTGCGCGATGATCTGGCGGAACAGGCCGAAATCGTAGCGGATGCCGTAGCCGATCGCGGGGATCGCCAGCGTCGCCATGCTCTCCATGAAGCACGCCGCCAGCCGTCCGAGGCCGCCATTACCGAGCGCGGCATCCGGCTCGCATTTGCGCAAATCCTCAAGCCCGACGCCGAGGTCGCCAAGCGCCGCCTCAAACACTTTTAGCAGCCCCATATTGTTCAAGGCATCGGTGAACAGACGGCCGATCAAGAATTCCAGTGAGAGGTAATAGACCCGCTTGGCGCCGGCGTCGTAGCTCTGCTTTTCGGCGGTGAGCCAATGGTGCACGATGCGGTCGCGCAGCGCCAGCGCGGCCGCCTTGTACCAGTCGTGCCGGGTCGCCATGCCGGCATCCTTGCCGATCGCAAGCCGGAGCTTGCCGAGGATCGCACTCTTGATCTCGGCCAGCGCCAGTTCGTCGACGGGCTGGCCGAGTGCCGGAAAATTCGTCGGGAATGATGGATCGGGCACTTTGGGTATCCTGCAACCTTGACTGTTGGAACCATGATACGCTGGTTAGGCCGGGATCGAAACCCGCGCGGCGTTGCGGGGGCATTTGTGCGACGCATGCATAGTTTTTATGCAAGGACCGGGCCGATTTTTGTCACATTCTGCGGCGCGCCCGCTTTGGTGATAGAGTGAAGTCGCAAAACCATGATGCCGCGACAGCTTTGGGAGGAGTAAGGCCATGAGACTAGCGATCGAGATCATCGCCGCCGCACTTCTGGTGTTCTGCATCACCGCCACCAGCGCGGCCTTCGCCGCCGGCAAGATGGGCAAGAGCGCCGACGGCCTGAGCTGCTCGTTCCGCGTGCCCGCCAACGCCACCCCCGCCGCGCGCTGCGCCGCGATCCGAAGGCAGTGCGGCGGAAAATTCTACGCCAATTATTGCGGGGACAAGCTGCTGTCGGCGATGTGAGTTGAGCTGACGCAGCGCCAATGAGGCAAATGGGCCTTCGCAGTAAGCTATTTTGGATGTGGTGCGTCGTCGCTCTCATTTTTTGGAGTGCGGGCGACGCAAGCCGTGTTGCTCTAAAATTTCAAGTCGGTGGGTGGCGCGCGGCTTATGTCCATTTTTTTGTCTCGCTTGCGTTTGCATCGGTTGTTGCCCTTGTGCCGGTGTTGATCAGCCTGATTGGGCTTTGGACTGCAAGCCGAATCCGAGGTCGCAGGGGATCGACCTTAAATCTCAAACAGTCACGTCCGTCTCTAGAACAAATTAAGAACACTTTAGCAAGTGTTTGATATATCATAGTGATTCGGAACGTCGTCCACACAACATCTATGGTCTGTCGCAAGATTCGAGGACTACATGTCCACCATCGCCTTCGATTCCTTCGCCCTCACACGCATTGCCGATTTTGCCCGCTCGCTGTCGCGGCTGCATCAGGCCTCGCGCCGGCAGGCCGTCGATGACGACGCGATCGACCGGGAGTTCAACGCCGTCTGCATGTCGGTGTGGGGCTACACGACCGACGATTTCAGCGACGATTTGTTTTCCGACAAGGATCACGCCTTTTTGGATTCGCTTGATGAAGCGCATGCGCGCATCTTCGCCGCCGAGCAGGGTTACGATCTCGTTGACGACAACGGCATGCTGACGGACTGGTGGGGCTATTGCTGGATGATTCTGGCCGAAAAGCGCGGACTCCTGACGCCGGAAAATCGCGCTGCTGCGCGGGCCAAAATCGAGGAAAAATATCGCGCGGCGCCTAACGTGATCGGCGTGATCGTCGGCCGATGAATGCCTAATCCACTTCCGCCCGCTTCGCCTTCGGCGAAGCTACTTTCGGAACCGACAGCGCGGGCAGCACGTCCGGCGGCGGCGCGTCATTGGCGACGGTTTCGGCAGCGACCGGCGCCACCTTCATCTCGCCGAGCCGGGCCCGCACTTCGGCGGTCAGGCCCGGATAGGAGGCGACGGGCGTGAATTCCGCGGTCTGGTTGACGCCGAGTTTGACGCCGGAATAGGCCACTAATCCGTCGGTGGTAGCGATCACGTCGCCCGCACGCAGCGAGGTGTCGAGCGCCAGATCGACCGGCGCCAACCCTGCGGGATCGCGGCCATTGCAGGTGCAGTCGGCGCGCATCTCCTTGCGGTAGGCAAAGGCATTTTCGCTGTCCGCGTAACGTTCCCCAGTGCTGGCAGATGCGCTGTCGATCGAGCTGCCGAAAAACACTTTTGTCGGGCTTGCCGGACAAAACGCCTGGCACAACTGAACCGGCGACGCGTTGCCGCGCGCCAGCGGGAAATAACGACCGTCGCAGTTGCGCACGCAGAAGGCGGGTCCGGAGCCCGCGACGACGGCGCGTGGCGTTGGCGCCGGTTGCTGGTTGACGCCGAACGGATCGGCGAAAAAACTCGCTTGCGGCGGAGCTTTTTGCTGCTGCTGTTTCTGGATGCCGCCAAAGAAGAAATCGAACAGGCCCTCGGCGGCGGCGAGCCGCGGCGCCAGCGCAACGGAGCAGCTGAGGATCGCGGCAACAGGCGTCATGCGGCGCCGCATGCGCTGATAAGGCAACTCGGTACGCAACGCTTACTCCACCCGACGCAACAAAACCGGCTGGGGCGCAAGCTGCCTCAGCTCGTTTCACCTTAGTGCCCGATGGTAAACGAGCTATGAGCAAGGGTGGGATGAGGGAAAAGAAAACGGCTCTCTCCTCACCTCGCCCCGCTTGCGGGGAGAGGTCGGATTCGCGCGATCGCGCGAATCCGGGTGAGGGGGAGTCTCCGCATAATTTGTGCTTCAGTATTCGCGGAAGCAGCCCCTCACCCCAACCCTCTCCCCGCGAAGGGCGGGGCGAGGGAGCGGAGAGAGTCCCCGCGGATCGGAGCACTCACCCCTTCAAAAATTCGCCGGCCTTGTAGAGCGAGCGAAACGCGATACCGGCGGCGGCAAAGGTGTCGCTGGCGCCTTCTTCGCGGTCGACCATGGTGAAGACAAGTGCGATCTCGCCGCCGGCGTCGCGCACCGCTTCCACAGCCTTCAGCGCCGAACCGCCGGTGGTCGTGACGTCCTCGACGATTACCACCCGCTTGCCCTGCAGGCTCTCGCCTTTTGCCAATCCTTCGACCGCGAGACGCGCGCCATGTTCTTTCGGCTTTTTGCGCACGAAGAACGCCGCGATCGGATGACCCTTGATCCAGGACAATTGCGCGATCGCGCCGGCCAGCGGCACCGCGCCCATCTCGAGCCCGCCGACAAAATCGAGACGATCGTCCTTGAGCGCCTCATAGGTCAGTTCCGCGAGCAAAGCGGCGCCCTCGGGATCGAGCATGGTCGGCTTGAGATTGAAATAGAAATCGCTCTTGCGGCCCGAAGCCAGCGTGATCTCGCCGCGGCCGAACGAGCGCTTGCGGATGATCTCGGCGAGACGGGCGCGGGAGGCTGATTTGGACAAGGCTTTTTCTCAGGTAGCTGGAGGCTGGCCAATTTATCGGCGGATGGCGGCACATTCCAGAGCCGATAGCGATCCGTCAACACCGTCGTCGTCCCAGCCAAGCGACTTGTCCGCCGTAGCTCAAAGAGCGAAGGCGGAAGCGCGAGCCGGGACCCAACCACCGATGTCTGTTGTTGCGCTGAGCAGCGGCCCCAGCGATTGCATACAGCGCCATCGGTGGTTATGGGTCCCCGCTTTCGCGGCGACGACCCGTGGAAAGGGCGGTTGTGTGGCCGCTTGCTTCCGGGATACTGAGTGCCAAAGCCTTTCGCGGGGTATGACTGTCATGACCATCGAATTCCACACCTGGAACACGCCGAACGGCCGCAAGATCAGCGTCGCGCTGGAGGAGATGGGACTGCCTTACAAGGTTTTCCCGATCAACATCAGCAAGGGCGAGCAGATGGCGCCAAATTTCCTGGCGATCAGCCCGAACAACAAGATCCCCGCGATCGTCGACCCCGATGGGCCCGGCGGCAAACCCGTCAGCATCTTCGAATCCGGCGCGATCCTGCTTTATCTCGGCGAGAAAACGGGCAAATTCCTGCCCGTCCCCCTGAGCGAGCGGATTCCCGTCTATGAATGGCTGATGTGGCAGATGGGCGGTTTTGGGCCGATGCCGGGGCAGGTGCATCACTTCATCGCGCTGGAGAACGAGACCGACCGCGCCTACGGCCTGAAGCGTTTCATGGCGGAGACGCGCCGGCTCTATGGCGTCCTGGATCGCCGCCTCGCTACCCACGAATTCGTCGCTGGTCCCCTCTCGGTCGCCGATTTTGCCATCCTCGGCTGGGCCTGGCGCCATCCGCGCCACAAGGTGGAGCTTGCGGACTTCCCCCATGTCAAACGCTGGTACGACACCTTGATGGCCCGCCCCGCCGTCAAGCGCGGCATGGAAGCGAAACTGGATTAGTTCGGTTCTTTTCGTCGCCTAATTCGATACTGTCGTCGCCCGGCTTGACCGGGCGATCCAGTACCCCGCGGCCTCTCCGATTGTGCAAGGCGGCCAAACGCGGCTCTTGCAGCGGCCCTCGGCACCTGCTCTGGAATACTGGGTCGCCCGGTCAAGCGGGGCGATGACAGCCGTTGCATTACGAGGGCAGTGCACTACGCCCGCCGCGTCTCCAGCGCCATCCGCACGGCAAGCCCGGCGAGCACGGTGCCCATCAGCCAGCGCTGCACCAGTAGCCACGTCGGCCGTGTGCCGAGGAACAGCGCGATCGAGCCGGCGGCGAGCGCGATCATGGCATTCACGCTGACGCTGATCACGATCTGGATCGAGCCCAGCGCCAGCGACTGCGTCAGCACGCTTCCTATCGCAGGATCGATGAATTGCGGCAGCAGCGCCAGATACAGCATCGCGATCTTGGGGTTGAGCAAATTGGTAACAAACCCCATCGCAAACAATTTTCGGGGACCGTCGACTTGCAGCTTCTTGACCTGGAACGGCGAGCGTCCGTTCGGCTTCAGCGCCTGCCACGCCAGCCACAACAGATAGGCAGCACCCGAGAGCCGCAGCGCATCATAGGCATAAGGCACTGCTAACAGCAGCGCGGTGATGCCGAACGCCGCACACAGCATGTAGAAGACAAAACCCAGCGCGACGCCGCCGAGCGAAACGATCCCCGCCGCGGGTCCCTGCGTGATCGAGCGCGAGATCAGATAGATCATGTTCGGGCCAGGCGTGAGCACCATGCCGAGCGAGACTAGTCGCTCGCTTCGATCAATTTGCAAGGACATGAATTTTGTGATTCGCTTTGGTCGCATCGGATGCGGCGGAGGCAATCATGGCTGCGAAGGACATTTCG
>Ga0209331_1000609_pt1 | contig 12838 bp, 13 predicted proteins | sample JacPinW_OM3H0_M3_FD_187971 | JGI IMG/M metagenome (GOLD analysis project Ga0209331, IMG submission 187971) | Forest soil microbial communities from Algoma, Ontario, Canada - Jack Pine, Ontario site 1_JW_OM3H0_M3 (SPAdes) (version 2) | ecosystem: Environmental > Terrestrial > Soil > Boreal... | reverse complement strand
CTCGGTGGAAAAGGGCAAGCTCGCCGACCTCGTGCTCTGGTCGCCGGCTTTCTTCGGGGTGAAGCCCGACTGCATCATCAAGGGGGGCAGCATCATCGCGGCGCAGATGGGCGATCCCAATGCATCCATCCCCACCCCCCAGCCCGTGCATTACCGCCCCATGTTCGCGGCCTTCGGAAAGGCGCTGACGGCTTCTTCAGTCGTGTTTACGTCCAAGGCCGCGCTACGGGGCGGGCTGCGGGCAAAGCTCGGCATCGAGAAGAAGCTCGTTGCGGTGGAGAATACCCGCGGCGGAATTTCGAAGAAGAGCATGGTGCACAACAGTGCCACACCACATATAGAAGTGGATGCGGAAACCTACGAAGTGCGGGCTGACGGCGAGCTCCTGACCTGCGCCCCCGCCGAGGTGCTGCCGATGGCCCAGCGATACTTTTTGTTCTAGAGCTTGCAATCCGATTTGGCGGTTCCGAACGCCCTCGACGTTCACTGGAGGTGAAGGTGGATAGCATCACGATCCGCAATATTGACGATAAATTGAAAGAGCGGCTTCAAGCGCGTGCGGCTGTTCATGGGCAGAGCATGGAAGACGAGGCGCGCGATATCCTGCGAGACGTTCTGCAACAGGGCGTTTCAATCTCGGCAAGCACAAACCTCTACGAGGCGATCCGTCGGGTAGTGGAGCCACTTAGCGGCATCGAGATCGGTATACCGGCGCGCGAACCAATCCGGGAAGCGCCGAGATTCGAATAGTCCGACCATGATCGTGCTGGATACAAACGTGCTCTCGGAGGTCATGAGAGCCTCTCCGGAACGAGCTGTTGCGGTGTGGATGGGAATGCCCGTTCGACGCAAACGACGTGCTGGACCTCGCGTTTTTTCCCGAGGACCGAGAGTTTGAATAAACCACTGCCGAGTTTGAATAAACCGCTGCCCCGCGCATCATCGGTTTCCCGCGCGGATAAGCTTGATCGATCGCGCATCATCGACCGGGTGGTGCTTGATGCCGACGAGCGCCATCGTCGGCGGGTGGTATTGACCGGCGAGCGCGACACGCAATTCCTGCTAGACCTTCCCCACGCGACCGTGCTGCACGACGGCGACGGCCTCGTGCTCGATGACGGCTCCGTCATCCTGGTTGCCGGCAAGCCAGAGGCGCTGGTCGAGATCGCGGCGGCTGGTGCGCAGGAGCTTGCCCGGCTCGCTTGGCATATCGGAAACCGCCACACGGATGTTCAGGTCGTGGGCGAGCGGCTGCGCATCCGGCGGGATCGCGTGCTGGAAGAGATGCTGCGCGGTCTTGGCGCGCATCTCACCACAATCGAGGCGCCGTTCGAGCCCGAGCCCGGCGCCTACGGGCAGGACCATGAGCACGGTCCGCATCGTCATGGCGCGTGAGCGGCCCAAACAGCGCAACTGCGCGATCACGGCAGAAGCGCTCACGCCCGCTGCCCTCTATCGGCTGATGACGTGGTTCTCTCCTGGGTATCCCCTCGGCGCGTTCTCCTATTCGAGCGGCATCGAATGGGGGGTCGAAGCGGGAGACATCAGCGATGCAACGACGCTACGCTCCTGGCTCACGGTGATGGTCGCTGAAGGAGGCGGATACTGCGATGCCGTGTTCTTCGCCCATGCTTACCGCGCAGCATCTGAGATGGATGATGGCTCGCTGCGCACCGCAAGCGAGCTCGCCATCGCCTTGGCACCGTCGGCTGAGCGCCATCTCGAGACCACGGCGCAGGGCCGCGCGTTTCTCGATATCACCCGCGCGGCCTGGCCGTGCGCCGCACTCGATCGTCTCGACTCGGTTGCCAATGGGATTGTTGCACTTCCCGTCGCGGTCGCCGCCGCCTGCGCAGGTCACGGCATTGCGCTCGCACCGGCGGTTGGGTGCTATCTGCACGCGCTGGCGGCAAATCTGGTTTCGGCGGGAGTACGCCTCATTCCACTCGGCCAGTCCGATGGCCAGCGCGTGCTCGCTGCGCTGGAGCCTGTGGTTACGGCCACCGCCGCGCGCGCGCTGACCACGCCGCTTGACGAGGTCGCAAGCACCGCCATCCGCGCGGACCTTGCCAGCATGCATCACGAGACCCAGTACACCCGGCTGTTTCGATCATGACCCATCCGCATGGTCCTCTCCGCGTCGGCATCGGCGGCCCGGTCGGATCGGGCAAGACCGCGCTCATGGATCTGTTGTGCAAGCAACTGCGCGAGCGCTACGACATCGCGGCGATAACCAACGACATCTACACGAAATGGGATGCCGAATATCTGGTGCGCTCGGGTGCGCTGGCGCCGGAACGCATCGCAGGAGTGGAAACGGGCGGCTGCCCCCATACCGCTATTCGCGAGGACGCATCCATCAACCTCGCCGCCGTTGCGCAGATGCAGAAGAAGTTCCCTGCGCTTGATCTCGTGCTGATCGAGTCCGGTGGCGACAATCTCGCCGCAACCTTTTCCCCCGAGCTAGCGGATCTCACGATCTACGTCATTGATGTCGCGGCCGGCGACAAGATTCCGTCCAAGGGAGGCCCCGGCATCACGCGTTCCGACCTTCTGGTCATCAACAAGGTCGATCTCGCCCCGCATGTCGGCGCTTCCCTTGAGGTGATGGAGCGTGACGCCAGGCGCATGCGCGGAACCAAGCCTTTCGTGTTCACCAATCTGCGCATTGGTAATGGAGTCCCCACCATCGCGCGTTTCATCGAGGAGAAAGGCGGTTTGGCAACGGATTGATCGCTTTGCAGGTTCATCCTCAGCAGGGGTCAAGGTCGCAGCAACATAAGTGCGCACCGCAATCCGCGTCACAAGCGACCGAATGGTTCGCTTTTCGCTTCTCAGTTCGGCGTTGGTCGATATCTATCCCAACTACCTTTGGTTTTGCAGGCTTGCTTTCGGTACCCATAGCATCGGCACGCCGATCCCGAGCAATGGTCGCATCTGCAGAAGGTCCATTGTGATTGTTTTTGGTGCACCGTCCCATGTGATGAAGACGACCGCAAACTTCTCCTGGAAGCGGTACAACGCGTTGCAGGGAGCCTGCTCTCCTGCACAACGATCGATGATCTGGACGCCGATTTCCGCGTCAACGACGTCACAGTCCTTATCTTGGAAAAGAAAATGCGGATCACCGCCCACGATGGCCGAGACCATCAGGGAGCCGTCGGCCCTGCATACGCGCGATCCTTTTTTCAGGAATATCGGCTTGCTCAAGTCGGGAACGTTCGCCAATTTCCATTTTGGGTATAACTTGTCCGTGAGTTTTTCAGCGGGACTGGGAGATGTTGGCCCTGGCGCAGGATTGGAAGGCGATTGAGGCCGTGCGGCAAGGATCGAAAGCGCAAGTGATGCGCCGGTGAACAGCACGAGAAGAACCGATGCTGTCGTGCGCATGAGATGCTTCCCTGGTCTCCGCTCACATCGAGTGTGTGGAGCGAGCTTTCGCCACGCCATAGCTATCCTCGTGCTGCCTGCCCATCAACCCGGCACCCGTGGTGCTCAAGCCCATTACCTGGACACATTACCGTTGGGGAAATGAACCAGCGGTTCGGATTTAGCGCCACTCCAATGACAGGCTCAGTGAGGAAGCCGCGATCACCGGTGTCGAATGGCTCCGGTGGAATTGTCGCCATGCTTCCACTGTTGGCTCTTTTGGCCGGCGCGGTTGCGCTTGGCTCCTCGCCGATCCTGGTGCGGCTCAGCGAGCTGGAGCCGACCGCAACAGCATTCTACCGGGTCGCTCTGGCTGCGCCTGCTTTCCTGCTGTTCAGTGGGGCCAACCTGAAGCCGGTTTCGCCGGATTCCGGCGCGGTATCGAACGAGCTATTTTGGCTCATTGCAGCCGGAGCCTTCTTTGCGCTGGACCTTCTCTGCCTGCACTGGTCGCTGCGCTACACCAGCGTGGTCAATGCCACGCTCTTCTTGAACTTCGCACCGATCTTTGTGTCGCTGGGGGCCTGGGTCGCCTTTCGTGAACCGCCTAGGCCGAGAACGGTGCTGAGCTACATCATCGCCATCGGCGGCGTGGCCCTGTTGGTTGGCAGCGTTTCGAGCTTCGCGCGTGGGAAGCTTTTTGGTGATGGCTTAGGCTTGGCTGCCGGCGCGGCCTACGGGGCCTATCTGCTGGTGGTCGGCCGCTACCGCGACAGGACGCCGACGAGCGTGGTGATGGGGGTCACCACCCTTTCCTGCGCGTGCGTTCTTCTGCCGGCAACGCTGGCAATGGGCGAAAGTCTCGTCCCCGGAACGTGGACGGGTTGGGCCACGCTCATGGCGCTCGCCCTGATAACGCATGCCGGCGGCCAAGGCTTGCTCGTATTCGCGATGAGATATTTTCCCGCCTTTACATCGTCGGTGACGCTGCTGCTGCAGCCGGTCGTAGCGGCCTGCGGAGCCTGGATCATATTCAGCGAAACGCTTGGCCGGTCGCAGATCCTGGGCGCCGGCATTGTGCTGCTTGGAATCCTTCTCTGTCACGGTGCCACCACTCGCGGCGGTACCGGCCCCGCCGAACGGAAGAATCTCCGCCTACGCAACTGACGGCGTTTGATGGATCTTATGGTCCTCGCCGAAATTCAGGTGCGTTCGTCTTTGCCCGACCGCCAGCGCGGCGGCTCGCCCTTGAGCCAACACACCCCGATCAGCAGTCCGCACAGCACGGCGACATAGGCGAGATAGGGACCAAGCTGCACCCCGGGCGGAAACAGGAATGAGCCGGCGAGTACGAGGACAAGGAAAGCGCCCATCACCAGCCAGCCTTGCCAAACGCTCGGCACGCCCCATCCCCAACCGTAGCGCTTGGCAGGAAACCAGTACTTGGGTTCGGTTTGCATGGGTCGCGTGCCTCCTGCAATCCGTCTCAAGCATTGATGCCGCGGTCGGCGAGCAGGCGTTCGCTGGTGGCGACGAGGACGCAGGTGGCGAGCGCGTCAACCGCAGCACGGACCTCGTCCGCCGGCGGGAAGGATGGGGCGATACGGATGTTGCGGTCGCGCGGATCACGGCCGTAGGGAAAGGTGCGGCCCGCCGCCACCACCTCGATGCCGGCCGCCCTGGCCAGCGCCACGACGCGTTGGGCGCAGCCGTCGAGCACGTCCAGGCTGACGAAATAGCCGCCGCGCGGGTTGGTCCACGCCGCGACTCCTCTGCCGCCGAGTCGGGCCTCGAACATTTCCCGCACGGCGGCGAATTTGAGCGCAAGCAGGCGGCGCTGCTGGTCCATGTGCGCGGCGATCCCGGCCTGATCGCGGAGCACCCGGACATGCCGCAGCTGGTTGAGCTTGTCGGGCCCGATCGTGCGCGTCGATTGACGCGAGACGAACCGGCGCATGTTGGCAGGCGACGTCGCGAACAGGCCGAGGCCGGCCTGCGCGAAAGTGATCTTCGAGGTTGAGCCGAACACGAGCGCCCGGTCGGGGCTGCCGGCGGCGGCGCAGGCGTCGAGCACGTTGTCGAGCCGGTCGGGCGTACCGCTCAGGTGATGAACCGCATAGGCGTTGTCCCAGAACAGCCGGAAATCGTCGGTAGCGCGCATCCGCGCAAGCCGCGCGACCGTCTCGGACGAATAGGTTTCGCCGGTGGGATTGCTGTATTTCGGGACGCACCACATGCCCTTGACGGCCGGGTCGCCGGCGAGCCGCTCGACCTCGTCCATGTCCGGGCCGGCCCCGGTCAGCGCTACCGGGATCATCTCGACCCCGTATTGCTCGCAGATCTGGAAATGGCGGTCGTAGCCGGGCGAGGGACACAGAAAGCGCGTTGGCTGACGCTGATCGCGCCACGGCACGGCGCCGTCGCGCGTCCCGGTCAGGAGGGCATAGACGAACGCGTCATGCATCAGCGCCAAGCTCGAATTGTTCGCAACCAGCACCTGTTCAGGCGGCGCGCCAAGCATCGGCGCAAACAGCCGGCGAGCTTCGATCAGTCCTTGCGGGCTGCCGTAATAGTTGCGGCAATCGGTGCCGTCTTCGGCCCAGCATTCCTTCGGTGTGCCGACCGCCGTCAGCAATCGGTTGGCAAGCTCGACTTGCTCGGTCGCAGGCTTGCCGCGTGCCAGATTGAAGGGCGTCGCGCGCGACTTGATCGCTTCGTAGACGGCCCGCTCGCGATCCCGGAATTCGCGCAACTCTTCGGTGGACAAGCGCACCAGTTCGCGGGACTCGACGGTTGCCGCACTATGGGACAGGCTCATGGCAACATCCTATGCGCATCACGCCTGAACGGGTGCCGCAGCAGTATCCGGGAGCTGGTCATTTCATTCGATCACTTCGTCGGCGCGGGCAGAGAGCATGGACGAGACGCCAAAGAATACTCGAATTGGCGGGGATCAGTCAGCAGGGAGGTGAGCTTACTGCGGCCGCAACAGGCTGGGCGCGGGCCAATCGACGGTCTGCTTGCCGCCCTTGAAGACCGCAAGCGGCTGCGCGATTTCTGCAATCGCCTGCTCCGGGCTTTGCGCATTGATGATGACGATGTCTGCCGGAAGGCCGGGGGCGAAACCGTAGTCCGGGAGATTGAGCAAGCGCGCAGACCGCGCGGTCAGCATCTCGAAACACTGCCGCAGCTCATTTGGCCGGTCGATCTGAAGGACGTTGGCATAGAGGTTCGCCATGCGGATGAGCGAGCAGTCTCCATAGGGGGTCGCGGGATTGAGAACATTGTTGGACGACAACGAGCAGGTCACCCCGTGCTCGCACATTAGATTGGCATCCGCCACGCCGCGCACGACGGCATGATCGCGGTTACGACCCATCAGGAACAGGTCGGTGGTCGGAAGGACGGTGACGGCAACGCCGGTGTCGGCAAGGCTGCGTGCCAGAGCCGCGACTTCCCCGGGCGGCAGCAGCGACAACTTGGCCATGTGTCCCACCACGACCCGTCCGCCGCGCCTGAATTTCTCCGTGAGCTCGCGAACGAGGTAAATGTTCATCCCCTCCACCGTCGGGCCGACATCGAGATGAATATCGATGTCCACGTCGAATTCCCGTGCAAGCTCGAAAATGCGTCTGATCTGGCCGGCCTCATCCGTGTCGTAGCGCGGGGCGCCCCCGAGCACGCGTGCGCCCCGTCTCAAGCCTTCAATCAGAAGCTCTTCTGTTCCGGGATAATTGATCAGCCCTTCCTGCGGGAAGACGCAGATCTCGATGTCGATCGCCCACTTGTAGTCAACGATCAGCGACTGCACGCCTTCGAAGCCCCGCATGCCGATGCCAGGATCGACTTCAACCTGGGTGCGCATGCGGGTGGTGCCGTGCTTGATGCATTCCTGCAGCGTCCGCTCGGCGCGTGCGCGTACGTCCTCGACCGTCATGCTCTTCTTCACCGGCTTGACGCTCGTCACCGGACTCCATCGGCTGCGCTCCTGCGGCGCGCACCGATCGATGATGCGGGATTTGTCGAGATGAATATGGGTTTCGATCAGCCCGGGACAGGCGAGGCGCCCCTTCGCGTCATAAACCGCCGCCTCGGCGGCAAGCCCGCGCTCGATCGCGATGATCCGTCCTCCCTCGATGCCGATATCGACGAGCTCGCCTGCGGGTCGGTCGGAAAGCCGCGCGTTGCGGACGATCAGGTCCACGCGCCCTCACTCCGCCTTGATGTTGGCAGCTTTGATCAGAGGCCACCATTTCTCGATCTCGGCCTTCTGGTGAACGGCGAGCGCTTCCGCGGTCTGCTGGTCGCGCGGCGGGATCTCCTGGCCGAGGTCGGTCAGGCGCTGGCGCACCGTCGGATCGGCCAGCGCATCCATGGCCGCCGTGGTGAGCTTGCGAACGGCCTCCTGCGGCGTGCCCGTGGGCACCCAGAGGCCGTACCAGGTCGAAACATAAACGCCCGGAGCGCCGGCCTCATCGATGGTCGGAATGTCGGGTGCCGCAGACAATCGGTTGCTTGAGGTCACGGCATAAGCTTTGACCGAACCGCTGCGCACATGGGGCAGAGCGGTGATGGCCTGATCGAAGGTAAGATCGATGTGTCCCGCGACGAGATCGCGCATGATCTCGGAGGACCCCGCACGATACGGCGCGAATGCAAAGCGGGTGCCGGTGACTTTCTGAAAATAGATTCCGCTGACGTGTTGTCCGGATCCAGGTCCCGCCGTGCCCTGGGTGGCTTTGTCCGGGTTTGCCGTAAGCCAGGCGATCAGCTCTTTCAGGTCGGTTGCCGGCAAGTCCCTGCGCGCGACGACGACGTAGGGATTGCTCGGCAGTCGTGCGACCGGCTCGAAATCCTTCAGCACGTCGTAAGGGAGCGTATAGATCGCTCCGTTGACGATGTGCGAGGGCCAGTTCCCGATGCTCACGGTGTACCCATCGGGGGCGGCGCGCGCCGCGCGAGCCACTCCGAGCGTGCCCGAGGCGCCGGTCACGTTCTCGATGACGACGGGCTGACCGAGCGAAGCGCGCATCGCCTCGCTCAGATTGCGCGCCAGAGTGTCGACCGGGCCGCCGGCGCCAAACGGCACAATGAAGGTGATTGGCCGCGACGGGTATGACTGGGCCCGCGCCAAGCCGGGGGACAGCAAGGCGACACATATCGCGACGAGGGATGCTTTTCTCATATCAGCTTCCTTCACTTGTCTGCTGCGAGCACCGCGTTGAGAAGCGTGAGTCTCTGCTCCTGCAGGTTCCGCAGCATGTTCCGGGATATGGCCGGAAACTCCGGGCCCATCAGGATATGCAGGCCCAGCGGCGGCAGCGATCCACTATCGAGTGCTTCGGCGCGAGACACCGCTTGCTCCAGCGCTTCCTGCGTTGCTTCATGCCAAGCAAGGACGCGCAGCCCCGTACGCTCCATCGTGGCACGTGTCGCCTCCGGCGTGAGCAAAAAGCTCATGCCTTTGTTGCTGGCCCACGGCGTCGGATAGAACGGCTCCCCGCCTGGACCGGCGGCGATGTCCTGAATCGCCACGCGGCCGCCGGCCTTGAGCGCGCGCCGCATCTCGCCGTAGAGGCGCGCGCGATCCGCAATGTTCATTGTCGCATTTTGCGACCACACGAGATCGAAGCTCGCATCGGGAAACGGCAACTGCAGCGCATCCCCCTGCCTGTAGCTGACTTTGTGGCTGAGCCTCGTGCGTTCGGTAAGCATGCGCGCGAGCTCGATGAACTCAGGAGTAAGATCAAGGCCGATGACCTCGCAGCCGAATGCGCTCGCGAGGTAGCGCGATGGCCCACCGATGCCGCAGCCGACATCGAGGACTTTGTCGGAGCCGCTCACTGCCGCAAGCCGGGCCAGGCGGATCGTTGCGTTGCGCTGCCCATTGTGGAATTCGTCGATCGGAGCAAGATCGTCCGGTGTCAAATGCTCGAGGTCTTTTCCTGCTGCCTTCAGGGCCGCCAGAATGGCATCGCCGAGAGCACGGCGCGCGTAGTGTTCGGAAACTGCTTGCGGCGAGCGCAACATAGCAAGGGTCCCCCGTTGCTCGAGCGCACACTATAATCGTAGAGGTACCTATGATGACCAGGGGCTTCCGCATCATTACTGCCGCCCTCATCACGGTCTTCGCCTTGTTAAGCCCGCCCGCGGTGAACGCCCAGGACTATCCGACGCGACCCGTCACGATCATCGTACCTACGGGGCCCGGCGGCGGAACGGACATCATCGCGCGCCTCATAGGAGCACAGCTCGCGCAGCAGCTCGGGCAGGCATTCGTCATCGACAACCGTCCTGGCGCGGGGCTGCTCGTGGGCACAACTGCTGCGGCAAAGGCAGAGCCCGACGGGTATGCGCTTCTCCTCGGACTGAACGGCAGCATGGCGGTCAATCCGAGCCTGTTCTCCAAGCTGCCTTATGACCCGATCCGCGATTTCACGCCGCTGGCGATGCTTGCGGATTATCCGTTCGTGGTCGTGGTGAACAAGGAGCTCCCGGTAACATCGATCGCGGACCTGATTGAGCTCGCCAAATTGAAGCCGGGCGAGCTGAACTACGGCTCGGCCGGCAACGGAACCGGCCAGCACCTCTCGACCGAGCTGTTCAAGATGATGACCGGCACCAATCTGGCGCACGTGCCCTACAGGAGCGCGCAGGCGGTCTATTCCGATGTGATCTCAGGTCGCGTACCGGTATTCTTTGACAACATTTCGGGCGCGCTGGCGCTGGTGCAGAGCGATAAGGTGCGCGCCATCGGGGTCACGACGCAAGCCAGGTCGCCGGTTCTGCCCGACGTGCCGACGGTTGCCGAAACGGTGCCGGGCTTCGAGTATCACACCTGGTTCGGTCTTTGGGCACCCAGGAAGACGCCGCGCCCCGTTGTGGAGAAGATCAACACCGAGGTCGGGAGGGCGCTCGGCAGTCCCGCAGTCACAACCTCGATCAGAGCAGCGGCAGGCGAGCCCGCCACTATGCCTTTGGCAGATATCGAGCCGTTCGTCGCCGCTGAGATTGCGAAATGGGCCGACGTGATCAAACGCGCCGGGGTGAAGGTGGATTAGCCGCGGCTAGCGCCTCCAATGCCGGCGATGATGTCTTCCGCGCCGCAGACCCCACGAGCTCGCAATCGACGGCCCGGCCGTGTAGCCGACCACTGCTCCGGCTACCGCTCCCACAGGCCCGAGGACGACGGCGCCCGACACTGCGCCCAGCGCTGCATCTCCGACACGCTCCTGCGCGTGCGCATGCGGCGGAAGGAGTGCCAGTCCCAATACCGCCGCGGCAATTAACCTTTTCATGTCGCCCCTCTACTCCAACACACAACGCCAATGAGATGAGACGCCGGGAATACGGCAGTACTGAGATATCCGATACGTGGCGCAGAGGAGCTCGGCGGCGTTACGTTTCGCTAAACTATTGCGGCCTGGGATTACCGCCGCCAGACGGTCGCGAGCCAGGGCTGGCGCTCCCGCGGCAGCCCAGGCGGACGATAGTAGTGGGCAAGCTCGACAAAGCCTGCGCCCGACACGTAGCGGCGCCAAGTCTCGAGATCATGATAGGCACTGTAACGGTCGCCGCTCCACCCTTCCTCGTTGTGACCGCGCGGATTCGAGCAAAACAGCGCTCCGCGCGGCTTGAGGGTTGCGCGCAGCTCGAGCAGCACGCGCGGCAGCTCCTGGCCGGGCACATGAAACAGCGCGGCGTTGGCAAAGATCCCGTCGAAATAGTCCGCGGGCAGATCGAGCTTGAGAAAGTCCTGCTGCCAGACTTCGCAGCCGCTATAGGTACGTGCCATCGCAGCGAACTGCGCGGCACCTTCCAGACCTATCGCGACGTGACCGAGATCGGAGAGCACTTTGAGATCGCGGCCCGGCCCGCAGCCAAAATCCAGGATGGTGAAGGGCGGCTCACCCTCAATGTGTTCCAGCAGCGCCGCGATGTTCTGGCTGACGTCGTGATCGCGCGTTCCCTGCCAGAACTGTTCCGCATGCCGGTTGTAGTGCTCCAGCGTGAGCCGCGCGATCCTCTCCAGCTCCTGTGAGTTGAGCTTCATCTACGGGCGCGGCTCATCGTCGGGTGGGCAAAATCGTTCGACCTGTCCTGTCCCCGTGGGCATCGCAGACAAGTTTACGCAGTCTGCGCAAGCTTGACTGCCGTGCGCGCACGATCCCCGATCAAGTCGGGGACAGGCTTTGCCCACGCGGAACGGCGCAGATAGCGCGCCTTTGCCCACCCTTCTACCCCATTCACAGACTCACTCAGAGCGAAGGCGCTCCGTCGCGGGCACATCGAGTTGCCCATGCGCATCGATCACCACGCCGTAGTCGCGGTGCGCTTCCTCCGCGGTGATCATGCCGTCGCGCACATCATCGAGAACGCGGTGAGGATCGCGCGCGTGGGGGTCGCCGAAGCCGCCGCCCCCCGGCAGCTCCAGGCGGATGGCGTCGCGGGGCGGAACGGTCTGCCGGCCTTTGGGTCGAATGGGACGGCCGGAGCGCAAGCTCACCGCGCCCGGGGCACCCTTGCCGCCGCCGTTGCGCCCGCGCGCGGGGTTGCGCACCCGCTCGAAATTGCACAGGAGGGCGAGCGGAGCAGCGCCAGCGCCGCCGAGCTCGATCACCTGACCGAGTCCGCCGCGAAACCGGCCCGAGCCGCCCGAGCCCTCGCGGAACTCGCGCCGGTAGAACACCACAGGCGCCACGCTCTCCGTTGCTTCCACCGGTATGGTGCGCACGCCCGATGGGAAGGAGGTGGCGCTGAGCCCATCCTTGCCTGGCCGTGCGCCGGCGCCGCCGCAGTGAAAGATCACCGTGCTGAACTCGGCCAGCGCGTTCGCATCCGTGCCCTCTTCCACCTCGTCGACAAGCGAGCCGCCGCCAAAGATCTGCGGATTCCACAGCGACGACGCGCCTTCCGCCGGCACCCCACCGCTGATGGCTTGATGCAGACAGCCGAACACCACGTCGGGGAGCATCTGGCCGACCGTGTGGCGCGCGGCGACCGGCCACGGACGCTTCACGTTGAGCACACAACCCTCCGGGGCGCTCACCGTGATCGGAGCAAGCGAGCCGGCATTGTTGGGCACTTCGGGCGCCACCAGGCATTTCACGCCAAATGCGGTGTAGGCCAGGCAATAATTGTAGACGACGTTGATGCCGTGGGACGATGCGGGCGAGGTGCCGGCAAAATCGACATGGATGCCATCATCGGAGATGGTGAGGGCCGCATTCAGCACGAGGGGCTTGTCGTACCCGTCCATGGTCATGCTGTTCGCATATGTGCCCTGCGGCAGGGCGCGGATGCGTCCGAGCGTCGCCTCGCGCGATGCTTCGAGGATGGTTTCTCCGAGCCGGTCGAGATTGGCGATCTCGAACTCGTCCATCATCTCGATCAGCCGCCGGCTGCCCTCGTCGTTGCACGCCGCACAGGCGTAGATGTCGCCCTCGACCTGCAGCGGCTCGCGCACGTT
>Ga0209331_1000608_pt1 | contig 12848 bp, 16 predicted proteins | sample JacPinW_OM3H0_M3_FD_187971 | JGI IMG/M metagenome (GOLD analysis project Ga0209331, IMG submission 187971) | Forest soil microbial communities from Algoma, Ontario, Canada - Jack Pine, Ontario site 1_JW_OM3H0_M3 (SPAdes) (version 2) | ecosystem: Environmental > Terrestrial > Soil > Boreal... | reverse complement strand
ACTGGCCGTGGTCGCAGCCTTTCTTGGTCCCGGTGAGATCGAGATAGAGGCGCAGCGCGTCGAGCAATGTGGTCCACGGCGCAATGGTCAACCGCCGTTCCACGCCGTTGACATGCAGCGTGACCGTCATTTTGCCGGGTGGTTGCAGGAGAGCGGTCGCGGCAGCAGAGGAATCAGCCATCGCTCGGGACGCCTAACATATTAGTCCGCTCGTTCAGCGGAAACAGCGATCAGCGCAAAAGCATCAGAGCCGTTCAGATGGGCGACGGCGGTAACACCAAACGCTATCTCCATCTATGCTCCCGCAAACTCGGGTACAAGGCAGCCAAGCTAAGAGATCGGCCCTGCATCCAGAGCATGATCAGCGCCGCAAAGTGTCTACTCCCATAGCATGCCCAATTCGTAGGCAAGCCCGAACGCTCGTCTGGTGACGCTCAATTGACCAGGAGTGCGACCGTACCCAAACCGCCGTCGGCGCATATGCTGACAATGGCGCGGCTCCCTTGCGGCGTGGCGGCGAGCTCCTTCACAGCCTGACTCAAGATGCGCGCACCGGTGGCTCCAAAGGGATGCCCGAGAGCGACGCTGCCGCCGTTGGGATTCATGCGATCGCGCAGGAAGCTCCCGAAGGTGTGCTCGACACCGGCCTTCTCTCGCACATAATCTTTGTCCTCGAGCGCCTTGATGTGGCAGGCCACCTGCGCCGAAAACGCCTCGTGAATTTCCCAAAGAGCGATATCGTCGAATTTCAACCCGTGCCGCGCGAGCAGCCTCGGGATGGCTGTGGTGGGGGCCATGAGCAGCCCTTCGTTGAAGATATCAATCGCGGCCATCTCGAAATCGAGGAGTCGCACGCGTGGCGCCGCCCCCGCAAGCCGCGACAGGCCCGCATCGGTCGCAACCCAGATCGCTGCCGCGCCATCGGTGAGCGGCGAGCTGTTGCCGGCGGTGAGCGTGCCGCGGCCGCTTGTGCGGTCAAAGGCGGGCTTCAACCTGGCGAGCTTCTCCAAAGAAGTGTCGCGGCGCGGAAAGTGATCTTGCGCAACCCCGTCGACCGGAATGATCAGATCGGAAAAAAAGCCGCGATCGCGCGCCGCTATAGCGCGCTGATGGCTTTCAAGCGCGAGCTCATCCTGCTCCCGGCGGCCAATGTTCCAGGTCTTCGCCATGTCCTCGGTGTGCTCACCCATGCTTCGTCCGGTGACGCGGTTCTTCACCTCGGGCACGAACAGGCGGATATCGGAGGGCCGCAGCTTTCTCAGAACAGCAAGGCGTTGACCGAGATCGCGCGCTTGCGTGAGGCGCCGCAGCCAATCGGATAAGTTCTGTCCTATCCCGATCTGGACACGGCTCATGCTTTCGACACCGCCGACCAAGGCGAGCGCCGTGCTGGTGCGCGCGAGTATGCCGGCCGCTTCAAACACCCCGACCATGCTCGTGCTGCATTGCATGATGGTCGTAAAGGTTGGCACGTGCGGATCGAGCTTGGCCTCAAGCCACACCTCGCGCGCGAGATTGGTGTACGCCAGGTTCGGTATCACCGCGCCCCAGACGCCGAAATCGATCGGGCCGTTCACCCGTTGTGCCATGGCCTGCACGACCGGCACCGACAAGGTCAAAGAATCACGGCGCGCAAATGGTCCGTCGACGCCGACGAACGGGGTTCGCACGCCGGCAACGAGCCAAATGGGTCGTTCGTTACTGAGTGGGGTCGCCATGGACTCGAGTATACATAATTCTCAGTTTCGAGCAGCTCGAAACCGGTAGTCCGCATTTCCACACTCGCGTTGCCGCAATCAAACCAGCTTGGCGTCCAGCGTGATCTCGGCGTTGAGAACCTTGGAGACCGGACAGTTCTTCTCGGCGTCTTTCGCCATCTCGGCGAATTTTGTTTCGTCAAGGTTCGGCACCTGGGCGCGCAAGGTCAGGACCGAGCGGCTGATACGAAAGCCCTTGCCCTCGGGCTCGAGAGTGACAGCCGCCTCGGTGGTCAGCTCGGCAGGGGTAAAGCCGGCGCCTTGCAGCCCGAATGCAAGCGCCATGGTGAAGCACCCTGCATGCGCCGCGGCGATCAGCTCTTCTGGATTGGTGCCCTTCTCACTCTCGAAGCGAGTCTTGAACGAATAAGGCGTGTCGGCAAGCACGCCGGAATCAGTGGAGAGATTGCCGCTGCCGGCGCGGCCCGTGCCGCGCCAAACCGCTTTCGCCTTGCGGACCATGGAAGCCTCCTTTGTTGTAAATCAGGAACTCTGCCCAGCACAATCAGGTCCTCATTGCTGCTGCTTTCGGCCAAACCAACGATATCACGCGGACGGCGCAACGCGCACCAGCGCCTTTCCGAAATTGCGGCCTTCCAGCATGCCGATGAAGGCGGCAGGCGCATTCTCAAGCCCATCAGTGATGTCCTCGCGATAACGGATGCGCCCGTCGGCGATCCCGGCACCGACAGTGCGCAAGAACGCCGGGTAGTGCTCGGCGGCGAATTCATAGTTGAGGTAGCCGCGCAGCGTGAGGCTTTTGCTCAATACCGCGCGCATGGTGGCAGGCAGGAGATTTGGTCCGGGAGCGGGACCCGCTGCATTATATTGGGCGATCAGCCCGCATACCGGCACGCGCGCAAAGTTATTGAGGAGCGGCAGCACAGCTTGCCAGATGGCGCCGCCGACGTTCTCGAAATAAACATCGATTCCCTTCGGACAGGCAGCTGCGAGCTTTTCGCCAAAATCGGATGCACGGTGATCGACGGCGGCATCGAAGCGAAATTCTTCGACGACGGCGCGGCATTTTTCGGGGCTGCCCGCGATGCCGACCGCTCGCGCGCCGGCGAGCTTGGCAAGTTGCCCGACCAGTGAGCCGACCGGTCCGCTCGCGGCCGCCACGACAACCGTTTCGCCAGGCTTCGGCTTGCCGATCAGGTACAAACCTGCATAGGCGGTAAAACCGGGCATGCCGAGCACGCCGAGGCCAGTGGTGATCGGTGCCAAGGCCGGGTCCAGCTTGCGCAAGGATTTGCCGGCCGAGGCCGCATGGGTGCGCCAGCCGGTCGGGGCCAGCACGATGTCGCCAACCTGATAACCGGCCTGGTCGGACGCAATCACTTCGCACACGCTCTCGCCGGTCATCACCTCGCCGAGGCCGACCGGCTTCGCATACGATTTGCGGTCGTCCATGCGGCCGCGCATGTAGGGGTCGAGCGACAAATAGAGCACGCGCAGCAAGAGACCGCCTTGCGACAGCTCGGGCATCGGCGCTTCCTCCAGGCGAAAGTCCTCGCGCGTCGGCAGCCCCTTCGGCCGGGACGCAAGCACGATCTGTTTGAGTGCGGGCTTAGTCATGATCCTCTCCCAACAACGCGATCGAAGTTCTCACGCGGGCACAACGGCCTTGGCGCGCTGCGCCTCACCCTGACCAAAGGAGATGTTCTCGCCGGGAACTTCGTAGAGCGTGATCAACATGTCGTCAGGCGACACGCCGGCGGCCGCGGCGACGCGCGTGTTGATGTCCTTCAACAGGGCAAGCCGCGTCTCTTTCGGTCGTCCCTGGATGAAGGTGACGTCGAGAATGATCAGATCGTCGGTGTAATGCATGCCGACGAACGACGGCGTGTGCAGAAACCGGTTCTTCGGCAACTCGAAGATGAGCTGGTAAAAGTCTTCCGGCGGCACGCGCAGAGTGTTCATCAAGGCCGCCTGGATGGCGCCGGATACCTTGGCGATCCGATGCTTGTCATAACGACCTTCGACAACGTGAATTTTGGCAAGCGGCATGACATAGTCTCCTTTTGGATCTCGCGTTTTTAGAGCGGGATGATTTTTCTTCGAATCATCATCCCGCTCTAGCTCTTTGTTTGAGCATGATCTTCTTCCGAAAACCGGTTCCCACCCTCGGGTCAAGCCCGAGGGCAGGCTTTTTCGGGATCATGCTCTAATGCAGCGTTTCGATGGCCAGCGCGATGCCCTGGCCGCCGCCAATGCACAGTGTGACAACGCCGCGCTTGACGCCGTCGCGGCGCATGGAATGGATGAGCTTGGTGGTGAGCACTGCGCCGGTCGCTCCGATCGGATGGCCGTGGGCGACCGCACCGCCTTCGACGTTGACGATGTCCTCAGGCAGCCCAAGCTCGCGAGCGACGACAATGGCGATGGCCGCGAACGCTTCATTGATCTCGGCGCGCTCAATCGACCGAATGTCCCAGCCGGCACGCTGCAAGGCCTGCCTGACCGCGGGCACGGGTCCCAAACCGAACATGCCCGGCTCGACCGCAGCGATCCCATAAGAGACGAGGCGTGCTGTTGCGCTCATGCCGCGCTTCTCGGCCCACACCTCGTCTGCGAGCACCATGGCGCAAGCGGCGTCGTTCAGCCCGGGCGCGTTGCCGGCGGTGATGGTGCCGTTGGGACGAAAAGCCGGCTTGAGCCGCGCCAGTGTTTCGATCGTCGTGTCGGGCCGGTTGTGCTCGTCCTTGTCGAACTGCGCTGCTCCCTTTTTGCCGAGCACTTCAACCGGAACGATCTGCGGCTTGAAATGACCGTCGGCCTGCGCAGCGGCAAACCGCTGCTGCGATCGCAATGCCCAACGATCCTGCGCCTCGCGCGTGACCTGATATTTCTCGACTAGATCTTCCGTATGCCAGCCGGAATGTGCGTCCGAGAACGCGTCGTTCAATCCGTCGCGCAGCACGCTGTCATAGAGGGCGCCATCGCCCAGGCGGTAGCCCCAGCGGCCACGCGCGACAAGATACGGCGCCTGATCCATGCTCTCCATGCCGCCCGCAACGGCGACATCGACGTTGCCAAGCGCGATCTCCTGCGCCGCCGAGACGATGGCCTGGGCGCCCGAGCCGCACACGCGGTTGACGGTCATCGCAGGCGTCGTGACCGGAAGTCCCCCGAGAACGGCTGCCTGCCGGGCGGGGTTCATCTTGGTGCCGGCCTGCACGACATTGCCCATGGCGACTGTTTCAATCTCGTCGGCGCGAAGCCCTGCGCGCTCCACCGCCGCTTTGATGGCTACCCCGCCAAGACTGGGAGCGGGCACGTCCTTGAGAGTGCCGCCAAAGGTGCCGATCGCCGTGCGAACCGGCTCGGCGAAGACGACTGAACGTTGCGATGTCATGACAGAGTCTCCTCAACGAAGGTCAATTGCTGATCGCGTGCTCACATGAGATTTCGTTAGCCGTGCGCAGTTCGCCGTTCCTGCGGATGCGCCGGGGCCAATGAAAGCGCACCGGGCCGAACCAGGCACCTCCGGCAACTGCCGCGACGTTGATGAGGCCGAATGCCGCGAGCGCAAGCGCGAGCGAAACAAAGACGTTGGTGAGATCCCCGCTTAGGCGCAGCGCCAGCCAGCCGCCGATGGCCGCAATGGCGAGCCGCGTCACATTTGCGATCAGCGGCCACAGCAGGCGTCCGGCGCCTTGCGAGGCGAAATAGAGCGCCATGCCGAGGCCGAAAAGGCCATAGAATGGGCCCACCACGCGCAGATAGCGCGAGCCCGCGTCGAGCATGGCGGGATCGCGATCAAACAGAAGCAACCACGCGTGCGGGAAAGCGGCTGCGACGAGGCCGATCGTCTCGCATAGGAAGGCCGCGATCGCGGCGCCAATCCAGGCGACGCGCAATGCGCGCTCGCGTTCGCCCGCGCCGATATTTGTTCCGACCATGGCAACGAGCGGACCGCCGAGTCCGAAGACGAGCGGAACGAGCAGGTACTCGATGCGAGAGCCGGTCCCGTAGCCTGCGATCGCGGCGGAGCCGAACTGGCCGACAAGCCCGGTGGCAATCGCGATCGTCAGGTTTGTGCCGACCGTGATCAGGGCTGCGACTGCACCAACACGCAGAATTTCCCGGAAGAGGGCCCAGCGCAAGGCGAACCCGGCGAGCGAGAGGCGGATCAGACTGCGCGGCGAGCGCAGATAAATGAGCAGCGCGAGACTGCCCAATGCATAGAACGCAATGACCGCCACGGCGCCGCCGGCGATTTCAAGCCGCGGAAACGGCCCCCAGCCGAAGATCAGACACGGAGACAAGGGGATCAGCAGCGCAGCGCCGGCGCAGGTGACGACGGCGGGCACCGCCATATTGCCAGTGCCGCGGATAACGTTGGCGAGGGAGTTGAAGATCCAGAGCAGGATCGCGCTTGCGAAGATCACGTTGGAATAGGTCAGCGCCGCGGCAAGCGAGGCGCCGGTGCCACCCAACGCGCCATAGAGCCAGCGTCCGCCGGCGAGCACGCTCAGCGTGAAGGCAAGCCCGAAAATTGCACCGATCGCGAGCGCGTGCAGCGCCAACGCATTGGCGTCGGCGCGGCGTCCCGCCCCGAGCGCGCGCGCGATGGCGGATGAGATTCCGCCGCCCATGGCGCCAGCCGACATCATCTGCATCAGCATCAGCGCGGGAAACACCAGCGCCACGCCGGCAAGCGCGTCGGTTCCGAGCTTGCCGACAAAAAAGGTCTCGATCAGGCCGACCGAGGCCTGCACCACCATCACCAGCACATTCGGCGCTGCAAGCCGCAGCAAGGTAGGCGTGATCGGTCCCTCGATCAGCAGCCGCGTGCGTGGATCGAACTGGGTCGGTGCTACGCGCGCGGGCGAGAGCGCCTGCGGCGGCTCCTTTGCAACAATCGAGTTTGCAGCAATCGAGCCATTGCAAGGCATGATGAATTCCGGCCGCCACGGCTTGACAATTAGCGTATCTGCGCATATTTAGGCGCATATACACCTTTGTCAATAGGGGAACGAATGAACTCCGAGCCCGCACCCAAGATGCAGGAGTGCATGTGTCTGGCGGTTCGCCAGGCGGCAAGGCACGTGACCCAGGCCTATGATCAATTCCTTGCGCCGGCGGGATTGCGCACGACCCAATTCTCCATTCTCGCGAAGCTCAAGCGCAAGGGACCTATGAGCATCAATGCGTTGGCGGCCGACATGGTAATGGACCGAACGACGCTCGGGCGGAACATCCTTCCGCTGGCGCGCGACGGCTTGATCACGATCGAGCCGGTGCCGTCCGACCGTCGCAGCAAGGAACTGCATTTGACCAAGCTGGGCGAGAAGCGCTTCGCGGCGGCATGTCAGGGCTGGATAACCGCGCAATCGCGTTTTGAAGCCACCTTCGGCAGCAAGCGAACGTCCGAGCTGCGCTCGCTGCTGCGCGCGGTCGTTGAGAGCGAATTGGGCCGGCCGGAGGCGAAATTGCCGGAACGCCGGGAGCCGCGTCATGAGCACCGGCGTATCTGATAGATCAGCAGCCCGGATTGAGCCACCGGATCGGCGCGAAGCGCCGCCCGATGACAGGCTCCGCGAAATCCGGGACCGTGATCGCCCGGGAGGAGCCTGGATTTCGCATCGCTCAATCCAGGCTGCAGATTCGCATGGCGTTGCGGCAGTGCACTTGCCATGCGGTGAGAGAGTTATTGTTCGTCCGGCGCGTCCGCGGGATGCCGGCATGATCCAGACCTACATACAGGCGCTCTCTCCCGCCTCACGCCACAACCGATTTCTCGGTTCGCTGAATGAGCTCTCCGCCAATGAGCTCTACCGGATGACGCATGCGGATTCGTGTGCGCGTCCGGAGGCTTTGCTTGCTGAAAAAGTCGAAAACGGTGGTCGCATCATGATCGGTGAGGCGCGTTACGCGCTGCTTCCCGCCGGCTTGGGCTCCGAGTTCGCGGTCTCGGTGGCAGAGGCATGGCGGCGCAAGGAATTGGGCACGCTACTGATCGGAATTGTTGCGTGTCGAGCCAAGGCGCTGGGGGCGCGCTATTTGGCCGGCGATGTCTTCCAGTCGAACGAACCGATGCTCAAGCTCGCACGGACGAGCGGTTTTACTCGGACTGAGCCGGTTACGGGGGCCGCGTTGGTCAAGGTCACAAAGGACCTTTCGTTGGTGAATGCCGCGCAACCCTGCGGCATGCGTTTAGCGGACTCGTGGATGATCGCGGCCTGAGACAAATCGGGCACCGCGCGGGCTCTACCCTAAGTTGTCCGGGATTGATGCCGATCGAAATTTCTTTGCGCTGTTTCGATCTCTTTCTTGTGCTCGAACGCCCAGCGCCCTAAGGCCTCGACCGGCGCGCGCAATGAATGGCCAAGCTTCGTCAGCTCGTAATCGACCCGCGGCGGTGTCGTTGGCGTCACGGTCCGCTCGATCAAGCCGTCGCGTTCCATGCTGCGCAAGGTCAGGGTCAGCATCCGCTGCGAAACCGTTCCGATCGCTCGCTTGATCTCGTTAAAGCGCAGCCGCCCGTCCCGCAGCGCAATCACAATCAACGCACTCCACTTGTCGCCGATGCGGGACATGATCTCTCGTGCCGGCTTGCACGAGTCGATGAGCGGAGTGTGCGGCGGATTCATCGGGGACTTATTTCATTGCGTGCGCAACCGGCGCACGAAGTCAGCAAGCGAGCGGCCGATCGCATCAGGGCTATCCTCCTGGAGAAAATGAAGCCCCTTGACGGTCACTTCGGTTTGATTCGGCCAGGCGCGGCAAAGCTCTCGTTGGCGACCAACCAGGATCGAACCGGGATCCGCATTGATGAAGAGCTTTGGAAGCTCGTTCTGGGCAAGCCAGGCGGCATAGTTTTCGACCACCTTGACCACATCGGCGGGTTCACCCTCGATCGGAATCATGCGCGGCCATGTCAGCGTCGGCCTGCGGTCTTCGCCTGGGCTGGCAAAAGGCTTGCGGTAAACGGCCATCTCTTCTTCGCCGAGCTTGCGCATGACCGAGCCCGGCAGCACGCGTTCAACGAAGATGTTCTTTTCCAGAATCATCCCCTCGCCGCTGCTGGACCGGAAACCCTGGAATACACGTCGCGCATTTTCCGGCCAGTCGGCCCAGGTGAGCGGGGTGACGATCGCTTCCATATAAACGATGCCCTGCATGCGATCGCGATTGCGGTTGGCCCAGTCAAATCCCATGGCCGAGCCCCAGTCGTGGACAACCATAATGACCCTGTCGCCCAGGCCGAGCTGGTCCCACAACGCAAAAAGATAGCTGCATTGCTCGGCGTAGGTGTAACGCTCGCGACCTGAGTTCTCGAGCTTGTCGGAATCGCCCATACCGATCAGATCACATGCGATCAGGCGACCCAGCCCTTCGCAGTACGGCATGATATTGCGCCACAGATAGGACGCGGTCGGGTTGCCGTGCTGGAAAACGATTGCCTCGCCGCTGCCGTGTTCGACATAGGCCATCTGCTTGCCGCTGACTGTGGCAAACTTCTTTTGTCCGTACGGTTTTGCAGAGATCGGCATCGAGGCTCGCGGTGTGGTACCCTTCATCACAACATTCTCTATCTAAATACTCATTGCAATTGCGTGGCTACCTGGGGAGCGCATATATCAGGTCGCTCGGCTACGTCCCACGGCAGGAGCGAACGCCCATGCGGACTAAAGAATTTTCCCGCCGCGCTATGCTAAAGGCATCATCGGCTTCGGCGCTCGCGGGCGTTTTTGCGGCGCCGCTTGCGGCTGCGCCGGCGCCGACCGCAGTCGACCCGACCTTGATTGCGGCCGCCAGGAAGGAGGGCTCGCTCGCGTTCTACACCGCAATGGAAATTCCCATCGCGCGGGCGCTCGCAGCGAGGTTCCAAGCGAACTACCCGGGCATCAACGTGCGTGTAAAACGATCGGGCGCAGAGCGCGTATTCCAGCGCATCGGTGAGGAAGAGGAAATTCGCATCCATGAAGTCGATGTGGTGTGCAGCACCGACGCAGGTCACTTCGTCCGTTGGAAGCGCGACGGGCTGCTCGCGTCCTACGTGCCGGAGGATGTGGCTCGACATTTTCCCCCCGCGCAGACCGACACGGATGGGATGTATGCAACTGCTTTCGCGCTGCTGAGCCCGATCGGCTACAACACGAATCTGGTCAAGCCTGACGAAGCGCCGCGCAGCTTTGCCGACCTGCTCGACCCGCGCTGGAAGGGCAAGATCGTCAAGGGCCGTCCGGATTATAGCGGCACGATCTTGACCGCGACCTTTCAGATCGCGCGCGAGCTCGGATGGTCCTATTTCGAACAGCTCGCACAGCTGCAGGTCACCCAGGTCCAGTCGGCGTCCGAGCCGCCAAAGAAGCTGGCGGCGGGCGCCGCCGCCGTTGCCGCCGACGGCTCGGAGCCAGACCTGCTGCTGCTCAGGCAACAGCATGCGCCCGTTGAGCCGGTGTATCCAAGCGAAGGCACGCCGCTCGTGATTGCGCCGAGTGCGGTTTTCCGCAGCGCCCCCAGTCCCAACGCGGCACGCCTGTTTCAGAGCTTTCTGTTCAGTACCGAGGGGCAGGAACTTCTCGTTCGTGCTTCTGCTCTGTGCTCATTTCATGCGCTTGTACAGGAGAGGCCCGGACGCCGCACACTTTCATCAATCAAGCTGATGAAAAGCGATCCGGTGGCCATGGAGGCGCAGAGAGAGGAGATCAAGGCGCGCTACAGCAGGATCTTCGGCCAGGGCTGAAGCTTGCGTTTTGCTGGCGGCGCCGTTTCAGACATCGTGCGCAGCCATCATCGCTTCGCCCATTCTGATGAGCCGGTCGCCGAGGCCGTCCCGGCCGATGCTCTGGGCGGTCACGCGTGCGCCCTCGAGCAGCAGGAACAATTCGTCCGCCAGCATCTCGGGCTCGGCAAGCTCGGCGGCCGCGCACAGATCAACAATGCGCTGACGCTGCGCGGTCTTGAAGGCTTCGATGACCCGGCGCGCGGGGTGATCTTTCTCCGGAATCTCAACCGCCGCATTGGCCAGCGCACAGCCGCGCTGATCGCCGCTCGCCACATGAGCGGCCATCTCCTTGAGCCAGGCGCGAAGCTGCGCGCGGGGGTTGCCGGGATGCTCGGCCGCAAGGCGATCCCAGGTCGCGGTCGACTTCCCCGCCAGGCAGCGCAGGTATTCTGCAACCAGCTCGTCCTTTGAGTTGAAGTGCCGGTAGAGGGTCATCTTGTTCGTGCCGGCCGCCTCGGCGATGGAATCGACCCCGACGGCCTTGATCCCATGGCGATAAAAAAGGTCCGCAGCGACCGCAATGATGCGGTCACGCGGAGGAATTCTTTCATCTTTTCCGATGCTTGCGTTTTTTCTGGCGGCAGCCATGGCGTTTCCTCTTGACATAGGTGTTACCGGTCAGTACCTATATCGATGTTACCGGTCAGTACCACAAGACCCGCTCTCATGTCCACCCCTGCCCTTCCCTGCGAGAGCGGGAGGGGAAGCGAGGGGGAAAGCAGGCACCGGCCGGACGCAAAGGAATAAGACTATGAAACGCAAGGCACTTTCAGCACTACGGCTCCTGGTCGGACTTCTTGCGTTCGCAGCCGGCAGCGACCAGACCGGCGGCCTCGGCCTCGTTCTTGCGCAGATCGAGGCCATCGGACCGCGGCAATGGCTCAACCTCATGGCCGGCACCATCGTCAGCGGCACGCCCATGACCCAGCAGATCGCCAGCGCTCTCCCGCGGCGCCTCCTTCCGTTCAACAGCGGCAGCGGCACAACCGCTTAATCAACGCTAACTCACGCCCTTGGAGCAAAAGCATGTGCAATATTCTCTATATTAGCAGCAGCCCGCGCGGCAGCGCCTCCTACTCGAATCAGGTCGCGGAGAAAGTGATCCGCGATCTGTGCGCCAAGGATCCGGGCGCCAGCTTGACCGCGCGTGACCTCGCGCGCGAGCCGCTCCCGCATATCGATGATGATTTCGTGGCGGCCACCCGAGGAGCGCAAGGCCCGAGCACGGACCGCCAGCGCGCTATCCTGGCGCGGTCCGATGCGCTCGTTGACGAGCTGCTCGCGGCCGACATCGTTGTCATCGCCGCGCCCATGATCAATTTCAGCGTCTCCACCACGCTCAAATCGTGGTTCGATTACGTCGCGCGCGCGGGGCGAACATTCCGCTACAGCGAGGCCGGCCCGCAGGGCCTCGTGACCGCCAAACGCGTCATTATCGTGAGCGCAAGCGGCGGCGTCTATTCCGGCGAGAACGCAGCATTCGACTTTCAGGTGCCGTGGCTGCGTAACATGCTGGGTTTTCTTGGCATGACCAATGTCGAGGTGATCCGGGTGGAGGGGACCGCGTTGGGTCCGCAGGCCGCCGAGCAGGCGCTGGCACGGGCCTCCGTCCAGGCAAGTGACATCGTTGCGGGATTGGCCGCCGCGTGAATTGCTCACAGCATGACGAGACCCAGTTGCGCCGCCTTGGCAACGGCCTCGGTCCGGGTATCCGCATCGAGCTTTGCAAGCACCGAAGCAACATGGAATTTGACGGTGTGAAATGAGATGCCGAGCCGGCGCGCGATGGCCTTGTTCGAGGCACCGTCGGCCATGGCAGCGATGACGTCGAGCTCGCGCGGCGTCAGCTGCGGGCGCTCCGTGTCCTTGCGTGATCGATCGAGCATCGGGCTTTGCGCCAGCAGCCGCGAAAGCAGGCCCGGTGGGACGACCAAGTACCCCGCACCGACTGTTTTGATCGCGCTGATGATATCGCGTGCGGGGGAGGCGCGTGGCAGAATGGCGTGCGCCCCCGCCGCAAGCGCCTCGAACCCCTCTTCGGCCTCGGGATTCTCAAGCAAAACAATCAGTCTTGGTTGATCGTGCCGGCGCCGCCATTGGGCCAGCAGCTCACGCGGCGGCGCATCGGCCAATACTGCACTGGGAAAGAGGCGATCGATCAGCTCCCGCAATGAAGAGGCATTGTCGCGCACGCCGACGACCGCGACGGCCGCATCTTCCCGTAGCGCCTCCGTGAGATTCCTACGCAGCTCTTGATCCGCACAAAAAATTACGATCGCCGCTGGGCCTGGAATTGGCTGCCGGGATGTAGCGGTGCTGTTTTGCCGCATGTCTTACGTCACGGGGCGTTC
>Ga0209331_1000607_pt1 | contig 12862 bp, 9 predicted proteins | sample JacPinW_OM3H0_M3_FD_187971 | JGI IMG/M metagenome (GOLD analysis project Ga0209331, IMG submission 187971) | Forest soil microbial communities from Algoma, Ontario, Canada - Jack Pine, Ontario site 1_JW_OM3H0_M3 (SPAdes) (version 2) | ecosystem: Environmental > Terrestrial > Soil > Boreal... | reverse complement strand
TTCAAATCGAACGGTAGGAGAAAACCCGTTCCCGCCGGGAGGTGGTGGTAATCGCGTGATCTTTTGTCCGGCCTCCTTGACGGTCTCGTCCACTACCGAGTTGCCGGATCCTTCTACAATTGAGAATTCGGTAACGGTGCCATCTGGTTCTATCTTCAGGTGGACGGTCACTACGAGCGCGCTGCCCGCCGGAATTTCCCCGTGAGGCTGATTCCAGGCTCCATCGAACCGGTTTTTGATGATTTCAGCGTACAAGCCAAAATTCGCTTCGCCGTTCCCGGAAGCGGACCCAGTACCGTTTCCGTTGCTGCCGGCTGAAGAGTTGCCTTTGGGCGGCTTGTCGGAGGGGCCGCCTCCGCTCTCGGATTTATGGGCGGTCGGCGAAGGCGCGTTTTTCGCCATTTTTTCCTCATCTTTCTTTGCGTTGGCCGGTGACTTGTGGGTTGGGCTTTCGCTTGGTTTGGGCTTCGGCGTGCTGTTTCCTTCCGGAGTCGGCTTGGTAGTCGATTTGGCACTTGGCTTCGGAGTTGGTCTGGGTGTCGGTTTCGGGGTCGGTTTCGGCGTAACGGAGGGGCTTGGTTTTGGAGTAGCCGAGGGACTTGGTTTCGGAGTGGAAGATGGGGTGGGTTTCGGAGTAGGCTTTGGAGTAATTAAGTTCGGCGGCGGAGTAGGCGTGATCTGAACCGATGGTTTCGGAGTGGGAGTATCCTTGGGGATTTCCGGGGTCGGCTCGGGAGTAGTAGGTGGAGTTGGGGCAATTGACGGTAATGGAGAAAGAGTTGGCTCCGGTTCGGGCGGTAAATTCTCTTTCTGACCGGTTGCATTATCTGGGTTAGCACCTCCGTCCGAACCGTCGCTCATTGGACTGCCGGAGGCGAACGATCCCGGATTCATCCAGACAACGTTCTCCTCTTTTTTACGGGTGGAAAAAATCGCAAGGAGCAGAACGGCGCCTAGCACGAGCAAATGGAGCGCTGCGATTAGGACAAAGTTTAGGCGAAATCCGCCGATCTCTGTCGGCCGGTGGTCGTCGTTCTCCCTCATTCGGATTGCTCGGAGCGAGTCGCGACTCCCACTTTGGCGATCTTCGCCCGCTGCAGCACATCCATGACGGTCACTAATTGCTGTACAGTGAGGGATTTGTCCGGGCGAACAATTACCGGCGTTTCCGGTTTTTCTGCGTGCAGGGAAATGAGCCGGCTCTCCAGAGTCGCGAGATCCACGGTTTCCTCATTCAACGTAATTACATTCTCTCGATTGATTCCGATCGTTTGTACCGCGGAAGAGTCGACGGATTGATTCGCTTCTCCGCTGGTTGGAACCTCGAGATTGACACTCTTTTCCATGAGTGGCGTCGTGATGATGAAAATAATCAGCAGAACGAATGCGAGATCGAGTAACGGCGTAACATTGATCTCGGTGAGCGTGTGCAATGTTTGGCGATCGGAAAAGCGTCGCATCGCAGCGGATTCTATTTCGTCACCAGGGCGGGCCGAATTCCATGGTTGACATATTTATGCTCAAACTCAGATGCAAGTTCCGCGGCGAAGTTGTCGTTTTGCACAATGAGTGTGCGAATGCTGGTGACGAGGAAGTTGTAACCGAACATTGCGGGAATGGCCACGAGCAGACCGGTGACCGTGGTGATTAGCGCACCAGATACCCCGGGAGCCATTGCTGCCAAGTTCGCCGAACCGGCAATCGCGACACCGGAAAAGGTATCCATGACGCCCCAAACGGTTCCGAGCAAACCCAAAAAGGGAGCACCGCTCACTGCGGTGGCCAAGAGGATCATTTGTGCTTCCAACCGCAGTGCAGATTCGCCGACGGCACGTTCCATCGCTGTGGTGACGACCCGCATTTGGGCCGGTGTGATACGCTCGGCGATTTCAAGTCGCGCCCAGAAAGTATCATCCACCTCGCTTGCTCCCATCAAATGAAAGGTGAGCTCGCGACATCCAGCTCGGTATATTGCGTATAGCGGAGAGCCATCGAATCGAACTTTGGACTCATAAATTCGCAAAGGCTGCCGCTCCGAACGGAATCGTTGCAGAAACTCTTCGTTCCTTTTTCGAGAGAGGCGAACGACCCGCATTTTGGTCACCATTACAGACCAGCTGAAGATCGAGGCGACGAAGAGCGCCAGAAGGACGAGTTTTCCTTCAAAAGTTGCGTTCGTGAAAGCGTAAATTAACCCACCAGACGGGGCAGCAAGCAACAAGAATGGCGCCAACACATCTCCTTAAGCGATCGTTCGGCCAAGGATACCGGGAAATCCCAAAAGAGCCAACCGCTTTTGTGGTTAAATGGAGTTGGACGTTAATGGGCCCCTTCGGTGCATGCGTTTTCATTGGTCCGGTTAGATTCGGTGCCGGTAGTTCAGAAGCGCTGGCGCGGAACAACGGATTGAGCTAAGTGACAAAACGCAGTCGCCATGCCACGCATATCTGAATGGAGGAGCCTCATTGCCATCGCGTTTTTTCTCTTCGGGCCGCGCATTTGTTTGGGGCAAAACAAATATGATGTGCTGGCAAAAGTGCTCCAACCTTATGGAGCTCTTTTCTATTCTAAGTCGCTCAACAAGGCGATGCTCGCTGAACTGACAATTCGCCAAGCATCGAAAGTCACTCCACTCTTACTGAATCGCCGGATGCAAATTAGTTTTCAGTTTCCGGACAAGCTGCGGGTCGAAACCAGCGATCAAGACCAACGAGTGATATTGTGCCGGAACGGCCAAAACGTATGGGTGTATCCAAAGAGTCTGGCCGAGCAATTGGGAGCCAATACCGGGTCGACCGAATCCAGACAGGCGATTCCTGATTTCCGTCTCCCAATCCGAGATCAGCAGATCGTTTTTCTACCCGCTTTGTTTCAGATTCTCCGGTACGAATCGACTAAGGATCGAAACAATCAGCCAGCCTGGAACTTAGAGTTTCGGATTGATCCGCAATTGATGAAGAATCTAAAAGAGTCGTTCGTGGTGGACGCTTTGGTAAGACAAAACGATTACCAGGTAGAGAATATCCGAGCTAAGAGCAATGCATTTTCCGGTGAATTAGAGGTGGCATCGACTAAGTTTTTGCCGTCGCTGCCGGCTGAAACCTGGCTTCCCGAGGAATCGATTGCCGTTGATGCCGTTTCCCTTTCACCGAGTGGCTACCGAGGTGCGCTGCAGAAACTTTCGAGTCTAACTTTGTTCTAATGAAGTCAGGTTTTTTGGACAAATTGATCGAGCGGATTCGGCGGGTACAGCCGGAGGAAGTACAAAATTACCTTATCCGGCTGGCTCAGGAGAAAGGTTTTCTTGAGCGGATCTTTGATGCCCTCCAGGAGGGAGTGATTGTCACTGATGTGCAAGGCAAAATTCAGTTCTTCAATGCCGCTGCCGGCCACCTATTTGGGGTGGAACCCGAGGAGACTCGCGGCAAACCGATCGATGATTTCCTGCGAGGGCTGAGTTGGACTTCGTTGCGCTCGAGTGAGGGCACCGTAAGCCGCGACATCGAATTGTTCTATCCCCAACATCGGTTTCTCAACTTCTATGTTGCTCCGCTGCACTTGGATAAGGCTGTTCCTGAATCGGCTGCCATGGTGCAGGACCTGGTCGCCTTCGCCGTGATTCTCCGGGATATCACTGAGGACCGTCGAACCACTGAGCGGACTATTGAAAGCGAAAAGCTTTCTGCCCTAACGATGTTAGCAGCTGGTGTCGCCCACGAGATTGGCAATCCACTTAACTCCCTCAATATTCATTTACAGTTGATCGAGCGGAAGATTAAACGGGTGGCGGCTCCACTCCGAGATTCGATTGAGGATCTCTTGGAAGTCGCGCGCACTGAGATTCAGCGTCTCGATTCAATCATTCATCAATTCTTACAAGCGATCCGTCCCACCAGACCTTCGTTTGAGCTACGTGACCTGAATGAAATCATAGAAGAATCGGTGGCCTTCCTGCGACGGGAAATCGAGGATCGCGATATCCTGCTCGAAACCGATCTGGCTTCCGGATTGCCACGAGTAGAGGTCGATCGAGATCAAATGAAACAGGCGTTTTACAACGTCATCAAGAACGCTTTCGAGGCGATGCAGGCCGGAGGAATCCTCCACATTCGCTCCTGGCGCGATGATAATTTTGTGTCAATCGCGTTCGTCGATAGCGGGGGTGGGCTTTCGGCTGAAAATATGAGCCACCTTTTTCGGCCCTACTTCACCACCAAGTCTTCCGGTAGTGGTTTGGGTTTGCTGATAGTCCGCCGAATTGTTCGGGAACATGGAGGCGAGATCGAAATTGAAAGCAACGAAGGAAAGGGAGTCAGAGTGACAATCCATCTTCCTTATGGCGAAAGGCGGACCCGGCTCCTGAGCGATCGCAACGAAGCGGCGAACGAGTCAGCGGAATCGATGCCTGGCGCTGGAGGTCAGTCGACCGAGTAGTGAAGGGACGGTATCTTCGGTAGCGGCGACTGTCCCGTTAGGCCTCTCGCCGCTGCCGAAGATAACGACCGTGGATGATCCGGTCGGTGACGTTATCGGTCTTCCCGGCATTTCACTCCCATCTGCGCCGACTTGGCACACCCCGGCCTTGGAATCTGTCCCGTTAAGTGGCATTGTTCCGGCACGAGATTTTATTCATGCAGGGCACGATTCTGATCGTCGATGACGAAAAACATACTCGCGACGGCTTGCGACAATCGCTGGAAGAGGATTTTGATGTCTATACAGCGAGCAATATCGATGAAGCGCTTAATGTCATTGCTGCTGACCGCGTCGATCTGGTTCTCACGGATCTGCGGTTGGGTGGCGAGGATGGGCTAAGTCTGATCGCTAAAATCCAGCAGAACCCGCGCGCCCCAATTTGTATGCTAATGACTGCGTATGGATCGATCGCGACAGCGGTCGATGCGATCAAACGTGGGGTATACGATTTCGTCACTAAGCCAATTAATCTCGACGAGCTCTCGATCAAGATTAGCAGGGCGATCCAGAGCCGGCAGCTCGTGGAAGAAAACGCGCAATTGCGTCAACAAGTAGACGATCGTTATGGGCTGGAGAGTCTAATTGGTGAATCGCTGGCGATGCAGCGGGTCTATAATACCATCCGCCAGGTCGCCCCAACCCTGGCTACGGTCTTGATCGCTGGCGAGAGTGGTACGGGCAAAGAATTGGTTGCTCACGCGATTCATCATCTTAGCAGCAGAGCGAAGAACCGCTTTATCGCCTTTAATTGTGCGGCTTTTTCTCCGCAGCTGGTTGAAAGCGAGCTTTTCGGGCATGAACGCGGAGCGTTTACCGGAGCGATAGAGAAAAGAATCGGCCGGATCGAGCAAGCGGCAGGGGGGACGCTTTTCGTCGATGAAATTGGTGAGATCGATAGCAACGTTCAGGTAAAATTGCTTCGCGCGCTGGATCCGGGTTTGTTCGAGAGAGTCGGCGGCAATCAAACAATTCAGTCAGATTTTCGACTGATTGCCGCCACCAACCGGGATCTGCGCATATTGGTCAGCGAAGGCAAATTCCGTGAGGATCTGTTTTATCGGCTCAACGTGGTTGAAATTAGGCTCCCACCATTGCGCGAAAGGAAGGAAGACATTCCGTTGCTTGCGAACGCATTTCTTAGAGAGATTAGCCAACGCGATGGAAAACCATTTCGTCCACTGGCGTCGGAGGCAATGGATTGTTTGCTTCGCTATGACTGGCCTGGCAATGTCCGGGAGCTCAAAGGGGCGATCGATTCCGGCGTTACGCTGGCGTCCGGCTCCCAAATCGCTTTGCACGACCTTCCCCCAACGATCTCTCAGGCAGCCGGGTCGAGGTTTACGGCAGGCGCAGAAAAAGCCGGACAAATGAATTTACACGAACAGGAAATGCGGCTCATTATGCGGGCGCTCGACGAGACCGGCGGGAATCGGACTGAGGCGGCGAAAAAGCTTGGGATTAGCCGCCGCACACTGCATCGCCGGCTGAAGGAGCTGAACATTTCCGAAGGCGGCGGCTAATAAAGAGAAAGAGATGAACGTACAAAGTTTCGTTCATTCACTTGAACAGGGGAAAATCGCTGGATTTTTTCGACTAGTACTTTCGCTCGTGGCCGTCATCGCCTTGGCGCTGGCTTATCTCCTGATTCAATTTCGGGGTCTTTCGACCCAGGCGGGTATCGATCAGGCGCAGATTGCGCACGAGATAGCTCGCGGGAACGGATTTGCTACTAAGAATGTCCGTCCCTTAGAAGCGCATCTTCTGCAGCAGATATTCGGGCAGGTACCTGCTGGGAATGTTCCGGACCTCTACCACGCGCCATTGAACCCAATTGTGAATGCCGGCGCCCTATACCTGTTAGGCTCACAGCTCGATCAAAGAGTAGACACCGGGAATCCGGTATATCGAGGTGACCGTTTGATTGCCGCGGTATCGGTTCTTTTTTTCTTGTTGGCTTTGCTCATCAACTTCGTCCTCGCCCGATCGTTGTTTGATGCCAAGGTGGCTTGGCTCGCCACTGGACTGGTGCTAGTGGCCGATCAATTTTGGCAGTTTTCGCTCTCTGGTTTACCCCAGATGTTGCTCCTGTTTCTCACCACCTGTTCGCTGTGGTGTCTGGCTAAGGCGGTGCGTGCAAAAGGGGATGACCGAAATCCCTTTCTTTGGCTGTTTGTCCTTGGGGTTTTTCAAGGTGCGTTGGCCCTCTGTCATCCGATCACTCTTTGGATTTCTGGAGCGAGCTGGGTGTTTTGCTGGGCATATTTTCGTCCCCGGCCGCTCGGAGCGCTTTTACCCGGCCTAATTTGCCTCGCTTTATTTTCTGTTTGGATGGTACGGGATCTGCAGGTCTCTAAGACTCCATTTGGCATTAGTCCATTCGCGCTACTGGATCACGTGGTCCATTCTGAGGCCGGTTGGATGCGTCTGAATGATCCCGACCTGTCGGAAATTACTCCTCCCGTATTTCGAGGACGAATGATCATCAACTTCAAAGAGCAGCTTGGTTCTCTGTACCTCTTGCTGGGCGGAATAGCGGTTACACCGTTCTTTTTTGCTAGCCTGTTCCATCCATTTAGACGGCAGGAGACTAACGCCTTCAAGTGGCTGATATTTATAATGTTGCTCGGTGCGTTTGCCGGCTCGGTGTTTGTCGGTACGAATGCGCAGGCCCTCAGTCCAAATCAGACGCTAATCTTACTTGGTCCATCGGTAGCTATTTACGGGTACGCGATGGTTATCGTCTTTTTCTATCGGCTTAAGTTGGAACTCTCGATCTATCGGTATGCAATTTACGCTGCATTCTTTCTCATTACTGGATTGCCAACTCTCCTAGGATTTTTGTTCGATGGCCCGCGCATTCAGTTTCCTCCTTATGCTCCAGGAGCGATCCAGATGATCGGAGCTTTGACCAAGCCGAGCGAAATTGTCGCCTCTGATATGCCATGGGCGATGGCCTGGTACGCCGATCGCAAATCACTTTGGTTGCCTTCATATCGGAAAGACTTTGCCGAGTACCACGATGATGAGTCCTTAGGCGCGCCGATCGTCGGTTTATACCTGACCCCGGTCTCGCGCGATGCCAATTTTCTGTCGGACATTGTATTTGGAGAGTACAGAGATTGGGCTAGCATTATCCTCGGTCTTCCGCAGGGCTTGAATGACTTTCCACTGAAATCGACTGTCGGGTTGATGAACAATCAATGTTTACTCTTGATGGATCGGAACCGATGGAGCGAGGCTGCGGAAAAGCAATAAACGCCCTATGCGGGATCCGGCAACTGCCGGCTAGCTGCCGGACCGCTATCGAAGACGACGCCGGAGACGCCATGTACGCATCTCTGGTCACTGCCGATTCCCTTGGTCCACCACTCTTTTGCTCCATTACTCCTTTGTTTCCGTCCCCCTTCGGCCGGTGTTCGTAACCGCTTGCCTACCTCATCTGACCGTTGACGGAAATCGGGCACGGCTTAGTGGGGCGTGCGCGTCTTTGTATGCGTGAACAATCGCTGGCCGCGCAGTTGCTCTATGACTCGGCACGAAAGGTGCAACTCGTCCGGGAGCCATTTCGACACGATGCGGCTGAAGAGGAATCGTTGAAAATCGAACGGCAAAAACCATGAATTTTGCAAGAAAACTGACGCGATCCGCAAGGAGGACAAGGAGAGTTATTTTTTCCCCATTACCGGGCGGTCGGAAAACCGTGTATTATCTTGGATCGCGGCCAAGCCGGTTATCGGAACCGACGCGATCCTGGAAATAAGATATGCGCGGGCCTCGTTGGATCATTCTTCTAATCCTTTTGGCCGGAGTCGCCGGAGTGTGGTGGTATCTGCATCGGCCGTCAGGCTCTCCCTCTGAGAATCCCGCTCAGTCGGAGGCACAAGCAAAGGACTCGCAAAGCCGCGCTAAGAGCCCCGGCGGAGCAGCGGGAGCACCTGTCCCGGTGGTGGGTGGTACGGTGAAAAAGCAGGATGTGCCAATCTATTTCAATGGGATCGGCACCGTTCAGGCATACAACACGGTAAATGTCCGAGTCAGAGTTGATGGCCAAGTAAAGGAAATTGACTTCAAGGAAGGGCAGGAAGCGAAGACCGGCGATCTTTTAGCTTTGATTGATCCCGCGCCATATCAAGCGGTTTACGATCAAGCACTGGGGAAACGAGCTCAGGATCAAGCTCAGCTCGATAACGCAAAGGTCGTGTTCCAGCGCGATAGCGATCTTTTGGCGAAGAACGTCCTCGATCACCAGACCTACGATACTGCCAAATTTCAAGTTGCCCAGTTTGAGGCGCTCGTGAAATCCGATGACGCCAATATCGAGAGTGCCAAAGTAAATTTGGACTATACTCGCGTAACGTCACCGATCCTGGGCCGGGTTGGCATTCGCCAGGTCGATGTTGGTAATATCGTGCACGCGTCTGACACGAGTGGGATCGTGACCATAACCCAGATAAAGCCGATTTCCGTGCTGTTCACGCTTCCGCAGCAGCAGCTCGGTCAGATCAACCAGGAAGCTGCCAAAGGAGAACTCAAGGTGTTTGCCGTAGATCGCGATAATACTAAGCCGTTGAGCGAAGGCGTCCTTGCGGTGGTAAATAATCAGATCGATCAAACGACCGGCACGATCCAGTTAAAGGCCACTTTTTCGAATGAAGACCAGAAGCTTTGGCCCGGCCAATTTGTTAACGCGCGACTGCTGGTTACCACCCGTAAAGATGGACTGGTGGTACCGGCTTCTGTGATTCAGCGGGGACCAAACGGCTCGTTTGCTTATGTGATAAAACCGGATCAGACCGTCGAGATGCGACCGGTCACGGTCAATCAAATCGACAACGGTCTGGCTCTGATCGATGACGGTCTGCAAGAAGGAGAGCAGGTCGTGGTTGACGGGCAGTACAAGCTACAGCCGGGTTCAAAAATCATTCTGACTGCTCCGAGTAATTCGCCACAACGAATGGGCAAATCCAATGGTACCGGCCGAAATCAGAAGGGCGGCCAGAAAACGGCTGCTTCCGATGAGACGCCGGCCGCGCAACCACAAAGGAGTACCAGCGGCGGCTAAGTGAGCGGTAGGGACCGGGCTCCTACCGGTCCGTTCCGGACGAGCGGGAGCTCGTCCCTACCGATAACCGGTCCCTACCAGCTTATGAATGTTTCGGAACCCTTTATCAGGCGGCCAATCGCTACCTCGTTGCTGATGGCAGGCGTCATCCTGCTGGGCCTGCTCGGATATTCGCTGCTCCCGATTGCGTCGCTACCGACAGTCGATTTTCCTACCATTCAGGTAGTGACCCGCTATCCGGGAGCAAGTCCGCAAGTGATGACTTCGGCGATCACGACGCCGTTGGAATCGCAGTTTGATCAGATCAGCGGCCTGACTTCGATGATCTCGACCAGCTCGTTCGGAGTCAGCACGATCACTTTGCAGTTCGACCTCAACCGCGACATTGATGTCGCAGCCCAGGATGTGCAGGCAGCGATCAACGTAGCGAGAGGGTACCTCCCCAACGATCTGCCAAATCTTCCAGTCTACAACAAGGTTAATCCGGCTGATACGCCAATTCTGACATTGGCAATTAACTCGGAAGCTTTGCCTATCGCCAAAGTCAATGATTATGCCGACACACTCCTTGCCCAAAAACTAAGTCAGGTTGCTGGTGTCGGACTGGTCACGATCGAAGGCAATCAGAAGCCTGCGGTTCGGATTCAATTCAATCCCGCTGCACTCGCTTCTCTTGGTATGGGTCCGGAGGATCTGCGTAACGCGATAACTCAAGCGAATGTGAACGCACCAAAAGGCAGCTTTAACGGATCAAAGCAAGCCTACATGATTGGGTCGAACGATCAACTGCTTACGGCCGAGCAATACCGCCCGGTGATCATCGCGTACAAGAACGGAGCGCCGGTCCACTTGAGTGACGTAGCGGATGTAATCGACGGAGTAGAGGATGATCAACTGGCCGCGTGGGTCGGCTCCACCCCCACCGTGTTGCTTGACGTGCAAAGACAGCCGGGCGCCAACATCATTCAGACTGTTGATCGGATCAAAAGGCTACTCCCCAAGTTAACTGCCTCGATTCCTCCCACCGTACACGTTTCTATCCTGACGGATCGGACCGAAACTATCCGCGCCTCAGTACGCGATGTGCAATTCACGCTCATCTTGACCGTGGCCTTGGTCGTACTGGTTATCTTCATCTTTTTACGCCGGCTCTGGGCCACGGTGATTCCAAGTGTCGCCTTACCGCTCTCTCTGATCGGTACCTTTGGGATCATGTATCTGGTCGGCTTCAGTCTGAATAATCTCTCCTTGATGGCGCTAACGATCTCGACCGGGTTTGTGGTCGATGACGCCATCGTGATGATCGAAAACATCTTCCGTTACATTGAGGCTGGTGAGGAACCATTGCCCGCAGCATTAAAAGGCGCGCGACAAATCGGCTTTACCGTCATTTCGCTGAGTATCTCCCTGATCGCTGTGTTCATCCCGCTGCTCTTTATGACCGGCATTGTTGGTCGTCTCTTCCGAGAGTTTGCGATTACCTTGAGCGTTGCCGTCATCGTTTCGGCCATCGTCTCATTGACGCTCACCCCCATGATGTGCGCGAAATTCCTTAAGCCGATCGATTACAAGAAACGCGGTAAACTGTTCCAACTAAGTGAACAGGTGTTCGACGGAATGCTGCATTTCTACGAGGTGGGACTGAAGTGGGTTTTGCGGAATCGACTATTTACGCTCTTCGTTGCGATCGGGACCCTGGTTTTAACCATCTATCTTTTCCTGATTGTTCCGAAGGGTCTTCTGCCGCAGCAAGATACCGGAGAAATAATTGGGGTAACCGATGCTGCTCAGAACATCTCATTTAAGGCGATGCTGGAGAGGCAGAGACAAGTTTCCGATATCGTTGAAAAAGATCCGGACGTTCAAAGTGTCGCGGCATTTGTCGGTGCGGGAACCGTGAATCCGACCGTAAACACCGGCCGCCTGTATATCATATTAAAACCACGCGAAAAACGGAACTCCAGCGCCGAACAAATCATGGGTCGGCTTCGCGAAGCGACCAAAAATCTGCAGGGGATCAGTCTTTTCATGCAGTCGGTGCAGGATCTGCAGATTGATACTCGAGTCAGCCGGACTCAGTATCAGTATGTGTTGGAGGACACAAATTCCGAGGAGCTGGCTCAATGGACGCCGAAGTTTCTGGAGGAGCTGAAGAAGTCGCCCGCCTTGAGCGACGTCGCTAGCGACCAACAATCGGAAGGACAGCAGGTTGTCGTGGATATCGATCGGGAGAAAGCTTCCCGGTTAGGCGTGCAAATCGATGCGATCGATAATGTGCTTTACGACTGCTTCGGCCAACGGCAGATCTCGATCATCTTCACGCAGCTGAACCAGTTTTGGGTGGTGTTGGAAGCGCAGTCCAACTTCAAGACCTCGCCTAATGCGCTGGACAAGATCTACGTCAATGCTTCCGGATCCAGCCAGGCTAACCTATCGGCCAGTGGTTCCGTTACCGCGAATGGAGCGATCACTACGGGTGGCCCCGAAATTCCGCTATCAGCTTTTGCCACCTTGCGCACGACTACCGCGCCGCTTTCGGTGCTGCATCAGAATCTCTTCCCAGCGATCACGGTCTCTTTTAATCTGGCTCCGGGACAATCACTCGGTGCGGCCGTTAAAGCGATTCAAGCGGCCAAGGCAGGGATCGGGATGCCTGATACCATCGCAACCAGCTTTTCCGGAACTGCCGCTGAGTTCCAGCGATCGCTGGCTTCCGAGCCTTATCTTATCCTCGCGGCGGTGGTGGTGATCTATATCGTACTGGGTGTCCTCTATGAAAGCTATATTCATCCGATCACTATCTTATCGACCTTGCCCTCCGCTGGTGTTGGCGCGTTGCTGGCGCTGCTGATCTTTAACATTGATTTTTCGTTGATCGCGCTCATCGGCATTATACTGCTCATCGGTATCGTGAAGAAGAATGCGATCATGATGATCGATTTTGCTCTCGACGCCGAACGGGAGGAGGGCAAGACACCGGAAGAATCAATCTATCAAGCCTGCCTTTTACGTTTTCGGCCGATCATGATGACCACGATGGCAGCTTTGTTGGGCGCTCTGCCTCTTGCCATCCAGGAAGGAACTGGAGCCGAGCTCCGCAAGCCGCTCGGCATCACGATCGTAGGGGGTCTTCTGGTCTCACAAATCCTGACACTCTACACTACGCCAGTGATCTATTTGTATATGGATAAACTGGGCAAATTCCTTAGCCGGCGACGCAGGCAAACCCCGCCTAAACCTGTTGAGTTGGAGCCTGTGATGACCCATTAACGCTATTGCGGAATGCGGATCGCGGAATGTCCAATCCGAAATCCGCAATTCGAA
>Ga0209331_1000606_pt1 | contig 12872 bp, 9 predicted proteins | sample JacPinW_OM3H0_M3_FD_187971 | JGI IMG/M metagenome (GOLD analysis project Ga0209331, IMG submission 187971) | Forest soil microbial communities from Algoma, Ontario, Canada - Jack Pine, Ontario site 1_JW_OM3H0_M3 (SPAdes) (version 2) | ecosystem: Environmental > Terrestrial > Soil > Boreal... | reverse complement strand
TGAATCGCACCCCAGAAAACGAATCGCAGCGCAACACTCCTTGACTCGCACTGCAACATCTGTGCCCAAGTTAGCCCCTTGTGGGAGAGGGTGGCTTCGCGAAGCGAAGACGGGTGAGGGGTTCTCTCCGCGGATGCAGACCCCGTCCGCGATGCTTCGCATCGCGTCCACCTTCTCCCACAAGGGGAGAAGGGAAAGAGGGCCGCGCCTCCGCTGCGATATTTCGCGCCGGCACTGTTGCCTCATCACTGCCCGTGGTTGACCAGCACGTAGCGGCACGCGGGCGAGAGTTTTGGGCGATTTTCCTTGAGGCAAGCGAGAATCGTAAAATCGCCCTGATCCATCAGTTTGCGGCAGAAGCGCTGCACGTCGCGGGTACAAGCCTTCTCGTCTTGCTCCGTGCCGCTGTGCGCGAGGACGCCGGTTGAAATCAGGAGAAACAGCAGGGCGAGCGTCAATAAAGCTTTTTGCATGGTGTTGCCTCCATTAGACGTCAGACAAGTGCAACGCGACCGAAGCGCGAGATGCCGTTCACTCCATTGCCATCGCATGGTCGCTTCCGGCGTCCGCGGAAGCTCGCCGCAGCAGCAGGACGAGCGGAATGGCGGCAAGTGGAAGGATCATCATCAGCTTGAAATCGTCGATGTAGCTGATGATTGAAGCCTGGGTTTGTATGACCTGATCGAGCGCCGCGCGTCCGCTCGCGGTCCAGGGGCTCAAGGCGTGCCGCACGATGCCGTTGTCGAATGCGTGATTGAAGGCCGTGACATGGCTTGCGATGGTCGCATGATTGACCTGATTGTTTCTGATCAGCAGATAAGACACGATCGATATGCCAACACTGGAGCCGACGTTACGGGAGAGGTTGAACACACCGGTGCCGTCCGCTCGCAGCTCGGGCGCAAGTGTGGCGAAGGTGACCGTGTTGAGCGGAACGAACAAAAATCCAAGGCCGGCGCCCTGGATGAATCCGGTCACAGCGATCGTCCATTGCGAGACGTTCGGATTCCATCCCGTCATGTCGTACATGGCCCAGGCCGTCAGCAGCAGGCCGGTCAGGATCAGCAGCCTTGTATCGATCCGCCCGACGAGGCGGCCGACCAGGAACATGCAGGCCATGGTGCCCAGGCCGCGCGGGCCCATGACGATACCTGCGGTCACCACGGGATAACCCATCAGGGTCTGCAAATAGGGCGTCAGCAACGCCAGTGATGCCAGATAGGTTATTCCGACGATGAAGATGAACAGCACTCCGACCGAGAAATTTCGATCGAGAAACAGCCTGGGATTTACGAAGGAATTTTGCGCCGTAAAGGTGTGGACGAGGAAGATGTAAAGTGCCGATGCGCAGACGGCCGCCTCGATCAGAATTTCGAACGAAGAAAACCAGTCAAGTTGTGCGCCGCGATCCAGAAACACCTGCATGGCGGCAATAGCGAGGCTCAAGCTGCCAAATCCGAGCCAGTCAAGCTTCGCCGCCGCGCTGGTCCTGGTCTCCGTGAGAAAGAACGATATGCCGGCGAATGCCAGCGCTCCCAGGGGCACGTTGATATAGAATACCCATCGCCAGCTGTAGTGGTCGGTCAGCCAGCCGCCGATCACCGGCCCCAGCACCGGCCCTACCATCACCGATACGCCGAAGATGGCCATGGCGGACCCGCGCTCTTCCACCGTATAGATGTCGAGCAGAACGGACTGGCCGAGCGGAACCAGCGCTGCACCGAAAAATCCCTGCAGCAATCGGAAGACCACGATCTGGACCAGCGATTGCGCGATGCCGCACAGCACGGATGCCAGCACGAAGCCGACGACGGCCGCCATCAGGACGCGCTTGCGGCCGAATTTGCTGGCAAGAAACCCCGATGGCGGGGTCATGATGGCCGCGGCGACGATATAGGAGGTCAGCACCCAGTTGATCTGGTCCGCGCTCGCCGAGACGCTGCCCTGCATGTAGGGAAGCGCGACATTGGCGATCGTTGTATCCAGCGCCTGCATGATAACGGCGAGGATGACGCACAGCGTGATCGCCGGGCGGTTGATCGGCGGCAAAGCATTGGGGGCGTTATCAGCCACGCTCGGAATCCGACGATCCGAAGAGATCCATGATGAAACTGGGCAGCCCGCGCTCATGCCCGGTGTCGACATTCACCTCCACGCTCATGCCGACGCGCAGCGGCGGCTTGCCGGGGGCATTGCTGACACTGACGCGCATCGGAATGCGCTGCACGACCTTGACCCAGTTTCCGCTGGTGTTCTCCGCCGGCAGCAGCGAAAAGCTCGACGCGGATGCCGGGCTTATGCTTTCGACCGTGCCGACCCATCGCTGACCCGGAAAAGTATCGACCTCGACCGTCACCTTCTGTCCCGGCTTGACGTAGGTCAGTTCGGTTTCCTTCGGGCTCGCCTGAACCCAGACATGATCGGTCGAGACGATGTTGAATGCCGTTGCCGCGGCGGCAAGGTACTGACCGGGCTGCAGCGACGGCACGTTGGTCACGATGCCGGCGAAGGGGGCGCACACGATCGTATGCGCAAGCTGGCGCGCCGCCTCATCGCGCGCGGCAAGTGCATCCTTGTATCGCGGATGATCCTCGATCGGGGCGTCGGGGTTGCCGTTGAGGTTTGCGGCAATGCCGGCAAGCTGCGCGTTCAGTGAGGCAAGCTTCTGCTGCGAGCCCTGCAGGGTGTTGCGGGCCGCATCGAAAGTGGCCTTTGGTGTAAAGTTGTTGGCAATCAGCTGCTCCTGGCGCTGGAAGTTGACCATGTTGAAGTCAACATCCTTCTGTGCCTGTTCAACCTGGGCCTGCAGGTTGCGATAATTGGTCTGGAGCGCGACGAGATCGTTCCGGGTATTTCCGATCTGGGCCTCGGCGCGATCCAGCGCCAGCCGAAACTGCAGATCGTCGAGCTTGAACAGGACGTCGCCCTTCGCGACCTTCTGATTGTCGTGAACCGAGACTTCACGGACGATACCGGATACGTCGGTCGACAATCCGACCATGTCGGCCTGCACATAGGCATTGTCCGTCGACATCACGGCGCCGCCAGTCACATAGAAATATCCGCCAACGACGAGCGCCATCGGCAACAACGCGAACAGCAACGGCCGCCGCAACGATTTTTTCGACGTCACGGAACCGGCCGCTGCGGGGGCGAGAGGCGGTTCAGCCGATGGCCTCGCCTCGGGCCCGACCTTTGATTGGGGTTCGACCACCTCGCCCGTGTCGGAACCCTTGGCCTCCGACCGGCGGCGCGTCAGTCGGTAGACCCTGTCGTCACGGACGCGAGGGCCGCTTTGTTCGAAATCGGCATCGCGAATATTCGGATTGATTTCATTCGGATTAGCCATGGCTCACTCTTCTTTTCTTTTGTCGTGTCGCACCACGCGCGTCAGTCGGGTTTCGCGTCGAACCTGCGCGCGGCGTTGCAGCGCGTGAGTCCGGCGATGGCCGGGTGCGCGTAACCCGCATTTTCAGGACTAACTTTACAAACAGCGTTCATACCGCTATTTATAAAACCAAACCGTATCGTTTATATAATACCAATTCCGACGGGTGGCAAGGAGCATTTTGGATGACGAAGGTGAGAGTTGATCTCTGGGCCGAGGCGACGCCATCGGACGATACCTTGCTGAGCGGTTTTCGCTTTCGAGGATCGACAACGCCGCAATGAGAGGCGAGGCCGGCGAGACCGCCGCGAAGCGCTGTGCGTTAGCGATCCTCGGCGCATTCGATGAGGCCGACGCGCAGCTGGTCGGCAAGGCCGTCGTCCTCACAAACGGAAAGGCGGGGACGGTAGAGGCCGTCTGGCTTGACGAAGTCCACGGCCTGCGAATCTCGATCGAAGGCCATGTTGGAAAGTGGCCCGTTTCAACCGTCAAATTCGCACAAAGCTAAATGGTAGGCTCAGCGAGGCCTCACGCCGTTCAGGAACAGTTTGACGGCAGCCTGTCTCCGCTGCTCCTGAATCTTTGGACGGGTCGCGATGCCGTGGTGTTTGTCGGTATTCCCGAGCACCAGACTGAGGAAGAGGTCGGCCGCAATTGCGGGGTCCTCGACCTTGATCTGGCCGCGGTCGGCAAACTGCTGAAGCAGACTTGCGACGGCCCGAACCCCACGCAGCCAACCCTCCTCGTGTGCGAGCGTTGCCAGTTCCGGAAACTGAACGATCTGCGCCGCAAGAGTTCGGCGCAGCATGACCACCTCAGGCGTCCAGGCATGGGCGAGCATGTGCCGGCTCAGATCGTGCAGCGTCGTCTCGACGCTCTTGGGGTTGAGCTTGGCGGCCTCGGCCGCCGCCGATAGAGGAGCAAGCCAGCGCTGGATCGTGGCTCGCAGCACGGCCGTGAACAGATCGCGCTTGTCACGATAACGTGCGTAGACGGTCGGCTTGCTGATGCCGGCGGTTTCCGCGACCGCATCGATCGATGTGCATTCAAAACCTCGCTCCATGAACAGCTTTGTTGCGACGTCGAGCAAGCGCGCGTCACGCCGCACGGCCTCCTCACGCGTGGGACGGCCGCCGCCCCCCCGCCGGGCAGGGCGCGTCGCCACCATAGTTGCTTCCTTTGCCATCCAAAGTCCCTTGTCAGCCCGCCGAAGTAGGCGTATGTAAACGATACAGTATAGTTTTAATACGACCAGGCATCAATGCTGTTCGTAACACGAGTCTCCAAAGCGCCGAATAGCCGCGCGTGTGGCGGAATCGGTCACAAAGGGGAGGATACCGATAGAACATGTCGCTGAACCATGCCTGAAACGGCTTTCAACTATTCATCGTTAGCGCCGGCGAACAACCCCCGTCCCAAGAACGGTCGCCGCGCGAGAGCCGCCGAGCAGCCCCTCGGCGGCTCTTTAGCGCTGTTTTCCCGCGGAAGCAGGAGAAGAGGTCGCTGGCGTTTCCGGGTGCGAACGAGATGGCGCGGTGGATGACGGCTGCGATGGAAGGCCGCTGAGATTTCCGTCATGGCCGGGCTTGTCCAGGCTCGTCCCGGGCATCTACGTCTTTTTATCGGCGTTAGTTTCAAGTAAGACGTGGATGGCCGGGACAAGCCCAGCCATGACGAACTTTCGCGATCGGGCGGGCGCTGTATTCCCTCACACCCCGCTCTGATCCGCCAATCCCACCGCCCACAGCGCAAACGCGTAGGCGATCGCGACTTCGTCGAGCCGGTGGAAACGCCCCGATGCGCCGCCGTGGCCTGCGCCCATATTGGTGCGCAACAATACCGGGCCGCCACCGCTCATGGTCGCGCGCAGCCGCGCGATCCATTTCGCCGGCTCCCAATAGGTGACGCGCGGATCGGTCAGGCCGCCCATCGCCAGGATTGCCGGATAATCCTTCGCCGCGACGTTGTCGTAGGGCGAATAGGACAGGATGGTTTTGAAATCGGCCTCGCTTTCGATCGGATTGCCCCATTCCGGCCATTCCGGCGGCGTCAGCGGCAAGGTGTCGTCGAGCATGGTGTTGAGCACGTCGACGAACGGCACCTCGGCGACGATCCCTGCAAACAACTCGCCGGCGCGGTTGGCGACCGCGCCCATCAGCATGCCGCCGGCGCTGCCGCCATGGCCGACGACGCGCTTTGGGCTCGTGTATTCGGCTGATATCAACGCGCGCGCCGAGGCTGCGAAATCATCAAAGCTGTTGGTTTTCTTCTCGCGCTTGCCGTCGAGATACCAGCCCCAGCCCTTGTCGGCGCCCCCTCTAATGTGTGCGATCGCATAAACAAAACCGCGATCGACCAGCGACAGCCGGTTGGCGGAGAACGATGCCGGCATCGCCATGCCGTAGGAGCCGTAGCCGTAGAGCAGCAGCGGCGCCGCCCCGTCGCGCTTGAGATCGCGGCGGTGCAGGATCGAGACCGGCACCTCTGCGCCGTCATGCGAGGTCGCCATGATGCGGGTGGTGACGTAATCGGCCGGGTTGTGGCCGGAAGGAATTTCCTGGCGCTTGCGCAAAATTCGCGTCCGGCTTGCCATGTCGTAGTCGTAGACTTCCGACGGCGTCGTCATCGACGAATACGAAAAGCGCAGATTCGTGGTGTCGAATTCATAGCCGCCCATGGTGTCCAGCGAATACGCCGCCTCGTCGAACGCGATGGCGTGCTCGTCGCCTGATTTGAGATCGCGGATGACGATCGCCGGCAATGCATTGGCGCGCTCCAGCCGCACGAGGTGGCCGGCATATAGCTCGATGTCGATGATATAGACCCCCTCGCGGTGCGGGATCAGGTCGCTCCAATTGGCGCGTTCCGGCGATTTAAGCGGCGCGGTGACGATCTTGAAATCGATCGCATCATTGGCATTGGTGAGAATGAACAGCTCATTGCCGCGGTCGGCGACCGAATATTGCACGCCGGTTTCGCGTGCCGCGACAAGGCGCGGCGGAGAAGCGGGATCGGCCAGATCGATCAGCCGCTGCTCGGAGGTTTCGTGGTCGCCGCCGGCGATCACGCAGAAGCGGCCGCTGGCACTTTCATGGATATGCGTAAACCAGCCGGAATCCTTTTCCTCGTAAACCAGAACATCGTCCGCCTGCTGTGTGCCCAGGCGATGACGCCAGACCTGCATCGGGCGGTGGTTGTCGTCGAGCTTCACATAGAAGAACGCTTTGGCATCCGTGCTCCACACCACCGCGCCGTCGGTTTCCTCGACAAGGTCGTCACGGTCGACGCGGTCAGCCCAGTCGCGCACGCGAATTGTAAAGTATTCGGAGCCCTTGATGTCAGCACTCCAGGCTTCAAGCCGGTGATCCGGCGAATGCCTGGCGCCGCCGAATCTGAAATATTTGTGGTTGCCCGCCAATTCGTCGCCATCGAGGACGATTTCGATCTCGCCGCCGTCGCGTGGGCAGCGGCCGAACATCTCATGCTGACCGCCCTCGCGGAATTTGCGCAAATACGCATAGGGGCCGTCCGGCGCGGGCACGCTGGAATCGTCTTCCTTGATCCGCCCGCGCATTTCGGCGACCAGCTTCTTTTGCAAGGCCGCGGTATGGCCGAGCAGGCTTTCAGTGTAGTCGTTTTCCGCTTCGAGATATTTCCGGATATCCGCGTTCAGGACCGAGGGATCACGCAGCACCTCCTGCCAGTTGGCATCCTTCAGCCACGCATAGTCGTCGACCACGGTAATGCCATGGGTGGTGAATGAATGCGGCCGGCGCGGCGCTGATGGCGCCTGCAGCGGACTTTTCTTGGTTGACTTGTTCAGCGCTTGTGTCACTCGGTCCTCGCTCGATCCCGGCCGATATGGCCGCTGGCTCCATCATGCCATATCGGTTCGATCCGGCCGATTGCCAGAGGCGCCAGCGTTGCGCCAGTACCGCATCTTTGCCTCATCCTGAGAGTATGACTGAAATCAGGCATTTGAGTTCGTCATTGCGAGCGCAGCGAAGCAATCCAGAGCAGGGGCACGGCTGGATTGCTTCGTCGCTTCGCTCCTCGCAATGACGGCAAATGCAATCGATCCGACAGCACCCTTTGCGCCACAGCCGCGCAGGCTTGTTGACCGGCAGGTTGTATGGTTAGGCTTTTCGGCCCGCCCGGACCAAGGACTTATGCTCTTCAACTCCTACCTATTCATTTTTTTGTTCCTGCCGATCGCCTTGATCGGCTATTTCGCATTGGGTCGGCTCGGTCATTTGGCTCCCGTGATATGGCTGGCGCTGGCGTCGCTGGTCTTCTACTCCGTGAGCAACTGGCAGTTTGTGCTGCTGCTGTTGGCGTCGGTCGCGTTCAACTATTGCATCGGCTTGTTGTTGATCTCGCAGCCGCTGCGCGCCATCCCGCGATTTGCGGTCCTGACCATTGGCGTCGCCGGCGATCTTCTGGTGCTTGGCTATTTCAAATATGCCGGGTTCCTTGCCGCCAACCTCAATGCGATCTTTTCGACCGGCTTCACCGTCAACATCCTGCTTCCGGTCGGGATCTCATTCTACACCTTCACCCAGATCGCGTTCCTGGTCGACGCTTACAGGGGCAATGTCGCGCGTTACCGGCTCCCGCATTATGCGCTGTTCGTCACCTATTTTCCGCATCTGATCGCGGGGCCGATACTTCACCACAGGGATATGATCCCGCAGTTCGAGCGCGCGGCATCGAAGCGGCCGGATCCGCATTTGATCCTGTGCGGCCTCATCATCTTCGCCATCGGGCTGTTCAAGAAGACTTGTCTGGCCGACGGCATCCAGCCGCTGGTCACGCTGGCGTTCGGTCCAAACGCGCCGTCGTTCGATCAGGCCTGGATCGGCGCGCTGGCCTACACCTTTCAGCTCTATTTCGATTTCTCCGGCTATTCCGACATGGCGATCGGAATCTCCTTGATGTTCGGTATCTTCCTGCCGCTCAATTTCAATTCGCCCTACAAGGCCACCAGCATCATCGATTTCTGGCGGCGCTGGCACATGACACTGTCGCAGTTCCTGCGCGACTATCTTTATATTCCGCTCGGCGGCAACCGCCATGGCCGCACCCTTCGCTACGTAAACCTGATGATCACGATGGTGCTCGGCGGCCTCTGGCACGGCGCGGCCTGGACGTTTGTCGCGTGGGGCGCGCTGCACGGCATCTACCTTTGCATCAATCACGCCTGGAATAATTTCGGTCCGACGGTTTCGCCACGCTTTGCACCGCTCGCGAACACGGCCGCGTTCATTCTGACGTTCTTGTCGGTCGTGGTCGCATGGGTGTTCTTCCGCGCCGACAGCATGTCGACGGCGATCTATGTGCTGTCGAAGATGGCCGATCCCACGCAGATCGCATTCGGCCGCGGTGAAATGGCTTACGCAATGTTCATCATGGTCTATGCCGCGATCGCGTGGTTTGCGCCGAACACGCAAACCATCATGGGCTACGATCACAAGAACCGGACCGTAGGCGAGGCGCTCGGCGCCTGGCAGAAGCGCTCCGTTTTCCTCTATGCCACCGCGGCGGTGCTGGCTTTCGGGATTCTCGGAATCCAGCAGCACAGCGAATTCATCTATTTCAGGTTCTAGCGCATGATCCGGAAAAGTGAGAACCGGTTTTCCCTCGCGACAAACGCGAGCGTTTGCGCGGAGATCATGCTCAAACAAAGAGATGAGATGATGACTCGATTCGATCCAATCGGGTTCATGATCTCATGAGCACCGCGCCCAACAATCTGCTGCGGTTTCTGTGCGCCAGCGGTCTCGTCATGGTGATGGCGGTCGCGCTCAATTTCGTGGTCGATCCGCTGCAGCTGTTCCGACCCGCGCGGTTCTTTCCTGCGATGTATTCGCAGGATAGCCGCATGCAGGACGCAGGCCTGATCCGAAGCCAGGACTTCGACACGGTGTTCATGGGCACATCGCTCGCGATTCATTATCGGCAGAGCGATATCGACAGACATCTCGGCGTCCGCTCCGTGAAGCTGGCCTTGCCTGGCTCAAATTCGAAGGAGCAAAAGTTCGTACTCGACGCAGCCCTCGAGCGTCATCCCAGGCGGATTCTCTGGCAGATGGACGACTGGATCTTCCGCGATTCCCCGGATATCGACTCCAATGTCTATCTTCCGGCCGATCTCTACCGAAGAAATGCCAAGGGCATCGCGAGCTACCTTTTCAGCGGGGCCATGGCGCGCGAGTCGTTGTGGATCCTGGCGCGGTCGATTCCGCCGCTGGAGCCGCTGGTTGCGCGGCTGACCACAGGTGTGCTGTTCAAATTTCCGATCTCCCGCGTCGATGACATCAATGCGCTTCATCCCCGTTTCGACGTGGCCGGGTTCTATAACGCCAAAAATGCGATGGCCGCTTTCAGGCGCCTCACGGACCCCGTGCGCAGCCGCTACCTCGCGGAGGGCTACGACTACGACGCATTGGTCCGGCACTTCGAACATGACGCGATCGGCTTGATTGAGAAAAATCCCGACGTGAAGTTCGACATCTACTTTCCGCCCTATTCGATCCTGCAATTCGTCGCGATGCGGGACGCTTCACCGGCGACGCTGAAGATCGTGTATGATTTCTCCGCCTATGCGGCTCCGCGATTGATGCAGTTTCCGAATGTCCGCCTTTACGATTTTCGTGAGGCCAAGGAAATCACGCATGATCTGAACAATTATGGCGACATAATTCATCATTCGCCCGCAGCCGACCTGAAGGTGCTTTCGCTGCTGGCGGAGGGAAAATATGCCGTTGACCGCACGGCGCCGACGGCGTCGCTAGAGCGGCTCAAGGCCCAGGTCGAGGCCTATCGGATCGACAACGTGGAGCGGTAGTTACCGTCATGGCCGGGCTTCGTCCCGGCCATCCACGTCTTTTGTTGCGGAGATGCCGTCAAGACGTGGATGCCCGGCATCGCAGACAAGTTTACGCAGTCTGCGCAAAGCAGACTGCTATGGCCGGGCATGACGAGCAACCGCGCCTCCTCATCATGAGGAATGAGCAGCGCTAACTATTCCGCAACCGCGCGCCGGCATTGCCGCCGAACATCGGAATCCGGTTGACCGCGAGCACCACCGCAAAGGTGATGACCAGCATTGCGATACCCAGCACGGAAATGGCGGCGAGATCGCCGCTCTCGTTGAGGTCGTAAATCAGCACTGACAGCACCTTGGTCTGCGACGTGAACAGCACAATCGCCGCGGAAAGTTCGCGCATCACGCCGATAAAGATGAAACACCATGTCGCGATCACGCCGGTGCGGAGCAGCGGCGCGGTGATCTGGCGCAGCGACTGCAGCCGCGTCGCCCCGAGAATGCGGCTGGCGTCCTCGAGTTCGGGATGGATGGTGGCGAACGCCGCCTGCAATTGCTGATAGGCCGAGGGCAGGTTGATGGTCAGGAACGCGATCAGCAGGATCCACAGCGTGCCGTATAGTACGAAGGGCGGCCTGGTGTAGCTGAGGAATAACCCGACGCCGAGCACGATCCCGGGAACCGCGACCGGCGCGGTCGCGAGAAAGCCGAGCACGCGCGAGCCTGCGATCACGCGGCGCGTGGTGACATAGGCGATGACGAGCGCCAGCATCGTGCCGATGGTCGCGGTCGCGGTGCCGAGAATCACGGTGTTCTTGAGCGCAAGCTGGGTCGACGACAATTCGGTGAACACGAAGACGATGTTATGCAGCGTGAACGTCGACGGCGTCACCAGCGTCGTCGCGTTCGGCGAGAACGCGGCATTGAACAGCGCGAAATACGGCAAGAAAACAGGATTGAGCAGCACCACGAGGCAGAACGCCAGCGCCGCCCAGCGCCACTTCTTCATCTCGACCCGGCGCGGCGCGCCATATTTGCCGCCGACAACCGAGTAGCCGCGACGGCCCAGGATGAATTTCTGCGCCTGCAGCAGCAATATAGTCAAAAGCAGCAATGGCACCGCGGCGGCGGCGGCAAGTTCGAGTTTTGGCGGATACTGGAACAGGCTCCAGATTTTCGTGGTCATGGTGTGGAAGCCGGCGGGCAGGGCCAGGATCGCCGGCGAGCCGAACAGGGTCATGGCCTGCAGAAACGCGATCAGGGCCCCGGCGACGAGGGCAGGGAGCGCCAGCGGGATGGTGACGCGCCGCGCCGTGGTCCAGGCCTTGCCGCCGAGAATGGCGGAAGCATCCTCGAGTTCGCCGGGCATGTTGTCGAGCGAATTGGCGACCAGAACGAACACGAACGGGAATGTGTAGCAGGAGATGACAAAAATGATTCCGGTCATCGAATAGATGTTGAACAGATGCTCGTCGGCCTCGACGCCCGTCACCCATCGATAGAGCTGGTTGAGCAATCCGCTGTTGGGCGCCGCCAGCAATTCCCAGGCGACGGCGCCGAGAAACGGCGGCGTCACGAACGAGGCCGTGACCAGCGCGCGGATGAACTGCCGTCCGGGCATGTCGGTGCGCGACACCAGCCACCCCATTGGCGCCGCGACCGCGCAGCAGATCGCAGCCGATGTGGTTGCGATGATGGCAGTGGTCAGCAACGGATCGAGGAAATCGGGATCGGTGAACAGCTTGACGAAATTCTGCAGCGTCAAGTGATTGGCCTTGTCGGTGACGCTGTAGACCGCAAGCCACGACAGCGGCAACACGATCAGCGCAACCAGGAACGCCGCGAACAGCCACAGCACCGGCTTGGTCCAGTCGATTTTCGGTTTTGCGGTGGGGATGCTTGAGGTGATGGTCACTTTGCCTGCCAAATCATTTGTCATTCCGGGGCGCGCGAAGCGCGAACCCGGAATCTCGAGATTCCGGGTCTGGTCCTTCGGACCATCCCGGAATGACGGCGTTGATAAATTCGGCCCAAGCCAAAACTAAACCCGAAACAGCCGCGCATAGCGCGTCTTGATCTCTTCCGCCATTTTCTCGACCCCGGCGGCGTCTTCCTTCATCAGCTTGATGTCGGAAATCTTCCGGCGGCCCGGCTTCGGTTGCACCTGCGCATGAACCGAATACTGCGCCGTGAAATCGATGAAGAATTGCTGGGTTTCGCGGGTGTGCAGCCAGGCCTGGAACAATCGCGCCGCATTGGGATGCGGTGCGGTCGCGAGTATTCCGGTCGGCCCCGACACCGTCGGCGTGCCTTCGGTCGGATAGACCGGCTCGACCGGCTGGCCGGCTTCCTTCAGCAGCACGACATTGTATTCGTTGCCGTCAGCCATGACCGCGCGCTCGCCCAGCGCCAGCTTCTTCGGTGGATCGGTCGACGATTGCACCTGCATAACGCGCTGTTTCGACAGCTTCTCGTAGTACTCCCATCCGAACTCGCGAACCAGCTGGAAGGTCGTGGTCATGATGGTGCCGCTATAGGCGGGATGACCTTTTACCATTTTGCCGGCCCATTTCGGGTCGAGCAGATCGGCGAAACTTTTCGGCGCGTCTTCGGGCTTCACCAGGTTGGTGTTGTAGGCGATCGACGACAGATATATCC
>Ga0209331_1000604_pt1 | contig 12900 bp, 14 predicted proteins | sample JacPinW_OM3H0_M3_FD_187971 | JGI IMG/M metagenome (GOLD analysis project Ga0209331, IMG submission 187971) | Forest soil microbial communities from Algoma, Ontario, Canada - Jack Pine, Ontario site 1_JW_OM3H0_M3 (SPAdes) (version 2) | ecosystem: Environmental > Terrestrial > Soil > Boreal... | reverse complement strand
TCGCGCGCGCTCAAGCCACCCGGCCGAGCGGCTGGCCGCCAGCCAGCGCTTCGAACAATTGCTCGGCGGTCAGCATCGAGCTGCGCGCCTGGGTTTCGACCGTGCCGGCGGCGGCGTGCGGCGTCGCGACGAAGGTCGGCAGCGTCGTCAGAGGATGGTCCGCGGTCGGCGGCTCAGCTTCGAAGACATCAAAGCCCGCGCCGAATAGCCTGCCGGAGGAGATCGCCTGATATAGCGCGGCCTCGTTGACGATGCCGCCGCGCGAGGTGTTCACCACCACCGCGGTCGGCTTCATCAGTGCCAGCGCGGCGGCGCCGATCATGTCATGACTTTCGGGGGTCAGCGGCAGATGCAACGACAAGATGTCGACCTGCGGCAGCATCTCCGCCAACGAGGCGGTGCGCCGGTGCGGCAGCTCGGACCAGCGGTCGGCGGGCACGTAGGGGTCATAAGCGATGATCCTGGCGTCGAAGGCGCCGCGCCATTTGCGCGCTACCAGGGTGCCGATATTGCCCATGCCGACGATGCCGATCGCCTTCTGCCACGACTCGTGGCCGAGGAAATCCGCACGTTCGACTTTGGAGCCGGAACGGATTTGGCGATCGAATTCCGTCACCCGCCGGAGGACGCTGAGCGCCAGGGCCAGGGCCATTTCGGCGACGGCTTCCTTGTTGACGCCTGGCGTCCGGCAGACGGCGATGCCGCGCGCCTTCGCCGCCGCGAGATCGATATTGTCGAGGCCGACGCCCTGCTTGGAGATGACGCGCAGTTTCTTGGCGCGAGCCATGTCCTCGGCGCTGATTCGCTTTACGCGGACCATCACGCCGTCGGCGTCCTCGTGCCAGTTCTTGGCTCTTGGATCGTCCCAGCGGATCACCTCGGCGCGCTGCGCGGCATACTCAACACCACTCGGATAAAATGAATCGAGCACATAGATTTTCATTCGCCGGCCTCCCGCCCGCGTCAGCGTCGAAACTAGTTGCCGGCCAGGATCAGCTGCCTGCGAGTTCGTGGCATTCCGGCATGTAGAGGTCTTTCCATGAAGCGGGCAGCCGCTTCATGGTGCCGACCTTGTGCATGAAACCGGCAAAGGTCATGGTCTGTTGCGGCATTGTCGTCCAGATATTGTCGGGATCGGAAATGAACTTGACCATTTCCTGCTGGCTGCTGCGCTTTTCGTTGGTGGTCGCGATGTAGATCTGCGCCGCCTCGCCCGGATTCTTGTTGATGAAGTCCTCCGCCTCCGACAGCGCGGCATAGACTGCCTGCGTGACCTTCGGATTGGCGTCGCGGAATTTCCTGGTCATTAGCATCACGCCGTTGGTGCCGGGACCGCCGAGCGTGTCATAGGATTTCAGCACATTGTGCACGCCCGCGGTCGCCAGCTCGTAGTAGTAATAAGGCGCGACCGAGTAGTGGCAGTTGATTTCGGTGGCTTTCGACATCACCGACACGGCGGCTTCCGGGTGCGAACGCGTAACCGTGTAGGCGTCCAGCTTGGCGTATTGGTCGTCACCCCACGCCTTCGCGGCCGCCATTTGCAGGCAAATCGCCTGGCTCGACACCTTGATCGCCGGCACCGCGATCCTGTCCTGGTCGGTCAAATCCTTGAGCGTCTTGACCGTCGGCCGGTTGGTCACCAGCATGAATGGCATCGACTGCACCGCGGACAGCGCGCGTATTTCGTTGGGCGTGCCGGCGGTCTTGTCCCACAGCGTGGCCAGGCCCGGCACTCCGGTCACGCCGAAATCCATCTGCCGGCTCAGCAGCGCGTCGATCAGCGACTGGGTGCCGCCCAAGGTCTTGTAGTCCGGCTTGAGCGAGGCGATGCCGAGCTTGCCGGCGTGCTTTTCCACGAGCTTGAGCGTGTCCATCACCATCAGCGGCAAATAGGGCAGACCGTGCTGGCTGACCATCACGATGCTCGACACCTCGTCGGCGAAGGCGGAACGCATCAGCATCGGCGCCGCCATGGCTGCGGGCGTAGTCGCCAGCGCCTTGCAGAAGTCGCGTCTATGCAACATGAGGTCCTCTCTTGATTCAAGGCCGGGTTGTCAGGCCATCTAAGTCTGCATGCCCCAGCGTTGGACGGTTCTGGCCTCGATAAAACGAAACACCACGTTCTCGACCGCCAGTCCGATCAGGATAATGGTCAGCAGGCCGGCGAACACTTCCGGAATGTTGAGCTGGTTCTTGCTCTCGAAGATGTACCAGCCGAGCCCGCCCTGCCCCGACGACACGCCGAACACCAGCTCGGCCGCGATCAGCGTGCGCCAAGCGAAGGCCCAGCCGATCTTGAGGCCGGCGAGAATGCTCGGAAACGCCGCCGGGATGAGAATCCGGGCGACGAAGCGCAAGCCGCTCAGATTGTAGTTGCGCCCCACCATGCGCGCCGTCGTCGACACGCCGCGGAAGCCGGCGAGCATATTGAGCGAGACCGCCCACATCACCGAATGGACCAGCACGAATACCAGGCTGCCGGCGCCGAGGCCGAACCAGATCAGAGCCAAAGGCAGCAGCGCGATGGCAGGCAACGGATTGAACATCGCGGTCATGGTGTCGAGGAAGTCAGTGCCGATCCTGCTGCTGATGGCGAACACCGTCAGTAACCCGGCGAGCACGGTGCCGGTGGCAAAGCCGACCAGCAGCACCTCGAGCGAGCTCAAGGCGCGGCGCGGGATGGTCCCGTTACCGATATCCGTGATCAGCGCGCGCATGGCCTCGCTGAACGGCGGCACCAGCAGCGGATTGTCCAGCCAGCGGCCGTAGATTTCCCAGCCCAGCGCGAGCACGACGAGGATCGCGATCTTGCGCAGCCAGACTTTGTTGTAGATCCGCTCAGCCAGCGTCAGCGGTTTCTCGATGATGCCGAACTGATCGGGGCCCAGCGTTTCGCAGTAGATATTCGGACGCTCAACCGCCTGAAGCATTGGGGATCTCCTCGATCTGATCGGCGAACAGCATGTCGTGAATCTCGCGCCCGAGCGCGGCCGCTTCGTTGGAGTTTTCCTTGCCGCGCGGCACGCTGTTGATCTCGGCCTTGACCTGGCCGGGATGCGGCGACAGCAGCAGAATGCGGCTGCCGAGCTTGATCGCTTCGGGAATCGAATGGGTGACGAACAGCACGGTAAAACGGGTTTCGTCCCACAACGACAACAGCTCATCCTGCATGCGCGTGCGGGTGAGCGCGTCGAGCGCTGCGAACGGCTCGTCCATCAGCAGAATATCCGGCTCCATCGCCATGCCGCGCGCGATGGCGACGCGCTGCTTCATGCCGCCGGACAGTGTGTGCGGATAGCTGTGCGCAAAATCGGTGAGCTTGACCTTCTCGATATAGTGCATCGCCCGCTCGTCGGCGGCTTTGCCGCGCAGCGTGCCGGTGGTCTTGAGCGGAAAGACGACGTTCTCGAACACCGTCATCCACGGCAGCAGCTGGTCGAACTCCTGGAATACCATGATCCGATCGGGGCCGGGCTTGGCGATGCGCTCGCCCTTCAACCTGATCTCGCCTTCGGTCGGCGTCAGATAGCCGCCGACCGCCTTGAGCAAAGTCGACTTGCCGCAGCCCGACGGGCCGACCACGACAAAGCGATCGCCTTGCAGCACGCTGAAGCTGACGCGATAGGTCGCGGTGATCAGATGAGCTTGCGTCTTGTATTGCATGGTCACGCCGCGGACGTCGAGCAGCGGCCGCCCCGCCTCGGCGTCCGTCACCGCGCGGCCACGAAGCGCCACGGCCGGCGCCGCCGACTCGATTCCCGCCGTGCCGGAAGCCGTTTTCGACGCAAGTGTTGCACCGCTCCTCATCCGCTCTATCCTCCCAGGATCGTTTATTTTTTAGTTGAGACTTCGTGTACTCGCACATAACTGTCCAATAACAATTTGGCCGGTTTCCATAAGCCTGTCTATTGGCCTGGTTCCGCTGCGACGATCCGGCCCAGATGGCCGAGGAACTCGTTCATGACCTTTGAGTGCGGCGTCGTCTTGTGCCGGATCAGCAGCGTCTTGACGTCAATGCGCGGCTTGAGGGGCCGCGCCACCGTGCCGGGCAATCCCATGGAGGCGACCAGAAGCGGCTCGACCAGCGCGACGCCCGCACCGTGGCGCGCCAGCATGATGCCGGTGAGCGACAGGCTGACCTGTGCCATGATGTTCGGCACGATGCCGGCGGCGCTCAGCGCGCGGTCGACGTAGCGGCGGAATAGCGCCTGCGGCAGGTAAGTGATGATCGAATAAGGTTCGAGGTCGCGCACCGCCACTTCCTTGCGGCGGGCGAGCGGATGGTCGGCCGCCATCACGCAGGCGATCCCGGCGTGCATCAGCACCCGGGTCTCGACCTCCGAGCTCACCACCGGTTCATAGGCGATCCCCAATTCGACCTCGCGATTGACGACGCGGTCGAGCACCAGCGGCGAGGTCAGCGATTGCAGTGCGACCCGCACATTGGGCCGCTCGGCCATGAAAGTCGCAACCGCCTTGGCCAGATAACCATTGGCGATCGGAAATGCGGCCGCGATCGACAGGGTGCCGAGGCGGCCGCCGACCAGGTCCTGGGTAAGCGCATTGACCGCTTCGACCCGGCCGAAAATCGCGGCGATTTCCGGAAATATCGCTTTGGCCTCCGCCGTCGGCTGCAGCCGTCCCGACACCCGCGTGAACAGCTTCATCTTCAACTGGCTTTCGCAGTGCTTGAGCACTGCGCTGACCGCCGGCTGCGTGACATTGAGCGAGCGCGCGGCGCCGGTCACCGAGCCGGTGCGCATGATAGCGTGAAAGACTTCCATATGCCGCAGGTTCATGTCGCTCCAAAGCTGTCCGTTGCATCGGCTTAGACATAAGCAGAGCTTATGGACCACGCCAAGCTCCTGATTGGACGCGCGCGCCGCCCGCCGCCCACACTCGCCGCAAAACAACTTGGGGAAACGCGGGAATGAGATCGAAAGAGGCGGTGCGCGTTGGCTCCGGGGCGGGGACATCGGATGACCGGCTGGTTCCGGCTTTGGAGCTGGCTGAGCGCGGCGACATCGACTACCTCGTGTTCGAGTGCCTCGCCGAGCGGACGGTGTCGCGGGAAAATTTGTCGCGCAGCAAAAATCCCGACCAGGGCTACTCGCCGTCGCTGCACGCGCGGTTGCGGATGGTGCTGCCGACCTGCATCAAGAAAGGCATCCGCATCGTCAGCAATATGGGCGCCGCCAATCCGCTGGGCGGGGCGCGCGCTGCGCGCAAGGAGGCGGCCGACCTCGGTCTCGGCGACGTTGCCGTCGCGGTCGTGCTCGGCGACGACGTGTCAAGCCTGGTCAGGCACAAGGGCGACCTGCGGCTGATCGAAAACGGCGAGCCGCTGGAATCCATCCTGCCGAAGATGATTTCCGCCAATGCCTATCTCGGCGCCGACGTGGTCTGCGAAGCGCTCAATACCGGTGCGCCGATCGTGCTGTCTGGCCGGGTCGCCGATCCGTCGCTGTTCCTGGCGCCGATGATGCATGAATTCGACTGGGCCTATGACGACCTCCCGAAGATCGCGCAGGGCACCGCGGCCGGCCATCTGCTCGAATGCACTGCCTCGGTCACCGGCGGCTGTTTCGGCTGGCCCGGCAAGAAAGACGTGCCGGATCTCGCCCGCAACGGCTTTCCGTTCGCCGACGTCAAAGCCGACGGCTCGATCGTGATCGGCAAGACGCCGGGCTCCGGCGGCCGCCTCGACGTCATGACCTGCACCGAGCAGTTGATCTACGAGATCCACGACCCCACCGCCTACATCACGCCGGATTGCGTACTCGACATCACCGGCATCGCGCTGACGCAGGAAGCAGCCGACCGCGTGCGTATCACCAATGCCAAAGCCCGCACCGCCACGCCGACCTACAAGGTCAATGTCGGCTATGCCGACGGCTATATCGGCGAGGGCGAGGTGTCCTATGGCGGCATCGACGCCGTCGCGCGCGCCAAGTGGGCCGCCGAGATCGTCAAGGAAAGGCTGAAGCTGCAAGGCTTCACCTACGACGATTTCCGCGTCGATCTGATCGGCATGTCCAGCCTGCATGATCAGGTTGCGATCCGGCCCGAACCCTACGAAGTCCGGCTGCGCATGGCCGGCCGCACGCATGACCGCAAGGCCGCGCACGCTATTGGCTTCGAGGTCCGCGCCTTGCACATGCACGGCCCGGGCGGCGCCGGCGGCGCCTGCGAGCCCCGGGTGCGCGACGTGCTGGCGGTCAAGTCGGTGCTGCTGCCGAAGAGCATGGTCAATGCCCAGGTGATCGTGGAGGGTACGCTATGAGCGTCCGCGTCTACGACCTCGCCCATTCGCGCGCCGGCGACAAGGGCAACACCTCGAATATTTCGGTGATCTGCTACGACGCCAAGCATTGGGCGTTCCTGGAGCGCGAACTGACACCGGAGCGCGTCGCGGACGCCTTCAGGCACCTCGCCAAGGGTCCGGTCCGGCGTCACCCGCTGCGCAACCTCAAGGCGTTCAATTTCGTCATCGAGAATGCGCTCGGCGGCGGCGTTACGGTCTCACTCGCGCAGGACATCCATGGCAAGAGCTATAGCAATGTGATGCTGGCGATCGAGTTGCCGGATCCGAAATAGCCAGTTCAAGGGGAGAATTTCGTGAAGGCGAGCGAGATTGTACGCAACGTCGTCAAGGAAAAGCTGGCGCGCAACGAGGTGGTTGCCTCGATGACCATCCGGCTGGTGCGCGGCGTCGAGATCGCGCGGCTGGCCAAGACCGCCGGGTTCGACATGATCTATATCGACCTCGAGCATTCGACCATGACGCTCGAAGCCACCGGCCAGATCTGCCTGGCGGCGCTGAGCGCCGGCGTTGCGCCCATGGTCCGCGTTCCCGCCAACACGCCCGAATATATCCAGCGCGTGCTGGACGGCGGCGCGCTCGGCATCATCGCGCCGGGCATCCGATCGGCGGATGAAGCGCGCGCCGTGGTCAGGGCCACGAAATTTGCACCGCTCGGCGAGCGCGGCGCCGGCGGCGCCCTGCCTCATCTTGAGTACCGCTCGTTTCCGACGGCGGAGGCCAACGCCGCCGTCAACGCCGCCACTATGGTCATCGTGCAATTCGAATCCGCCGAGGCGGTGAAGAAGGCTGAAGAGATCGCCGCGGTCGAAGGCGTCGACATGGTGCTGATCGGCGTAAACGACCTGCTCGCCGACATGGGACTTGCCGGCCAACTCGATCACCCCCAGGTGCGCGACGCCTATGCGCGGACGATCGCCGCCTGCCGCAAGCACGGCAAGCATGTCGGCGTCGGCGGCCTGTCGACCAGGCCCAAGCTCGCTGCCGAGTTCATCGCCATGGGCGCGCGCATGCTGTCGACCGGAACCGACATTCAGTTTCTGCTCGCCGCCATGACCGAGAAGGCGAAACAGGTCCACGAGATATCCGTGAAATGACGGCCACGCACAAAATTCTCGGCGTCACGCCGACGGCGCCCTGCTTCGCGGTGCCGAAGGGCGCCTGCGACTGTCATGTGCACATTTTCGGCCCGGACGAAGCGTTTCCGTTGTCGCCGAAGCGTCTTTACACACCGGGACCGGCGTCGATCGACGACCTGCGCGCGCTGCACCGCGCGCTCCATATCGACCGGGCCGTGGTCGTGCATCCGAGCCCTTACGGCGCCGACAATACCTGCACGGTCGACGCGGTGCGCAAGCTCGGCGCCCGCGCGCGCGGCGTCGCCGTCATCGATGACGCCACCACCGACGCCACGCTCGACGACATGCATGATGCGGGCATCCGCGGCGTGCGCGTCAATCTGGAATCTTACGGCGAGAGCGACCCGGCCATCGCCGGCAGGCATCTGCAGCATGCGGCCGAGCGCGTCGCCCGTCTCGGCTGGCACGTGCAGACTTATACCAATCTCGCCATCCTGGCGACGCTCCACGACACCATTCTAAAGTTGCCGACGACGCTGGTGGTCGATCATTTTGGCCGACCGAAGGCGTCGCTTGGCACCGCGCAACCGGGCTTTGCCGAGATCCTGGCGCTGCTGCGCAGCGGCAAGGTCTATGTGAAAATCTCCGCGCCCTACCGCATTTCGCAGCAGCCGCATTACACCGACGCCGCGCCGATCGCGCGCGCCATGGTCGCGGCCAATCCCGATCGAGTGGTCTGGGGCACCGACTGGCCGCATCCCGGCGCCGCCGAGCGGAATCCCGCGGTGATCGAGCCGTTCCGGGCGGAGGACGACGGCCAGGCTTTGAACCGGCTGGCGGGTTGGACGCAGAGCGCAGCGGAACTGAAGAAGATTCTGGTCGACAATCCGGCGCGGCTCTATCAATTTGAAACATAAGAAGGCAGGGAAGCAATGATGTGGAGGAAGCTCGGAGCAGCCGCGCTGATCGCGGCGGCCGTCGCCGGCAGCGCACAGGCCGACGTCAATAAAGTGCGGATGTCAAAGCAGTTCGGCCTGCCCTATCTGCCGATGATCGTCATCGAGGTTCAGAAGCTGATCGAGAAAAACGCCAAGGCCGCGGGTCTTGGCGACGTCGAGACCGACTGGACCCAGCGTGCTGGTCCCGCGGCCGACCTCGATGCCCTGCTCGCCGGTCAGGCCGACTTCATTGGACCCGGCGTCCCGACCCTGGCCACCATCTGGGACAAGACCGTCGGCACGCCGCAGGAGGCGCGTGCGCTGATCGCCATGCAGTCGATGCCTTACGTGCTGGTGACGCGCAATCCGAGCGTCAAGACCATCGCGGATTTCACCGACAAGGACAAGATCGCGCTGCCGGCGGTCAAGCTGACCGGTCACGCCATCGCGCTGGAAATGGAAGCCGCCAAGATCTGGGGACCGGACCACTACGACAAGCTCGACTCCATCACCATTACGCGCTCGCACGCGGATGCGGCGGCGGCGGTGATGTCAAGCCAATCGGAGATCAATTCGCATTTCGCCAGCGCGCCGTTTTATTACTACGAACTGGCGACGCCGGGCATTCATCAAGTCCTTAAATCGTATGATGCGCTCGGCGCACGGCACACCAATGGCGTTCTGATCACCAGCAAGAAATTCCACGATGCCAACCCGAAAATCTGCGGCGTGGTGGTCGCGGCGTTCGAAGAGGCCAACGCTTTCATCAAGGCGCATCCGCGCGAGGCCGCGCAAATCTACCTGACCGCCACCAAGGACAAGAATACGCTCGACGCGCTGGAGAAAATGGTGGCCGACCCCGACGTCGATTACACCACCACGCCGGTCAGCGTGATGAAGATCGTCGACTTCATGTACAAGGTGGGACGCATCAAGAAAAAGCCGGCGTCGTGGAAGGACCTGTTCTTCCCCGAGGCCTACGGTTTGAACGGCAGTTGAGCTGATGGTCATGACAGTCACACAAGCGGCGAAAGCCGACACGACGCAGGGTCCGTTCTATGTCAACGCCGAAGCCGCCGAAGCCTTCGGCCGCCGGCTGCTGGTCGCCCATGGTTTGCCCGAGGAAGACGCGGCGACGGTCGCGCGCTGCCTGGTGCGCGCCGACCTGCGCGGTGTTGATACCCACGGGCTGCAGATGCTGCCGCACTATCTCGAACGCGTGCGGCTGGGGTTGATCAATCCGCGGCCGAATTTGAAGGTCGAGCGCGTCACGCCGATGGTCGGCGCGCTCGATGGCCAGGACGGCTTCGGCTTCGTGGTCGCGACCAAAGGTATGGCCGAGGCCATTGATATGGCTGGCGAATTCGGTGTCGGCATCGTCTCGGCGCGCCGCAGCACGCATTTCGGCATGGCCGCCAATTACGCGTTGCAGGCGATGGACGCCGGCTATATCGGCATCATCTTCACCAACGCGTCGAAGGCGATGCCGCCGTGGGGCGGCCGCGAAGGCCTGCTCGGCACCAGTCCGATAGCGGTGGCGGCGCCGGGTGGCCAGGAAATGCCGTTCGATCTCGACATGTCGCCGGCGGTGGCCGCGCGAGGGAAAATCCGACGCGCCGCGCGGCGCGGTCAGCAGATCCCGCTCGGCTACGCGCTCGACGCCAAGGGCCGTCAAACCACCGATCCGAACGTCGCGCTCGATGGCGGCACGGTGCAGCCGATCGGCGGGCCGAAAGGTTCGGCGCTGGCGATGCTCATGGACGTGATGGGCGGCGTTATTTCCGGCGCGGCGTTCGGCGGCGACGTGCGCAATCATTTTGAGGAATACGACAAGCCGCAGAACGTCGGCCATTTCATCATGGCGATGAAGCCCGATCTATTCGTGAATCGCGATGAATATTCCAGGCGCATGGATACGCTGGTGCAGCGCGTGCACGCCTGCCCGACCGCGGAAGGTTTCGACGAGGTGATCATGCCCGGCGAACGCGAGCGCCGGCTGGAAGCGAACCATCGCCGCACCGGGGTGCCCTTCCACGCCAAGGAAGTCGCCATGATGCAGGAGGCCGCGGCCAAGGCCGGACTGCCGCCGCTGCCGGTCTCGAACGCGCCGCTGGCATAGGATTGCGTCATGAAAATCAACGACTACGACATCGACATCGTCGTGCAGGGCTTTCCGGGCAAATCGGTGTGCCATGGCGGGTTGGGCTGGAGCTCGGTGGTGCTGCTGCGCGCGCACGGCCGCCTCGCGCTGATCGATACCGGCAATATGAGCATGCGCACCTTGTTGATCAAACGCTTCGCCGAACGCGGACTGAAGCCGGCCGACATCACCGACCTGCTGCTCACGCATTCGCATCACGACCATTCGGCGAACTGGACCATGTTTCCCAGGGCGCGGATCGTAATCGGCGCCAATGAACTGGCCTGGTCGTTGACGGTGCCGTGGGGCGAGACGCCGGTGCCCGAACTTTATATGCGCGAGTTGAACAGCTGGCCGACCGTGCACAAGGCGGCCGAAGGCGAGGAAGTGTTTCCCGGCATCACCGCGCATCTCGCGCCCGGCCACACGCCGGGCCATCTGGTGTTCGTGATGCACGCTGCCGAGCGCGACGTGATCTTTACCGGCGATGCTGCCAAGAACCGCGCCGAGCTGGTGTCGGGCACCACCGACATGACCTATGACGCCGCGGTCAGCAAGGCCTCGATCGATGCGATCTGGGCGATGTGGCGGAAAAGGCCTGGCAACATCGTCGTGCCGGGACACGACATGCCGATGGTGCTGGAGAATGGCGCGACAAAATATATCGACAAGCGCGAAGCCGCCATCAGCGCCTGGTTCGGCGACGACATGGAAACTACGACGTTGTTCAAGCTGACGCTTTAGGGAGGCGATCATGCCGCGACACATCAAAGTATTGATCGTGGTGCCGGAGAACAACACCACGATGGAGCCGGAGATTTCCGCGCTTTGCCCCGCGCTCGCGCCGGTCCAGGTGGCGCGCGTCAAACGCCCGGCGCGCACGCTGTTGCTTGAAGATCTGCCGGCGTATGCGGAAGCGACCTTGGACGCCATCGAACCGTTTGCGGCCGAGCCATTGGACCTGGTGATCTATGGCTGCACCGCCGCCGGCTTCCTCGGCGGTCCCAGCAGCAACGCCCGCATGGTGGAGCGCCTGCGCGAGCGCACCCGCGCCACCGTCGTCAGCACCGCCGGCGCCATGACCGATGCGCTGCGCAGCGCCGGAGTCTCGGCGACCGCGGTGGTGACGCCCTATCTGCAGCCGGTCAACGACGGCCTGCGCGATTATCTCGAATCGTCCGGCATCCAGGTCGAGACGTTGAACAGCTTCTTCTGCAAGACCACCGCAGAACTCGGCGCGATCACCGAGGATCAAGTGCTCGAACTGGCGCGACGGACGGTGACGCCGCGGAGCAAGAGCCTGTTCGTCGCCTGTTCGCAGTTGCCGACGCTCAACGTGGTCGCGCAACTGCGCGCCGAGCTCGGCATTCCGGTCTGGTCGTCGATCCAGGCGACCGCCTGGGCCGGCGCCGAGGCCCTGACGAATCGGGGTTTTCCGGTGCGATTCAACCAAGCCGCGTGAGGGGACGATGGACGAAATGACCAAGCACGATCCGGATGCCGGTTTTGAGCCGGCCTTTGCGGCCCCGCCAAACGCCTGCGATGCTCATTTTCACGTGTTCGGCCCGGCCGGGAAGTATCCTTACGGCAGCGACATTCGCTACAAGCCGCCTTACGAGCCGATCGAGCTCTACCTCAAGCTGGCGCGCCGCATCGGTTTCGTGCGCTATGTGTTCGTTCAGCCGAGCGCTTACGGCTTCGACAATTCCTGCATGCTCGATTCGATGCGCCAGCTCGATCCAGCGATCCGGCGCGGCATAATCGATCTCGACGAGAACAACACCAGTGACAAGGAATTGGCCGACCTGAACGCCATTGGCGTGCGCGGCATCCGCGTCAACATCTCGCCGATCCGCAAGCCGGAGGCCGGGCTCGCCGCCTCGATGCTGCCACGCATTGCGCGGCTCGCAAAGATCTGCAGGGAGCTGGGCTGGCATCTCGACTTCCTGACGCCGGGCTGGCTGGTCAGCGAATTGATGCCGGCGTTGCGCGAACTGCCGGTCGAGTTTTCGGTCGCGCATATGGGGCTGTTTCCGGCCAAGGACGGGCCGGAGCAGCCGGGCTTTCAGGAATTTCTCAGGCTGGTTGGTGACGGTTCGAAACGCTGCTGGGTCAAGTTCACCGGCATCTATCGCTTCTCCACCGCACCGAATTTCGCCGATGTGAAGCCGATGGCGCAGGCGCTGATGGACAAGGTGCCGGACCAATTAATCTGGGGCAGCGACTTTCCGCATCTGTCGTTCCACGATCGCGTCGGCACCATCCAACTCTATAATCTGCTGGGTGAATGGGCGCCCGATAACGGGATGCGAAAGCGCATCCTCGCCGACAATCCGGCGCGACTGTTCGGGTTCAAGTGAGACAACATGGACGAACGACAGGGATCCTCGATCCAAAACGCTGAATAAGAAAGATCAACAT
>Ga0209331_1000601_pt1 | contig 12929 bp, 13 predicted proteins | sample JacPinW_OM3H0_M3_FD_187971 | JGI IMG/M metagenome (GOLD analysis project Ga0209331, IMG submission 187971) | Forest soil microbial communities from Algoma, Ontario, Canada - Jack Pine, Ontario site 1_JW_OM3H0_M3 (SPAdes) (version 2) | ecosystem: Environmental > Terrestrial > Soil > Boreal... | reverse complement strand
CGATCATGTAGTCGGCGATATGCGCCGACGACGTCCATATCTTGGTGCCGTTGATGAGCCAGCCGCCCTCGGTCTTGGTCGCCTTGGTCTTGGCCGCGAACAGATCGGAGCCGGAATTCGGCTCGCTCATGCCGATCGCGAAACAGACTTCGCCGCGGCAGATGCGCGGCAGGATATCCATCTTGATATGCTCGGGCGCGTATTTCAGCAGCACCGGGCCGCTCTGGCGGTCGGCGACGAAGAAGCGCCGGGTCGGCGCGTTGGCGACGCGCATTTCCTCGGTCACCACATAGCGCTCGAGGAAAGAGCGTTCGTGACCGCCATATTTCTTCGGCCAGGTCATGCCGAGCCAGCCGCGCTCGCCGACCCGGCGGGAAAATTCCGGCGCGTCGGTGTCCTCGCGATTGGGCTTGTGCGGATCGAAGGTGCCCGCGGCGATCTCGTCGGCGAGGAATGCGCGCACCTCCTTGCGCAGCTTGACGCATTCGGGCGGCAGGCGGATCGGATCGAAACGGAGGGCTGCGGTCATTTTTCAAGTCTCGACTTTGGGACAGGCGAATTTCGGTAAGGTGTCAGCGCGACGCCACCAGCGGCCATAATTCGTCGGCGCCGCGCGCGGCGACGAGCTTGCCGAGCTCCACCGCCCAGTAGCTCTCGGAGCCGAAATCGTCGCGCCAGGCCAGCGCCCGCAAGCTATAGCGATGCAGGATGTGCTCGATGGTGAAGCCGATCGCGCCGTGCACCTGATGGGCGATCGCAGCCCCCTTTTCGGCGGCCTCCGAACAGCGGATTTTCGCCGACGCCGCCTCGAGAAACACCGCGTCATCGAACGAGGTGCTGCTGGCGATGGTATCGGCGGCCGAGGTCGCCGCCGCGAGTGCTGCCGAAACTTCGCCGGCGAGCCTGGCCAGATTGTGCTGCACCGCCTGGAATTTCGAAATCTTCTTTTCGAACGCGACGCGCTCGTTGGAGTAGCGCACGCTGATGTCGAGCATCGATTCCAGCGCGCCGGCGATCTGAAGGCTGCGCGCGACGCCACCCATCAGCATCAGCGCGGTCTGGTCAAAGCCCTTCGGCGCGGGTTTGATCGTCATGGGCGCCACGTTGTTCAGCGTCACGATATCGCTGGCGTCGCCCCCGAGATTGAGCCCCTCCTCGATCCGGCAAGCGCCCGCATCGACCAGCGCGATCGAAAGCCCCTTCGCGCCGCCGGCGAGCACCGCGATATGTTTTGCAGCCTTGGCGAAGGGAATGCCGCGCGCGCGGCCGGACAAAGTGTCGTCGGCATTCACTGTGATGCGATCCTTGGGGCTGGCCGGCACCACCGTCATCTCGCCCCCGGGTGAGGCGATTTTCGCCTGCGCCAGCAGCCATCCCGCCAGCATGGTTTCGGCCAGCGGCGCCGCGACGGCAAAACGCCCGGCCGCACTCAGCACGGAAAAACCTTCGGCGAGGCTCGCGCCAGAGCCGCCGCAATTCTCCGGCACCCATGCCAGCGGCAGGCCGGATTCGGTCAGCGCCTGCCACAGCGGCGCCTTCCAGCTGCCGTTCTTGTCGCTGTTGATGGTCTGGGCATCGGCGAGATCCGCGAAAATCTTCTCCGCGGTCTCGGCGACAATGTTCTCACTCTCCGCCACAGCGTTCCCCGTTTTTGACTTGGTATATTTACTTGGCATTTTAGTTGGCACATTCCGGTCCGGCGGTTCTGCCGGGCCTCGGTGCGCTCTTTGTCTTGCACCGGATGATGGGCAAAAGCCACCGCCAACACAAGCGGCTGTCTCCGCAGGGCAGCCTGCAACGCCGGCATGCAGCGATGGATCGAGGAGAATTAATTCCGCCCAACGGAGTTTCGCGGATTTGCAGGTATTTTCCTGCGCGCTATGGTAGATCGCGGCCCAGCTCGGAAAATCAAAAAGAGGAAATGCGGATGTCGAAGGATGGTTTGTGCGCAGTCGTCACCGGTTCGGCGTCCGGCCTGGGGGCCGCGACCGCGGCCATCCTGGCCAAGGGCGGCGCGCGCATCGTCGTCAACTATTCCTCCAGCGCGAAGGAAGCCGAGCAAACCGCCGATCTCTGCCGCAGCGCCGGCGGCGAAGTCGTGGTGGTGCAGGGCGACGTCTCGCGCGACGAGGATTGCAAGAAGATCGTCGCTGCCGCCGCCCCCTGGGGACGGATCGACGCGCTGATCAACAATGCCGGCATCACCAAGCATGTCCCGCATGCCGATCTCGACGGCCTGTCGGCGGAGGATTTTCAGCGGCTGTTCGGCGTCAACACCATCGGCCCGTTCCAGATGATCCGGGCGGCACGCAGCCTGCTGGAAGCCGGCGCCAACGCTTCGGGCCGCGCCTCCGCCGTGGTCAACGTCTCATCGGTCGCCGGCATCAGCGGGGTCGGCTCGTCGATCGCCTATGCCGCGAGCAAGGGCGCGCTCAACACCATCACTTACTCATTCGCGCGAGCGCTGGCGCCGCTGATCCGCGTCAACACCGTCTGTCCCGGCTATATCGACACGCCCTGGTTCAGCAAGGGCCGCGGCGAGGCCGGCGCCAAGCAGGTCCGCGACAACGTGATCGCGAAGGTGCCGCTCAAGGTCGCCTCATCAGCGGAGGATATCGCGACCCTGGTGTGTTTCCTGGCGACACCGGCGTCGAGCAACATGACTGGCGAACTGGTGCGGATGGATGCGGGGCTGCATCTGATTACGTGAACCTGCCGCTTGCTCTGCTGCGCTCCCTCTCCCGCTTGCGGGGGAGGCATAGGCGGCCTATGGCCGCCGTTCTTGATAGAAGAACGCCGATGCGAAGCATCGGCTATGGTGGGGTGCTTCCGCGGGCACCAGTGCCAGTTGAGAGAGCCCCCACCCGCCGCGCTCCGGCGCGCAATTGCGCTGCCGAGCGCCATAGCCGAAGCTCCGCTTCGGCGTTCTTATTAAAGGACGGCCGCCATAGGCGGCCTATGCTCCCCCGCAAGCGGGAGAGGTAAGCGGTGCCGTAGCCCCGAAAGCGTTTACCGATTCCCCGGATCCGAAATCACGCGGCTCGCCACCAGCCGGTTCCAGATGAACAGCACCACCAGCGCGCCGATCGTCGCCGTGATAAAACCGGCGCCCTGGTCCGGGCCGTAATGGCCGATCGCCTGGCCGATGAAGGTGGCGAGAAATGCGCCCGCGATGCCGAGTACGGTGGTGAGGATGAAACCGCTCGGATTGTTCGGGCCCGGCGACAGCAATCGCGCGATGATGCCGGCGACGAAGCCGACGACGATGACCCAGAGAATGCCGCTCATGTCGCTTGTCCTTTGTTGGAAACGCAGGGTTCAAAAGCTGGCTTCAAATCCGGCCTGACAATTCCTGTTCGGTCGGCAGCCGACCGTCCGGCGTCAGATGGTCGACCACGCCGGGCAGATACTGGCTGAGGCCGGACAGCAGTTCGTCGCGCGACAGCCCGCTCTGCGAGGCCAGTGAATCGATCTGATTGGCGCCAAGCGCGTTGGCGAGATCGCCCGGTGCGATCGGTTTGTTCTCACCCTTGCCGACCCACGAATTGGCGGTGTCGCCCTGGCCGTTCTGCTGGAATTGCTTGAGCAGGTCGCCGAGCCCGCCCGAGATCACGCTTCCCGCGGCGCCGCCCGCGAGCAGGCCGCCGAGGCCGCCCTTGAGCAGATCCCCAAGGCCTCCACCCATGCCGCCGCCGGGCAGGCCGGCATTCACGGGCGATGGCGCGGGCGCCGGTGCTGCGTTTGGCTGGCCGCCGCCGATATGCTTGACCGCCTTGTAGGCGAGCAGTGCCAGGATCGCCATGGTGATTGGCGACATCCCGCCGCTGTCCTGCGCGCTCGGGGTGCTCTGACCGCGCGGGCCGTTCTGCATGCCGTTGAGTATGTCGAGTAGACCCATTGCTCTCTCCTGCAGCGTGTCAGCCCCGCCGGCAAGCATAACGGCGGGCCATGACGGTTACAAGGCGCGGGCGCCCGGCGGCGGCCGCGCTTTCACCTCTCCCCGTTCTGCACGGGGAGAGGTCGCCCTTCGCGTACGTCGTACGTGAAGGGCGGGTGAGGGGCGGAAGCACGTCGCTCAACTCGTACTCCGTACCTGTGGATCGAAGAGCCCCTCACCCCAACCCTCTAAGAGCGAGTTTCGCTCGTCTCGACCCCGCAAGGGCGGGGCGAGGGAGAAGAAGTCCATCGGAATCGCGTGGCAAGTCTGCTATCGAATTCGAAGCATTTGATGGAATGACGAAATGATCCAGGACCGACCGATCGGCATCGCCGGCGCCGGCAGCATCGGCTGCTTTGTCGGCGGCATGTGTGCGGCCGCCGGCCACAGCATTGCGCTGCTGGCGCGTCCGCGCGTGATCCAGGAAATCGAAGCCAGCGGACTTCGCCTGACGAGTTTTGAAGGTCTCGACCGCAAGATTGCATCAAGCGAGCTGACGATGTCCGACGATCCCGCGATCTTCGGCGATGCCGGCGTGGTGCTGGTCACCGTCAAGAGCGCCGATACCGCTGGGATGGCCGACATCATCGCAAGACATGCGCCGGCCGATGCCGTCGTCGTCAGCCTGCAGAACGGCATCGGCAATGTCGCCGTGCTGCGCCAGCGCTTGCCGGGGCGTCGCGTGCTGGCGGGCATGGTACCGTTCAATGTGATCTCGGCCGGCGAGGGGCGGTTTCATCGCTCCACCTCGGGCGATATCGTCATCGAACAGGACGAGGCCGGCACCGCGGCGCAGCTTTCGGTGCCGGGCCTGAACATGCGGCCCTCGCAAAACATCGCCGGCGTGCAATGGGGCAAGCTGCTGGTCAATCTCAACAACGCGCTCAATGCGCTGGGCGATCTGCCGCTGCGTAAGCAACTCGCGCAGCGGCCGTGGCGGATGCTGTTCGCCGACCAGATGGCGGAGGGGCTGGCGGCGATCAGGGCGGAGGGCATCAAGCCGGTGTCGTCGACGCCGATCCCGGCGGGCTGGACGCCGCCTTTGCTGCGGCTGCCGGACGCCATCTTCGAGGTGCTGCTCGGCCGCAGCATGAAGATCGATCCCGAGGCGCGCTCGTCGATGTGGGAAGATCTGCAGCGCGGCCGCGCCACCGAAATCGATTATCTGCAAGGGGTGATCACGGAGATTGCCGGCCGGCGGGGCTTGCAGGTGCCGCTGTCGCGCCGCATCGTGGCGCTGATCCGGCGCGCCGAGGCCGCCGGCAAGGGTTCCCCGGGGCTGACGCCGGAGCAGATCCGAAACGCGCCCATGTCTTGAGTCCTGTCTTGAGTCCTTGCCTTGAAATGGCAACGAGAGCAAAACTGCGCCGCGAGAATGACCCGCCGGGAGAATGAGATGAACCGATTCCATGCAAGCTGGGCCATCGCTGCCATTGGTGCTTTCGGCAGCTGGGCCGTGCCGGCAAACGCGGCGCCGCCGACGGCGACGCCGTCGCCGGGATATGACGCGCGATTGCAGGAGCAGCGCGCCACGCGGACGGTTTACGAGCCGGCCGTGCCCGTTGCAAAACCGGTCCCGCGGCGCCGCGTGAAGCGTACGCATTGAAACGCGGTTCGTGATGCGCGGCGGGATGAAACTGTTTTGGCTGGCGCTCTGCGTCGCCATGGGCTTGGCGGCTCCAGCGCTGGCCGGCGACTATGCCAGCGACATCAGCGCCTATCGCAAGACGCACAAGCTGTCCGCAGTAAAACTCGACAGCCGTCTCAACGCGGTTGCGCTGAAACAGGCGCAGGCGATGGCTGCGAGCGGCACCGTCAGCCACAGCGCCGCCGGCAATTTTGCCACCCGCGTGGCGCCGTTGCGCAAATCGCGGGCGGCGGAAAATATCGGCGCCGGGTTTTTGACGTTCTCCGAGATGCTGAAGCAGTGGGAAGATTCCGCGGGCCACCGCGAAAATCTTCTGATGGCCGGTGCCCGCCGCGTCGGCGTCGCCTCGGTGAACAATCCGAAATCACCTTACCGGAAATTCTGGGCGATGGTGATTACGGATTGAAGCGGCGGCGTGCGATCGATCTCTCCACGCGTCGTCCCGGCGAACGCTCGGTCTCTCAACACGTCGTCCCCGCGAACGCGGGGACCCATACTCCGCGGCGGGGATTGTTGTAAAAAGGTCTCTGACACCGGTACGCTAACGACAAGGCACGGCGTATGGGTCCCGGCTCGGAGGCCGGGACGACGGGAATGCGGATTAACGCGACGGATGATCTCTCGACGCGTCGTCCCGGCGTTCGCCGGGACGACGAAGAAATTCAGCTCCGCTTCGCCTTGGCCTGCGACGCGCCGAACAGTTTTTTGATATCGTTGATGCCGTCGGAAAGCCGCGGCCATTCGCAGGAGAACGAATCTTTGGCGCACTGCGTGGCTTTTGCGCGCGCCCGCAAATCGCTGGCGGCGGCCTGTTGCTTCACGGGACTTTCCCGCGGCACCGGCACCTTTTCGGTTTCGCTCTTGAGCGAGGCCTGCTGCACCTGCTGCTGCTTCGCCGCGAACGCGGCCGCGATGGTAGAGCGCCGTTCCTGGTCGAGATAGGCGATATATTGCTCGTCGATCTGCTTCTGCTCTTCCGCCGTCGGGTTCGGGCCGGCGATATCGAAGTGCCGGTTTTGCATGAAATCGAAATAGGTGTAGCCGCCGCCTGGCTTGCGCCGGCCGGCGAATTTGGAATGGCATTCGGAAAGCTTCGCCGCTCTCTCTTCCTTTGCCGCCTTTTCGGCCCGGTTGGCGCAGTCCTCGAAGTCGGCCGGCTTGCTGTTCCACCACTCCGCCTGCGCGCGCGACGGCGCCAGCACGACGCATGCGGCGATCGCGGCGATCAGCAAGGCGGAGCTGCGTGACACCATCACGGACGATTTTCCCAAAGCACGATTCAAGAGAGAGTTCCCGAGACACAATTTATGCTGATTGTCGCCCATTATAGGCCGGGTTGTCACCCCGCAACCCGCTAATTTTCCTTCCGCAGTTGCCGCCATGTTGCGCGACTGTGGCAGCCCAGACACATTGCCATCACGCTGAAATTGCTTGGAATACCAATTCAGGGGCCGGCAAGCAGCGGTGCTGCGTCTGTTACAACTTGCGCCGAATGCAAGGTTTGCCGTTCATGAGAATCTTTTGTTGATCGAGCGGCGTCACCATGACCGTGTCGCGCCGCGGGTTTTTTTGGCTTTGTAGTCGTCCCAGAATTCATAGCAGGTCAATTTCAGCGTGATGACGTTGCCCGCGACAAGGGCCACGTTGAAATGTGCTACGAGGAACCGCGCAGCGGCCTGCCGGTGCATATCCGCCCTCGTTTCGGAAGCCACCGCCAGCCCCCATGGTTTGCGGCAGCAACCGAAACACCCTAGATTGCGAACTGGATTGAACGTGTCGTTTGACAGCCGCGGGATGGCGTGTCGTCGAATTTCAGAAGGCGGCCGGTAATGCTTTTCGTGTTCTGTCGTCATGGCGGTGTTGCGGCGCTGCTGGCGGCAGTGGCGGCTGAAACGCTGCTCTGGCTGTTTGGCGTCGTCGCGCTGCAACCCGCCCTGATATTGGTTGGCGCGCTGCTGTTTTATCTCAGCGAATATGGCATGCACCGTTTCGCCTTTCATTCACCTCCGCTGTCATGGCCGCCGGCGCGAAAGCTGCAGCATCGCCTGCATTATGACCACCATGTCGAGCCGAACCGTCTGGACCTGCTGTTTCTGCCGATCTGGTTTCTGGTGCCGAACCTCGCCCTTGCTGCCGGGCTGTTCGCGCTGGCGTTCGGAATCCAGGCCGCGGCCTCGGCTCTGCTCGGCATGATGCTGGCGATCCTGCATTATGAATGGGTGCATTACGTCGCGCATATTCCATATCAGCCGCGAACGCGGCTCGGCCGCTGGATCAAGCAATATCATTTGCGTCATCATTTCATCAGACACTGGTTTGGCGTCAGCAACCCCGCGCTGGACGGCGTGTTCGCCACACTTCGCGGACCCGGCGCCGCGCAAAAGAGCCCCACCACCCGCAATCTCCATTCCTGAGGGAAGGCTTCCCGGCACCAGGGAAAGCGGCGTCATCAAATGGGGCAGGTTTACCGCGCCCGGAGAACTGGGCCGGGGGCCTTCAGGTCATAATCCGGAACCATCCAGAGACTGGCGATCATGGGTGCGCTCTGTTATGTAGCTCCCAAGCACCCGCACCCTCACGCGGGTCCGCGGTCCCGTAGCTCAGCCGGATAGAGCGACGGTTTCCTAAACCGTAGGTCGCATGTTCGAGTCATGCCGGGATCGCCAACGCCCATGTTGCGTTTTGCGCAACAAATTCAATAACTTCTTTTCCGTCCTCACTTTGTTCGTGGTCGAAAATTCGCGTTGCATCACTGATTCCGTATGCTCCGCTGGCTACGTGCAATTACAAGGGGTTACGAACTGTGCCGTCTGCTCCATGCAACACCGATGCAACACGGACCGGTCCACTTGTTCGCGGTTCGTCCGAAGGAAGTGGACCGCGATTTAGCCGAACGATGGCACGAGAGTTGAGGGAGTCGCGAGGCCATCGCTGCCAATGGGTTTCACGACGCCTACTCTGATGCGCGAGTTCCCAACGACCGCTAGGCTGTCCGTCACCCCACCTGGAAATCCAGTGGGTCGACTGCGGACACAAGCCGATCTAAGGCAGTGAAACAGACATTCTGAAATACCCTGTACCGCTGGCTCGTCAACAGTCGAACGAGGAGCAGCAACGACAGAGCAATAAGCGATATTGCCCCGCGGCGCTGTCCCAACGTACTCCGCAAACGGTCAATGTCCTTCGAACTTCCAAACTTTCAGGATCGCAACCTAGGCCGCATTTTTGCTCGGCTCGCTCACTCCGCTCATGACGCGGCTTTCGATTCTCTTCAGAGCTTCCTTGTCGTTGTCTCTGAGATCGAAGAGATACCCGTAGGTGTCATAGGTCTGCACGATCGATGCGTGGCCCATATACGTTTGCACCCGTTTCGCGCTGTAGTTCGCTTCGATCCAAAGAGAGGCGCAGAAGTGACGAAGAGGGTGGAGGCCGTACTTGGCTCTTTTCCGGACGGTCTTTTTTCCCTTCTCCAGTTTCACGACTTCGACGTAGATGCCCGCTTCGATCTGCATCAGCCTGAAGTACCGGGTCATGATGTTGCTTTGATTTTGAACCGTTCCCCGGCTGGAGGGAAAAACGAGGTTCAATCTGCTCGAGGGGCAGCGCGGCCTCCAGGTCGTCAAAGCGTCGTGGACCACCTGTGGAAATGGAATTGTCCGAGTCCCGGCTTTCGATTTCGGTTGCCCCATGCGACCCCAGCGGTCAGCGCGGCGCAAGACTGTAATTGTATCGTTCGTGAAATCAACGTCGCCCCACGATAGTGCCCGCACCTCCGATGCACGCAGTCCACAGAAAACGAGGACTAGAATGAAGGCCAGCCAATCCCCCCAGGCATGCAGCGTGTGCGCGATCATCGTCTGCCCTTCTTCCATCGTGGGCATTTCCGGGCGCTTGGCGCTTCGCTCAGAAAACTCGAAAGGCCTTTCGTAGATGACATTTTTGCCTACCCAGCCCTTGCTCTTGGCGTAGTTGAGCACGGCGCCGGCATCGATTCGCACGCGACGGACCATGTCCGGGGACCGGTCGCCCTCGAGCAGATCTTCGTAGAGAGTTTGCGCGGTTACTTTGGTAAGCTCATTGAGTTTCTTGTCCTGCCACAACGGATAGAGATGGTCGTCAAGGTGCTGTCCCTCCCTCTCCGCCACCGTTTTCGGACAGCGAAAAAGTCCTTCAAAATCAGGCGCTTCTCGAACCGCCGGCTTTTGGCGGTGGAGCACCACGGTGGAGCACCTCAGTGGTTAATCATATCTTACATCGGTTGGCGCACTTTGCCATCTCCGGGCCTGTTTCGCGACTTGGATTTCAGGAGCGCTGTGGGCGGTCGAGCCTATGATTTGTTCGGTGTCCACTGGCTTACGGATCGCTCGTTCCAGCGAGTGTTTCTGTGTTCTGGCACGGCGTCGCAGTGACTCGTTGAGACCTCCGTTGGCGAAGGACACCTTGCTGACGATCGCGCCAATTCTTGTTGTGATAGCGGGCATCCTGACTATCTAGGCGATCATGGACGCCGGCACCGAACCCCACCTTGCAGCCCTGAAGGCCGCACTAAAGACGTTGAAGGACAGTGGCCCGACCGGTTTCGAGGGGCTGCTGGCGGCCGTTCTATCGGAAACGTGCGGTCAGCCCTTCCGAGTCGCGTAGACGTTCCGCGGTCTGCGGTGAACGGAAAGATCGTCGATCTCGCAAACGACGAAAAAGGCCAGGTCGATACCTGGATCCTGTGTGCGACCAGTTCCGTGAATTCGCAACACGCTGACAAATACCGTGGCTCGCTCGCCGCATTCGGCATCGGGTGTCTGATCCTCGACTGGCCCCCGGGACGCTGCCGACGCTTGCCGTGCTGCTCGCGACGGCCGCGTCGCGGGTCGAGCGCTTCGTGCTGGACCATTCGCAGGATCGGTCCGTCGTGACGGGCATACGGGCCGACCTCGATGCCGTGGCAGCCGACAGTCAGTTCGCAGATTTGTCGACAAGCTTGAGGTCGATGGTCCGCGACGGATCGGTCGGACTTGGCCTAGTGAAGGCGGCCAACCGGTCGGCCCTCATCGACGCGTTCTCGGATCGCCGGGAAGCGCGAAGGATGTTCGGTCAACCGCTGGCACCGATGGACAAATCCGGACTTCCGTGGGCCGAGCGGTCGTCGCTTGTCCAGCGGGTTCAGGCCGCGGTTTCCGGCCCGCCTGACGATCGGGTGGTCCTGGTTCTGGGCGACGAGGGCACGGGCAAGTCCTGGCTGGTCGCGAAGGGGTGGAGCGCGAGTCAGCCGGCGCCGCTTCTTGCCGCTTTCATGGCGAGCGAGCTATCGATGCCCGAGGCGATGAACAACATCGAAGAGCTGCTCATCTCGAAGCTTTCATCGCAGGCCGGCGATGTCCTCACCGACAACATACGTAGGCGCTGGATTCGCCGGTTCGAGGGCTGGCGCGCCAATCCCGGGCCCGGGCGTGTCCGGCTCGCGGTCTGGGTCGACGGACTCAACCAGGCGGTTGGCTTCCCCTGGCCACGCTGGATCGACGCGATGGCGCGATTCCTGGACGAGATCGGCGGCCGGCTGATCGTCACGACGAACTCCTGGCATCATGCCCAGATCCGCTCGACGGTGACATCGCCGACCGACCGCATATTGGTCGAAGAGTGGACGGAGTCCGAGTTGAAGGGGATTCTTGACGCCAGGGGCGTAAAGTCGGACGCCTTGGCCGCCGAGGTCTTCGATTTCCTGCGAAATCCGAGGATCCTCGGGATCGCCGTCGAACTCCTCGACGCCAACGAGATCGAGCGCGTCGACGAATTGACCGTCGGAAGACTGCTGTTCGAGCACGTCCGCCGGCATGACCGCGACGCCACGAGCGGCGTGACGGCACGCGAGTTCGCGAAAACGCTGCAGACGCATGCCGAGGAGATGCTGCAGCGGCTGAACAGGCAGGAGCGCGACGATCTCACGATCTTCGACCTCGGAAAGGACCTCAGCGCAGTTTCACAGAGCCGTTTCTTCGAGCCGGTCGCAGGCGGACGCGATCTGTATGCCATCCGGAAGGAGGGCCTTCCCTTGGCACTCGGCCTCGCATTGACCCGCATCCTTCGCAAGGAAGTGCGAGCACACAGAGACCCCGTCGCTCGGCTCGCCGAGGTGACCGAGCCGATCAATGCCCTCTCGGAAACCTCCATCGTGGTGTTTTCCGCTCTACAGATTTCCTTCCTGCAGGAGGGCTGCCCGCTGGAGGTCCAAGCAGCGTTGGCGAAATACTTGGTCGGCTTGCAGAATTTAACCGATGACCTTTACCCCGCGTTCGAGGCGCTGGCGAAGCGCGCGCCCAAGGCCTTCCTGAAGGCGACACACGATGCCGCGTTTTCGCGTGTAATGCTGCCGAACGCTCGGTGGCTGATCGCGGCGCTAACCAAATTGTTGGTTGCCGAAACTTTTTTTGAGCTTCTGCCGTTGTGGAGGCCGTTGCGCGTCATGCGGCATCCTGAAGATGCCGCCGTCGTGACAATTTTATTCGAATTGATTCAGGTGTTTGAGGTGAACTTCGCGACTACGCATCCTACGGGTAAGATGTCGGCGCCTGTCTGCGTCGGGCCGCCCTCGATGAGGCAGGGCTCTCCGTTCTTCAGTACGAAGAACTCCGCTTGTTCCTTGAGCGAAGTGCGCCTGATGTCGATAAACAGTCGATCGCGGGCGCGATGAACGCCGGCCTTGTGTTCCGGAACGGCGACGAGGATATTCGTGAACACCGGTTGACATCGCCCGGTCCTTTCCGCTGATGTAATGGTCACTGGATGGTCATCGCTACCGCCCCGGAACGCATATCGTTATGCGGGAGAAGAATCGGATGCAGCTTTTCCAGGAGGTGCAATTCTTCCTCGATTGGGCCCGCCGGAACTGACAAGACCGGCTGCGTTTAACAGCACTGTCGAACAGTTTTCGTCAACCCAATCGGTGAGCGGCAGCGTCACATATTGCGAGCGCTGCGACTTCCGTTATGGGTCCTGGCTGCGTAAAAACATGCACGAGCCAAGAATGCGCAGAATTGTTTTCTCTATCGTCTTCTCTCAGTATTGGTCGTATTGGTCGCAAGCACTTTAAGTTTTCAAATTTTGCGAAGTCGAGACGAAATTCCGGTCCTGTCATGGCCCTGCAACATTTCATCGACTCCGGTCGAAGTCATTGAGCGGCTCGCGGCGATAAAAATCCATTATCGGCAGCTGCGCCGCGCGACAGGCGGCGCCGGCATGTATCGCGGCGGGCCAGGGCAGGAGCTGATGTTTGAGAACCTGAATGCGGGGCCGACGACAGTTTCGTTTCTGGCGGAAAGAACCCGCCCCGAGACGGCCGTGGCCGGATTG